>Ga0126337_10003480_pt1 | contig 10314 bp, 6 predicted proteins | sample DipCmetagenome_FD_92527 | JGI IMG/M metagenome (GOLD analysis project Ga0126337, IMG submission 92527) | Coral microbial communities from La Bocana,Puerto Morelos, Mexico - Diploria C A metagenome | ecosystem: Host-associated > Invertebrates > Cnidaria > Coral | place: La Bocana,Puerto Morelos... | reverse complement strand
TAAAGCTCGAACCATGCCCAGATTTGTCCCAATGAGGGGTGTGATTCAAACTTTTCGATGAGCATTCCCGACCTTTCCACATGGGAATCCATGTACAGTGTATGAGCAGTACCTTAGCTCCTCAGTGGTTGACAACGGCTGCTTTCTTTTGCTCCGTCTAAGAACTCTTCCATCGCTGGTACCTTCTCCAAGAGAGCCTGCGTCTTCAGAATCGTTTTGAAAGACCTCCTTAAAAACATACACAAGCTCTGAATCATACGTAGATAAAGTCTGCCCGTCAATCGCTTTGATACCAGCACCGCCGAAAACAAGTTCATCTCCCTCGCAAAGAACTACGGAATTCCGCTTTGTTTTGTTTACGAGCAATCCATTCAATCCTTTGCAATCTATTCTGAATTTTCCCTTGTCAAAATGAATTTCAGCGTGAACACGGCTGATCATCAAAGGAGAAACAGAGCTGTCGATCACCACATCCGAATACTGTTCGCTGCGACCGAAGCGAGTGACTGTTGGCTTCAGCAGGATTTTCTTCGGTTGTAGAGATGGATTGTAAGCTCTTCCTTCGATCTGTCTAAGGTGTAACATTTTGGGGAGCTTGCTTGATCAATCTGAAGTTCAAAACTCCTTGTCAAATCAGGCAACCTCGTCCGTGCCAGCAGCCATGTTCTCTTTGCTGCAATTTTGTCGACGATGACTTGTCGGATGTAGTCGGGCAAGTTCGGGCAAGTTCGGAAAATGTTTCTACTGTGCTCAGGCACCTGGCCTGGAGCGCAGGCGGCAGGGACACTGGAGATTTTACAGAGCTTCGGAATCTTTTGGATTTTAACTTTAAAGAAACAAAGGATATCTCTACTATTAACGGGGATTTTGAGATACGTTTTAAGGAACTGTGGAATTTGGGAGAAAAAGCGAGATTTTTAAGAAATAAATTTAATTATAGTAGGAAGTAGCAAGGAATGACAGGCCTGCACGACTTCTAACAATGGGAACTTTTGAACCATGTGTGTAATCTTTGACCCCTATACAAGTATGTTTTAAAGGGATTTCCCTGTTTTAAAAGATATGAGTGCTGGCTCTTTGAAAATTTACCGTAGAGAAGGCTGGTTTTGTATCAAGCGCATTTTTGCATTAAAGCATGTTTGAGATTAGGCACTGACTTTTCCGGGCTGTCGTATTTTTGTTGTAGCGCTGATACCCTTTCTGTGAATTTGATATCTGATAGGAATGTCTCAATCAGATTTTTTGGTTAACCTCTAGCAAGGAGTCGTGAATTGAATTTATTAATGTTCTCTTTAAATATTGTTCTTGAAGGGTTTGTGCGTTAAAGTCTAGGAGCTTCTCCCTTAACAGGGAGGGACGCTGGGGATTTTACAGAGTTTGAGAATCTTTTGGATTTTAAATTTAAAGTAACAAAGGATATCTCTACAAATAACGGGGATTTTGAGATACGTTTTAAGGAACAGTGGAATTTGGGAGAAAAAGCGAGATTTTTAAGGAGTTAATTTAATTATAAAAGATGAATGAAGCAGGGAAAAAGATTAAAACATCGATATTCAGCACTCCCTAGCCACCAACTTCACACACGCTCTTTGGAATCACAATCTTTTGGGGGAGTACACAGTTTATTATGCACGGCCCCATAACCTAGTAAGCTTTAATCCTAATCGAGCTAAAAAATGTTTGTCGGTCTGTCTGACTCTCTGTCTGAGATAGATTTGGTAAGGAGCTCAGAGGGCGTCTGCAGGGGGTGGGGGGGGGGAAGCGAGGCTCGTCTGCGGGGGGGGGGTGGTGGAAGCGAATTTTAATCAAGAAATGCTGACCTTTGGTGGTAGCGAGAGTTCAACATTAGAGGGCAGCATTAACTCGGGAAGAGCGGTGGTTTAATTTCCCATTTTATTCTGACCAAGAATGTAGCAGTCTCCATGCCTGGCCATACCATCACTAGGCCCTGGCACTTCGCTCCAATTTCCCCCAAGGAGTGACGACTGGGGACGAAATATGAGTTGTGTGTAGGCAATGAATCGATTTTTACCGTTGCTATTTTTTTAAATAATTTTTTTAATAGCTTTTTTAATTGTTGTCGCCATTTTGTCCCTAAGGCGGGCGTTTTTCACTATCAAAGGTTTCCGTATTACTTTACATAGAAGCATGGATTTAATTTTGCAAGTGAACTACAAGAATGCGCAATGTGAGAAGCAGTTATGGTCAGAAATACAACTAAAACGGAGGGAGTTAAAGAAACCACGTCTTTTCAAAGGCTTTATTATATTTCGCCAGAACATTTCGACGTTAGTCTGAGTGTCTTAAAACTAAATAAATGCGCAAAGAAGCAGATAAAGAACGCGCAAACGACCTACAAAATGAGGCTCACTCCCGGTCCTTACAGCAACGTTGTTACAAAAAAAATACTCACTATCTAGTTTGTAGTTTATAAAAGGAGTTTATTTCACAGAAATATTTCACAGAAAAATCAACCGACACCTTGCGCTATTCCATTAAATAATATATCTACAAACGTTGTCCGGGATGAATTCAGGAAAATGGTTGTAATTCGAACCAGTTTTAGTTTGGACGGTTATGCTTATTATATCGGCCAAACCCAACGACCGCAACTGGCCAATCACAGCAAACACATACAACGCAGTAAACCAATCAGAACTCGTAAGAGAAACATGTCTCCATTGCCTAGCGCGGGAAAAGCATGAGACCGGTGCCAAGGGCATGTAACTATTGCTAAGCCCGGGAAACACGAGTATTCCAAGTCACGAGTGGTTTTGGTTTTCGCCCTTGATTGGTTGAAACAAGGCGCCTTTTCTGTGACTGGTTACAGCACGTTGTACGAGTTTTTAGATGGATGACACATCACAAAAATGCATTACTTACAAAAACAAAACTTTTTTTGCAAATTCAATAGAGGCACTTATTATTTGTGGCATTAGATGGTGGATATTAAAATTACGCTACTCGTTCGGTCTAATCTGCAGAGTTATTTTCTGTTGGTTGTCGAGACATTCCCGTAGTTTATTCTCAGTCATCGTCAGCCTTTGTTCCAAAATTGATACTGTCTGCAATGGAAAAAAATAAGTTTAATGCACACACAAAGTCTTGGGCCAATATTGCTGGATATTGTCTAAGTTGTTTTTTCTTTTGGTGTTTATGCACCAAGTCGAGGTCCAGAAACACACAAGAAAAGAATGACGCCAATATCCTGCCATATTGACCGAACAAGCTTGGTCAATAACGGATTTATTATATGGCGTAAGGAGACATTACACAGGACACAAATGTGGGGGACACAGCACGTAATCCCGAGTGAGCAAGACGACGCCATCATGCCTGCTCGGGTAGCCAATCACAGCTTAGGATTTGATTCACCTTGCCCATGCAAGGAGCTACACAGTTATCAAAAAATAATATGAACTTGCCTGACCATACGTAATTAAAGGAGCTAGGTCAAAATCTTTTAGAAGGCGACACACAAAAGCAACACTTGGCGAAATGGTGGAATTGCCCACGCGTTCACCTTAGTTGAAATAATTTCGCCCAGCAGAAGAATCACTTTCTGCTAGTGCAACTTCACGCATAGAACGCATTTCATTTTAAAGTGTCTTTAAAATAAATAAATAAATAAATAAATAAATAAATTAGCTATTTTGTGGCCTCAGGTTGTCCAATCCGTAACATGGCAATATGTTTCTTTTTTTTTGCTCGAATTTTCTGCACTGAAAGCATAAATACTAAGAAGAAGCGTTTAAATTTACTCGGCTACTTGATCCAGCAACCGTCCCCATTCTTTTTTACAGATAATTCCAAACATTACAACTAAATTACGGCCTCAGTAACATTGGTGGACAATGCCCCCGGAAAAATTCGTGTAGAAGGAGGCCTAATTGTTTTAAATACCACAAAACAGATCTCGAACCTGTGTTAATACATCTAGTTGTCCGACAATGTGTTCCAGTGTCATGCTCAACTGTGGCGGTATGTCTCGTCTTTCCAGTGGTGTAGTTAGAGGAGGCTGACTGGATGGGACGCCCCCTAGACCGTCCGACTCCCCTGTACGTCCAGTTACTTCATCCAGCCTGCTTTGTCTCTGAAGAAGAGAAACATGTTTCAACCCTAAGCATAATTGCTTGACGGGTGTGGGCGAGCGAATATTTTTTGTATAAATGTGGCTGTTCTTGATTTAGGTTGTAAGAGGCACCTTTATCCTGCACTGGAAATGTAGCTTAGAAAAGGACAAGCCTTAGCCACTTAGCTTGCTCAGCCGGCTATGTTATGAAGGAAAGAAAGGAACTGAGAGAGAAGTAGAGAATGATTGAACGGAAATACATTAGCCTATTTCTTAAAAGCTCCTTTATAGCGTGCACAAGGTCACCGTAACGTGTTTAGAGTACACGTTTATATAAAAAAAAACACGTCTTGATCTGTCTGTAGTCTTGATCTGTTCTGAGGTTTAGTCCCGTTTAAAAGCCCATTGAACAAACTTCTCTTTAGCTGCCGGGCGCAGCGTTTGGTATGTTTCGTTTGGCTTGCCGGGATCAAAAGCTACCTTGTGCCAGGTGTGAACACTTTTCGTAGTCAAACATGTTTCATTTGGGATTGGACCTAAGATGTTCTGGCCCAGTCTGAACGTAGTATATGTGCTTTTAAATGGACAAAAGGAATTCGTTTCATGCCAGAAAATTGATCATATCATTTTAAGAGCGTTGTTAAGTTTTATCTTGAGTTAATATTTAATGCTCTCTACACTACGAGTAAAAATACAACGAAACAAAGGATATTAAAAGCTAATTTCTTCATAACGTAACAGCACGAATTTTCTTCCCGAAAATATCATTATCATCTTCCAAACTTTTCACGGCTCCCCAGTTCTCGATGGCGCCAAACCTCTCCACAACTATCTTGTTTTCCTTTACGTCGCTTGCTGATTGGCTATCAACCAATCAGGTGTAAAGCCAAACCCAATCACTACTTGATCACTTGCGTTTTTCCCGTGCTTGGGGCAGGTTACGTGGATTGGCTTTGAGTTCAAATTAGGTGACTACGTCTTTGATGTTTGTTGTGATTGGTCATTTTCACTAGCTTTCGTTAGTTTGTTTTTCACGAAATGCAAATTAAAACTGCTTTTATACCATAGTTAAACGTACCTGTGGTATAGAAAACATGGCTGGCCCAACTTCCACCACTTCTGGATCACCAACAGCAAGGTTCCTGGGCTCCGCACCTGCTCTCACCTGCAATAAACGAACGCTTAAATAGTAGGCCATCAAATTTGCCTTTCACTGTGTCAAAAGTAATCCGGATTTGATTTGGTTTACATTACTACGTATTGTGATTGATTTAAAAGTCTTGCGCCACTTTCCACTTTCACATGCAATCAGAAAACCAATAGCGACCCGCTTATACCCTTTTTCCCGCGCTTTGTGTCTGCTCCTAGTTTTTAGCTCAATTTTTGATTGGTTCACTGGATTTTAGTACGTCCTTTGTGATTGGCCAGAGCTTAATTACACTTAATTACGTTCGGCTGGGAAACAGTTTTGTTTTCCCTTGAATGTCGATGTCTCCCACGACTTTGTTTCGGGAAACATCAAGATTCTTGGGACAACCAAACTGACTGTTTCCCTCGGGACCAGTAATTAGGTGCATATTAAAAAATACTTTGTACCGGACCCAGGCTCACCTCTGGTGCAGTTAATTTGGGTGGAGTTCTTGGCGGGGGGTCATGGCTGTGAGTTGAAGGAACTGATGGCGACGCTGCTCGTTTTCTGTGGGAACGCAGTACTAGTGAAAAGAAAACACAAAAAGGTTTTACTGGGTTTATAACGAGCGTGTTCGACTCCCTAGCAAAGGCACGATGTGCAATACTTGCTGGGGGCTAGCGAAGTATTTCTTGGTACACAACATATTATTACACGGCTAAGTTAGTTCAGAGGGCCAATAACTATGCTCAACGAATCAGGTTGCTTTTTCACAAGTCCAGTATTCTCCATTTATCATTGTCCTGAATGATTCCGCGCGTCCACACCTAAAAGAATTAACTTAATAAACGTAAAAGAGTTGATTTTTTTCTTTCAACTTTTTTTTTCCTTCTTTTTTTTCTTTTCTTTTTCTTTTTCTTCTTCTTTTCTTTCATTCGTCTGACGTTACTTACTTACTTTACTTATGGCCATAACCCATAGGGCCGGACCATCTGACGTTAAGTCGGCTCTAAATCACACTAATCTAAACTTTTCAGTCATGTAGTAAATGTCTTATACACCAAGCTAATGTTCGGGGCCATACTAAGACAACATTGGGCCTCAATGCGGGTTTTCTCAGTAGACCTCGATGCGCTCAGACCATCCTGTCAATATACTGTACCAATATTCTCCTAGTAGCTCGCGTAATTAGTCAATAATTTAATCCATTGACTACAATACTGACTGAGTTTGGTAATCGATTTAAAGGAGCTAAGACATGGCATTTTCAGTTATTTTGCGTACAAAATGTACAAAGTTAACTTAAATTCGAAGGAGATCTGAAAATAGCACTTCACTACGATAGAAAAACACCAAAGTGATAATCATAAACTATAAGGGAACAAGGATGGTTTAGGATGGAGAAGATTAAAACGGATTAAAAAAGACGAACTGGTTAAACTTTTTAAGAAGCACTTTCCATGACGTAGCGTCCCCAAACAAGTGAGACCGGATGAATTAGTCGAAAGGTACACTGGCTAAACCTGTTGGTCTTCTTAAAATAATAAAAAAAAAAACTTGCCCTTTGCTATCATTTATATTTAAAAGTAGAAATGGTAGCTTAAACGTTAAAAACATCATTTTTAGTTTCCCCGACATTTTGAATGGCGAAAAAAAAACAGAAAACATGGAGAGTGGAGTGAAAACAGTTTCTTTTCTTTTCGTTTTACTAGTTACAAAAAAAGTGAAAGAGAATGTCAGTTTCCATTTTCAAATGAAGTTCTGGACTATTTGGCTTCAACCTATTGGCAACTGACTGGAAAATCTCAGCAGTCAATGGGTTAATCAAATGAATATACTGAACATCGATGTACATAATAATATTTCTCTCAAAATTTACCTTCCTCATAGTCCACTTTGTCAAAGTTTGTTTTCCACACCATAACCTTAAAAACAATAATTCGAAAAATAGAAAAAAAAATAAGTAAAGTAAGAATAGGTCTCACCACATTCTAGACAAAAATGTTCAACTTCGTAGCAAGTAACTAAAGATTATGTATTTACCTGCTCATCTGAGCTTCCAGAGGCAAAATATTCACCATTTTGAGAGAAAGTGACACATGTTGCAGGACCCTGAGGTAAATAATTAAGTGAATAATTAGTTATATCAGCACTGCAAGTATGCGTAGTACACAGTTTAGCTACCTCAAAGTAGCAACCATCCAAGAGAGAGAAAAAAAGAAAACAGCACCAGGAAAAAGGCTGTAAAACTCAGAACAAGGAGTATGGCTAACACAAACCTGATGGCCATGAAGAGTGTAGAACAGTCGTCCTTCCATAAGATCTAATATCTAGACATGAAATTGTGTTACAACAAAAAAAAAATGATTTAGAATAAAATTAAATCCTACTGGTTTGGTTGTTAGAGCTGAACTGTAAGCATAAAACATTGCATTATGGGTCAGACCATTCAACAGTGTAAATTCTGGAATTCAAATTACTTGAATCTTATCAGCTAGATAGGGTTGTGGAATAAGGGGCAAATCCAGGAGTTTGCAAGTGGGGTGGATGGTACCTTAGGGTTAGAATTAATGGTCAGGAGCATGTCCCAAAAATGTTTCAATTTGAGAACTGGAACCTAATTTACAACTGTTACATCCCATATACTAGTAATGCAACTAAGTAGAAATACATTGAGTGTCCAGAGTGTCTCCCTTCATTTTTGCTATAATATTCACTATCTATTATTGCTTAAAATTATTTTCTGGGGAGTTATTACTGAATGTCAAAGGTGAATCGTGAAGAGCCAACAATATCAACAGTTAAATACTAACTAGTGTGGTGTGCCAATACAGATATTTGGTATTATTACCTTTAATGTGGTGTCACTAGATGCCGATACAAGGTAATTTCCAGATGGATGAAATGAGACAGCATTCACAGCATTTGTGTGAGCTATAAATATCACACAAAGTTATTTAATACAAAAGTAGTTGAGACACTGCCCTAGATCACGCCTTTAACTGTAATTTGTCCCATCTGTACACTCCTAGTATTTTACCTGTCTCCCCCCTTTCAAAAGTTGTGGCAGAGTCAACAAAGCCTGATTCAGCATTGACTGGATAGGGGGGTACGGGTGCCAGCAAAAAAGGTGTTTTTTGTATTGATTAAAGGGAAGTGCAGATCTCTGTTCAAAACTATCCCATTTACAAAAATGTCTCCACTCTTTTTCTGTCCCTGATTGCAGCCAACATTCTTGTCAGTCATATGCCTAACATATAAAGTATATTTTTTAACAGCACATGTTAAATATCAATCTTTCATGTGTGTGCAAAGAAAAGCGTGTTGTCATAACTTCTTTCACTTACATTTCAACAGCAATTTCATAAACATAAATAAACCTCCATTTCCATGTCTTCATAATTTGATCAGGCTTATGGTATGTCATTTCACTCCCTGCAGTGACCGCTACTACTGCATATGATGCTTACATTAATTCTCTCAACATGTTGGTCATCTTAGGAGTGACATGATATGGGTATTGGTAAGAGACAAAATTACTAAACAGACAAAAAAGGGTTTTATAATTGAAGGAACTACATATCAATGTTCTTGCAAATTGTTAGAAAGAAAAATGCAATAAGAAAACATTTCCGGACAGAGGCAACATTAATATGGAAACTGTTGTAATTTTGCGTGAAAACCCCAGTAAGAACCAGATGCTATCAGTCAAGAGTCAAATTCTGGGTTCATTCACAGAACTTCAGAAAGTGAGGCAGGCTTTCTTTCTCAAAGACAAATCTTCCTTGATCCAATCTTGTGACAAAAGATTGTGAACAAAGTTTTATCCCTACAAATTATGACAATCACGTTTACAGTACACCAACCATTTACACACCATTAAGTAGGTACAGTACATATTAATAATTTTACTTCATGTGACGGCAGGAAAGTGTTCCACAAGTGACTGACTGCGTCATTGATCAAATCAACATGAGCCTACCCATACCTAACCATTTATTTCAAGTGACTATTTAACTCTGATTTTCATATTTCTTACCTTGGTAATGCTGTAGAAGTTTATTCATTCTTATGTCCCAAACCTGCAAGTAATCAGTTATTAAGATGGGTGTCTGCCCTAAGCAGACACCCATCTCACATGTAAAATCACATGTAAAATCTTGAAACTGGTGCTCATCATACCTTTTAGGGGTTAAAAAAGCAGCTTTGATACCTATTACAAAAGTCTACAGTTGGAACTTTTGCAGTACTTTAAATTTTCTTTCAGTCCTAACAGGTACCACCTAGAAAACAACACATTATCCTGTCATGAACGACATGACAGGAGATAACAATTGTGTTGTTTTAAAATTGGCACCTGTTAGAACTGAAAAACATTTCAAGTCATAGGCACAAAACAGGACCTTAGCACCGACGATGTAGGAGTTCTCCACTGAGATGAATCCAATCAACTACATTTAGACACACCTTGACTGTACTGTCAGTTCCTCCCGCCGCTATGCATGTGCCACTGGGGTGAAATTCCACAGAGTTCACATAGCTAAAGTGTCCAAGAAAACATACATGCTTGGTATTAAAACCTATTAACAACATTAGGCTATTATTATTATAAATAAAAAATAACTTAAAATTGAGTTGAAAGCCTGAAAGCCACCGTGTACTTAGCTTGAAAGTCAAAATTCCTTCAAAGAATCCACACTTTCTCAAAAGCCCAAGATTCGGCAAAGTGTCTGCTTTGCGCACTCTTTAACCATGAATATTGAATACATTATAACTGAATACACTGTCAAGAATTCACCCACCCTCCTGGATCATAAAAGGTGTGAACACACTCCTTGCTTGTCCTGTCCCAGATCTTGATTGTTTTATCATCACTTGCTGACACAATCATCCGCCCATCAGGAGAAAACCTACCAAAAGTAAACAAATATTAAAACTTTTATAAGTATAAATTTCAGCAGACTCTGCCAGAACTACATATTGCACCCAGCTTGTAACCGTCGGTAAGTTCCAAAAGATCATACTCACGGGTTGTAAACGAACTGCCATATCTTTAATTTCGCTATATCTAATACACAAGTCTTCGTACCTTCCTTGCCTTAAGACTTCCGGT
>Ga0126337_10003475_pt1 | contig 10321 bp, 2 predicted proteins | sample DipCmetagenome_FD_92527 | JGI IMG/M metagenome (GOLD analysis project Ga0126337, IMG submission 92527) | Coral microbial communities from La Bocana,Puerto Morelos, Mexico - Diploria C A metagenome | ecosystem: Host-associated > Invertebrates > Cnidaria > Coral | place: La Bocana,Puerto Morelos... | reverse complement strand
TTGGACCCGTCTTCGTAAATAAGTCAAAACGAAACGAGTCAGTGATGACATAAGCTCATTCGGGAAAATCCTCCCGTTCTTGTTTATTACCTAATCACCAAAAATGAAACGTAACTTGCTTATTAACGTAATACGGGGAAACCCCTTCTAATCGAGCGACGTGTTTTATTCACTTACCGTAATGATTCGATCTAGTGGTCTTCTTCCAATAAGCGGCCCCTTTCGAATAAGCGCCCCCTTCGAATGTGCTGGTTTTTATTAATAAGTACCCCTATTCCAAAGAGTGCCCCTAATTCTAATATTATAATATTACAGCACGCAGTCAGAGTACACATCAAGGAAGATTCATTTTCGTTATTGCTAACATACGTAATGCCGCATTACAAAAACAGTGGTTCTCGTCCAACTGTTACCATAATGATTTGATCCAACTCCGGGGCGTTTATTTACTTTTGGTAGCTTTAGGAAGGGCACTTATTAGCGACAGTAAGCTTGTTTCTATTTCGAAAAAAAACTGAATGTGATTGGATCAAAGAGAGTACCGGAAAACGGACTCGTTGTCCCTGCATCGTTCATGGCCAGCCGAGCAATCGCATAATTCCTTCATCAAACGATCTTCACATTTTGTGTCGTATACTCTGCTGTTCGTTTTACATCTTTTATTGTTTTGCACTATTTGCATATTCTGAACAATTTCTCTGTAAATATTACACGGTATATAACAAAACACCGCTAAAAATTTAACCGAGAGCCGGCCTAGGTGATCTCCCATCTTGTTTATTACCCATTTCTCAGCGGACGATATTTATAACTTATATGACCTGAACATCAACAGGATTAAACCGTGTTGCTTATTCTAAATAATTAGAAAAGATAAATGACAGAGGCTTTCCAAAGTTTTGTCAAACGTGACACAAGGAACACGTTGGGAAACTTCGTGACACATCGTGACACATCGTGACCCATCGGACACATTGTGATACATCGGACTTCACTTGTGAATATTCCACTTTTAGAGGAAGAAGGAATCAGTTTATTATTCGGGAGCTTCAGAAAAATACAACGAAACTGCAATTATGACAGGATTAAAAGATTTACACGTAATAATAATAATAATAATAATAATAATAATATAAATTATATTAATGGTAATAATAGTATTAATAATAATAACGATAACATAAACCTTTGTTCAAACAAAATGTGACATTCGCATTCCTTAACAGTCAAGAAAAATGTTAATTCAATTTTTATTAGGCGTTCTCCTTGGCGTCGCCGTCGTCATTTTTTAGCTTTAAATTGCGTAGTAAGTGAGACCTTCCATGTGTTGTGTCATTCGTTTTCCCTTGGGTAACCGAGAATAAAATTATTCGTGTTTGAAGATTAACAAACACCCTCAGCTACATTGACCATTTGAGTAGCTGGGTGTGGTCACCAGGGTATAAATCACGCCTTCAGAATTGGTAGGCTAGGATTAATTCACAAAGCCGGTTAGCTATCAATAGCTTTTGCAGGAGAAGCAATCGAAATCAGCCGGAAATTAAACCCTGCAGATAAACCATTTTGGAGATGTTATCCAGCCAGCGCAACTTTCCCTGGAGAACAGATTTTTAACGGAATAGGGTTTGTTTGAAGGAAAGTCGCCACTAATACTCGTGTTGTTTCAGTCGGCATGCATCTCACCGAACTTTTCCATAGCTGTCAGCAACACAGACGAAAGGAAGTTATTATAATTTTACACATTGAGTCATAAATTTAAATACAGTACATATTTATAAAAAAGAAAAACAAACATGTACCTAAACTGTGTGATTGTTGCTAAAATTGTGAATGAAAACTGAAACACAAGAAAAAATGAAAGGTGCCTACTGTGCAGCAATGACAGAAACTTAAAGTATAACAAATTCCACAAAAATAACATTTGCTAGGTAACTACTCGCTCTATATCTTTGATTTGATACGTATCCTTTCTATAAATAAGAAAGACTCTGAAGCCAGTCGAAACTGAAAGCGTGTCACATAGTTCGAAAGTCTGATAATTCGTGCGTCATTGTCATTTCGAAAGAGATTCCGTTTTAGCTGCTAGCGGCGAGAAATTTGAATGTCATTCTGATTTGAATTTCATACTGTACAGGTAAGTACAGTAAGGTTACCTTACATTTATTGTTGTTAGAGGCTGGGACTATTATGGCCTGTGTGCAAGCAGAGAGAGTCGTGGGAGTAAACGTTGTGTTCTGTTGCCGTTGATCTTGTTCTGTTTTCATCTTGTAACAATTGTAAACTAAAGAACCAACAAAAACTGTTATATATTTGAGATAAACGCAGAAATTATAACAATTGGCCACCCAGAAGCACAAACTCGTTAAATTCTCTGACTAATATATAGGCATTAAGATGTTAGGTATGGTAAAATTTGCCATACATTATACAAAACCAATGAAAAATCTGAATGTTCTGGAAGAGAAAATTAAAAGCCTCATTAAATTAATTCTCTGATAGATGGCGCTAAGCGTAAATTTTGTCTTTGGGTCCCTGAAGTAACAAATTAAAAATGAGGGATTTGGACCTCGTAATTATCAGAAAGCTATCCGTTTTATAGTCTAGTGGTATCTTGGTGTTAGTTAAAGCATGGAATATAATATATGAACAAGGCTGTGATAATTCTTCTGTTATTTTGCAGAAAAAGTCTTTGTTGTGATCTAAGTAGCTGTGACAGGCTTTGGTTTTTTTTTTCTTCTCATTGCCAAAGGGAAATAGTGGTTAGTATACACATTTGATCGATTCAGGTTCCATCTAGCAGCATTCACCTTGTTTTTGGTCAATCTAATTTTATTTTAAAAAACAAATACCCTGTATTGAACCATCCAAAATAGAGGGACTTTTCCAGAACAACGATTTTCTAAAAGAAATTTAAACTTTTAAAACGGCTAATTAGAAGACATTGTAAGTGACAAAAATAGTTATGTTTCTTTCGCAAATTTACATTAAAAAGATACATTTCTTAAAATTTGTCACCAATTACCAAGTTTTAAGTTCTTTTAAAGTTCTCTGATCAGTAGCAATCCTAAGCAGGAGAATATAAAGCTGTATTTGCTGAATGAATGTTATATAATACAATACAACACAAACAACACAACACAAAAACGTTGTGTTGCAATTGCTGGCTTAAGAATTAGAACATTAGTACATTCATTCTCTTCTGTTCATTAGCAAAACTGCGACAAACCATCTGTTTTCTTTTTCCCTTAAAGTATAAATTGGGTGTGAAATATTTTTTAAAATCAGGAGCTAGTGCATCATTGTTCTCTTTAGATAAAGTGAAGGTGAAGTTGGATTTCGCTCTGAATCGCACATCTCTAGTGACGCTTAGAACAGTAAGTTTAACCCATGTGTTTATGACTGCACGTATAAGGTTTAAATTCATTTGGATTGCCGAAATATGGATATACATATGTATAGAACTAGTTTTAAACTCAGTTCCGCGCAGAAAAACATGCTTTAGAAGGATCGAATTGAGTCGTTTGTGATTTTCAGTTTCATGGACGCTGATCTTCGTCTTTGTTTTTCCTATCTTGTGTTCTTTTTGTTGTAGGATGTCAGTTTTGCACGTCTGCATTAGCCTCTAAACTTGCGTTTGGTCTGTGATCTCCAAATTTCCGACAATTTTTGTTTTTCGAATTGTGAGTTTTGCGTCCATCTATGTCTGTGATCAAGAAAGCACTTTTGTGCGTTCCATTAGTTCTGAGGCTTTCAGTTTTTGAGCTTGTCAGCAAATTTCAGTTGTGCTTGTTCATGTTTCTTTAATAATTGTAAGGCATGATGGTCTATCTTGGTGTGCATGTAACTTTCATTTTTTGACGGGTTGTCAATTTTGCAGCTCTAAAACCCATTCCTGTTAAATTTTAAAATTTGGCTCCTATATCAGTACTGTATAAACAGAAGGATCAGAAATTCGGCGAGCAAAACGAGCTAAGAGCGCGAAAGTAAAGAATTCGGAGAGCAAAGGAATCGGGGCCGCGCGGGGAAGCCACCTTGCGTTGTTCGTGCTCGCCACGAGCCTGTTCGCAGGCTAGCAAAACAGGCACTTAATTAGTATATGTAATAGGACCACATGCTATCCAATTTGGAAAAAATGGGTTAAAAAATTTCTCAGAACAGCCAAAATGTGACGAGGCCTTAGGCCGAGTCCAATTTGGCTGTCAGAGGAATTTTTCGAGTCTAATTATTTCCAGAATTGGACAGCATGCAGTCCTCTTACTTCTTTATTACCGGTATGCATTGCTCAGTCGATTACCGGCTGTGTCCCGAGAGAAAATAGCCTCATTTTCCCATAAAAGTTTGTTTAGTCAAGCTGGCTAGATATTGGCATTGTTCTTTTTTGCGTGTTTATAGGTTTCGGCGGAAATATATAGCGTTGACGCTATGCCTTATTGACGCTACGCTTTGTGCTGATTGGCTAGTTTCTATTACCTGTTGTATTTTTTGGGAGGTAATTGGCTCAGATAAACTGTCCTATATTCTCTAAATTGGACAATTTGCCTATTTTTAAAGGAAAATCCTATCTGGAACTCTCCAAATTAATCCTTTATTGGAGAGTTTTAAAAAATTAAGAATAATAGCTTTGCTAACAATTTCGGATTACCTACCACCTATATACTTATTAAAGAAATATGCGTCTCGAATAAACTAGCGCTTATCTTTTCTGTCACCCTATAGACAAACAAAGCCGTCCTCTAGTAAAGGAGAAACTGTTCTATCGTCGCTTTTGTAATTCTCGAAACCGAGTGAAAGGGAAGTGGTAAGTTTCCTTTGTTAGTTGTAGTGTATAAAAATGTTATTGGTTAATTAATTTTTTAAACAAAAATGAACTTTTAACGGATTGTTCATGGAAGTCGCTAATTATGCTTTTCTACTAACAATATCTGACAGTCGCGTTTCACCTTTCGCTAACAATTGGTCTTTTTGAAGGAAGCGGGAATTAAAATTCGTTAAGAGATTCAGTTAAATCATTAATTATGATTGTGCACATGTCAGGATAGCCATATTGGAAAAGTCTTAATTCAATGTTTTTGTATTCTTCCACGTACAGCATTAAATTTGTAACTTAATGTGATTGCGTGTTAAAAATATTCCATTCCGGGATAGTCAATCGATAAAATTGATAATCGATGATTTTTGATAACAATCGAGAAAACTTAGTCAATGATATCGAAACTTGATAAACATCGATAACCGGATTCGTCGTGAGTAATCGACAATTATTGATTTTTCTCTAAGCGTTATCGATTTTATCGATTTCATTGATTAATATCGAATTTATCAATTCTAGCTTATTTTTCAATTTATTGAAACGAAGCCAACAAGAGATTTAAAAAAGGTGGCAAAAACTACTTCAACGGTTATCAAAAAAATTTGCTAAGACTTTTCTCGTAAAAGTTTTGCAGAAAAACGATAGATGAATAAAGATAAAAATTCAATGTGTAGAAAACGGTAATGGTATTTAATTACATCCCGCTCCAAAAGAAACAAGAATTAGTTAAGGGAATGTGAAAGACAAGAAGCACTAAATGAAACGGCGTACGTTTTGTAATTGAAATGAAATCATAAATAGAATTGCATAAAAACATAGCAGATAAACAGACTCGGTCCCCAATTTGTTTCCAGTTTTATTCTATGTTATATTCTCGCAGGAGTATTTGACATGAACAACATAGAGGAAGTGATACAAGCCATCTCAGTGGGCCTCATTGTTGCCATGTTTCTTCTCAACACCAATCGATTTCTAAAAGCCATCGAAATATGCAAGGAATGTTTGTTTATTCAAAACGACAGAGTCTGCATCAAAGACCAGCAATTAAGTAAATCACTCTATATGAGGATATATCTTATAATGTGGAACATTTTTATTTGCATCAGCGATAACACAAACGCCTTGAAATATGCAGCGAAACGTTTCCAAATTTGCCTGGAGGATGGTGAATCACTTAAGGAATGTATGCTAAGCATATTACTTGGCCAAAAGTATTTACTTCAAAATAGATACACGCACGCAAAACAACTATTTGAAAAAGCGCTCCATACAAGTAGAGAAATTGGAAACAGAAATGGAGAAGCTACCTGTTACATGAACCTTGGAAATGTGTATCAATCAGTTGGCGAATATGAGAAGGCTAGAGAATATCTCGAGAAATCACTTGTGATCAGAAAAGAAATTGGAGACAGAAATGGAGAAGCTGCCTGTTACATAAACCTTGGAAACGTGTATATATCAGTTGGCGAATATGAGAAGGCTAGAAAATATCTCGAGGAATCACTTGTGATCGAAAAAGAAATTGGAAACAGAGATGGAGAAGCTAGCTGTTACATAAACCTTGGAAATGTGTATAACTCAGTTGGCGAATATGAGAAGGCTAGAAAATATCTCGAGGAATCACTTGTGATCGAAAAAGAAATTGGAAACAGAAATGGAGAAGCTAGCTGTTACAGAAGCCTTGGAACTGTGTATCTATCAGTTGGCGAATATGAGAAGGCTAGAGAATATCTCGAGAAATCACTTGTGATCAAAAAAGAAATTGGAGACAGAGATGGAGAAGCTGCCTGTTACATAAACCTTGGAAATGTGTATATATCAGTTGGCGAATATGAGAAGGCTAGAAAATATCTCGAGAAATCACTTGTGATCAAAAGAGAAATTGGAGACAGAAATGGAGAAGCTACCTGTTACATAAACCTTGGAAATGTGTATCAATCAGTTGGCGAATATGAGAAGGCTAGAAAATATCTCGAGAAATCACTTGTGATCGAAAAAGAAATTGGAAACAGAGATGGAGAAGCTAGCTGTTACATAAACCTTGGAAATGTGTATAACTCAGTTGGCGAATATGAGAAGGCTAGAGAATATCTCGAGAAATCACTTGTGATCGAAAAAGAAATTGGAGACAGAGATGGAGAAGCTACCTGTTACATAAATCTTGGAAATGTGTATAAATCAGTTGGCGAATATGAGAAGGCTAGAAAATATCTCGAGAAATCACTTGTGATCAAAAAAGAAGTTGGAGACAGAGATGGAGAAGCTGCCTGTTACTTAAGCCTTGGAAGTGTGTATAGGGCAGTTGGAGAATCTGGGGAGGGTTTACACTACGTTGAAAAATCATTGGCCATCAGCAAAAAAATTGGAGACAGATGTGGAATAGCCCAGTGTTGCCTATACATTGGAGATAGACTTTGTTCGCTCGGAAAGTACAGCAAGGCTAATGAATATAATAAAGCAGCTTTTGCCATCTTAAAAGACATTGGAAACAGACCGATGGTGACTGAATATTACCTCCGGCAAGGAGATGTAGAGTTTGCTGTAGGTAACTGTGACAAGGCAAAAGAATATTTTGAAAACGCTCTTAAGATGAGCAAAGAAATTGAAGACCACAAAACTGAATTAAGAAGTTACTTTTCCCTTGGACTATTCTTTTATAAGCAGTCAGATTATGATAGAGCGGAAAAATATATTAAGAAGGTACTGGACTTAAGTGAGGAGATTGGAGATATTGCGGCACAGTTCTGCTCGTTTACAGTTAAAGCATACATTAGAATGAGAGAAGGAAAGATTCAGGAGGCCATCTCGTATTTGCTCTCTATTATTGGAATATGGGAGAAAATTCGCGGCTTGCTATACGACAACGATCAATTTAAGATTTCCCTCAATGAACGTTATGTTTTTTCTCACAGAGATCTCAGTATGTTGCTTTGTGAAATCGGGAATTCTACTGAAGCTCTGTATGTTTCAGAACTTTCAAGGGGCAGGGCTTTGGCAGATTTAATGTCAGCTCAGTACTCTCCCCTGGAAATTAAAATATCCGCCAATCGTCCAACTTGGGTGGGTTTTGAAGGCATCGTACCCAAAGAATGTAACTGCACCTGTCTGTACGTCTCGTATCAAGGTTGTAGCATTTTTTTGTGGATTCTTAAAGCAGGGAGAGTCGCACATTTCCAAGAGATAAAAGGACATAAGATTCTTTATCGAGAAGGATTAAGTCAGCGTTTGGATGAGTTTTTTAATTTCAGAAGTTTTGGCGTTTTACCAGAGGAACTTTGCGAGGACCATGGATCTTTACACGGTTTTCAACCAGAATCTCACACATGCGATGAAGGCAACCATAAAGGTTCGCGCTTTGGAAATGAAAGTAACGCTAACCGGGGACCCAAAATGAACCTTCCTATCTGTTACAAACTTATCATCGCTCCTGTGACAAGCTTACTTGAAGGTTCTGAAATAATCATTGTTCCTGATCGAGCTTTATACCAAATTCCATTTGCCGCCTTGACTGATGAAAGTGGAAAGTACTTATCCGAGACTTTCAGGATCCGCATTGTCCCATCTTTAACTACTCTCAAGCTCATTAATGAAAGTCCAGCGGACTATCACTGTCAGACTGGTGCATTGATAGTGGGAAATCCTGATGTTGGTGAGGTGCATTTCAAAGAACGGCTCACGACCATTTCTCGATTACCTTGGGCAGAAAAGGAAGCGAAGATAGTAGGTAAAAAGCTTGGTGTTGAGCCTTTGCTTGGACAGCAAGCGACTAAGGAGGCAATACTTCAAGCGATGAATTCTGTGGCCCTGATTCATATCGCCGCACATGGTGATGCTGAAAGAGGAGAAATTGCCCTTGCACCATCGTTCCGTCATCCTAATGGTACACCTCAAGAAGGACTCTACTTATTGACAATGGCTGACATTTCAAAAATTCAAGTGCGAGCTAAACTGGTAGTCCTTAGCTGTTGCCACAGTGCGCGTGGGCAGACAAAAGCCGAGGGAGCTGTTGGAATTGCCAGAGCGTTTTTAGGATCTGGCGCACGCTCAGTATTGGTGGCGCTGTGGGCCCTGGATGACAAATCAACAGAGCAGTTAATGACTCATTTCTATGATCACCTTGTTGCTGGGCAAAGTGCTGGTGAGTCTCTTCACGAGGCCATGAAGTGGATGAGAAGTGAAGGCTATGACGTGAAGCATTGGGCACCTTTCATACTGATTGGAGATGACGTGACATTTGATTTTGGAAAGAAAGGTAAGATTTGTTCACCCTGGGACTACGTGCTTTGTTATTTACAGCAAACGGCTCCTAGTATTTAATAACAATTCTCCTTTATGTTTCGATCGAGCTTATCAAAGGATTTAAAGAGGGTTAGGATTATATATCTTATATCTAACTATTTCTTTGACTTTTGTCGTTTGATCTTGTGCAGCTGATGAATTTTATTCTTGGTTTTCACCCCCGTGACTTCTGACATGACGACGGTTGCTATCCGCCATGTTGGTTGCCCAAACAAACGCGCTCAATATAGACCTCACACTGAGAAAGTAAGCTTAAATCAGTTCTTTGCATAGTTTTATGCTGTGGAATTAGAAGTGACCGAAGTAAACTGATTGACGAATTTTATCTGAGGGAGAAGTAGATAACAGCGATCAGTTGCGAAGACACGCATTTTTTGGGTCTGAAATTGGGTCTGGATTTGGAGATGCGGGCGGCACACCCCTACCAAAAATTCCAAAGAGTACCCCTCCTCGGGGTGCTGAAAGGGCAAAAAAAAGCGATATGAACTTGCGCGCGGTCGAACAAGAGCGCGAACGGAAGCGGCAGAAAACGTCAAAATCTTGTGGAAAGCAGTCTTCCTGTTTTTCAGATCGTCTTCAGTCAGCCGATTACTTCGAGAGAAGAAGAAAGAAATCGAAAAGAAGGGAATGAGGAGGCCTTTTCGTCTAATCAGGCGGCCATAGCTGTTACCGAATGTGACGAAATCGAACCGAAAACTGTAAGGGACGCTGAGTGCCAAACCATCGAGTTTGACTACCTGTTTCAGACAAGCAGATATTAATCTCCGAATAAGCATTTTTTTTTTGACACTGACGATAAACGCTTTTAGACTGGGCTACCGTCTATGAAAATACTAATGGTTGTTTTCGAGGACGTCTCCGGACATGTTACACGGCAAACACAGTCGTTCAACAGATTTCAAGAGTTCATTATTGTACCTATGAAACTTAGACTAAAATGCACCGTTGCAAGATGTTTTATACCAGCTTGTTGGTTCACTGTCAACAGTTTCCAGAATATTTTCTCACTGTATAGTTGCGTTGGACACTTCTCTACAATGATCCAAATGTTCACAAGAGGATCGTTCATTCGCTGCGAATCTCTCACCTTGGCCACAACAATTTTGCTTGCAATTTCTTTCCCTTGAACTGACGCAACGAAAAACCAGAAACCATCTAGTTGTACGCATCCAAACTTTCCAAGGCCGTAAACTGCTTATTTGTGTAATAGCT
>Ga0126337_10003473_pt1 | contig 10322 bp, 6 predicted proteins | sample DipCmetagenome_FD_92527 | JGI IMG/M metagenome (GOLD analysis project Ga0126337, IMG submission 92527) | Coral microbial communities from La Bocana,Puerto Morelos, Mexico - Diploria C A metagenome | ecosystem: Host-associated > Invertebrates > Cnidaria > Coral | place: La Bocana,Puerto Morelos... | reverse complement strand
TCACGTAATAAAAAATAAAATCGAAAACCATTCAGTGGATAAAGTCAAGAAATTGTAATATTATAGACGATAAATAAAGAAGGCAGTTCACCAAGTTTAAGGGGTGTGCGCTGTCCCAAAGTTTAGCTATTCGTCGAAATGTTCCGCGCAAAATTATAGAGCCTAGTATAGAGCCGCCATGTTGGAGGACCTCCTTACTCCTCCAATATGGCGGCCGGAAAATAGTGTGAACATTTGGAACTTACTTTGGCTATCGGACGACTGATTATTAGAACCGAAACAAAAAACATTTACAAAAACACTTTTCCTAATACTTTAACTCCTAAAATGGCTAAAAATCACGAGCTAAGTGTATATTTTTCGACAAACGCGAACTTGGCTTCATGTCACGCACCGCCGTAACTCCAAAATTCAAAATGCGCTGGTTTCCAAACGAAGGACGCTATTGAGCTGGAAAGTTGCAAACAGATATAAATTTAGTACCTGTTATGCCTGATGAGGATTAAACCTTTAGGGGCTTTTTTTAGTTTTGACAGTTTTGGATTTGAGAATTTGATGACGTCACGTGCACACACTCTATACGGTCCTATATGTATTTTCGCCCTAGATTTCCTCTCGTTTTTAAAGGTAAACGTTGTTAAGTTAATAAATGTGTATTTACAGGGACAGGACACAACAGGAGCGTGAAGCTGCACTGCGGGACTTCAGGAGCGGTCGAGCACCTGTGCTTGTGGCAACATCAGTGGCGGCAAGGGGTCTAGACATCCCGGATGTAAAGCATGTGATCAACTTTGACCTTCCTCAGGATATAGAGGAATATGTGCATCGCATTGGTCGCACTGGTCGAATTGGAAACAAGGGAACAGCTACTTCTTTTTTTCAACCGGGAAAAGATGAAAGGCTTGCACGCAGTTTAGTTAAAGTGTTGTCTGAGGTAGAGACATTTCAGTTCTTTTAACTGTAAATTTTCATTTGTACCAGGAATAAAGAAGGAAATGAGACTTGATACTAAGAGGAAGATAGAAAGAATTGAATACTTTCTGGGTATTAATTCATTTATCTCTTTTGCACTTCAGTTGCACGGTGGCTTTTTTTTGGGGGGGGGGTGGGTGGGGGTGAGAAAGAAGGTCATTTAGGGTTTTCTCGGTGCTCTCCATTGCATGAAATATTCGGGAGGATTGAAATAGCATTACCCAGAATTTTTGAAAATGAGGACTACCTTGCAAGGTATACCCAAATTTTTGGAAATTTTTTTACCGGGAAGCTTACCGACTGTGGATTTCAATAATAACAAGACTTGAGGCCGGGCTCCACTGAAAAGGGGTTTTAATTTTTATTATTTTGATGAATCACAGGCATACCAGGAAGTTCCCGAGTGGCTAGAGCATGTAGCAGAGGAAGCAATTGGATCATCATATGGCCCTGCCGGTGGCAAATTTGCGTCCAAAGACAGGAGAGAGGTAATTTATGGTTATGTTGATGTCATCTATTACAAAATTAAATTGCCTTTGTAATTGAACGAATGCTATTATCACTATTAGTGTAATCCTTAATTGCTTCCTGGACTCTCATGCAATTTATTATTTGTTTAGTATTTAATATATGCTTAATAGAACTAAAATATTTACATCAGCCAAATATCTTGCTAGCTATTTTCACATCAACTGGTAATATTTAAGCGTAAAAGCTAACTTGTTAAAGTCTATTTTTTACGTACGTTTATCGTAAAACAAACTCTGTGCGATTGATTCAAGTATTTCTCGTGAGGAATAAGAGTAGTCAGTATTCATATAATTTGCCGTTCCTAGGTTCAGGCTCACTCTTATGGATCTTGCCTTCAGAATACTTTTCCACTGACTGCAAACAACATTCAACCAGATAAAGACTGAGCTATCAGTAACGACTGGAACTAATCAACAAATGCTATCAAAATCTAGCTGTTCTCAAGGTCAACATCCTAAAGCCACGGTTTTAAAAATCGTGTTTGTTAACATATAAAATAAACAAGGTCGATTCCCTCAGATTTCGATAAACGCTATCGCGGAAGCGTTTAGAGTTATCAAAATCCAACGCCGAGAACACTAAATAGCGAAGCTTATGGGGACTCAGGCGAATAGAAAAAAATTAAAGAAAGATCCAGAGCAAAGACGAGCTCACATCAGGCTGAGCTTACATGGTCTGCTCACATGTTCTCCACATTCTTATCATGTAGTTTATCACGTGTCTTGTTATTAAACGGTATCAGTTTACTGGCCATGTGACATGCCCCTGCAAAAATCAAGCGGGGTGGCCATTTTGGTGTCCTTACAGGACTGTGTTTTTTCCTGCACATAACCGTGCACAGGGCAACCAACTATAGAAAGCCACAGGTCCAAATTAGGCTTGCGTTCTCCGGACGCAATGATAATGTTTTTAAAATGTTTTAAAATGAAGTACTTAGGGTGTATGATGCCCTGGTGTTTGCCGACTGTTTCTTTGAGGATAAATAACATGTAGTGAAGTACTACAGGCCTTCTGACATGGCTGCACGAAGTCAAACGTAATTTAGGTCTGTACTACATTAATTAACAGAACGAATGGTGAAATGTAATTATGAGTGGTCCATCCTCATTTTCCGTACCGAAAAATTCGAGTCAACGAGATTGCTTTTTTTATGGACCGATTTTGCTATTTATTTTCGTTTCATATTGTTTATTATTTTATAACTAGCGTAATTATATAAACTGGCATTATTATTTTCTCATAGTATTGACAGTTGTCGTTTCTTTTTTATTTCTGTAGAGGGAGCACTCAAGAGCAAGTGGGTCCGCAGATGTCATGGAACCTGTAAATAGAGGCATGGCGCGACTTGATGTTAATGCAGCTCGTAACCAGCCTCATGCCGTCCAGAACAACTCGAACAACGAGGACGAAGAGGAGTGGGACTAACCAAGACTCTTGCTCTTATATCAAAATGACTAAAAATCGCCTGAACGGATCATGGCGTGTTTTGTTTTTGGTTCAGTATATAAGTGCGAAGTGCCCGATTGTTGCTATTTTATGAACTTCAATTTTTCTTTGGGCGCTCGAGGAAGATCGTTATGTTATGCTATGTTATAGTGAAGTGTTGAAGTAAAGACGTTGCGCAATGGCGAGAGGGATTTTCTGTATCTGTTTATAATGGCAAATAATTAAATCTTTGACTAATCCAACAGCTTTCAAACAGGAAGCTTATAAGGAAACATTAAGTATATAGATCGTTATGTTATTCTATGCTATGTTATAGAAAGGTTTATATTAAAGAAGTTGTGCAATGGTTAGGGATTTTCAACATGTGTATATAATGTTGACAAAATAAAATCTACGACCAATCCAACAATTGTCAAACAAGAAGCTTACAAGGAAGCATCAAATATACCCTGGTTCCAGAGGCGATTTATGGAGGGACCGAGAAGGGAAGCGAGGGAGAGGAAAAATTGCCTCTAGTAGAATCCGTTGGAAATCTCACTTCCATGCTAAGCCCAAGTACAGAAATTGAACCTCGACGATGATTGGCTTACATACTCGTTACCAGGATGTAAGCCAGTCATCGTCGAGGTTCAATTTCTGTACTTGGGCTTAGCATGGAAGTGAGATTTCCAACGGACTCTACTAGAGGCGATTTTTCCTCTCCCTCGCTTCGCTCCTCGCTCCCTCCCTCCTCGCTTACCCCTGAGTAAGCATCGGGGTCTTCGCGTGGTTCTTTTAAATTAAATTAAACAAAAGGAGATAAAGTGAAAGCCTTCATAGTCATGTTATGCAGTTGTTATATTCTGAGGGATTTACTTAATAAAGTAGATTCGGGTTAAAGTCTGTTTTTTCGAAATACTCTCCTCGTCCATAACGCCCTTTTCCTATTCTTGTCTGTAAGGTTACTCGCTTGTCGAGAGGATAAGCCGACTAGCAAATGTCAAACCCTTTCTTACAGGGTAGTATTCTGACAACATGTTCTAGGTTCTCCATTGAACGAAATATTTTGTTTATTTTGATTTGCCTTTCACCCTGCGCGCATGTTTTTGTATTTTAATTTTCTTCCCAGCGATTTTCACAGAAGCTTCATGTTAAAAAGAAATCCACGTATGTCTGATCCTTCTTTTCCAATTTGTACTTGTTTTATTTTTATTTTACATGTCAGTAACCATCCGCTGCTAGAAATGTTCCATAATTTCAGTTGCCTTACATCATAAAACATCAAGCAATATATTACTAATTTTCACTTAAAACTTTGCTTATATGATAAAACCATTTTAAAACGTTTAGTGGTAATTTCAGGAAGCTGAATGGCCTGGCAACCAGAAGTATACCATCCTCCTAACTCATCTGCTTCAGTTGACCATCCAGTGGCTTTGATCTCAGAAGCAAGAGGCCACGCACTTTTTCTCTTCCTAACTCGCACAAGTCCGCGTGTTCTAGCAGATTCATTAACCAATTAGGTTTTTTTTTGGAAGTCTTAAATTGAACCCGGGAAAGTAAAGAAAAAGCAGACAGCCTTAAGCTGTGTTAAGACAAAGAATTGCAACACGGAACTGAAGTGGCAGTCCAAACAATTCCTGAATGTTGGATTTCAACTTCTTTGCATAACCTTACCACACAGAATTAATATCATGCGACCTTGGTTAAGGGAAGAGAAGGAAAAGGATTTTTTTAATCTTGCATTCCCCAGACCTTGGTTTAGCGTTGTTTCCATTCTCGTAAGCTTCACAAAGAAACACCTTGCAGTCCTTGCAGTTTTTCGAGCGACAAAAAGTTACGGTCCACTGAAGAGAAAAGTTGCATAATTTGGACAGACGCCTGTTCTGACAAGTTTGAACACAAGATGAAAAATGATTGTTAACTTTGTTTGAAGCCAATCATGCTGGGCAAGGCATCACTCCCACAAAGCGCGTTTCGTGGCACGACCTTACCAATGGGAGCTAACTATATGTATGGGTTATTGACCAAGCGTGAGGTCGAGATGGCTGGATAATGGCCAAGTTCTTTTTTTGCGTGTTTATGGACCGAGACGATACCAATATCTAGCCATCTTGACCGAACAAGCTTGGTCAATAAAGGATTTATTATATGGGATAAAGCACGAAAACATGATAAATTTTTCTTGCGGGACAAAGCCCGTATCCCGAGCGCGCAATCCCGCTTGGGTAGCCAATCACAGCGCCGAATTCGGTTCATATTGCCCGCTCGTGGAGCTAGTCATATAATAAGACAGATTATTAAAAGAAAGAGAAATGATAACAATCAAATTGAAAAACTCACAGATGGCAGACTTGTAGAAGCTTTAAATTTCACTAGCTTTGATTAGCATTCCTGGTGTTTTAAGTGGCTCTTTCCATTTAATGCCCAGCGCAAATTCTTCCTTTATATTCCTTTACTTAAAGGCGCGTTTTAAACAGACTGGTAAGAGTTGCAGGCTCCGAGAGTAGCTTGTGGTGTTTCTTGAGCCGAACTGCCTACTTGACCACTACTAGAGCACGTGACGTCATTTTTCGTTGGATGATATAGATACACAAAAAGTGCCATGCGTCGCAGAGTGTTCTCTCACGCCCATGGTAAATTTTCTTGTCAAGTGTATTTTTGATGTTATAGCGTTGGTCCTAGCTTGGTTTTTCTGCGAACTCTGCAAGCATCGAGTAAAAATATTGTTTCCCGACTCCTTAGAATAGCAGACATACGGTAAGGAGAAATGAGATACCGAAGCAGAGTCAATGTTTTTAGCCATCACAAGCTTTCGAAGCTGTCAGAACGTCTTTCTCAAAATAAGGGAACCTGTTTTCACGTGAGCTTGGGTTGGTCACCTGCCAAAGCAGGGCCGGAAGTTCAAATCGAGTGTCGGGACTGGGACAAAAATTCCTAAGACCTCACGAATTCTCGACCCCTTGTCACGAGCTAGTTTCCAAGGGGTAAAATTAATAAAACGGGCTCGCCTACCTATTTATAATTTGGCCCCGCTCCTCTTTTCCCCAACTCTCCCGGCCGATGCTCACAGACGACTGGGGACGAGTCTGCGGTCGATTACTGGAGATGTGGTCGATTACAGACGGTTAGTGAGTAGTACTCTAATTTTTTTCGGTTTAAATAATGCCGCTTTTTAAGAAAGGAGGAGCAAGCTTCAGTGATTCTCGTAAAGGTAATGGAGATAAGAAACAATCAAGTAATCGATTTTCTGGTGTTAAAGCGGATAACAGTTCACACATAAACTCGGGTGCGCAGCCTTCTGTTCAAGTCCCGGCGCAGCAACAGGCTTCTAGTCCAATTCCAAATGCTTCTAGAATTCCTCCTCAGCCACAACCCGAGTTAAGGCAGCAACCAGCATCTCCTCCTCATCCTCCTCCTAAGTTTGTCTTCTATTGTCAGTTGGCCCATGGAAGCCCTACTGGAAAAGTAGAAGGGTTTACTAATGTAAAGGAACTCTACCAGAAACTCGGGGAAGTATTCAAAATTCAAGCTAATGAGGTTAGTAAACCAAATAAGCTTTAGTTTATATGTAACATTGGTCCACTTATTGTATTAATAAATATAACATCGGTAGAGTTCTGATAAAATTGATGCATATGGAATCTGTTTCTTTGTGTCGGGAGATTCATAATTACCTTAACATTAGAGGTAGCTTCTTTGTTACATATGATGACGGGTGTCTCGATCATTGCTGTGTTAGCTTAATCTTATTTCGAACTTAGGCAGCAATTTAAGGTTATGTCCATTTATATACAGCAAACTAAGTTAGATTTTATAAGTTACGGTTTGTATTTTTTGTAACCTATTTTTCGGACCTTTTAGCACTAAGATTTGATTCTTGTTTAAAATTTAACTAAGTGCAATTTATCAGGTTAAAAGGTTTTCAAACAATACAGTGCAATACAAGAGTTATACGGTAGCTGGACGTTCCATCCCCAAGTGAGTAGGCGCGCACATCAACTCAACTGGTTATCACGTTCACCCCAGATTAGTGGGCATAATGAAACTAAATCACACAAAACATGTAAAGTTCTTGTTCTTTAATCCATTGACCTCAGAGCTAACTTGAAATAGAAAGTATAAAATATGTTCAGCGGTTCGAGCTCGGTAGGTGAACTCGATTGGGTGCATTTGTCAATACAATCAAAATTTATAACATAAGAAAATATAAAAGGAAATGTCAGAGGTTAAGCCTTTTGAGGACACTCCCCACCAAAAAAATTAAGATATACAACTGTGAAAGAATTTGAGAATGTAATTAAAAATACAGTTTAAAGCTAAGAAGAGACACTTACACATATATTAAAAGGCCTTTTCAGTTTATCTCTAAAAATGTTAGAATAATTCACTTCTGCTAAATACTTAGGCTCGTTCCTCTTTAATAACAAAATTATTCTGACTAGAAATAACCAACAGTTAGGAAATTCAGGCTAGAACACTTGAGTCAAGGGATTTTGAATAGAAGTTGTGTTTAATACATTATTCAGTCAGGTGAATATGTTTGCCATATGATATTTGTCGAGTATTCGCGTGAAAAGAACATGGTAGATGTTAGATGTTATCTCCTTTGGTTCCAACATCGATTCATCTCGAATCTCAAATAAAGGTAGCTGAAACAAGTTTTCAGCGCTTGCTGCTCTTCTTTTGACATCATGGAAAGAATTGAGTATTCTTTCAAACTGTTTCTTTCCATTTTCATGTTTAAAATGTACGTTTACACTATAATTATCAGGGAAAACTTTTGCTTTGAAATCGAGTACGCTGGCCAATGCAGCAGCATCTTTTAAAACATTCTTGTCTGAATGGAAATGGATTCTGATTGGTTTAGGAGGATTTATTGATCGATTTTGGCAGAACCATTTTGCTCCAAAATCGAGATATGGAGACAAAATGGGTCGCAGTCTCTTTTTGAGCTGGCAATGAAAGCCAAGTGCTTGTTGCAGTGTATGTAAACAAATAATAGTCTTGTGTAGTAAGGATGGCTACATCATTGTTTCCTGGTATAACCTTACATTTAGTCACATTAAACATTCTATTACAGTTGCTAAGATGTATGTCTTGCTGAATAAGTTAATACTTTGTTGGTAATATTTATGTATTCATGGCTGGCAAAAAATACACATAAAAAGAGAAATGTAAAATGCTCAAATGTGCACACTGAAAAGGTGATTAAATTCATCAATAATAGATGAGCTTGGGGAGTGGTACCTAAAAGGAGGGTGGAGCCACGAGTGCCCGAGCTGAATGCGTAGGGTAACCATTGCAACCCTGTGAGCAGCAGCCACCCATCCGGCACCAGCACATTGAATGAAACAGTGGAAACACAGATACTTACTACATACTTAACATAACTAGAGGGAGGGATGGGCCGGGAATAAAAGCACCGTGAGAACTATGTGATAGCGATAGCAAACGTGGAATGACTGGACATCCAAAGCTAAACTGTAAACCATGTGGTGCCCCTGGACGCCACCCCACACCAAAACCCTGGGAGAAACTGCTGGCCAGCATTGTCTCGTGTTTAACTTAGCCTAAATTACATTAATGAAAATGAACAAAAAAGTATCTAATTATAAAAGTAGCCACTGGAGGCTTGCAAGAGAGTCCAAGACCTCACATTGTACTGGTTGAGTTTCATTTACCTTATAATAATTATTATAATAAGTTATAATGAATTAACTTATTCATGTAGGAAATGTATGGTTGACTGTATCAGAAGCCAGTTGCTGTCATGTGCAGCCTACTTATGCATGTACCTTCTGAATGAGACTTACATGAGACTTCTGCTTAAGGTGTAAGATTAGTAGTTATAACTGTAGAGTGGATGGCCGGTAACTGAAACCTAATGGACTGATGATTGTTACTCTGGCTCCAGAGGTTCTCTCTAATATGTTTCTCAGTTAAATGTAAGCCGGGGCGTGGGGAAAATGATTCAAAATGGACTATGAAAAGAAACGTCCCTACTTGCTTGGTGACTAATGGTTGTGACAGCTTCAGAGACAAATAAAAGAAAAATAAATTCTGGGTCCATGGTAGATGAGTATTAATATATTAAGTTCCTCTGTGATACTAAAGAAAATCAACTTAAGCTATCATCTTGGGTAAATAAATTTACAAGTAAGGGGGCCAAGGGGGAGGACAGGGAGTAGTGGTTCAGTGGTAGAATGTTTCAAGATAAACTGTCCAGGAAAGAGAGGGAGGGTGCAGGGGTGCACATCCCTGAGGTGACATGCAGCTTTCTAATATAACTGTTGTTCTACCAGAAAAAACTATTCCTTATTAGTGCACCCCTCCTAAGAAAAAATCTTTGATCTGTCCCTGTGTTTTGATGTGTCAAGATTTGAACTGAGATAATTTTTTTTTATAGATCTTGTTCTGCACACTAAATACATTTAGAATAGACATGGAAAGGTTACTTGGAGGTCAAATTGGTCTTGATGACTTTATTTTTGCACACACGAAAGGACAACGGAAAACTGTGGAAATTTTTAAAACAAGTCCAGCTTTGGGTCTTACTATAACAGATAATGGAGCAGGAAGTGCATTTATCAAGCGCATCAAAGAAGGAAGCATTGCAGATGAAGTGGCTCAGATTTGTGTTGGAGATCATATTGAAGCTATAAACAACACAGTTGTTATTGGTACAAGACACTATGATGTAGCACGGATGTTACGAGAGCTTCCAGTGGGAGAGCAAATCTCTTTTCAATTAGTTGAACCAATGAGAGGCTTTGGTAAGTTCACAATCATTGATGTTTGATGCTTCCTTTTACTTTTATTTGCAAAATATGCTGATGAATTTTTTGCTTTTAGAAGTGAACATTTTAAACTCTTGAGTAACTTTGGTTTTGTGTTTTAATTTATGTTTACTGTATGTCTTTCTCACAGTATTTTCATCTTTTATTGCAAGTGCCATTCTTGTGTTCTGTTACTTGTTATTCTCGGAAATCCAGAGGAAATGTATTAATGTATTTAAGTATTGGAAATGCTGCAATAAACTTCCTATAAATTGTCAGCATTACACAATGATAATGATAATGAATTCATATAGTGCATTTTCTATATTCATATATTCAAATGCACTTTACAAGCAAGTGATATATGGACAAAGACCAGACCACAACACCGGGAACTACGTGCCCTACTCTTTACGATGAGTGTGTGGGTTCTTTAACTTCCCCTGCTGGCCATCACAGTGAAGATGCAGGAGACGGGGCCTATGGTTTATTGTCCTTATCCGAGAAGACTAGAATATCTGACCATTTGCAGATGTCATTGCAAAGGCAGCATATTCTCCTCAGTTATTTTAAGACCCTGAGTGTTGGTCCGGTCTGGGGCTCGAACCCGAGACC
>Ga0126337_10003472_pt1 | contig 10322 bp, 8 predicted proteins | sample DipCmetagenome_FD_92527 | JGI IMG/M metagenome (GOLD analysis project Ga0126337, IMG submission 92527) | Coral microbial communities from La Bocana,Puerto Morelos, Mexico - Diploria C A metagenome | ecosystem: Host-associated > Invertebrates > Cnidaria > Coral | place: La Bocana,Puerto Morelos... | reverse complement strand
TACAGCATCAGCTTGTTTGTAATTATAGGTTCTTCTACGTCAGGAAAGTCTCTTATGCAGGTTGGAGTACAACGCGAGAAATTTTTGCCAAGCATATCGCAGATTCCTTTCAATTTCTTTGCAGTCAATCTTTCAATAAATTTAAGTTATAATTACCAGTTATAAAAACGTCTAAGGATGGTAATTTAGAAGAACTGTTATGGCACCTCAAAACAATATCAATGACAACGCACTTTATTTACCTGCAACGGGATATATTCAAAAGGAATATGCAAATTTTCTTTAAAAACGATGACGATTGTGTTGTTTCCTATTCCAAGTTAAGAATAGAAGAATATAGAACACTATGAAAGAAAAAAGCTAAGACCGCTGCATACAAGTTCATAAATCAGTCTTTCGTTGAATGGGTTTGACAGGTAGTGTTACCAAGTCTGTTATTAGGGTATAAATCGATTTGGCATTGTGTCAATTCGCCTAAAACCATCTCAATTCAGCAGGTGCAAATGGAAGACGTCGTTGCGTATTCATTTTTAAGACAGCAGGCTCAACCGCAAAATTTTTACCAGCATTAAAAAAAACTAAACATGTTTCGTTTTCAAAACCGCTACTAGTTCCCTTACAAAAGTACTTCGACAAAAAGCAAGCAGTATTCTTTTACGGGGTAAATATTACTCACATTTAACAGTCGGAGGACTAACTCAGCTTGAATCCGATTTCACTGCTGCTCGAGAAGACGGACACCGCGTCCAAGGAGATTTGAAGTATTTCCCAACGGGATCGTGCAAGAACCCGTCACTTGAGGATAATAAAAGCCTATCACGCACCAGATTTTGCCTAAAGGTCTGCACACAACGCGATAAACGAAGCTGTCCGGTGCCACTTTCAACACAAACGCAATCACAACCAACCACACTTAACCGGCAGACCATGTTGGTTTTGAACCCTTATTTAGGAGAAAAGCGTTATCTTACAGGCTGAAAGCTATTTCACTGGCAAAGTGTACTTCTTTTGTTCTAACCACCAATCGTCAACAACAGAACGGATTTCAATCGAGTGTCGAAAAGTAATTGATTTTGCATCATCATTTTGCTGTATGATTGGCATGATGGCTAAAAAAAAACCGGGCTTTGGGTCAGCTTCATGACTGTGTTAATTACTTCAATTTTCATTGGTTCAACGTAATGTCGGTGTCCTCTGTGATTGGCTAGATTGTGGTTTTGACTTTGTCACTCAAATGGAAAACCGCTGTGACTACTTTTAAAAACTCTATCAGCTCTATCATGTGATACTCAAGTTGTAAATACACGTGGGTTGCAAGGATCGTTTTCGCAAACTAGTTAAGCTCGCGTTAACCTCTGGCTTTTTATTCCCAATTGCGCAAAGGTAGGCCTCAATCGACAATCTAACACATCTAGGTTTCCAAAAAAGATCTGAAGCTCGTAACATGGCACGCATGTTTGCCTCGGCGTAAGGCGAATTAGAGCTCGTCGTCAAATGCAAATTTAATTACATTAAGAGGATTTGATCCACCTTATTTTGCAGAGATTAACACGTACATGTACACTTTTATAATCGAGCTGCTCGCAAATGGTCCATGAGTTCTGTTAATTCCAGATACTCGGTAAAAGTAATGGTTCAGCCATTTTTTGAGGGTTTCCAAAAGCAAATTGTGTTAGAGAACACTGTCTACATGATAGGTCGGAACTTTCAGAGTCAATCACAGGCTGCTTCTTGTAGTTCAAAGCCTTGTAAGAAACGAATCGCTGTAAAACTAAGAACTAGAGGCCCTTAGCGTCACATAGGCGAGAAAGTAATATCATTAACACCCATCACACTACGCACTCCAAAAACATTCGATTGAATTTGCATTCGTACTAACGAAGAGGTCCCATCCTAAAACATTACAAACGTTCTTAATTTTGCAGTAACCTGAGAAAGATATGGCACAAAATGCAAACCAAAATGTAAGTAAGAAACCCGTTCTAAGCAAATAAAGACAACTTTCGGTCTTATGCTAATACTCGAATGGATACTGTTGTCAAAATAACTTCGCTTCTAATTCTTGTAAAACGTCGTTTTGTTTCATTATTGTAACGAGTAAGACTGATGCTATCTGCTTCATTGTTGCTTTTAGTCCTTTCTAAATCCATTCTATATTGTTTTATTTGTTTGCACGTCTAATAGTTATGATCAATACGATTTCCTTTCTGTTAAGAAGTTAATATTGTTCAATTACTAAGCAGAGCACCACAAGCCTTATGCTAACATGGGTTCCTTTTTTTCAGCAGGACCTTAGGTAAGTAAGACCTTTCCTGTTAGTTTGCATGTTCCTAAACATCTATTTAACAAGTTGATCCCAACACTGAAAGCAAGCAATGCATTCCTTATGTTGTTGTTAGTGTATGACTTCTTTGTCCAATACTTTAGTATCAGTAATACCTGTAGAAATGTATGGACATTGGATCTGGATGAAGGTTACATAGGTGTATACTGCAGAATCCTTCTCTAGCGGGAATATATTTATCAAATATTTTTTAATTATAATTTAGAGGTGTACAGCAAATCAATGAAACACACTAGCTATACCATATATGTACATGGTCTCCATTTCCAATGAGTGATACACAAATTCAGATATAAAAAACCTATTGAATATTCTATGAAGTTTTAACAGAGACATGTATGTAAACAGATCCTGTGTACAATAAGCCTCATTACTATAATTATACCACACAAGTGAAGAGTGCTTTTTGTGGACGCTGATTGGCTAGCTCTGAGGTGATTAGCCAAGTACTCTTCACCTCCGAGCAGCCAAAGAAAAACAAAATGGCTATTGTTTCAAATTAAGTTACTCTTAAACAAGTAAAGTTACTCTTTGGTCTGCTAGTTATTCAGCTTGTGTGGTATATACTAAAACAATTATTCACCTTAGTGTAGGTGAAAGTGGTGGATATTTACCTTGCCGCTTTGTGGCTTGGTAAATATCCACCACTATTCACCTCCACTTCAGTGAATAATTGTTAATTATTCTACTCCCCTTAGAACTTGCCAGCCATAAATAAGCCTTACCTAGACACTACATGTGATTATCACAGATTTAGAACAGGATTAATTTTACACAAATATTAGAGTAGCTGATACTGCATGTATGTGTACTTACATCTGATTTGCTTCAATTCCAGAAATGCCACCATATCTTTGATTTTAGCACATGATCCCATATTAGACCTTGAGGTAAGAAAATATAATGGTGATTGACAGAATTCTTCAATTAACAGTAGTGTACCAATGCAATTATGCCACAATCTGGTTGGCTGAGCTATCGTACAAGATCAGCCATTAGTGTAGCCTGTGAACACAGATGTATTTCTGGCTGTCACTAGTGTGCCATGGGTGTGGGTTATCTACGAAATGGTGACGAGTTATCGTTTTCCAAAATAAAGAGTAAGGGCAATTCACTTCCAGAGAATACAAAAAAATGGACATTGTTATTTCCAATCTCTTGACTACTTGTTCAGAAGGGAAGGGAAGGGAAGCGAAGTTTTGAAGCATATTTGATGAGATTCATCATAATTATGTGCAATTTTTTAATGAACAGATTGCTGATCAAGAAGCTAACATGACAAGGTAATAACTAACGGTACTTCTAGCAATCAACAAATGAAAAAATACACGGCTGTACACTTGTAAATGTTGAGACACATTGCTCCTTGCTATAGATTTAGAGCAGTTGCTAAGGGACTGCGACAGCAATGTTCAATAATTTTTATATGATTGGCCCATGTAACTATCTGATAACAGATCTTCGAATATGTCTGCCAAATGCCGGATTACACTGTCCGATTACAACTTTGCAGATGAATTAGAGCAAAATAGAGCAGTTTATGCAAGAATCACATTCGAGGAAATTATTATGATTTACATGTAAAAGTGGAAAGCTAGTGTAGAAAGTCTCTTGATATGTTTGTTTATTACGTGATAACTTTTATGATAATGCAATTTTGTAAAACCCATATGTGGCATTAAGGACATGGCCATTCTTAATGTGTTGACGCTTATTTAAATTTTGAATTTCAAGACCTTTTAAAGTTTTTTTTTTACAACTATTTTGTAGAAATGCAAAATAGGAGTTAAGTGAGCCAGCGCAAATTCACTTGCTTGGTGGGTCGGTTGGTTGATCCTTCCTTCTTTGGGTCGTATAAAACTTTTGTTTGTATTTCTGCTGACCAATGCACAACTTGACTTGACAAAGAGAAAAATGTCGTCGAATGGTTCAGCAAATGTGAAACATAGTTAAATAATAATTAGATAAATTTCAGCTATGTATGTCAACAGCATGTGGTGTGAGCATTTTCTTATTTGAATTGTTTAAAATAAAAAATAGAAAGCATTTGTTGTCCTAGTTACGAAATAAAAGCGGGCTCCTGGGTTTTAATAACATGATGCATGCAATGCATGAATGTTGAGCAAAATAATAAATTCTTGTAAATGGGAAGCACTTATTAAATTCTTGAGGGAAAAGAAAGAAAAAACACGTCGGAGAGAAAAAAGAAAAGAAAAAAAAAAGATCATGCATTTGCCTGGCGGAGTCTTGAACTCTTGCCCTTCATGCTTTCCCAGCTTTCCAATACAGTATGCCAATGCATTGAGCTAACTTAAGACATAGGTCCGCAAAGCGTGTATGTGTCTAGAGCATTATGCATTATAGTATTGCGGAGTCAGGACAGTGATTAACATGTGATTTTAAGAGGTTTAAATAAGGGGCAGAAGAAAGAAATTTAGTTTTGGAACAAAGCCAAAATATTTTCATCTTTTCTGCTTATACTGATCAATGCATGTACTTCATCATGCAAAATAGTTGATCTTTTCTGGTCATGTGACTGGTCAAATATGGCCATGATTTGAGGACTCTTCAATGGAACAAACTGTGCAAAACGCTTAACCTTAAGAAGGCTGGTTTTCAAAATATGATGATTAGAAACCTTCCTTAGCAACAAATTCATGACCAATCTGTAGTTGAGAAGGAACCCCTTAAAATTAAATGTGACTTTCACAATGCATTGAGTACTGTCCCTTGATTAAGAGGCCACTACTGATAACATTTAACTATACTTAGATCACACTGAGCTTATAAATGCACAAATATTCTGCCCATATGAACATAACACAAGAATCAGTGACATTAGTATGACTACCAAATTTCTCATAACATTTAGATGTTAAAAACTTAAAATTCAGTCCCAGACGTTTGACTTTAAAACAGCCTTTAATAAGAAAAACTATCAGCACAAGAATACCAGCTTTAAAGTTCTGACTTGATGATACCAGATTAAGAAAGAACAAAATGACTCAGCTGGTATACACACATGTACATGAAATGTTTATGACAAACTTCATTTAAGAAATTAATGAGGTCTGTATCAAGACTGGATGGAAAAGTAGAGGCTGTCAATACAATTTAACTGCAATTGTCTCTTTTGACCACTGATCAATTTTGGTCATCACAGTTACCTCCAAGAAACGAAAAGCAAAGAAAAGCACTTCAGTTTGAAACAGATGTAAGGGGAGTGATAAGTCAGAATAAATTTTGTATGACTACAATAACAATTTGCAAATTGAATGTATATGGTGCTGAGTTTGTAAAAATTGAGGAAACAAACTATTGACTGTGAGGGAGCCTAACATTAATGTTCTCTTCATTTTACAGCTTATTAGATGAAATTATAGTTGGAAATTATAACATGCCTGCCAGGCAGGACGTGCAAGATTGGGAACTTTTAACTGATGATTTGGTAAGTACAAGACTGGGGTATTTCTATATTGATTCATTATGTAGTACCAGTACATGTATATCCTGTGACAAACATTGAGAAAATAATAACTTTTTTTCTTCTCCACTCCCCTACTATTCAATACTGTTAAGCAAAAAACTCCAGTTACACCATACTATCAAATCATAATTGTACATGTACACTGTATTTTGCAGGCTAGGAAATAATGGCTGCATGGTTGCCGGTCAAGATGGCCAGCCAAATATATTTTAGCTCAGTCAGATCTTGTATCTGGCCCAACAAATAATTATGTGTAATTTCCTGTAATTGTCAATAACAACCCCCATCCTCAAAAAAGCAATTATACCTAATTCTGAACAAAACACAACGTATTTGCTACTACAACCAAGATCTGCACCAAAGTCTGCATCACAACCACTGCACACTCCTACTTGTTGGGTCCTGACATATCCCCCAACAGCCAATTATTATAAGTGCAACATTTGACCACCATCCATTTTCAGGGCTAATTACTTTTTTGCATATGACACATGAAAAATGTTTCTACCTCTAAGAGAGCATGCCTGTAAAATTCAAACAAATCCTTAATTTCACAGCAAGGGTTGAATATTCAATTCCCTGCTCTTTTTATGATATACCAGTGCATGACAATATAGGCTACTTGATAGTTTTTTGGAAAAATATCCTTTTATTTAAAAATAAAAGGCAAAATGCCAAATTCTGTTAAAGTTTTCATTTGATGCACCATTATATAGCATCGCATGTAAAACCAAATTGTTCTTCTATCTTTAAAACACTCGAATAGTTTAGTGCAATGTTTAAATGTGTACTGGGTTGATTTTGGGGAATGTTGCATTGCGTTTTTGGGTGCAAAATAAATAAAATTTTGAGGACATGTATTTCATGTATTTTGTGCACTTTGTGAAATCAATAAAATATATTTAATGGCCAAATACCATGCCTCTGTGATCATCTTTCAACACATATGATCACCACTGCATTGCAAGTCAAACATAGACACTCTAGATTTATTTTTTGTATCAGGTGGCAGCAATAAGTGGACTCTTAATAGTCATGATGAGGTTAATCAAGCAAGTTTGTTTGGTTACGATGCACCAAAAAAAAGAGAATTTGTTTCATCTATAACTGGGGACTGTGATATAGAGCTTAAATTATATTTATCAAGGTTTAGTGTTGATTCTTGATAACTTTCTGACTCATATAATAACAAGAACCAATTTAATAGCAATAGCATGGTCTTATTAAGTCGCCAGCAACGATCATAGTTTTTGATATTCCACAAAACCACTATTTCAATGCAAGTTTCATGCTCCTAGTGATGGTCTCCTGATTAAAGATCACTGTTGTTTCAAAAAAAGGTATGATAATAAATATAACAAACAGTAGATCCCAAGATATTGGTTTTTTTTAGAAAATTGTGAATTGAATTTTACAAGTTGGTTTACTTCTCAATGAAAATCGAAAACAATGGTTGTGAAAACTTAGGGTACTAACTGCATGCTGAAAAGTAATTTGCCAACAAAAACAATGAATAAAGTTTTCTTTGATCTAATGATTATAAAAGGCTAACTGACTCGATAAGTTTTACAAACATCGTCAGTAATGAGTTTTTAAATAAGAGTTCATTCAAAAATGTATGAAAGGCTTAGAGCAACTTTCGAATCGTTCTATCACTTCAAATCAGACTGTAAGTTCTTGAACTAGTTTGCATTAATTCCCTTTGTTTTTGTGTGCTTGGCAAAAATCAACCAACATGAGTAATCTGACGTGCAGGTAAACAGCCGGGAAATTATGGTACTTGCTTGCTTTGCACTACACAAAAACATTACGTTTGATGCACTGATTGCTGTTTAAATCCTTGAATCCTTGTAGTGGTTCCTTTTTTCGTCACGCAATGCTGTCATCCTATTTTTAGGGGTAGGACAATTTCTATCCTAATACGTAAGGCTTGGATGCACACAATCTGGTTGAGCAGGAAGAGAGTAGATGAAGGAATGAAAGAATAAATTTTATCTACTGTCTCTTGATGTCTTGCTCAATAGAGGTGGCCAGTTAAAAGGAGTTTTATTTACAGTATTTTGTTGAGATTTCTGGACTTTGATAAATGGTCACTTAATAGAGGTTTGACTGTATTGACAAGGTAGGCAAATTATTTCCCAGACATTTTGAACACAATCCACAGTCTGACTCTTTCTCATGACTTAGTCACATGATTTCCTATTTTCAATTCAGCTAGTTCTTGCTTCTTTGATCTAAGATTTATTTATGGTGATTTTTTAAAATTGTATAGAGTAGTGGCACTTTATAAGTGACAGTCTTGAACTATCAGAAAGAACATGGTACATGTACAACAAACATGACTTGGTCTAGTTTTGCCACAAGTAACCGAGCTTTGAGAAAACTGAAAAGCAATTTGAGGAACAAATTTGCAAAAACGCTTAAAGAAATTTGGCCATGCTGTAAAAACTCTTACAACCTTGTTTTGTGTTGGTTTGTTTTTGTGGAAGCTGTGAAATTAAGAGACTGGATGAATTCTTTGACTGTGTTCAAAATGTCTGGGAAAATAGTTGCCTCCCTTGTCTTGTTTGTTGACTAGAGATAAATAAGCAAAGTGATGTGATCACAATTCGCCTTAAAATATTCACATCCAAACAGGAGTTTTAAACCCTGAACTAAAATAAACATGCAAGTGATTATTTTGCATTGCTTCATTGACCTTCAATCATGGCTTCACTAAATGCTAACTTGGCTGATCATGAATAAGAAGCACTAAAGAAAGAGCAAGCAAGGGAAAGTGCTATAAACATCTTCGATATGCAGCCAATAGCCATTCAACAATATAATTTATAATAAATAAAAGAACACTTGCGACAGCAAATGAAACACAAACATGACATGGTCCTGGAATGTGGTGAATCATACTTAGCTTCAAATTTAGAACTGAGTGATAGAAGTTACTTTAAATTGAACCCATTCAAAAAATCATAAAGCCAGCTGATTTCACTTGTCTCCTGCCTTGCTTGAGAAGAAAGGAAAAATCATGGAACAATTTAAATTTTCTAATGAGAGGGAGCACCCCTCTTCCCGTCATAATTAACTACCAAAAATTAACTACCCAAAGGCACATACCTATATATCTGATATAGAGGAGTACCCCCCCCCCCCAGGTCAACATGATATATTGAATTATCCAAAAGTCAAGGAGGCAGATCCTTTCTTTCAGACACAGTTGATATGAGGCCAGTGGCATTTCTTATATTTCTACTGCTGACTAAGCTTAGCCAGGCATGCGAAGGCAGCGATCTTATGCTAGTAGCACCAGCCTATGCAGCCCTAATAGTGTTTGGAAGAAGTTCAGTGTTTATAACCGTCACATCCAATGTAAGTCATAAATTAAAATAAAACTGTGCAGAGTAATTATGGTTAATGAGCATTTCTAATAAAAATAATATAGTGATTTTTTATTGCTGTTATCACTGCCAACCCTGCATTTCAAGTTTCATATCAATTAGAATGCAGACTGAGACCATTGCCTGTTGAGATATTTTCAATATTTCGACCGGTCAAAAACAAGACATGACTGAGCTAAAATTGGTTTGGCCGGTCAGCATGACCAGCAACCATTCAAAAATCATTTTGAGCCCTGAGACCCACGTTATGTTGTTTTTAATTTAACCCATTGACGCCTGAATGAAATTGCCCGCGACCCACCCCTAATTCCCTGGCATTTTTTGGGATTATTTCAGAGCGAGCGAAACCACAAATTAAAATAAACCATATGCGCATTAACCAGACACAAGATCAGGTTTCAAGACCTCGTTTAATTAAAGTCGAATAAATGAAGGGTCAAAATACTGAAAAATATTAGCAAACGGAACTCAATATGATGTGTTAAACTGATGAGAAAACAAGAAATTATATTATTTCTTTACTGCGCGCTGAAATGTCCCACAGAAGCTGAGAAAATTGACTTGCGAGAATGAGTTACCTAATTATTGACATTAGAGGACAAAAATGAAACCAAATACAACAGAATATCATTCTTGTACGATAACAGTTAACGCTTGAGAAAATAAGGAAAAATAAAACCGAAGAACTCATGTAAAAATCAATCTGAAAACAAGAAATCTAGCAATTTATTCGCTGCGCAATGAAATATTACGGCGCTGTGAAAGAAAGATGAAAGTCGTAAATCAAAAAGATGACAAAAACAAGCCAATTATTTTGATCAGTCGTTTTTCAACTGTGTTAAATTGGTGGCCACTTAGTTCTTTTTTCAGTAGTTCTGTAGTAGCTGAATAAGACTCTAAACAATATTTGAACGAAGCGAATAAACTAAATAAACAAAGCGCCTAGAAGTCACTGTTAATTAAGAGAAAAATATTTTTTTTCTTCAAGTTGATAGTTTTAAATCTTAAACCACTTAAACTTAAGACCAGCAACATATTGGCACTATTTTATTTGAAAACAAGCACATGCATCAAGATCTAGGGGTGAGGGAACTAGTGG
>Ga0126337_10003471_pt1 | contig 10322 bp, 9 predicted proteins | sample DipCmetagenome_FD_92527 | JGI IMG/M metagenome (GOLD analysis project Ga0126337, IMG submission 92527) | Coral microbial communities from La Bocana,Puerto Morelos, Mexico - Diploria C A metagenome | ecosystem: Host-associated > Invertebrates > Cnidaria > Coral | place: La Bocana,Puerto Morelos... | reverse complement strand
TGCTTCGCAATGATAGGAAGAGCCGACATCGAAGGATCAAAAAGCAACGTCGCTATGAACGCTTGGCTGCCACAAGCCAGTTATCCCTGTGGTAACTTTTCTGACACCTCTAGCTTAAAACTCATAAACGCTAAAGGATCGATAGGCCACGCTTTCACGGTTTGTATTCCTACTGAAAACCAAAATCAAGTCACCTTTTACCCTTTTGTTCTACATGAGATTTCCGTTCTCATTGAGCTCACCTTAGGACACCTGCGTTATCCTTTGACAGATGTGCCGCCCCAGCCAAACTCCCAACCTGATGCTGTCTCGCACTCGGATCACCATCTCCAGCCGAAAATGGAAAAAGGCTGAAGTCCAGAAAGTGAACCTTGCGGTTCCCCTCCGCTCCATCCAGCAAGTAAAAAAACGATAAGAGTAGTGGAATTTCACCGTCGCCGGACGGCCGCGAGGCCCCCCGACCCCCACTTATTCTTCACCTCTCATGTCTTTTAACAAGGTCAGACTAGAGTCAAGCTCAACAGGGTCTTCTTTCCCCGCTGATTCTGCAAAGTCCGTTCCCTTTGCTGCGGTTTCGCTAGATAGTAGATAGGGACAGTGGGAATCTCGTTAATCCATTCATGCGCGTCACTAATTATATGACGAGGCATTTGGCTACTCTAAATTGTGCATCTACAATTATGTGCTTTTTGGAGGGAAAGCTTAACCCTGTGCATTATATATGAACCCCAACTTAGAGAGGGAAAAGATTGGACGACCACCATTAGGGGGCTCAGTATGCCCGACGGTGGTGCTCGTAGAATATGAGCACGACTGGGGGGCTTAGCACATTCTAAGAGTGGACCTTTTGAACTGTCGGTACACTCTGTGACCCATCTCTAGGGTTACCTGAGAGATGAGGGCGAGGGTGACTTTACTGAGCCCCACTGTCTTAAGTAGACAGTCTGCACTCTCGCCAGACAAGAGGCCACGCCACGACAGCGTGACGCTCGAGTATATAATATGCTCCTCTCCCATCTGGTGGTGCACCCAAGAAGTGATCTCGACTTGATTGTAGTAGTCACATTTGCGGTGGTGGGAAACGGAGAGGTCGGCATTATCGGCCACCACCTGGGTGTCGATCATGCACGCAGGGCCCGTGCCTTTGTAGAGCACGATGTCCGGCCTACGGACGCCAGCCCTAGTGGGGATGGTTGGTTCGACCATACAACTCCAGCCCCTCCGTTTAGCGTTTCGGGCGACCAGCTGCACGACCTAATTGTCTCTCCACTTGGGATCGGGGGCACACCTGGAGGATGTGTCCAAGTGACTCCGGTCTCCCACAGGCGTCACAAGCGGTGGGGGCGTCGGGACGCCCCCTAGAACCACGTAAAGCTGTGGGCAGCAGGCTGCCTCGGAGCGCTATTGCCTCTACAAACGATCGACCCGTGGTGGTGCTCAGTGGGTTCTGGATCCACCCATGCTGGTCTGGGACCATTGCGGATGGAGCCAGGCCTCGTCCGTCAACTGACCGATGGAGTTGGCCAGCCAGAGCAGCATGGCGCGTCTCCCTGGTGTTTATAAGCGAGGCGCGTCTCCCTGGTGTTTATAAGCGAGTCACCATATTTCTTAGCCTGCAGATGACGCTGCAAACCCGGTCGAGCTGCAACGTATTCTACCATCGCCAAGATCACAGGGTCATCCGAGTGACCTAGTCTGCCTAGCCGCTTGGATCTCATGAGCGGCACGGTCTGACTAAGCAGGGGAACCCCGAGACCTCCGTCCGCCACTTCCGCGTGGTAGTAGGTGACCGGTGTGTCTTTGGGCATCTTTAGCCAGGATCTGAGCGCACCTCGTATACTGCGGTCAAGCCAGTGCATGAATTTGTCCGGAAAGGGTGTCAGGACTAGCTCATGATAGAGCACTGGCAGCAGGTGGTGATTTAGAATGTGCAGCCTCTATTGAGGCTTGAGCGGCGCTGCGGAGAGGTTTGAGAGTCCTCTCGCAGTTTGTTTGCTGCCTTTGCTCTGATGGCCCCCGCGGAGATCTCGACGCCCAGGTATTTTTGGGCTTGGGTGATCGAGTCGGGATCAGCCCCTCATCCTCCGGCAACCTTGTTACTCGGAGGAACGGGTGTGTATTCACAACCCATCTCTTTGCCCTACCATCGATATCGATCCGCAAGGATGCTGACTTTCCGTTGGTCCCCGCTGAGATCTCCAGGCCGACCAGCCCTAGGGCCCGGTCCAGAGAGTCCAGCAGGGATTGGAGACTGAGTGGTGTGGCTGCAATGAGGACGAGGTCGTCTGCAAAGGCGCATACGTTCGTCCTCCCTTCACCAATGAGGGCACCAATGCTCAGGTCAAGGTCTTCAATGACCCAATCAATAACTGCATTAAACAGGTGGGGTGACATAGGGTCTCCTTGTCTAACGCCTCGTCTGCTACGGATCACCTCACTCCGTTCTCCACCCACATGGATGATGGTCCATGCGTCTGAGTAGAGTTCGGATAAGTACGAAAGCAACAGGGTGGGCGCACCCAGGCTTTTTGCAGCCAGGATGACCGATTGGTGCGAGACCGAATCGAACGCTTTCTTGACATCGCCAAAGGCGATGTTTAACGGCGACAGTTAGTCTTTGTGTTTCTGGATCAGTTGTTGGAGAAAACAAACTGATTCAGCTGTGCCGTAACCTGCACGAAACGCCTTCTGCCTGATGTTAAACGGCAAGAAGTTCTCCATGCGTTTTGCCAGGATGCGGTGAAAGCATCTTGCAACCATGTCGGACATGGTGATAGGGCCCTGTTGTGCCGGATCACGCGTGCCCTCCACCTTGGGGATGAAGACTGTCTCACCCTGTCTAAGAGCGGCAGGTTGGTATCCCGCTAACAGCCAGAGATTGAAGTGGCAAAGGAGCTCAGTCTGGGGGATGGCCTTTAGGTCACATAGCTTCCTGGCATCAGGACCGGGGGCTCCATCCTTCATACCCTTTAGGGTGGCAAGTAGCTCATCACTGGTGACGGGTGCCACTAGGCTCCATTGGGTAGGACCAGCAGATGTCGAAGACGGAGTATCTTCAGCAGATGGGGTGGTGAACATCTCCCTCCAAAAGTTAGTCAGATCAGCTATGGGAATCTGAGGTGAGTCAGAAGCCCATTCCCCCGACAGTACGCGTGGTTTCCGTGCGCACTTGATTGACTCAAGTGTGCGTCTGGGGTGGTGTTCTACCAACATCTGGTTAATACCTCTCCTGTCCCCTGGGACGTTCATCTAAGGAAATCTCTAGGTTCGCGAGCATTCAGAGCTCCTCTGCATCCCACCGCGCCTTCACTTGTTGTTGTGGCAGGTTTTCCGCGTGAAAAGCCTCCTCATGAGCCCTTCGTCTGTGTAGGGTAAGTCCTCATTGTGAGCCGAATGCTCGCGAGCAGTCGGGACACACGAAGGACATGTTGCTTCTCTCTCTCGTGGGGTGGTGTCTCTAAAAATAGGGGTGCTTATTGCCTGGACCAGCAGTGGCCGGTCTGTCTAAAATAATAAAATTAAGTTAACGACAATAATTAAGCACGCGTGTGGTTAAGCCACACAACGTACCCTAGGGTTGTATTGGTTTCCCCTCAGAAGAGTGGTTGTCCTCGGTTCGGCTACTTGTGACAATCTGCCACTCGTAACCAGCCCGGTCAGTTTTTTCACCACTTCATCAACAGGTACTCAGGACTCTCGCTAGATAGTGATAGATGATTACCCGAACAATATATTTCGTCTTTGCACATATAGTCTGTCTCAGCAGTGTTTATCTCAAATCCTCCTTTGACTCGGAACGACTCTATCACTTGACAAGGCTCAACCCTTAAGAGAGTCATAAGAGAGTCATAGTTACTCCTGCCGTTTACCCGCACTTGGTTGAATTTCTTCACTTTGACATTCAGAGCACTGGGCAGAAATCACATTGCGTCAACACCGTCTCCGGCCATTGCAATGCTTTGTTTTGAACAGCAGTTGGACATGGGTTAGTCGATCCTAAGAGATAGGGTAGTCCCGTGTCAAAGCGCCCGATCCTGTTGGGCCGCCTATCGAAAGGCAATCGGGTCAATATTCCCGAACCGGAACACGGATATTGCCACTCGCTGGCAGGTGCGGCAACGCAACCGAACCCGGAGACGCCTGCGGGAGCCCTGGAAAGAGTTCTCTTTTCTTTCTAACAGGCTGCCACCCTGAAATCAGATTGTCTGGAGATAGGGTTCCATGCCTGGTAAAGCACCACACTTCTTGTGGTGTCCGGTGCATTCTCGACGGCCCTTGAAAATCCGGGGGAGACAATGATTTTCATGTCCAGTCGTACTCATAACCGCAGCAGGTCTCCAAGCTGAGCAGCCTCTGGTTGATAGAACAATGTAGGTAAGGGATTAAAATGATTAAAACCTGTCTCGCTATTATTGAGACTCTCCCATCCCCTCACTTCTGCCTTGGAAAAGCTGAAAATGAAAATTCAATTACATACAGAAAACTGAACACTGAGGGCATAATCAGTGCATATAATATTTTCACATGGTTGAGTCATTTAAAAGTAACACCCAAAGTGAAAAACACCCAACAACCCAAAAAACCCATAGTGTCTGGACCAGCTTGCTGACATTTTCACTGTATCTGTTTCTAACTCCAGTATCTAGTCTAAAATTGTATGTAAAATTTCCTCAGTGACTGCATTCGAAAATATTAAAAAGTTGCTCATTTGAAAAGACAGAAGAAATTTCCTCTCTTTTAGACACTATATCTTTCAGTGTGTTTGCTAATGCACTGCCAGCCTGGTCGTTGTTGGATATACTTGTTTTTACTTTTTTTCCAGTGATGTAAAATAGTTTTGGAGCTTTTCTACCTATCTTGAGAGTGGTATCCTCTCTGCAGACTCTTGCCTCAACCATATAAGAATCAGCCACAGCTGCACTTTTTGTGTGCACTTTCAAATTATAATCCTTACAACCACAAAGGGAGTTGCGAACATCCAGTCCTCTTGCAGTATAACCTCACGTATTCCGTCATCCCTGGTTTGTTGGCAGCTATATCATGGTTATATAGTAAAAGATAGCACAAGACCGTTTATTGTCTCTTCCTGCATAACCTGCTTCTTGGTAGTATTCACGTACTGATCTTGGCAGACCAATGTGGATCACTTCTCTTGCAGATGCAATGTTAACACCCATTCCCAAAACCATAGTGGCAAAAACGACCTTGCATTTGCCCTCTGGGCTAGAAAGTTCCTTTAAAACTGTAGCTTATTCCTTATACCGTAGGTCCTTCCACATCATGTTAGAGGCAGATTACCTTGAAAATTCAACGAGACTTACCAAGTTAGATATTCAGTTCAAAATAATTATTAATCAAGGTACCAAAAGTGCAGCATGTGTAACTTCAATAAAGACAGACTCTTGGCCGTATATCAACACCACTGAACTTGAAATTGTACGAGAGTTTAATACTAAGGACGTTAGGCGTGGGTTGAAACTAAAACAGTAAACAGCAAAAAATATTACAATAAATAACAAACCAAAAGTACGACGACTGTGAAGAACACTTACATTGTTTCGGCCAGAGATAACTGCTTCAAAGCGGACTGCGAATAACGCGAATAGACTGAAGAGAACTGCCCTATGTGCGGACCAAAATGCAATGACACACTGTACTGAAAGACTACGATATATAAAATACGCTAGAACATGTAAAAAAAATAAAAACTATAGGAACTTACAAAGGCGCTAATGAAGATGAAACAGCAAAGAAACGCTAACGAGGGGCGAACACTAATAGAAAAGAATAAACACCTGAATTTACACAAAAAACTAAACAAAAGAACGAGCTGCAAAAGAACGAGCTGCAAAGGGGACCAAAATAAGGGATTTCTTCGAATTGAAAGTTAGTAGATAAAATGGAACAAGTGGTGGCCTCATGGTTAGTGCGCTCAATTCCAGATCAAGCACTCCAGGTTCGAGCCCTGACCGGGGACATTGCAATGTCTTCCGGCAAGACACTTGACTCTCACAGTGCCTCTCTCCACACAAATGTATAAACGAGTGGCAGCAAATTTAATGCTGGGGTTAACCCTGCGATGGACTAACATCCCATCCAGGGTGGATTCCTTGTCACTTAATGCTACAGAAACTGGGATAAGCTCTGGCCTAATGGGCCACTTAAGCCCATATGCAGACTTCAACGTAGATAAGCAATAGAAAACACTTAAAGACACAACATTGCCAACAAGCAAATTATCTGGATGTCACACTAAGAAACGTTTTGATGTTCATGGAAATGTATCAGAGAACACCACTGCATTTATTTCTCAATAAAGTGACTGATTCAGGTTTTGGAATTTTTATTTAAAATAATGAAACAGACTTATAGCCACAAAGCACTAAAAACTAGCTATAACTGCACTTCTTTTGTAGGAATATATCAATACAGGGAATATAAGTCTTGCGATTTTGATGGAAATTAGGTCTGGTAAGCGCTACAGATGTTGAATGCATAATGTTTATTCATATTGGACGTAAACTAAAGGGTGTGATGTTTGTGATTCAACTGAAAATAAACAAAACAAAATATAACAAAAATATAACACAAAACAAAACTGGAAAATAAACTTACAAAACTGTGGTGACTTGAAAACTAGAATAACACTTGAAGGCTCACACAACAGTGAAGGAGCTAACGTTAGCTAACATTCAGTGCCAAGAAGCACTGGCCAGAAAATGAGGAAGCCACTACGCATAATGAACAACGATTAAGTATACAGATTTGACTGCATAAGACACAGGGGTCACAGAAAAATTTGACACCCAAAAACAAATAAAGTTTTAGTCGCTACAGAAGGAGTAGTAGTGTGAGTGAAAAAAAAATGCATTTATATAAACTTATGTATGTAAATCTAAATTATGACTGCCCAAAATGACTGCTTATTGCAATGTTATGTCTATATACCTTGGTAAGACTTTTTCAGATTTGGTGGCCCCCTGCAGGGTGCAAATGGCTCCTAAATAAGGTTCTTTAGTTAGGTTTCAGCATCTGGTGGTCTGGCCGTCAACATAATTGCATAGCTTTAGAAGATGACAGGCTGATACTTACTGCTCTCGTAGTCCTCCCAGTGCTGAAAGACCTTTGACTGCAACAAGGGGTACTTTCTCCTCTGGATACAGGAGAGTTGTCCTCAGATAACAGTCGGAAGTGGATCAATTCAAGCCTGGCTTCCCGGTGCAGAAGCTCCACTACCAGGTAGAAGGGAAGGTGGACACTTTTCTCTGCTCTTCGATTGAGGCTCTAGTGCCATCCTCAATATTGTCATAGATTCTAATGGCCAGCATGTAGTCAGACCAACAGGGATGAGGCCGCATAGTGCAAGTAACCCAGTCGTCAGCTATGTATTCGTCAAGTTCAGAACAGAGGTGGTGGTAGCAACTGCCAGAAGACTGTCCACAGAGCATGTTCAAAATTTAACGTAATTTGTCGTACAGCTGGTGGAGAGGGAAGCAAGCTTAGAACCTTTCCGGTGCGGTTTTGATCATGCATTCCTGGGAAGGATGCACTGAAGGCTTGAACCAGTGATCTTTCCGGTGCACTGTGCACTGCCAGTCAATAGTACCATTGGGCTGTCTGTTTCTGATGTTGACGTTTACCCCATATCAATAACCAGCTTTGTTTCCCCGTATGGTTGGCTGTTGTGGCAGCAGATGATGGCCCATGGCTGAATCCTCTAAAAATGTTTCCTCTGGAGGTAGGTCAGGAAGGGAGGATCCTCCATGGTGCTGTCAGCATCAGGATGTTGGCAGACCTTACAGTGCCACTTACTCTCGGTTGCTTCGCAAACTCCTGCATGGTACACCTCAATCCCAGTGTAACAGACTCGATGTTTCCAGTGGAAACAGTCGACACACTGAATGCCTTGTTGATGAGGCCAGACAGGTTCCTTGCAAGCAATACAGTTGATGATCTGTGCAGCCTGCCATGGTCGGAAATTAATTTGTGGTTGTAAAGCGAGAATTGTTTCAGAGGCTTGAATTCATGAGGCTTGACACAGATTTCGAAACTTGACAGTTTAAACACTAACCATTTCATAAACATGTTTCTTCCGAGGAGTGAGAGTGTTGAAGGTTCTTGGATGCTGGTGATGATTCTTAAGGATATAACATACAAAAGGTATGTCGAATCCAACCTGGTAATGCTTTGCAAACTGAACAAGTAACTAAGATAATTTCCAGGAGGGGTGGTTATAGACAAGACAAGTGTTTGAGAAAGGAAGCCTCCGTGTGTCCCCCAGTGGTGGTCGTAGGACACGAGCACGACTGGGGGGCTTACTGCGTTCTAAGAGTGGACTGTTTGTACTGCCGGTACACTCTCGCCCATCTCCAGGGGTTACCTGGGAGATGAGGGCAAGAGTGTCTTTACTGAGCCCCACCGTCTTGTGTAGACAGTATGCACTCTCGCCAGACAAGAGGCCACGCCATGACAGTGTGACCCTCGAATAGATGACTTGATCGGCTCCCGTCTGGTGGTGAACCCAAGATGTGAAGTCGGGTTGGTGATAGTACTCGCATTTCCTGTGGTGTGATACGGAAAGGTCAGCATTGTTGGCAACCACTTGTGCATCAATCACGTAGGCCAGGCCCATGTCTTTGTAAAACACCATGTCCGGTCTACAGACACCAGCATGAGTGGGGATGGTAGGTTTGACCAGACAATTCCTTCCTTTTCACATTGCGAACAACCAGCTGCACAACCTTGTTATGCCTCTCTACCCGCGCGCCATGAGACCGGGGGTACACTTGGAGAATGTGTCCAAGTGACTCCGGCCTCCCGCACACATCGCAGGAAGTGGAGGTATCGGGATGCCCCTAGAGGCACGTAAGGCTGTGGGCAGCAAACTGCCTCGGAGCGCCACTGCCTGCTAGTCGGGGACCATCACGGATGGGATCAGGCCGCATCCATCGACTGACCGATGTAGTTGGCCAGCTAGGGCAGCGTGTGTGATGCAGTCTCCGTATGTCCCCGCCTATTTCCGCGTGGAAATAGGCGGTTGGTGTATCCTTTGGACATCTTGAGCCATGATCTGAGCGCACCTCGAGTGCTTCGGTCAACTTATCCAGGCAAGGTGTCAGGACAAGCTTATGGCAGAGCGCCAGCAGCAGGTGGTGTCTTAGGATATAAAGCCTCTGCTGAGACGTTCGTGAGTCCCCTCTGGGTTTGCTGCCTTTGCCTTAATCGCCCCCGCGCAGATCTTGACGCCCAGGTATTTTGGGCTTGGGTGATCGATGTGGCCAGGATCAGCCCCGCCTCCTCTGGTAACTGTCAATGTTTGGGTCAAGATCGTGGATGACCCAAACTATGACTGCGTTAAACAGGTGTGGTGACGTAGGGTCTCCCTGTCTAACGCCTTGGCCGCCGCAGATCGCCTCGCCCCGCTCTCCACCTTCACAAATTTTTGTCCATGCATCCGAGTAGAGTTCAGTCATTACAAAAGCAGCGACGGTGGTGCACCCAGGAGTTTTGCTGCCATGATAATTGACTGGTGTGAAATGGAGTCGAAGGCTTTCTTAACATCGACGAAGGCGATGTTTAACGGCAACAGTTGATTTTTGTGTTTCTGAATCAGTTGATGGAGAAACCACACTGTCTAAGCCGTGCAATCACCTGAAGAAAACTCCTTCTGCCTGGTGTTAAACGGCAAGAAGTTCTCCATGTGTTTTGCCAGGATGCGGTGAAAGCATCTAGCAACCATATCGGACATGGTGTTCGGGCGGTGTTGTGTCGGATCGCGCGTCCCCTCAACCTTGGGGATGAAGACCATTTCGCCCTGTCTAGAGCGGCTGGTTGATATCCCGTGAGCAGCCATAGATTGAAGTGGCCTTGGAGTTCAGTCAGGGGGATACCCTTCAGATCCCGGAGCTTTCTGCCATCGGGACCGGGGCCTCCGTCCTTCATACCCTTTAGGGCAGCAAGCAGCTCATCGCGGGTGACAGGCACCACCAAACCCCATTGGGTAGGGCCAGCAGGTGTCAAAGACCGACTGTCCTCAACAGATGGTGCAGTGAAGTTTTCCCTCCAAACGTTATCTACATCAGCCATGGGAATCTGAGATGACTCAGAAGCCCATTCTCCCGACATGATGCGCTTGGCAGTGCGTCCGTAAATTACGTTGGTAAATGCTTTGCACTCGCACATAAAGCGCTCTGCGCCTTCCCCTAGGTCTTGTAGGTAGGTCTCGCCGAGGCAGTAAGGGTGGTGGTTGGGGCCCAATACGTCGTGGCGGTTGCCACTCTAGGTATTCAGCATTAATCCTCTCCCGCACCTGTTGGGAAGTG
>Ga0126337_10003470_pt1 | contig 10324 bp, 8 predicted proteins | sample DipCmetagenome_FD_92527 | JGI IMG/M metagenome (GOLD analysis project Ga0126337, IMG submission 92527) | Coral microbial communities from La Bocana,Puerto Morelos, Mexico - Diploria C A metagenome | ecosystem: Host-associated > Invertebrates > Cnidaria > Coral | place: La Bocana,Puerto Morelos... | reverse complement strand
CGCGGCTTGGTAAATATCCACCACTATTCACCTCCACTTCGGTGAATAATTGTTAATTATTATTATTAGTAGTAGTAGTAGTAGTAGTAGTAGTATTTTTCGTTATTATTATTTTTCATTATTATTATATTTTAATAGATATATTCCAAACCTAGCATTAAATGGGAACCGCAGAGAAACTCAATGCATAAATCAAAACAAGCAGACAAACATTTATGAATTAAAAACGTGTGTGTGCCAGCTTAGTGAAAACAAACTCAAGTACATACCGCTAAATGTTAGTAATTTTATTTACTTTGAAAAGTAATAATTTAAGGTGGCTCTAAACCCCTTCACATTTATTTTTTTTCCGGGGTGGGGGAACAGTCTTTCATACCATGATTTTGGCATCAGGCGATATAGAGTGGTTGTAATCACTCATCACAATGTAAGTCTAGTCATGGAAAGGACTGGAAACGGTTGCCAGCCACCTTAAGTAAAGATTGCTTTAATACAAAGGTGCAGCAATTCGTTGTTTTCTGGTAGGGGGGGGGGGAGGGGGGCGGGGGCAACAAATTTACACATGCGTGCATGCGTGCATTTGGTTTAACTGAATTAGTACTGTTTCTATTTGAAATATTTTTTTAATTTGAGTTAACACGTGCATTTGGAGAGTCAGCGGTCTAGTTCCCAGAGTAAATCTGAATAAGCTTTACTTTTATAATTCCAGGTGGTCTTTTGGTGTCCTTCTTTGGGAAATAGTCACCCTTGGTAAGTCTGGGTAAAATTTAGTTTCAATTTTATTGACCTTGACATATCCTTAGTAGGAAACTGTGCTCTCGACTTTAAATAGTTTTCTTCCAACTTGCACAGGTACTATAACAGTGTTTTTCTTCGCCTGTCGGCTTTAATATTCTATGTTAAAGAATTACATTGTTATAACTACTGTCGTTCTTTTGTCAAGGCGGGGGTACATTTGAATTTAAGTGAAATTTTACGAAGTTTAGGGCAGGGCTACATATGAATTTAAATGAAATTGTATGAAGTTTAGGGAAGGGAACACCACCAGACAGTTAAAGCCCCCGAAACAGCACCCCAGGTTGGTGGGCAACTGTGTACTGGTGTACGTCTACCAATTTTCAACTTCAAATTGTAATTTTTAAACAACGTCAAATCTTAAAAATTCCCTCTTTCTATAAATTTCACTTATCCTTGGAGAAAAAAAAAAACTTTTTATCCCGAAATATACCCAAAAACTTTGCAGAAAAGCCAGAAACGTATATATGTGATATGAGCATCATATCACATATGATTGATTGAAACGTGAACGAGATATTTGCGTTAAAAACATAATGCGTCCTCTGGTGCATACAGCATTATAACGGAAGTCGTGCAGAGAAACTCCAGTATAGCCTTCAAACGCGTCTCCTCAATATTTGTGGCGTATTTTACTTGATTGATAACTTGCGTTGTCTATCCCTGGCTATCTGGTGCATTTGTGGAAGGTTAACGTACGAAAAGCTAAGGCCTCACCATGAAAAATAATTTTTCAACGAGATCTTGTGACTTTAATTTGCCGTGCTGTAGTTTTCGGCTAAATAAGTTTACATAGTCTCTGAGTTATATTTCATCCAGGAACTTTTTCATCAATAACATGTTAATCGCAGAAATATTTTTCGGTTATATAATAATCCAAGTTATGCTGACATTTTGATTGTTTCTAGCCTAAGGTCCACTAGATGACAAACGCACCATTGACGTCATCATTACAAAGTTTTTTTTTCCTCTCTGTCTTAAAATGGCGGAAAGCTTTGAGAATTTAGATAACATTTTACGCGACTGGAAGAAGATAAGGTACCAAAAGTCTTGTCCAGGCATTGAACTGGTACAAGAAGCGAAAAGAAGAAAAACAAAGACTTTTTTTTTTTTAAGAAAACAATTAGCAGTCCCAGTAGGCAGTCGAGCGAGACTAAGCCAAACGCAAAATTGGCCTTGCTTCGTTTCAAATTTAACAAACCCTATAAAGAAAATGCTTATGAGATTTTCTCAGTCTGAATGCAATTATTTACTCAGATTGATGTCAGGAATAATACACCCAAACATCACAACAGCGAGTAAAGCTCACTAGAGCTCACGGCCAACTATATCGTGATTTTCCTGAACCAATCACAATTCTTTGCTAAGCATGGGAACCAATGAGATTGATTCATTTTTGTACATACAATGGAATACGTCAAATGGCTTCTTTCGTGTTCGCCAAAGTGGGCAAAGGGGAGTTTTCGAGTAACGTTGAAAGATTTTGAAATTTAAAACCTTTATCTTTATCTAGATTTCATGTTCCCGTGCGTTTGTTCAGTAATAGATTACCGAGGACGTCACAAATGTGGTAAGATCATTAGTTGCACACTAGGTTATCGCCTCGTATGCCACTTTATTCGTCCCTACCACATTTTGACGTCGTTACTGATCTACAAGTGACCAGACTCACGGCAACATGGGGTCTATTTATTAAATAGTTTATCTCATATATCAACACAACAGTAGTAACAGGCCTTAAAACAACTGCATTGCTCTTATATTAAAGGTGAACTGCCGTACAAAGGAGTCAAAGGACTTGTTGAGCTTTACACCAAACTCAAAGACGGAGTGCGATTGCAAAGACCTCCCCATTGTTCTGAAGAAATGTAAGCTGTAGTTGTGAATATAATAAAACAATAACTTGTGATGTCTTGAAGTATTGTATTTGAGATACACATCTTGTCTTGGCTAATTTTTATCTCACTTGGACTAAAAAGCCTACCTATAACACTATCGCGATACAGAATGAGAGATCGATACAAAGAGCTCTTATCGTTATCAAATCGGTTTGCAATGCACTCGTCTAGCTATTTTGCGGTCCATTCACATGTTTAATTGTCTATGTTACGCGTCAATCCCCCCACATTAAATTTGCCGGTTCCCATTTATCAGGCACCTGGGTGGAGAGAAGCACTGTGGGAGTGTCTTGCCCAATAACACAACACAATGTCTCCGGCCCAGCCAGGACTCGAACCCGGACCGCTCGATCTGGAGTCGAGTGCACTAACTATGAGGCCCACCCCAAAACAACTGAGTAGAAATTAAAACAATTGTCGTTAGATTCATTACTAACCTGATCTTAAAGTATGCGCCGATTGGTTTGAAACGCTCAGTGTTTTCTATGAGGAATTTTGTTTATCTTTCTCTGTCTACATTTACATGTATCTTAAATTTACTTTATGGAAGGTTTTTTTTATTTTAGGTATAAGGTGATGTCGCTTTGTTGGAAGAATTGCCCAAAAGATCGCCCAACATTCAAACAACTTCATTCGATTCTTCACGAGATATTGCACACCAAAGCGGTGAGGAAACTCGCAAGTACGATAGCAATAACCATGACGATGACCGTGACCATGGCTGTGAACGTGGCTGTAACCGTGAACGTGACCGTGACCGTGGCCTTAAGGATGACGATGACGATGACGATGACAATAACAATGACGTGGACAAGAACAATGTTGGGATAGACCATGACCATGACTATAGAAACCTTGCTACTGAGGTGTAATGATTGTGACTAATGTAGATATTTACCACTAGGCTTTCCGAAAAAAAAAACAAAAACAAAAACAAAACAGACAAAAAAAAAAAACAAAAAAACAAAAGCGGCGAACGGCTAGAGGTCATGTTTGCCAACCTGACGCCGCTAAGCCTTTGCGTCGTCCTTAGATTACAATTGTTGAATAACGAGAATACTTGGTTCCAGACTGATTGCATTTCATTATTCGTCTTTACTTTTAGAGGACCTATATCAACATTCAATATCTTGAAGAAAAGCGTATGGGAATCGGCGAGGATGGCGTCTAACATTTACGCACAAAATCTGCTACTTAACTAAAATCTTTATCTTTTTTTTTTTGTTTTTGTTTTTTTTAATTTTTATTTTTTTATTATTTTAATTTAAAATGAAAAAGAAAAAACACTTACAATACAATGCTACAGTACAACATTTATCTACTGCTTACTAGGAGTTACAGTACTTACATTCCGGAAAACTTTTTCCCCTCCCCCGATTGTATGTATATGATATTAGTTAGGCATGGTTAACCCCTTTTACAGTTTCTACAATAACCTCTTGGATTTCTACCTTACTAGTTACCACACGCAGTTACATAATGCTAGTGCACACTTTCGTGTAATTCTTAACGACCTAATGCTATTTATTACAATATTTTACAACACGTTGTTACTACTGGTGCACACTTTTTAACGACTTAATGATTTTCTTTCTAGTTGATCTGAAATATTGTGTCTAGATTTGGGAAAGGATGCCCATGTAGATAAGAAAACAATAGAGGAAGAGGAAAAGTAACAAGGACACATAAGAACACAAACTACTAAGGAGGCCGCTAGTCCAGGTGTAAGGTTTTGGGAAAGTAAAGCGTAAAATTAGAAAGAGAATTGGAAATGACAAAATTATTATCTTAAGTAACAAGAAAAAATAAATAAATTACCATATTTAGGGAGGAAGCCAGATCACAGATCTTATCAGCTGGTTCTCACTGGTCGAATTTGAATTTGGAGTGTTCGCTTTTGCGGAAGAAGCCCGCAATAAAACCACCGGAAGAATTCTAAACTAACGACAAATTCAATCCACATATTGCACCGCGCCAGAAACGGGCCCAGGCCGCATTGGTGAAAGGCGAGCGCTCTCACAACCGCGCCATCCCTGCTTCTCTCAAAGAATAAACATTAGTTTATGACTGCGAATTTAAGTGTCGTCAAGTTATAACAATAAAAGGATTAACAAAGTGTTTGTCTTGTGTTAGTCTCGTAGTTGTCCATGCCTGTCAAACAGTCAATGCCAAACCCAGAAATATATTTCCTTTTAATCATTCTTGTTGTTTTTCTTATCTGTTTTTTTTTTCGCTTTTTATCAGTCTTACCAAATTCATGTTTCGTCTTGGTGACCTGGCTTAAACCTCCATGAAAGATTAATTAATGACTACACTTCGTTCAAGAATTATATTTTCCCATCCTTTCCTTGTCTGATTGTCATGCATTTATCTCAGTGATCTTTCAGCTAACCTTTAGTCTAGACTATTCCAGGGAGGTCATTTGAATTCCTAAGTAGGCAAACTTGACTAATATTTAAGTATTAATCTGAAAATCTTCGAGCTTGTTCGCCGAAGGTGAGGTGAGCATTGGTGAATATTCACCGAGACGAGGTCAAGGTGAATATTCACCTGCGCTTACTGAGCCTGAGGCTAATAATTGTTTTAAAATAGTAAGGTGATTACAGAAAAATCTAAACAAAGGAATGTTAAAATTTAGTTTTCACTGTCACACGTCAGTAAACAACTTCGTCACTGATCACATGGTCTAAGAGTTTTTCGCACGTTTCAAAACGTCCTACCTGTAAGAAAAAGGCAAACAGGAGGCTAAAATATGCGTAAGACGAGGTCAATTTACGGTGAGCTCAGTCAAAAAAAGTTAAAGACCGTTGTTTACATTAACATTGAGTGTGAATGAACAATTTTGAATTCAAAATTTCCCGACGGCATAATTGCTCCAGGATTTAGCTTATTTAACGAGAGAAAGTTTTCATCTCCTGTTGACTGAGGCGTAAAACTTCGGCAAACATTTATTTATCTCGTTGGTCTCCATTGTCAAAGTCCGTTGTGAATTAAACCCTAAGGGCTGCGAAAATTTAATAGTTGTTTTGAATACACCACTTTTGAATATTCATGATCTTGCACACGCTCCTTCAGTCTTCCCATAATTCCACAAAGTCGTATCGTATTTCAATTGTAGTAAGATGAATTTAAATACGCTACAACTTATCCGTCATGATCGAGCGACAAACATTGTGATTTTCCGTTTCAGGTCATTAAAAAAGCTGACCGACGGCGTCGGGAATTTGCAGCAAATAAAGAAGAATCGCTAATTATATTTAGAACTCTAAACCCTACTTAGCCAAGGAGAGGAGAGGTACGTTGGAAAGCTGCCTCACGGGACCTGTCTTGCTTTGAAGGTTTTCGGGCCTATACGTACAAACACATAACCCCACCCCGGTAGATCATTAATCAATGCATACTTTTAATCAACCCAGGACCTAAAAGAGGGTCGTAGTTGTAAAAAAATAATAATAAAATAATAAATAACCAAACAAACAAACAAAAGTAAAAGCGGGTTTGCGACTCATTAATGAAATTTGAAATTCATTCGCGGGGATTATTTTTTGTAAACGCTTTGTGCAGGGGCCCTTGATCCGTCTAATTAGGTGTCCGGTGGCTGTACCAAGGAACAAACAAACAACGAACTAAACACAACAAAAAAAAAAAAAAGTCGAAAGCGTTAACATCCTCTTCTTATAAATTCTCTCTTTCTTTGGCCAAGGTAGCTTAATAAGAAATAAAACGCAAACTGCGGTCATAAAAGTTTATTTACTCTACGTTTCCGGCGTATGTTTCGATCGACCGACATACATCTTCAGAAGTGACTGTTTGGAATAGAAGAAATGACTAAATTTAACTGTAAAATAAGTAACTAATGAACAACTTTTGACTTTTGACTCTGTCTCCGTCAGATATTCCTAATTGTCAAAAGTTGTGTATTAGGCTAGTTGTTGGGACTGTCAGGATTTCTATATTGAAAAACTAAACGGAAATTGACAGAAAAAAAATGAACATTTTGAAAGCGATCACGAGCAGCTGACAGCCTTCTGCTATTGCTGACAACCTCACGTCATCTGATCACAACTTAAAATGGGACCACTTTGATGTACTAGTAAAGGTCGCTCAGACACACATTGCAAGATAAAAAGAAACTTTGTTTTCCTTCATGCGTTTTATTGTCATGTTTATCACCGGAATCATTAATCATATTCTAAAAGGGGTCATTAATCATATTCTAGGGAGGCTCATGAGATAAGATAGGCAGGTAAGGTAAGTCTGTATAAGAGACAAATGGCCCATCAGGCCGATGCTTATCCCGGTGTAAGCAGTGTGAAGCAACTAGGAGTATTTTTACTATCCTCTGGATGGGACGCTAGTTCATAGCAGGATTGCGTCAGGTATAAGTTCACCGGTACTCATTTATACACCTCGGAGCCGAGGTACTGTGACTCTAAAGTGTCTAGTCCAAAATCGTAGCACAATGTGTAATAAAACGCATGTTGTACAACGGAGGCGTAACTTTCTATTAATGCAATTTTTGATACTAGCACTAAACGTACTTTGAAGAATTGCGTGCACGTTGCCTTGTTATCCATTAAATTCCATGAAGGCTTGACCAAAAATCCACCCCTTTTGAGATAATTCTGTATCCTTCTCCAGTTTCCTTCATCAAATTGCTGAAATTAATAAATCTGTACATTTCATCCGATTTCTGCCTTGATTTTGTTTTTATTTTCGTTGTTTCTTGACTTTAAAAAAGAAATGGTGCAATCCAGGATGGCGCATCCAAGATGGCGGATCAAATTGTGTACGTAGAACGTCATTACCAAGAAGAATAGTATTATCTTGTAGACTAATCTCAGGGTCATCTAATCAATGTGTATCTATTTTGCTTTGCCTTTGAAGAACCAAAACCATGGCCAGAGGTGGTTTTCCATCCACCCCCCTTCTACCACGGCGGGGTCGGGTAAGAGTTAGCTTCTACGTCCGAGGATTAATAAGATATTTACCATTTCAGTATACGCAAACCTTGTTGTTGTTGTTGTCTCATTAAAAACAATGGATTCTATGTTGCCATGCGTCTCCAGAAATAGAGCACCGAAGACATCAAAATGTGATAAGTAAAAAAAGTGAAATCCAAAATGGCGGATCCAGGCCGCATTAACATGACCCATCTTTTGAAAGTTATCAGCGCAAAAAAACGCTGCGAATGCAAAGAATGTACTCAGCATTTCAAAAGTTAAGAGAGAATAAGTATGCATATATGTTATTCTGCATAGAAAGGGACGTTGTAGAGAGATCGCACTTGGGTCTGGTAAATGCAGCTTATAGTTATGAACACAAATTTGCACCAAACGACACGGTGTGCCATCCCAAGATAAAAGCAAACATTTTCACTGAAGAGGCAGTCAACAACATCGAATAAAACACTTGCTGACAATCGTACCGGTCATTTCACGGCACCTGCATCGCAGCGGTCCAGTACTCTCCTGAAGCGCGCCACATTTCAAGGAGGATATGTGTTACTAAGTTTTTTGTGGTAGCAAGAAAAAAAGTTGATCGTTATCAATGAAAAAAAAAAATAGATTAAGAGTAGCGCGAGTCTGTAGATTTCAAAGACATGAGTGGATTTGTTTTTTTTACAGGTGTTGTTGTGTACGTGATTTTCATTTTCAACGTGGTTTTCGTGACATATCATAGTTAAAGGTAATATGAAATACGTTTGAACCACCAAAATGAGGGTGGTTGCTAGTAAGTTAGGACGCTAAAAGAGGAATTTCATGAATTTGATAAATTGAAGTCTCAAGAAACTGGTGCACGTCAGTGTGCTAAATTTTATGCTTTTATCAGGAAGCGCATAATTATTTTACCAAGAGACAAAAACGCAAGGATCTACTACTACATGCTGCGAAGATTGTGTCGATATCTTTTTTACCACATGCTGGAAAGATTGTCGATACCTTTCGTTATATTATGAACATGGTTGAACTTGACTATCACCATGTATATAATACGTTAAGCTCCCGTACAGACGCTCGGTATTTCCTCTTTCACGTGCGGCGATGTAGCAGGACTCGAGATTGTCGGAGACATTCATGCAATCTATTTTCATTTCGCTTTAGTAATAACAGGAAGTAAACCCAGGGGACTTATTCCATCGCAGGACGAGAAAAAGCAATGTATCTTGGCCATGATCAGTTTAAAAAGAGCGACCTTTTTGTTGCTTGATCTATGTAAACACAAATGATTTGTCATTCAGTTTAATAACCTTGGTGCCTAAGAGCCTCTACTTGAACATAGCACAGACTGCGATTTTGGATCTGAGTACAGAACACAAATAACTAAATAAAGAAAGCATGAACTATTATAAGGTACAACGACTAAACTCTACTATTAAGAGCTATACACTTGATTTAATTAAAGGCTGGCTAAGGTTTTATTTATCCACAGTGGCTGTAAGACTGGCAGACGAACAAAGTGTTAAAGCCGAGAACATTGTGATTTTATTGTAGGCTCAAACTCGGAAACTCCACAAGAGACCTAAACTCATTTTGGGAATCGCTTCACATTTCCAAAGACACATGGAATAATCTCAAGACTTTTGATTACGCTTTCTTTTCAAACATTTCAGACTACCCGGTATTCCGGAAAAGTATGAACCCAACAGAAAGAATAAAGACAACATTCCTCGGCGTATAATCTGAAGTGCCAGTAAACTGTAACAGAATAGCATTCTCCCAGATTACATCGAATTTCGTGGTAGGTTTAGGAATAAAATCAATGAAGCTCTAGATATATCTTCCAGTAGAAACGGGCAGAGACAAATCTTTCTATCAGGCAACTTACTTTTCTTTTATTTAGACTGCCGGGAACTCTTTAATCAGGGTAAAATTAAGTCAAATGAGAACTGGACAAGTCTCATCACTTAAACTCCGGGCCAAAGGCTTTCCTCGATTACAAAAACCAGTGGGGCAAAACGTAAGCAAACGCTTTGTCTATTTCGTACTTACAAGACCTCAAGAAAAATTAAAAAATAAACAAAATAGTAGCTGAGAAGGTGCTTGACGCATACATTCTTTTGTTTTCATTAAAGACACGGAAAACAGCAATAGTCAGCACTACTGAAAGTACTATATGAAAATAATTATATTGGAAAATCCTTATCTGATCCATGATGGACTTACTGGATTTGTAGACTGAAGCAGTGAGACCTACCTCTTGAAAAATATCGCCACAATACCCTTATCAGGATGCAGACGATTTACTTGCCTGATTCAAGCTCTGATGGTTGTCTCTGTTTGTCAGAGAGAATGGCTGTTAATTAAATTTTGGTTAAGAAATCAATGCCACTTTGTTTAATTGCTCCTGATGACATGGAATGGCATTATAATTGCCTAAAAGAGATACCTTTATTGAATAACGACCCCTGTGACTATTTACTGAACATATCGCTCATGGCAAGTAGAGAACGAATTAAGAGCTCCTGCCTGAGAGCATTGAGAATCTTGCGACAGCGACTATTTTGACACATTGTTCATAATTCGCCTCAAGATACCCTTTGGTGAACTGTTTTCAAAAATCATAATTTTAAGTTCTAGCGTTTATTTCTTTTCGAAAAAAATTCGAAAGTTTGAAAATGCGGTCAAAGT
>Ga0126337_10003468_pt1 | contig 10327 bp, 2 predicted proteins | sample DipCmetagenome_FD_92527 | JGI IMG/M metagenome (GOLD analysis project Ga0126337, IMG submission 92527) | Coral microbial communities from La Bocana,Puerto Morelos, Mexico - Diploria C A metagenome | ecosystem: Host-associated > Invertebrates > Cnidaria > Coral | place: La Bocana,Puerto Morelos... | reverse complement strand
TTCGAGTCGCTCGTCATGCTCTGTCTGATTTCTCCCAAAGACAAGTGTGTCGTCAATCATATTGACTGTTCCTTCTACTCCAGCGAGAACAGACTGCATTCTCTTTTGAAAGTACTCCGGCGCAGAGGTTATTCCAAACGGTAGCCTGTTATAACAAAACCGCCCAATCGGTGTAATGAATGTTGTGAGCAGAGCTGATTGTGGTGTAAGCTCGATTTGATAAAAGCCAGAGTTAGCATCCAACTTTGAAAATACTTTAGCACCGCTTAACTGAGAGAGCACGTCTTCGACGGATGGGAGCATCAGTCGTTCACGTTTAACTTGGTCTGACATCACCACTGCTTTTTGGATCAGCTACAATAGGCGCACACCAATCTGTTGGTTGGTCTACCTTTGATATCACTCCTTGTTGTTTAAGATCCATAAGCCTATCTTTGACTTTAGGTAAAAGTGGCAGTGCAATTCGTCATGGCGTGTTCACCGCATAAGGAACAGCGTTGTCTTTCAGTTCAATGTTGTACTTGCCATCAGGTTTTCCTAATCCTTTGAATAGCTTTGGGTGTCTTGAGTGTACAGACTCTTTGCTTGACTCTTCCACAGAATGTACAACTTTCACCAGTTGAAGAGCTTCAATGGCAGGTCTCCCCAGTAGTGCACACTTCAAATTCTTGACGACGAATGGGCTCTTGTTTACGTCGGTTAAACTTCGCGCGTTCGTAGATTATATTTCTTCTTTTTACAAAATAACCGTCGAACTTGTCTTTTACGACATCGAATTTCTTTGAGTCGTCGTTCGTGAGGCCAAATGTCGCCAGTATATCATCACTTTTGCTTCCCATGGAATACAGGAGCGTATTTACTTGGCTTTCTTCATCTCTTTTACTTAAACCAGATGTAGAACGAAAGCGCTCAAATCGATTGATCCATTTGTTCCACTCGGTGGGCTTTGAAAAGTCGAATTCTTCTGGAGGTGATATTTGGTATGACACAGGATTGATCATCGGTGCTCCACTATTTTGACTCGAAGATTCATGCATCCTTGTTACTTTTTAAACCCAAACTCGGTTCCAGAGATAAATCGGTACTTAATATCCCGTTCCTGACACCATGTGTTGTTCGATGACCGAAACTAGACGAGAAAGACACTGGATTATAACAACAACATACTTGTTTAATCCGCCATCTTAGAATACAACCACGAGGCGCTCACGTCATAACGAGGCATGGTACACAGGGTACCCAACACTACAGTGTGTACATCCGGACGATTTCGTGAATTGAACACCTTATCACTTCAAGCGAAAAGTGTCTTAAGCGGGAGCTTCCGCCGTACCTTTTAGGGTAATTTTAATCCCAACATAAAAATATATTCGATAAAATCGACTTCGTCAATATAAAAACGTTTTTTTTGGTGGACACTAGAGCTGTACATAGATACCGTGCTATCAGAGTATTCGATTTTATTTACCGTTTTGTTTTCGATAGCAGGACAGAGATTTATGACAATGCTGTCGTGAACGTAATGATTACAAGGTTTTCGAGACAATCATCGCTATTAAAAGTCATGAAGTTTCAGGTAATTTGTTGTTTTAGAACTGGAACCTCTTAGGCCCGAATTTCAAGCAACGCTCATAAAACAGCCTACTTACCTCTTATGTGTTTTTTTTTTCAAAATTTCCGACGAGCGTCCTCGTTATATAGAATTCTTAACCCTCGGGGTTAAGACTCTCCCCCTTCTGATGAACCCATTACCAATTATCCCAAAGGTCGCGTTAATAAGGAAAAAGACACAACTGTTCCCTGGAAGATGTGGGAAATTGCATTTCAATCACCAATCAGACCCAGAAGAAAAATCCTCTCCCAACAAAAGAAACAATCGAACAAGAGAAGAAAGCTTGACCCAGGAAATCATTTAAAACCCACTAGCAAGTTTCTGATGTTATTCCAGAATTTTGATGAATTTTGAGAGAGGAAGATAGTGAGAAGAAACCCCAAAACGCCCCTAATGACACAAAGGAAGCGATCTTTCAGAAGAAGTTGTGGGTCAAAAAACGTCCAAAATCGCCAGATCCACCGTAATGCTGTTAGTTTTATTACTTAGCGAGCGCAGAGCCACACATAATGTGGCGTCTGAACTGTGGATGCGCATATACAGCACTTGTCGTCGAAACTAACCTCTACAGAGCAGGCAGGCATGTATTCTGGTTTATTGCATACCATACAATTCTAGATACAGAAAGTTAATCTGCTACTCGTATTACTGCCATGGTTACATCAGTAGCAGAAGAGACAGAAGTATATAATGGCATCATTTTGAGAAGCAATAGAACGTCAATAATAATGAAAAGCAAAGAAAAATTACAATGAATGGAAAATAAAGGATAAAAAGGGTTAACTTATACCCTTTATATCTGACCGAATTCGCAGTGGAATCAAAGACTGACAGTCCCGGCGTCCAGAAGGCTCTAACGAGATGATTCTGTTTTGTGAGATAACTTGGCCCTGCTTTTGATAACTACATCGAAAATGCATCTGACGTTTATTATTCCTAATTACCTTCGAGTTCTTTTGTTACTTTTTGGTTTTCATGAATTGAAGAACCAGTTCCTGTTTCGTGTCTTTTAGGCTAGCGACGATCTCGAGGCAATGCGGGTGATGTGACATCACTCGTTGACGACACAGATTAAAACACCGTGAGCACAGAACACATTCTGGTTTAATTCCTTGAACCACGTACCATATAGGCAGCAGTATTATTATTATTGTTATTATTTGAATTTCTGAATGATCATCGTAGCTATACACACAACTTAAGCAGTTGTGAAATTAAAACATTGAAAATATTCAGTCCTGAACGGGATTCGAACCCATGACCTCTGCGATACCGTTGCAGTGCTCTACCAATTACAGATAGCTTGAGCTATCATGCCTTCTGGGAGCTGGTCACTCTGTGAGTTCGTAATATAACCGTAGATGGTGAAGAATGAAAATGAATATAAGAAAGATCATATATTTCAACTGCGGAGAAAGAAATTAATGTATGATTGATCATCGCAGTTATACAGACAACTCAAGCAGTTGTGAAATTAAAGCCTGAAAAAAATTCAGGCCTGAACGAGATTCGAACCCATGACCTCTGCGATACCTGTTCAGTGCTCTACCGACTGAGCTATTATTTTGGGGGATTTTTTTTTTCTATATCAGTTATCAAGCAAGTATTTATTTGTCCATCATAAGACTATCATATATCTTATCGCTAGCATGACTAATGTCTGTAGTATCTTTTAAGTTTATAGTTTTAACTGAACCAAGACCAAGATCATCTGTCATTGACCTTGTCTTTGGTTTTTGGTTACAGCAAAGACTAGGCTGCAGTGCAGGCGTATTTTGGGCGGCGCGTGTACACATTTTCCTATTGGGCCGCCATCTTGGATTCAGTAACTGTTGAGGATAGGGGCGAGGAGATATATATTCGCCAATGGAGTAGAGGTTAAGTGACCCCACAACCCCTACCCTGCCTCTGCACCGAACCTTTACCGGTCAAGCATCCAGTTACAATCCAAGATGGCGGCATCGAACCTATTTATCTAGCGTCCCGCTCCGAAATAACACCTGCACTCTGCACTACAGGCTAAGCAAAGACGAGACAATACTGGAATCAAGTTGCAAACTCACATGAGAATAAACATTTATTCGAATAATGCATATAGTATGGAGACCTGCGGCAAATAACTACAAAACTCATTAAGATTAAAAGTTACTAAGTTTTAAAATCTGGTTTCTGTAAAAGTGCTTACACAAACTTTTTTTTAGTGTTGTTTACTGCTTGGGACTAGCAAAAGTAATAATTCAAGGAAAAAGATATCAACAGGAACCTTTGTGCATATCCTGAATTAGATAAATTGTGTCTTAACTAGGTATTATAACTGTTATTTCTTTATATATATTTCCAAAATTCAAGAATTAAAGAATACCGGTGGGTACATTATGTAGGTGAAAAAAGTTGGCGACATTGGAATGTACGTTAATCGTTCTTTTATATTATATCTATACCTCATATACTGCATTTTATTCTGTTTCATTAAAAACTGGATCACTCTGGATAATGATTTCGAGAGGAGAGTTTTCATTGGCTTAGCCATCCTGGGCTGGTTATAAGCATTATACCATTATACCATACGTGAGATTTTTGGGGGAATTTTAATTTTTATTTTAGTTTAGTTTTTAATAAAACTATTATTCAACTCCCGATTGTTGGATATGAGATGATTATATATATGATTATCTAACGCGCGCTCGTAGAATAATTAATTCTATATATCCTATTTTTCTTATATTATTTGCTTTCTCGTACCTTTCACGCAAATTACAATATGTATAAAAAAGAAATGTATATATAACTTTTAGTATGATAGAAGTATAAATAAGTTTTAATTATTAAATCGACCGAAATAAAAGGTGCCAAATATTACGTTTGGCTACACTTTTACTTTATACACAAACGCTGTCTATCAGTCCACGAATTCAAGTTTTCTTTTAAACAGTTAGATTAGGAGCTCGACTGAGATTTCTATCGCGTGATAGTTGTCGAGGAAGCAGCCCGAGTCAACTATCACGTGTTATAGTTCACCACTAAAACTTCACCGTTTTTAATTGGTTTAACTTGATCACGTGACGCGATAGTGTTCATCCGCTGAGAGACACTATCAGCGCTTATAGTCCACCACTAAATTTTCTCCAATTGGTTTAAATTGATCACGTGACGCGAAAGTGTTCACCCGCGGAGAGACGTTGAACAATAAAGACAATAGAGTGATTATGTCTCGGAACCATCGGCCTGATCACGGTTGGCCCTTGGAAATTTGATGTTCTTAAAACTGTTTTAAGAATATCATATTTTCGCGGGGCAACTATCAGCCGATAGTTTCTTAACAGAAACACTCTATTGTTGAAATAGAAATCTTTAGCTCGTAATCTAGTTGCTTTAGTATAAATCTGCTACGTTCAAAGCTTTGTCCAAATTCTCTTTACAGACACTTCAAAAACGCCAAGATGCGGCCGTCAATTTGGTAAAAAAGGCACACTGCTACGCTAATCAGAGAACGCCATTTGTGAACGAGGCGTGACCACGTTCACTATCACTCATAAAAAACGATAGTCTAATTGTTTTAGTAGACATCCAAGAAGATGGCGTTCGCTCGCTCGCCTGTATTACAGGCTCCTGTCATTAATTTGGTTTAATTTATAACCAAAACAACGCTACAAAACAAGCTGTAGTGATGCTCCGTCAAAGCTGAGACCATACATGTACCTCTTACCGGGTTTAGGGTATTACAGAGGGATAACTTGGAACGTAGTCCCTACTAAAGCTATGTTCGATTGTTTTAACAACTAATTTTTCTTTTTTGTATAGAGCCCATGGTATATATATATATATAGAGAGAGAATGTCTCTTATTGGCATATAAGCCATACAAATATAAATTCATATATTTAATGTAAACAATTGAATGCACACTCTAAAGAGTTTCGTTTGTTTTCAGTTTCTAGGCACCTGCAACCTTAGACTGCACTTACCTTTTAAACTTTCAGATTTTTTTCCTATTCAACCCTTGCTAGTACCATGTACATATTAATTGCTGATATCTCTCGTATCTACAGTTGTGTGGTTATAATTGTCCACTTTTGCGGACTTCTATGACATGCTGCAGCTGTACTGAACATTAATGCGAATTGCTCCTCATCTTCTCTTCGTTTATGTACCGACTTATATGTCAGAGACATCAAGTTGAAGCTTGCCCGACTTCTGATCTCAAACTGATACCTCCTCCTTAGCTTCCACTGGCTTCTTTTGTACTTGAGTAGCTTTCCGCCTGCGATGTTTGCGCACCAGGCAAATTGTCACCACAACTACAATAATTATGATGATAATAACTACCACTCCGATCACAATAACAAGACGTGGAATGCTTGTTTCACCTGCAGGGTCTCTCCTGGCCTGCTCTGTAGAGTCATAGAAGTAATATGTTAGACTAGATACACTAAGACATCAGGCTTACTTAACGAAACAGAGTAACCATGAAATGTTCAATTATATTTTGTGTTCCACATCACCTGCAAATTGCACAGCAAATTCTACGCGGACGTTAACGAGGACTAATTTGGAAGTTTTGTTTCCACTTTCTTTTGCTCTATTAATTTTCATGGCTGTTCAGTGGCCACGTGAGTGGAAACGCTCTATCACTGAGACAGAAGATTAGAAACTAAAGGACTAATTTAATGTTTAGTCTAATTACTGGCTTGTTTAGAGTGTTCTCAAGTTTAAATTTCATTTCATTATATTAAATATTAAACCTCCGTTTTGGGAGAATCAAATTGAAGCATTAAAGAGGTCGTTTATCTTCGACTTCCTGATCCACTCTACTTTTTACGCTGTTGTTTTACATTGTTTTGTGAATAAATGACCTAATCAATCAATCAATCAATTGATCCTCATGTAAGACTTTCGGTAATTCTCCTTCTCTAATTCAAACATTTGACCCATCTTTAATTAATTTGAATTGCCAAAAGAAACAAGTGCACTAATTTTTATACTGATAGCGTTTTTGACCATGCATGCGAAAATGACTAGTGTACGACTAGTGTACCTTTGCCACACGAAGGTAGCGTTGCATTCAGTAGCCCGTTTGGTAAGCAGCTTATGGCATTGGATCCAATCAGAGTGTATCCCTCATTACACCTGATCACGAGATGACCTTCATTTCCAACAAGTACTTCAGCATTAGCTATACTAACTTGCGAGCAGTTTTCTATATGAAAAAAGAATTGATTTACACTTAGAGGAACTTCTACCTTGTAAACCAACATGTGGCGCACGGGTTACACAATTGAAGAAAATCTGCGAGTTTGATGGTTCGGCCCTTACGTGTAGCTCTAAATCGACTCATTTATAGTGACAATTAAGTGCTCCCTAAAGTGCTCAAACAAATCAATATTATCTTGAGCATACTTTTTAACTCACGCCTTTGACAAAAGGGAACTTTTCCACTCCATACACCATCTTCACCACAGACCAGTTCGTCTTTCCCGATGAGTGTAAAAGGCGAGTCACACTTGAATTTGTATCGATCGCCAAGCCTGCTGCCCTGACCATGAAAGTTGCCGTTGGGAAACGAAATCTTCAACGGCTTGCAGGTGGTTGACTCTGATATGCGAAATAAAACGATTGTAAAACACTTTAGCTAAATTGAAAGTTAATATAATTTTTCCAGATAATCACGATAAAATCAGTTTTTATTTAAGCAACGAGAGCAACTTGAGAGGAAAAAGTCAAGAAATGTCACAGGCCTACGGAATGGTGTAGGCCGATGACGCGAATGTAAAAGAACCCTGCTAATTGAATTTTTGTTCATATATTATCGTCCTCGTGAGGACAGTTCTGAAACGTACTTTGACCATCGGATAATTTCGACAACCTGAGCCGCAATCATTGTCAGAGTCCGCAAAGGAGGGTACACCCAGAGAAAAAAGGTAGGGGTGTGTGGCCCGCTTTCCAAAACCTTTACCCTATTTGTAGTCAAAATCTGCAATTTTCCCTACCTTTTTTATGACCTGAAAAAGTAGCTTCTTCTAAAAAATATATCAAGGTCAAGACTAGAGTATACCCTAGTTATGATCGAAATGGCCTAAAACGGTACCTTATTTATGACAAAAACGGCTGAAAACCCTTGCCTATGAGGCCACACATAACTATATAGCTCATATAGGGGAGAATCCCACGGGGGTCAGAGTCAAGAAGAAAGCGTTTGTCAGTCGGACTGATGGTCCGTTTAACTAATTGGTAAATTTAGCCGTGATATTATTGTTTGTAGGACTCCCGTAAAAACTGTCCACGAATTTTTGTCTGTTTTACAGTACGGAAAACCGGAAGTCTCCTTGGGTTTACAGCTTTGGAGACACATTTTCCTTAATGAAAACAAAAACATAAACTATTACAACAACGATAACAGCGGCAGCAACCCTAAGTTTTACTCATGTTTTCAATTTCACTGACCTTTATAGCACGTAGGTTTCGATCCATACCAGAGCCCTCCACGGCAAGAAATTGTATTCTTACCAGCCATTATGTAACCCTGGTTACATCTAAAGGAATGAGTTACTAGGTCGCCTGTGACATTCCTTTGAACAGATCCTCCCACAAGACTTAAAGTTACGCTGCATCCTGTACAAAAATAACGAAACATTATATGTAAAATGCGTGACTAAAAACATTTTACTCAGTGCAGCGTCCAAATTGTCAATGTAGAAAGTGCACCGCATCGTCTCTAAAGAATTGGTAGCTACTCTGCCCGTTAACATGGCTAGTGCTCGGTGTTGTGTCTGGAGGCTATCAGTCCGCTCAGTGTAACGCCTTTGTTTGCCGTATCTCACAAAGACTGGAATTATTACTGCCCCAGCAAGGTATAAGCTAGTCCGTGCATGGCAGGCTATACCTACTAGTTATTTAACAGGAATCGCACCTTCGTCGTGGAGGTCCCTCTTTATGCCTAATAACCATTCCTGGAACTGCTTAGTAGCTCTGCCAACATCCAGCCTTCCGGTGACTGCGATGTCGAATATACATTGAAACGATTGCTCGCACGTCATTAACGCTCTTTTTCGTATTCCATTGTTCATCTTGGCGATGATAGGATCATAGCCCTCCATGAATGTTGGAACGTAAGAAGTGTCGAAATAGTCCTCGTGAATTTTTCCTTGATTGTAGGTGAATAGGGAATCGCTTTTTCTTGTGGTCCCTTCAAGAAGGAATTAGATTGTTTAAGAATAAAAGAAATTTAAGCTTACTGGTTTGATTGTTCTCTTTGTTAATTAGCTTAGTTACTGTTTGTTTTTTTTTTTGGACTTCTGTGCACTACTGTAAGCTTCGATTTATTATTCAGGCTACGCCTTTATCAGATTTCACTCATTTTTAACTGTGAACATAAACGTACACTTACTTGGGAAGTTAAGAAACCGCACTTTCAGTAATTTACTTTTGGATATCTCGACCTGCCGCCATCTCGAGCAAACTTTTTTTCCCTTTACAGTTCGTGATAAAATGTAATGGCGTTCAAGAATAAAAGACAAATTATTTACTAGCGCTCTCTCCAAAGCTCAGATTATTGTGCAAGAACTTACAGCGCTGACCAAAGTTATGATGTATATCCGACATGGTAGATGCTGTGTTGAGAAATACTTTGTTCGGTAGAAGATACTCTTTGTCAATGTTATCATCCCAATAGCCAAGGAGTCCGCTCGTTTTTCCTGTGAAGACGTGAAACATGAAATCGATGCGAAGGAAACGTATCAATGGCTATGATTATGGATTATTGTACGTTAATGATTAGTTATATATATATATATCATCGTAATCTTCTGCATCTCCAGATCTACCACAAGTACAAAAAAAAAAATCCCACACTGAATAGCTGCTGGATATACGGTAGCTATAGATACCAAATAAATTATATGGTTGTTTTAAGATCGCTTCTCCTTAAAAAAACGTGGAAAGTCTCGAAAGGGAGAACAGTACGGCAAACTATAAGAGCAAACGATAAGAGCAGTTCTTGTTTTTAAAGTGGTATATTTGAAAAACTTCATATGTTAACCAGGAACCTTTGCATCAAAAAGCTTGCTCTATTTCCAGATGTATTTATGTATATAGATTATTTTGATTCACATTCTTTATTAAGTCTAAAATACCTATTCTTTTAAAATTTGAAGATCAAACATGTTAGAATAATACGGTGGCTTCAAAAGGACATATACTTTTCTATCTCTTTTTTTTTCACTTGCGACTTAGCTGCGACTTTCTTGCGACTTCAGTTAGCCGAGACTTTCTTGCTACTTTCTTGCGACTTTCCTGCTACTTTCTTGCGACTTAGCTGCGACTTTCTTACTACTTAGCTTCGACTTACAGCTTTCTAGCGACTTAGCTGCTACTCTCTTGCCTTGCGTACAAAGTCGCAAGAAAGCAGCAAGTCGAAGCTAAGTAGCAGGAAAGTCGTAGCTAAGTCGCAAGAAAGTAGCAGAAAAGTCGCAGCTAAGTCGCAGGAAAAGTAGCAGCTAGTCGAAAGAAAGTAGCAGCTAAGTCGCAAGAAAGTAGCAGTAAGTAAGTAAGTAAAAGTAAGTAAATCATGTTTATAGTGGTCATGCACTTAGCTCTGCAAGCACTAAGCTCAGCTAGTTCACAGGCATGCCACTGAAACAAAGGAAACAAATATTACAAATAGAACAGAAATTTTTGTTAAGAATCCCAACTGGTAGGAGGCTGACCAGCTGGCTATTTA
>Ga0126337_10003463_pt1 | contig 10334 bp, 5 predicted proteins | sample DipCmetagenome_FD_92527 | JGI IMG/M metagenome (GOLD analysis project Ga0126337, IMG submission 92527) | Coral microbial communities from La Bocana,Puerto Morelos, Mexico - Diploria C A metagenome | ecosystem: Host-associated > Invertebrates > Cnidaria > Coral | place: La Bocana,Puerto Morelos... | reverse complement strand
ATGATCCAAAAGAGGATCATTCAGTGGCTGCGAATTTCTCACCTTTGGCCACAACAATTTTGCCTGCGATTTCTTTCCCTTGAACTGACGCCACGAAACCAGAAACCATCTAGCTGTAAATATATAAACTTTTCAAGGCCTTAAACTGCTTATTTGTGTAAATACTACATAGCAAAGCAAGTTCGAGACTTCTAGAGGAGGCAAACATTCTCAGCTGAACTTCTCGCTCGGCATGGCCGCTCGATATACGCCAACCAAAGAAATTTTCTTCAAATAGCTCTCTCGGACGTAGCATTCGAAATTTTTACCGAAGGATGAACGTACTGGCTTCTCATCTTGTGATTTTGGGTCGCTTTCTTGAGAAATATCCATTAGAAAGATGAATTATTTGAAGATTTTGATCGTGAGCGCACAGATTTGCTTACAATTGCTCACAATTTCACACCTCGCATGGGCACCAACGTGGCGGAAATCTAATTTGCATAAGCTTATGACGTCAGCTGAAAACCAAGAATTGCTGAACAGGCTCGAGCGTCGCCTCGTTTTCGTGAATGTATCGATTACATGCATTACGTCAGCATATATAATCGTGACACGACTATAGATAGATAGATAGATAGATAGATTGTTGTGTTTTGTCAAGATACCGCGGGTTAACGTCACAGCTTACTAGTGCCAGTCTCCCGTAGGGCGCGTTTTTTCCTTCGGGAGCCATGATTTCAATCGGCTTTTAAAGATTGGGATTATCTCAAAATCCCATTTCGCTGCTTGGTTTTGTTTATTTTATATATCTACTTTTGAGACAGAATATATTAGCTAAGGGTGATAAGGCACTTTAAGTTGTGTGTATAACTGCGATGATCAATCATAACTTCACTTCTCAGTATGTCGTTTCAAACTTTAGTAGCCAGAGGGGAGCATGGATGGCGCAGTGGTGAGAGCACTCGTCTCCCACAAATGTTTCCCGGGTTCGATTCGGGCCCGGTGTCATATGTGTATTGAGTTTGTTGTTCGTTCTCGCCTTGCTTCAAAGGTTATTCTCCGGGTTCTCTGGTTTTCCTCCCTCTAAAAAACCAACATCTCTAAATTCCAATTCAACCAGGATACAGGACCCGCATGAAAACCAGCTAAGGCTGATGTGGCTTCCTCTCTAAATATTGCAATTTATTTATTTATAATAACTTGCTCATCCCAAACATTAATTATAAAAATAGGTTACAAGTACTTATTCCCCGTCTTCCAGGATTGCCCAGTGATGGACAACAGCGACGAGCAATGGATATTTTACGATGTTTGCTTTATACTGCAGCGGAGATCGGTGCTGAGGAGTTCATTCAAATGATATTCTCCACGTCAGCCGGTAGGATTGTCTTTGAGGCCTATAAGAAGGAATCCTCTTTACCAGAAGATATGGCTGACGCAAATGGCTATGAAGATATTGCGGCATTTTTGCGTGCCATAACGAAACGGTACATATTTGCTGTTAGTTGAACCATGGATACGCACATGTATATACATAGTATTAGGTAGACTTTTGAGTTAGGGGCAAAAGAAGAAAAACAAAAGAAACGAAAAGCAAATAATTTAAACTTAGTAACAAACTGTAAACATTTGGAATATAAAAACAGCAAGTTTGGCTTTGAGAAGATTGGTATTCCAATCGTTTGAATGCTAGTGCAATTAAGGATTTACACTACTCATGATATTTGAAAATTCTTTCAACATTACACGAGCCTGTAGACGAGTATAATTGTAAACAAGCGCGCCCCATTTTGCACTGAATTGCCAATTGGAAATTAACGATAAACTGGTCAGCTCTCGGCCAATGACAATCAAGTAATTTTCTCAGTTATATAATAAAGCGTGAAACTTATTTCCAAACAACAGCACGAACAGCAAACTCGACTGAAACTACATTTTGTAAATTAATATCAAACGAACGTTCGCCTTTCTAAAGTCTCTTAATTAATTAAGGAAATGTTTCTCCGTTCGTTTGATAACGGTAAGAGAGCAATACATTGTGAATTTTTCAGGTGTAAACTTTTAAACTTTCCTGCACGGACCTTGCATGAACAACCCGAACGGAATCGTAGTTGCACAGGCAAGACCTGATCTCGTTTTCTTGTCGATAATTCTTGAACACTTAGTTCATACACGATGGGTTCTTCATGTTAGCCGCTTCCTTAAAGCATTGTATTCTGAATAACAGATTGCTCTCTATTCTGTTTATTTTTTCCCGAGTCATCAACTAAATCCGTTGGATACAATGGACAAAAGCACTCACTTTCACAAAAAGAAACTGTCCACAAAAGGCAGGTTCCACGAGGGAGATTTTTGTCGTTCGTGGGAAACGAACGTGATGCCTTACTAAATCTTATTTCTAAACGACTTGGTATTGTACAGTACGTTATATTGAAATATGTCGAGCTAGGATGATAAAGTTGAATTATTTTACTCATTTTTTGGTACGTTTATAGCTTCAGTGAAGAGGACACGACAAGCCAAATGCGATCAGAAGGTATCAATTGGCACGAGCTTGCTAGAGCTTGTGAAGAAAAAGAAGAACAGTCTGGTAAGTGACAGGAGGACAGAATTGTAACACTAGCATCGATCATTTAACGGTGCGGATGTAGTCTGATGGAGAATGTTATTATTGTTTTGTGCATCGATGCCTATGAGGTGTTGACTTCTGCAGAGTAAATTATAAGTCAGTTTATAAATGATATGACCTTAATAATCCCTTGACTGGTAGAATCGGTAAATTTGTGTCGTGACCCCCAAACCTTGCCATTTCCACTCGGGGGACATGATCATAGAGTACTCACGATTGACCACGTCATGGCTGATCGTTTATAGTCGAGTAAGCAGCCAGGGCTTCTTGTTTATTCTAATGAGATTTTAATCTTAAAAGCTCTTATAAATTATGGTGATATCAAGTTAAGATAATTCTACTCTAAAACGTGTGATTTTTAGTTTCATGGCCTTGCGAAACAGATGTGAAGCAACTGAAAGAAGATGATCTTTGCGAAAGCGAGTATTTTGGAGATGCTGAAACATCCTCCTCTGATTCGGAAAAAGAAAGATGTGATTACAAAGATCAGTTTGAAGCAAGATTTAGTAAAGGTAAATTTTCCATTTGTTTTTATTATATTCTGTTCTGTTCTCTTCTGTGCTGTGCTGTATTCTCTGCTATTCTCTTCTCTTCCCTTCTCTTCTCTTCTATTCTCTTCTCTTCAATTCTCTTCAATTCTGTTCTCTTCTGGTCTCTTCTATTGTATTGTATTGTATTCTGTTCTATTCTATTCTATTCTATTCTATTCTATTCTATTCTATTGCAGATAGCAAATTTAATTAATTACACTCCATGTACTTTTCCTCCCTTTCAATTGGCCGAGAACCAGAAACGTGACCCGCTGCAAATAACTGCCTACAAGAAATAGTCTGCTCATGAGTAGGAGTAAATGTGATTGCTGCAAATAATATTCTGCCCATGCGTAATTGTGACCACGCTGTTGTGTGAAAAATGATAGATTACTTCCCTAAGCTGTAAGAGTGTGATATAAATACGAAAACAAACTTAGTGATCAAATGATCGGCAACAGTTAGTGACCACGGTATCACAAAATATTGTGATTTGTCACTGTCTCGCAGATCAGTTCTTTGCCTCAGCCTTCTGGCTTCGGCAAATAATTAATCTGTTCGCCAATGACAAATTAATCTCGATTTTTGCTCGTGCTCGTCAGGAGCCCATTACCCGGAGCGTGCAACTTCCCTATATTCGTGCAACGGTGTTTTCACAAGTAGTTTTATTTTTAGATACGCCTTTCCCGCGAAAATTACTGTTTCCGGTTACGTCCGCATCGAAATAAATCTGCTAAAAAAAAAATGGCGGCCAAGCTACAATTTTTTTTGTACTCTATTCCGTTCTTCGCTCTTCGTCTTCCATCATTCCAATCCATCAGATGGCCTTCCCACAATACCATGTGTTTTATTTGCACTTTCCACATGTGAAGTTGCGGCATACCTTTGCATAAGCTTATCTCTGAGTGCGACTCTGAGTGCGAGTTTACTCGAGTCTATCCTCGATATATTACTCTGACGGTTTTCACAATGGTCAAATAGACCGTAAATTGTATCGCAAAACAATGAAGAGGTGATGGCAAATTAGTTCGCAATGAAAGGTGAATCTGGTTGGTCTTTCTCAGTTGTCCCATGGAACCTAGCCGCATACCGGTAAATTTATGTCGTTTTTGTGCTACAGATCATGATCCAATCCATCTGGGCCTGGACCCGAGTTATCAGATGACTGAGAGAGATATCTATCATTACCAACTGGCAGAAAAGATTAAAGACAAGTGGGGAGACTTGGCACGAGCCCTGAAATACACCGAAGCTAACATTGATTCAATCGAAAAGGAACAAGGAACAAGTTCTATCAAGGAATGCTGCATCGAAGTCCTCGTGTGCTGGATGCGTCGGGAGGGACCAAGCGCTACCGTCAAAGAGTTGGCTTCAGCTTTAAGCAAAGTAGAATTGAGGAACGTAGCTGATGAATTGATGTGTATGGATACCACCCAAGTACGTATGTCTACATTAAATTAGTATTAGTAATCGTATGAATGCGAGTGCAATTATAAGGATTTACACTACGAGTGATATTCCCAAATTCTCTCAAGATAAGGCGAGTGCAATTTGAAAGAATTTTCAAATATCACAAGTAATGCAAATCTGTAATTGCTCGAGCTTTCATGTGATCTCTCATTTATTATGAATGCGAAAATTGTGAACGCGCACGCGTTAATTAGCACTGTCAACAACAACAACAACAACCATTTATTTGTACTCACACACTTATAAAATAATTACAGTAGACATTATTAAATTAGAAGAGAGTACTGTCTGCCCAGCAGTCTCTACTAAAGCATTTGGTTATTGAGCTGAAAAGACGCAGGTTCTACATTTTACCATAGTACTGTCGAGATGTTGTCAAAATAAACTTCCTCTAGTGCTGGACTTTCATTCGGAGATTGTTCTTAGTATGTTCCTACAATTTGTGCTCATTTTAGCCTCATGACACTAATAGAACGTTCTCACCAAAAAAACGTTAAATTTCGCTCATTTGGGTATTTAATATATCATTTTTTGTTTATGCTATCCAAACAAGAGTTGTTAAAGGTTTTATAATGGAGGGAGGAGGGGAGGTAATAAAGTAAGTTCTGAAAGTGTGAGTGTCTCGCGAAGGGGGGATTTGAGGCTGGGGTTGTGCGTCCCCGGGAAATTTGGAAATCTGGCTGGAGGCTCGGAAGTGTATGCATGCATGATATTTTCACAAAAATCAATTTCAATAAAGTGTAAAATGGATGGTATTTTTGAGCTTTCACGAATATTTCATATAAACTTTCGGACTCCTTAAAATTTTTCCGTAAAATAGATATCGTGGTAAAAGGAAAATTTGACACATGTAAGTCACTATTCAGACTGACTGAAAAGGTACTTCTGGTACTTCTGTTCTTCTAGTAATTTTAGTTCTTATCGTGCCATAGCAAGGGGGCATGATCATAATCTTTTGATCCTAGTGATATATTCTCACAACCCACACACAAAGCCACTGAAATTTGGAGTTAATCTCACTCTCAACGTTCTTATTAGAAACGTTCTTACCAGAATGTAAACGTCAAATTTCGCTTGTTCGGGTTTTCACAATATTGTTTTATTGCGGAATATCAACTTGAATTGCTATCCAAACAAGAAAAAATTACATATAAATATTGTGGCGAGCTTGAAACAATTGTTTGTGCCAAGCTTGGATATGAATAGGTAATACAATTGGACCGGAAATCTGACGGTCGTCTAATTCGAACTAGGTTTCGGATTCCCAGTTATGAAAATCTCAAAACCAGGGCTGCAGCTAGAATTTTTGTAACTTAGGGGCAATGAAGCAAGTGCCAGAATTCAAGGCGTGAGTGTCTGGGGACGGCGGGGTCCTACAAATATTTGAAATTTAGAGGCTCAAAAATTATATTTTCAGCATGCTCCAAGAGATATATCGTCAATAATCATTCTCGATTAAGTGTAAAATGGCTGTTTTTTTTTTTTTGAGCTACGGCTGCCCAAAGGGCCGTCAAGCAGTGCCCCATACCCATATAGGAAAGCAAAGGAAACACATGAATTGATTTTCTCGTAGTTATCATGGCTAGCAGTAGTGCTCTTGGGCGCGTACGCGTGACGGAGTCGCTCAAGATGGCGGCCAAACGTCACTTAATTGGTTGACAGAGACATGCACCCTTGGTTTATAGCGCCCTCCTGTCAAAACAAGACATAATAGGGCAGTTTAGCACATGTGAGTCACCATTCAAACTAATTGGAAAGGTATTTTGAAAACGCATCACACAAATGCAGTTTTTGCTCACAAAGCCACGGAAATGGACTTAGGTGCATAAGAAATGGGAGAATCAACCAAGGCTATGCGAGTTGGTAGACCAGGAGAGAATGTGCTCCATTGCTGCAGGGAGTAGGGTGGGGCGATATCTAGCTAGGATACGAGACCTAACCATTACTGGAACTGGCTGGGCTATTAAGCAGGCTGCTCTTACGTAGAGGGAGAAGCTCTGTGGGTATGCCAAGTACCCCCCTGGGTCTCGTCCGAACTTTGTTTATTTAGGCTTTTGTATGTTTTCCTCAGTTAGAAAAGTGGGGAATGTAAGTGGTCTTTGTCTTTTGATCGCTTTCTTTTTGTTTGCTGTTTCATCGAGACGAACTATTCAGGTGTGAAAATTTTCAAAGGTTAACTAAACATGGTAAAGTTCAAACTAAGCTTTTCCTTCGATATGGCAAGCTCGCCCGGCCAATCACTAGAGCAGGAGTCGATTATCTCACGCAGTACTGAAGCTGGAATCTCGGTAAAATTTGTTGCTGTTCGGTGGAAATTTATGGAAGAAATTCATCCAAACAGTGATAACGAAGTAACTTTCTGGATGTAGATTAGATTGTTTTTATTCCGTAGTTCGTTCATAGTTCAAGTTCCTTAAATTTTCATATGAGCGAAGACTGAATCTTTTCGAGCAATGATTGTGTGATTATTTACTGTTAGTTCCTTTTACAATGTACCTTTTTCCTGTTTTAGTTGTCAAGTAGTTTTTCCACAGACCAAACAATCACTTTGTTGGAAGGGTTTTGGGGCTGATCTAATTCTTCTGTGTCTAATACTGTATTCCATGTATGATTTCATCATCAAATTATGAATGAATGATTCACATTTCCATTTTATTATCTAATGTTTCTTATCAGGTTGAAATAAAAGACAAACAACAAGGAGATGAGGAAGAAAATAAAACGGCAAATGAGCCTGCCGGATCATCGACAGACAACTCTAACACGACACAAACAAGGAAACAAAATGATGGGTTTGATCAAGTCGATGCTGCAGCTGTGATAAACCAGCCAGCCCCAGAGCGGATCGTACAACTACAAGATAGTCAAGGTGAAAGTCAGCCTGCTGTTGAAGAACATAAAGAAACGAATTTTAAGGTTCCTGAAATAGAAGTTACACTTTCAATTACACAGAGCAGCTCAAGTTCTGACGAAGATTCCACAGCTTGGGAAGAAAGAAAGAAAAAGAAGTCAAGAAAGAATAAACGAGCGGGAAATGGACAGAAAAATGATGATGAGAAAGATGAAGTTAATAAGCTAGCAAGAGAGAATGAAACAACAAAAAACTCTATTGACAATCTGAAAAAGGAGAAATCCTCTTTAGAGGAAAATCTTGAAGAGGAAAGGATTGCAATAAAGGTAAGAGGCGGTACATTATATATTTCCTGTCCAGTAATGCTTTACCTCAAAATAACAATTTTGACTGACTTTATTTGAGATTTGAGAAAACCTTAAGCAGTCGCTAAAAACTACCCACTCTATCGGGCTTCGAAGTCAAATTTTGCTGATGAAGAATGCTTTACTATTTCTGCAGTCTTAAAAAAATATAGAAGAATTTCGTTCAGAAAGAAATGAAGCACAAAATTTTCGACAGTTAACACGTGAAACGTCACGTACTGAATCGAAGTAAAAGCAATGACATCTTTGCGTTCGGAGGTAATTTACTTTTTTCTTTGTGCGGTGTTTTGGATTTAAAAAGTATTTCAGTCATGGTCGATTAGCCGATTTGATTTGGATTTGATTAACAGCAATGCAAAATGATTTACAGTTTTGTTGAGTTAAAACCGCAGTTATATTTCATCTGCATCAGGTTTATGTAAGTTTATATTTAGGCAGACGTTTAAAAACACGGTTTCTTGACAAGGTCAAGAATTAGATTTTGCAAACTGGTAAATAAACATCGTTTTATACAGCGAACAATATGCCGTGAAGTTAATTCAGGCGCGCAACATTCTATGAAACAGAGAAACAGTCTTAATTCATAGTAAAATGCAATCAGAGTGATACTTCATTACGCTACGTACATACAAATATATCTCGTTTGTCCTGTATGAAGTGTAAAACAGGACTGAAGAATTTGAAAGGTGTATTTGAATATAGCGAATATAGCATCCAATTCTTATATTTGCCTCTGAAATTTATACTAACTTCACTTATGACAATTTTCCTTAAATACTTTCATTTGCTTTATCCTTCGTGACTTAAATGAGGCTATCGCTCACATCTACTTTCTTTGACACCAAGTGCGCGTTAGCTTGGTTGTTTGCAATACGATCTTCTATTGTACTAGACCATGCAATAATCCGAGCTTATAATTTATTTCTAAATATCTCAAGTACTGTTTTGGAAGTACTTAAGTTATTAAAACGCCTTGTTCAAAGGCTTTTACGATAAAAAAATAATTTACTATTAGTTATATTTACAAAATTACAATGAATTACAATGGAACACAATTTAGCACACGGTTACGTTTAAACGTCGTGAACATTTTAAAAAAGACTTCTGACAGGTCACATGACGTTTAGCGAAAAATAGCTATTGCTTGAGGAATTTTGAGAAACCGCGTTTTAGATGCAGGTGAATTATTTCCATCCTCTCATGTTTGGAATGATTGTACCTTTTTGGCAGAAAAAAAATATAAGGTCAATGAACATTTTTCAACAAAATTCGACTTTTGATCATTATATCTTCTTTCGAAACCAATTCACTGATTTATCAAATGTTGTTAAAATGATTATGTGACAGGTCACGTGATGCACATAATACGTCAAGGCAAAGATGGAAAATTTCAGGGAAAATTTCAGCTTGGTGAAACAAATATGACAAAAGATATAGCTGCCCAACCATAATTCTAATTTATATTACTGTCCCAGGCCTAAAACTGCTGGAGATGTCTATTAAAACATTTAGTTATTAAGCTGAAAAGTGTCAGGTTGACGTGACATTTTTCCAGAGCACTGTCGAAACGTAGTGACATTAAAACTTCCTCTAGTGCCGGACTCTGAGCCTAAAATTGTTCTTAGTATGTTCCTAAAATTGGAGTAAACTTTTTCCCCGCACGGTGATCACTATGTCGTTTTATCAGTTGCGAAATATCAGCTTGTTATGCACTAAGAAAGAAGATATGACATTTGGTGGTCTTCTTTAAGATTTAAAACAACTGCTTGAGTACACTTAGTTGTGCACATTTAAGAATAACGCATCAAGAATATGGTAGCTGTTTAAAGGTTTTCTTTTTCTGTCGTGTCAGAATGACAGATTTAAAAAGGCAATAAGTCATATGCAGACAATTTGCAGCAATCTTGAGGAAGAGGTAATGAAATTGTTTTCTTGATTGAAACATTATTACGAAGATCGTCCTATTGAAAATGGGTATCATGGTTTCCTTTGTATCAAAACAGGGTTTGCGTCACACAATAACGGACCTAGAAGACAAGCTGTCAAAGATGTACGAGGAAGTAAGTACTAAACGAGAAGTAAGTAAGTAAGAAGTAAATCTTTTTGATGAATAGTTTTTCTGACTTTGCATAAGCTGATGTCTCTTTCCTTGAATTCTAAAGTTTTTGTGAAGATTAGGACAAGATGATAAGATGATTGTCTTTTCTTTTCTTTCTTTCTTGTTTATTTTTTATTTTAAGAGGTCGAAACAGCGAAGCAAGATCGAGCAATTGAAAAAAATGCTCCAAGATTCTGAACTTCAGGTAAGTTTACAGCTGTGAAGACGTAAAGTACTCCTGACCGAAAGGAGTCGCGAGTCGACGGAGATAGGGCTTATTTGGAGCTCCATTCCATTCTCGACCACAGAACTTTACTTTCTGGACTAAACAATGAACAATTGATACGTTGCTAAGAGCTCGAGATTGTATGGATAATGAAGCGCTTTCGTTGTTTCAAAAGATTATTTT
>Ga0126337_10003462_pt1 | contig 10335 bp, 4 predicted proteins | sample DipCmetagenome_FD_92527 | JGI IMG/M metagenome (GOLD analysis project Ga0126337, IMG submission 92527) | Coral microbial communities from La Bocana,Puerto Morelos, Mexico - Diploria C A metagenome | ecosystem: Host-associated > Invertebrates > Cnidaria > Coral | place: La Bocana,Puerto Morelos... | reverse complement strand
ATTATTCTTAAAGGGTATAAATCAAGGATTCTTGTTTCACTTTTAGGAAATAATGGTAAAAGAAATGCTCATATTTTCGTTTGTAGGTTTGTGGCATCTTTAACCAGTTTGGTCTCCCTAGGTGTTTTAATTCACATTTTCTGATGAACATCCCCAAAATTTTTCATGAGGGAGCCTCCTCCCCCCAGGCAAGACTATGCCCCATAAACTCACAAAAAAGTACAAAGCAAGAAAAGAAAAACACCGCTTTTACTTTGATTAAAACATGTAAATTCTCTTTGTTCGTGCCATCATTGTGCCAACAGCTTGTGCAAGCTTTGTGTTTCTATTGAGTATTAATATAAATCTACTAACATTCACGAATGTGGTTCTCTCTCACTATCTATTCTGTGATAGATAGTGAGTAGCATAGCAGTGTGTCCTTCTTAACCAAATAAAGGCTGCTTCTTGGTGTTTTCAAAGTGTCTGTGAAGAGGATATAGATAAAGTTTTGAACAATTAATAGAATGATTTACAGTATACTTACTAGATTATTCTCTCTTGATTTCTATGCGTAATAGTTGATTCAGGTTGCGCCCTCATCAAACTATCAAGCTCATACCAGTAATGCAGTTGGTTAATAGAAATAAACACAATTATTAACCAAACAGTGTGCATATTTTCTTAGGGCTGGTTGCTAAATAAAATATTTTCTTGTAATGACTGGTCAAGTTTGATTTGGCATTTTAGAAAGCAACTATAACAGTGCTGCTTAAGAGCGGTGCAGATGCCACCTTGTGTAGTCCCACTGGAGAGACAGCACTCTCGTTTGCTGCCTGTCAAGGCCAGCTGGATGCTGTGGAGCAATTGTTGGAATATGGAGCTGATCCTGATGTTGCAAATGCGGTGGGTTTGATATATAACATAAATAATAGCTTTACAATTTATCACATTTTTAGGCAAGTTGTCTGCAAGAGAAAAAAATTGTTGTCTGCAAGAGGCTGTTGAAAGCTTATGTTTTTAAACATTTTGTACATGTATCAGAGAATGCTATTTTCTACATTAGTTATCAGTTTATTACCAGACTGCAAGAAATTACAGACCACTTGATCTTAGTTCAAATTACCATGTGAATCACTGTTAATATTGAAATTTATATTTGAACGTTGGGCATATCTTTTTTTTCTGTTGTTGTACTGATATGTTTACCATGAAATGAATAAAAAAAGGTTTCATTCATTTATCTCTGAATCTGTTGGTTAATCACTAACCATCTCACCATAGTGTATTTCTTTTCTCCTTCTTCTCAAAAGAACATTCGATTTGACTGTATCCACACTGAAAATATGTTAACCAGTATTTTACAGTATACTGTAAGCTGTTCAATTTTAAAATTACTTGAATGAGTTCAAGTATTTAATCTATCCCTTGCCTGTGTGGAAATGTCATGGAATCTTTGATTGTAACACTTACTAGTAGTAAACCTGTCTTTAATTGGCTTTATTGCTTGTCATTTTCAATCTTTGATCATTACCACTACTTGAATGGTAGTTAATAGCTGCTAAATGTACCTAATCTAGTCTACAATTTGTAAGAGTTGAAATGTTTACCATGCAGCTAAATTCTGTCTACAGGAAGGAGGTACACCGCTTATGTATGCAGCTTATAATGGTTATCCACAGGTAGTCAAGCTTCTGCTAGGTAGGCAAACATGTCATGTGCTCAAACATTGGAAGTGGTTCTCCAAGCTAAGAGTCAGAGTGTTCTTTTTTTTTATTTTAGTTCAGCTGCAAATTACATGCTATTAAGTCTAGTCCAGTCTAACTATGTAATGGTTATTGGGTTTCCTAACTGCATCTGCTCTACTTGTTTGTCACAGTTTGCTACCTCTAAGATCCTGTTTTGAAAATGCCTGTAGTAGTTCCTGAGTTAGTCAGTATTTCACTTGGGGGAGGTTACTCCCAGAAAAATTGGGTGAAGGTTTGCGGCACGCTCTTTAAAACCCTTACCCTATTTATGACCAAAGCATGAGATTTTTCTTACCCTCTTTATGTCCTGACCAAAACTTTGATGTCCTATTTTTGACGATTGCTGCTGGCGCAATTGGCCATATATAATTTATGAAGGGCTGTGGTTGATTATCTTATTGATAATGATGAAAAAGTAGCTTCTTCTAAAAAACAAAAACTATACCCTATTTATAGAGTTTATGACCAAAACGGCTGAAAACTATACCCTTTGCGGCTGCACATAGCTATATAGCCTATATAAGGGAGTAGCCCCCCTTCCCTGGGCACTTTTCATATTCATCATTCATTTAAACCATAACCCTAGGTGGGTATAGGGCCGGACTTTTCATATTACTGAATCATTAATGACTCTTCTTATGACCTGTGGTGTTATCGCTTAAGCCGGAATTACACCCGGGAACTAGACTGATCTTGGCATTTTTCATCGTGAGGTATCAGCCTATGTACTGATTATGGGTTTTAGTAACTTGAATATTTACTCCAGACTGCGGGACTAAAACAGAAAAGTTTAGGCTATATCATCAAGGTTATGCATTAATTACCGTTGATACTTATTTAGAACATGGAGCAGACTTGACAGCAACGAACAATGAAGGTCATACTGCTTTGAGTCTCGCTGTAGGAGTTGGAAGCAAAAATGGTAAGTCACTTGTGGAGAAAGAAATATGACAGTGACTTAGATAACCTCAAACCAAATTCACCCTTTAACGCTAATACTAACTCATGACCATATAAACCTTCCGGCACTGTTGAGTTTGTTTGGAGAGCTTTGAATCTCGTGAATAACTTGGCATCTTTCATCAATCACTTAGCCGGGCTCACTTTCTAAAGGTTTGTCAAAATACCAATTTATCCCGTTTAACTCCACTACAATCCTCACCTCCCTCTCCAAGGCCCCTCAAGTGGAAATGGAATAGCTTATTCCAAACAGTGAATTTCTCTTTTTCAGTCCAACGTGTGATGGAAGATTACCTTCGCTCTATATTGGAAAACCGATCTTCCTTAGCTTGTAGTGGAGAACTTCAGAAATAGGGGCATTTTACACGGAGGAAAGAGACCAGTGAGAACTTTTGTTGCCACTGTTACTTGTTACAACTACAGACCTGCCATCCATTGCCTGGCTGTGCATGGCTCTTTGTCCTTTCAGAACTACCGAGACAAGGTCCATTGCGATATGGCGGCGCGAATATAGAAGAGAGTAATATCACGTGTACAGCAAGGTCATCAAATCGAACAGTCAGAAGAATGAACTTGGTAAAATCTTATTTTAGTTAAAAGCGATGTCACTAACAATTAATTTCTGGTCATTCTAATTCCAGTTTATCTTTTTAAAGAGGATTCGAACAAACAATAAAAATAGTGTGTTTAACCTTGTTTGGTTATTTCCTGTAAGAGTGGACCATGTCTATTACGTCCAAACTAAGAAGTTCCCAGCGAGAAAATGTTGAGACGCTGAAAAGAGATTTACTTGTTCCCAGGACCAATATAGTGACACGTTTCAGTTTCTCATTCTAAGGCCCTATCCACACTCTGTCGGAGGAATTTGAAAACGTAGCTTTTTTTTCTAACGCATAGGTCTACCATCCACATTAATCCGTCACGAAAACGGAGTTTCTCGAAGACGCGATTCAAATCGGAGGAATTTGACAGTTTCTACCGAAAACATTTTGAAAACGGGTTTTGTCGAATACGATGACGTGACAATAATCATGTTATTTCCCTGCTCGAGTTATCCAAACTGACTGGTGATTGTTAGGTTCCAAATCTCTTCGGTGAAGTGTGGACGGAAAACATTTGATGCGTTTTCAGAGTGAAAACACAGCCGCGAAAAGGCCGTTTATTTTATTGGTGAGTTTTAAATTTATTGCTAACTAGGCAAGTCAAAATTCCCAGATCTTCCGTATTTAAGTAGATAAACAGAGCTTGACTTTATTCTATGTCCGTGTGAGAAACAGTACAAACTTAGCTTAAATGCTTCAAAAAAGTGCGAAAATCGTATACTGATTTGCTACACCAGTGCTTATGAAAAATTGTGCTTGAATTGTGCCAAAAATTGGCTCATCATCGGTGTAAGAACCAGTAATAATCACCAATGACGCAAAACAAAGAAAACAGAGAACTCGAGATGACAGAACGTAACCCTAGCAGGAAAAAGAAAAACTTCACAGGCTAATTCTTACAACGAGGTAAACTCCAAACAATGATGATCTGACTTCAACTAATAACAAGAATACCGTATGAATCAGTAGCTTTCCTCTATTATGCGACGTCTCTGGTGAATACAATTACGCTAGCTGTGCCAAAATCAAACATCCTAACGTAACTGATTCGCACTCTTTCTTAAGCATTATTCCCTGTCCCAGCGCAAGTGCTTTCTATCGGTGAACAACAACAAAAATTAGAGCGTTGGAGGCGAAACGCAAACTGACGTTTCTGTGCGATAACTCCAAGAGCAATCGCATACAGAGTGATACCTGAGGACTTAATTCTTCTATGCAAGCAATTAAACCAGAACCGATTCCAAGGTAATACGACGATGATGATGCATTGTTATGAGAAAATGGCATTTTTATTGTCCTGTGCGAAGATCTGAAAAAAAATTTCCTGGGGCCAGTTGTCAGACATCAAGAGACGAGGCAAAAAAAAAAACTTTTAGGGCGCTCGCATCCACGACCGCATGGCCAGCTTATTTCCTCTTCATCGAGTGAGACGTAAACTCCGAAGCATTTAACACTCAGATACGGATTAGTGTCGGATTGGTAAATGATAACCAAAACAACCACTGTAAACTCCACGTTTTAATTCTTTACCTTTTCATCAGAGTTTCACAGCGTTGTATAGTTCCTAAGCCTTACATAAGCGTTTCTACGCGTCACATCTCAATCTACGTTCGCTTCGAAATTCTCTGAAATAACATGCGAACCTTTCTTCGCGAACTTCGCGAACTAACTGACTTGCCAACTCCCTCGAAACGGTTTAGTTAAAAATACTTATCATGCAGGCACTGATCAAGGAAAACTTTTGACCGATTTACTGCGATTTACTGCTCCTAAGGGGGTCCGGGGGCATGCTCCCCTGGGAAGTTTTTAAATCTGAACTGCCTAAAGTGCCCTTTCCTGGCTTTTTGAGTCAGTCATACAATATATTTGCCAGTTCCATTCTCCTTGGATGAGGTGTGGCAAATCTGCGAATTATTTCGCAAAGTCAATGTCCATGTTGTAATGAATGTGCAGCAAGGCAAGTCAAAACTATTTTCGAGATTTAACTTGAAGTTTACTTTTATTAAAAATATATACATAGCTATTTATTTTTTTTTTTATTATGAAAATTCTGACCGATTTCCGTAAGACTGTGCATGCAAAACGAACACTACTCGAATTCTATTGATATTCACTTGTCAATTGTTCGAATTCAGGTGCTAGTAAGCATTCTTTGAGCATTTTTGGTAGGCACACACAAAAGACACGGCAACCACCAAAACACCACATTGTACTTCACGGTCAGCGGGTGACTCTAGGAACGAGATACACAGACATACTACAGTGCATGGATCTGTCCATGCTACGTCATCGCTGATTTAAAAAAAAACAGTCACCAATTCTTCGCTTCATAATCATCATCAACAAGAGGAATTGAAATGTTTGCTTGCAGTTCGTGTGAATTGTCCACAGGCCTGTACCCCATTAACTGCATCACATGCTTGCAGTAGTGTTCGATGATAGCTATTTCGTAAGGATGCACTTTCCATCTCCACCGGTTAATGGCGGCTTGTGCATCATCTACAGTAAACGCTGCGGGACTTCCTTTTATTTTCATCTTTGATCTGCTTTTGGTTGGATGAGTGCTTTCATTCAACCAAGTCGTGATTCTTTTTAAAACAGCCAGTCCAGCAAACTTGTACCAACGTCTCATTTCTACCAAAGGATTCTTTGCCAAGTCTTCATATCTTAAAATTTGTACTTCGCTTCGCATCCAGGCAGGGAGATTTTTAACAAAGTTTAAACTTTCTTCTGTCTCTTTACATAACTTGTAGCTAAACATTCTTGTTCCAAGCTTGGCAGTCCCGCCTTCCTCTTTGTAGAAGCTTACGCTCAAAGAGGAAGGGATCACCGCACGGGGGTCCCGTATTAACAACACAATTTTGCAGTTTATGTCTTGAGAGTCGCAAACAGATAAGGTCTTTTCTAGACTGTTGTCAATTAAGCGCTTCATGAGAATTTTTATAACAGTAAGTTTGTAATCATTTTTGCACGCGTTTCCAAGTGTTTCACTTGTCATTTTTGGGCAAAGCCGGAAATCCCATCTCGGGTCTGACATGTTGTAAGGGCAGAGAGGTGGTGAAGCAATAGCTTGACTGATGAGGGGGTGAGCTGGTTTGCGGTAATAACTTTCGATGTCAGCAAGGAAGACTGGGTCGCTGAAATCACATTGCAGTATATTGGTCAAGAACTTTCGCACGAGGCTGTTGTAATCTAAGTTGAAGTTTTTACGGGTTCTTTCCACGGTCTGCAATGGCTCGTACATATAAAACACATCAGGGTGATGATTGAAAATGTCTCCCGTGAGCGAAGATCCCGAACGGCCATGAGCGATTATTATCAAACTTCTCCTGGCTGCTGTTCCAGGTTGATGTTTCTCAGACTGTTGGAAGGTAGAAGTATCGGGAAGTGCCAATTTAACATGTCCTCTGTGACTTAAGGTGTCTGTGTGTTGTAGAGAAGCTGAGTTGGACAGATAAAAACCAAATACAGCGGAAAACGAGAGCCAACCAGCTATACCAACACGAAGCCACAGAGGTAACCTCCACAGGAAACACTTCTTTCCTCTTCTTCGTTTCCATATCATTGTGTTGCTTGCAAACTATGCAACAAAGGAAATCTGTCACAATACATAGTTAAGTCAAACGAAACAGACGGTGCGAGAAGTCAAATTTGACCGTATGGCTAGTTTAATTCACAGCATAAATATTGCGACGTAATTTTGTAAAATTTAAAGTGGCTCTGCAACCCCTAGACAATCTCTCCTTCTCTTCGCTGCGTACTCCACAAAAGAAAGATGCAACGACCCCGTTTTTGGTCTGGAGATCTCCAGTCCGTAGAGCAATGAACAATGAGAAATTCTGTTTTGCGCGTAACTAAATAAGACTCAGTTTGTTCAATCTGTAGCAGTCTATAGTTATTGTTTTTGCTGTATATTTCTCGACCACCCTTCTATCACAAAATCTATAATCATTTCCCCACAAAATGGATATACTTTTTCAGTCATTTACTATCAGCCGTCTCGAAGCCCCGACAACTCGAGCTTTATTTCGTTTCGTTAGGTCCTTCAAATGAATAACAGGATGTATTATAGTGATATCTTTTGTTATAATGGCATTATGGAATTAGCTGACCGCGTATTAAATATTATCAATCATCTAGCTTCATCTGTATCATTGTGATAGCAAACAGCAACCGTGATGCACGACTTATACATCAACGTTATTTGAAATAATTGAAATTTAAATTACAAATGACTAAGGTTTACAGTTAGGGCACCTAGACCCTCGTTGAAGTACCCATTTCCAAGGTTCAAAATGGCAATTAAGAACATTAAGTCACCGTGAAGAGATCTGCCAAACCATCGTTCCCGAGAGAAAACAGACAATCAGCAGTAGTATTCGGCACCCAGGATAAGACACCTTGTAACAAGATTAAGAATATTATCACGGGAATGCTAGTAAGAGCTTCTGGTCAAACCGACAGCACTCATTGAGTGAACATGTTTGCCGATTGCGGAATCCTTATGGATGAAGTGTGCGCTGACCTTCCCTTGCGGCTCATACCTAATAACAAGCCTGTGACCCATATTCTACGCTTTCTGTCGGTTTTATAGTCAGGCTAGGGGGCGAAGCTAAACCGCACAACACAGCAACAGTAACCGAGTTGAATATATCCGCTGGCGAATTTGAGTAAAATTATCATTGACTAGTTGGAAACCTCGATGAAAATATCGATTTTACCTACCTTCAGAGACTTTTCTTGCTTTCGTGCGAAATTCAGTTCGAAAATGAAACCTCGAGAATGAAATCAGAACGAAGTTTGGATGAGCTAGCATCCGTGACCAACGTACATGTCTAAACAGCAGGTGATGAAGAGAACAGAAAAACACACGCCATTACCTTGATTAAAAATTCCACGGCAACTGTTTTAGAGAATGACGAAGAAGCTACCTGAAATTTTAACATAAAATTAGAATTATGGGAACAGTGGAAATACAAATGAGATGAGGATGTTACCATCGCACTTGTAATCCCAGAAAAAGGTCGAACGTTTCACCAACTGACACATGCATGCGGTTTTTAGTTCCACTGTAGTTCCAGCTATTTACCTTTATTTCCCTGTTCACTATTATGTTGAAAGGCATTTCTAGGCTTACCTAAAAAATACGATACTTACTTTTTTTTTAACGCTTGTTAAAGCTTGCGACGCGTTAATGTAATCCTATATTAGCTTTGTTAGTGCAAAAAACTCACTCTGATGCAACAAAGAGCATCTTTCCCTACTGTGCAGTCAGGTGTATGGTGCCCAGATCTCCCTCAGCGTCAGCCACAAGAGAGCATGCATAAAACATGTAAATGCTTATTACCAAGACAATCAATGCTCAGGCGCAGCAATGCATGCAACAGAGTAATTAGAAAGAAGAAGTTAATGATTGTATAGAATTATAAAAAAAATTTCATGCATGGTCTACAGCACAACACACGCTCGCTTAACACATTCCGTTTCACTGAAAGCCTCAAAGAATCTTCGAGAAATCCAATTGTTTATTGCCAACCTGTTTTAATTACTGACGAATAGTGAATAGACCAACCGTTGCTTGTGAAATAGGACTACACGCTGAGAAACTGCGGATAACCACTCGGTTCAGTGTTAATTCTATAAAGAGTGAGTGCTGATTAGCAACAACAACAATAGATCGATGGAACGAATTAACTAGAGCTCGTGGCGTGCACACGGCTCTGAAAGTCAAAGATAGTAAAACAGGAAAAGTGATTTTAAAAGACAACGTTTTCGAGGACTCTAAGCTGGAGTGCGAGATTAATCACCTGAAACTCTGGCAGAAGAAAGAAGAAAGTCGGCTGCGATGTGAGAAAGAATATGCCATCAGAGACATGAGAAAACATTTAGTCTGGCGAGTTGAAATATTAAATATTAAACTTACCTCGAATTGAAGGAGAAGGATTAAGACAAAATCTAGGAGCGACTAGAAATGAGAAGAAACGCTTCTTTAGCATGGGTGATTCTTTAGCTTCTCAGCTTCTCCAGGACAAAACCCGCACAACGCATTGGAATTAAGATACGCGTCTACCAAGAATTATATCCGCTCCGCTCTCCTGTGACGTTAATCACACATCAGAAACATCTTCATTACCTGCTTTGTTATCGCCATATTTGATAAGGAAATCCAAAGTTGAAGACTCTACAAACGATCCCAGATTCAAAAAGCTTTTACAGACTTGATTCCGAAGTCTTCAGTGAAGAAGACAATGTATAGCGACTCATAACTCAAAATAACTTGAATGGTTAAGAAGCGATATGAACTTTGTCTGCGGTCTGTATGACTAATGAACTATGACAACAAAGGAAATTCAGAAACACTGAGTGAAACACACTTTGTCTCATGCAAATGAATACATGAACGATCATACAGTATTTAGTGAACTGCGGAGAAAGATATGAATTTATGATTGATCTTTGCAGTTATACACACAACTTAAGCTGTCAGGAGCGGCTAGAAATGAGAAGAAACGCTTCTTTAGCATGGGTGATTCTTTAGACTCAGCTTCTCCAGAACAAACCCCTCACAACTCACTGGAAGATATGTGTCTACCAAGAATTATATCCGCTCCACTATCCTGTAACGTTAACCACACATCAGTAACAGCTACATTGCATGCTTTGTTATCGCCATATTTGATAAGGAAATCAAAAGTTGAGACCGGCTACAAACTGAAAGTTGTTTTGCTGAGTGATTTCACGTCATAGAGCAGTTTCGTGAAGTGAGCACCGCCGTGGAAGAAGTCAATCGAGAGGTAGACATCATTTCATCAGTCAGTTATTATTTCTCTTTTTATATATCATCTCATTTGCTACTTCTCCTTTATTCAATATCATTTTAGCAAACGCGAGAGAAGAGGCGAAAAATGAGGTGAGCAGTAAGATTTTTATTGCCCCCGCAGGGTTTTGGCCCAGAGGCCAAAACCCGAGGAGGCACCCTAGGAGTCCCCGCGTGTATACATACAAGAACAAAGAATATTTGTTGAAAAAGTAAGAAATGTGTTTGT
>Ga0126337_10003460_pt1 | contig 10338 bp, 6 predicted proteins | sample DipCmetagenome_FD_92527 | JGI IMG/M metagenome (GOLD analysis project Ga0126337, IMG submission 92527) | Coral microbial communities from La Bocana,Puerto Morelos, Mexico - Diploria C A metagenome | ecosystem: Host-associated > Invertebrates > Cnidaria > Coral | place: La Bocana,Puerto Morelos... | reverse complement strand
TAGATACGTGGTGTTACTGGTGACCCCCCTGCGCATATAGTGATTTGATCGTTGATTCGTTCTTTTATGTAAACATTTACCATATATGGTCTCAAACCAATATATGTCCTGAGACACCACGTAGCTGCCGCTTTTAGCTGACATAAACTTAAACCTTTGGCTTTTTGAAAAAATTCTTTCCAGCCAACCGGATCTACTGCAAGTTTAGCGTACAGTTCTGTAAGCATTTTTTATATTTACGAGTCTGAAACGCTGTTGTTGTTGCTGTTGAAAAGCAATAAAATACTTGTTTCAGTCAGCGTCACTAAAAATTGCCAATTTACTGATTTGTTTTGTCAAACTGTTGAAAATATACATTTCCGTCTTCCGTCGCAGCAGAAAACGTCACAGACGCTTGCCGTGGGGTATTTCGTCTTGGTGCTGGTCGTGGCTTTGTGGTTGGTTGTGTCTTGTGGCGTCGTGGTTTTGCGACTGGATGAGGCCTTGAAGTGGTAGCCTTGGACTCAGCAGCATGTAGGAGATTCCGAAGGTTATCAAGCTGTTGTAAGCTCTGCTCAGCAGTTAGCCTTTGTTGAGGCTCCTTGTCCCAACACGTCATCATAACAGAACGCCACAATCCCCAAGGTTCTCGCGTACCATCAACGTGGCTCGGGCGAAGTCCCCCTCTTACATCATTCAAAAGCTGCAACTGATTTCGGCTTGACAGTTCGACATGAAATGCTGTCATTGCATACCACACTTCCCAAAGCACGATGCCAAAACTGTACATGTCAGCCTTGCTGTCGTAAAATCCTCCATCCAAGACTTCGGGTGCAAGGTAAAGTAGGGTACCGCAGAATGTACCCGATATTTCTCTTTCACGCTTGGCCACACCAACATCGGATAGTTTCACTTGATTCTTATCTGTCAACTTAATAAAACAACAAAGACAACCAAGTTCCCTTATGGATATTCCGCCTTTATACTTGCAATTTCACTCCAGTAGTAGCTGGTATAGTCATTTATTCCTATAATTTATAATTTTCCCCACCCGGAACAACGAAAACGTTTTAACAATCTCATAACCGAAAACTTCGGGGAAAAAACGCTATAACACGTTTGCTGGCATGCCGGTGTCTCGCGCAAGGATATTTTACTTCTTCTAATACGCCTTATTCCAAAATGGCCGCCATTATAGTGTTCTTTTGTTTTCCTTCAAATCAGCCCTTGTTGCCTCGTTTTTAAGCTTGAAATCAAAAGAATATTTTCCCTTAAACGAGGCAACAAGAGCTGATTTGCAAGCAAACAAAAGGACACTAAAATGGCGGCCATTTTGGAATAAGATATATGGATATTATCAAAGTTCTGAATACAGCGAAACACGGTCCCAGGCATCGGCCAACGGCAGATGTCTCGATGTATATTTAAAGTGCGAATTGAAGTAAATATAAGCTTGCAAAACTTTTTGGTAAGCTTCAGTGGCAGTGGCCGAACGACTTTGACATGGTATAACAATATCAGGTGTATAACTTGTTAAAGCAGGATATCACGACAGTGAACAAGGTTTCTGATTGGCTCGTTGCAAATTTTGATAGATCGAATAGAATGTTTTACTTACCAATAAATTGTCCAGTTTTAGGTCTCGGTGGACAAAACTTTGGTCGTGAACATAGCGTAACGCATCAATAATTTGGATAGCCCAGAGCAGCACATTTTTCCTCAGCGCTGCGTCTTCCGAGCGGGCAGGGGCATTCTCGGGATGAGACAGGATGCGCTCTTTAAGGGAGCCCTCACAAAGCTCTAAGATGACCATGACTTTAGTTCCAGATGATGACTGTTGCAGATTGGTTCCATAGAACACTACAATGTTTGGGTGACGCAATTCTCTGAGAGAAATATGATATAGAAATAGACTATATTTTAATACAAAGTTGAACTTGAATTATATAGTGATAAGAAGCTATCGTGTCTGTGTTATTTTTCATTGGACGATCCGCTATTTTTGATAAACAGACAGTTATAAAGCTTAATATTGATACTATGTAGATGCTGTGACTTGAGAATTGCCTTTCTTTGGATTGAAAGAAAAATGCCATAATCCCCTTAAAATAACGTAACTGTTTTAATGCCCAAGTAGAGAGCAAACAATCTCGTTCCCAGACTCTCTCTCCTCTGCCTCCCTTGTCGTTGCGAGAAATACCCTGGTTGGGGCTGGTCGCGTGACCACCTGTGACAAAAAATTTTCCACCGGGAACAAATAACGTTTGTTGATCTCACCTAAAGCGAAAAAAGGCGATTATTGATCATCGCTAAATGAATAACATACGGGCAAATACACCTTTGAAATTTTCCAGTCTTTTTCTAAGCTTCACACAGGTCAGACAAAATAGATTCTTGTAAGGAGGTTGGGGACGAAACCGGTCGAGGAAATGCCCTAGATAACTACAAAGCCGATCTCTGACATCAATTTGGTCTGTGCTGACAGGAACTGAAATATTTTTCAGAGCAAAAGCAGATATCCGCTATAACTAATTTTATCTCAGTAAGACAAACCTTAGCGCTCTTTCCTCGTGAATAAAATGCCATACGTTGCGACGTTCTAGAGGATTGCTGTAGACTTTGAGTGCCACTTTAATTTCTGGTTTCCCTCTCCGGGAAAGAACTCCACAGTACACAGTCGAGAAATTTCCTCTTCCAATGACGGATTTTTCGTCTTCGCCCCACTGTAACTCCCCTCTTGCGAAATCTGATTTTCTGATCTCTTTGATGTTGAACACCATAATGTCGCGTTCTAAATCCTCTAAACGCGACCTCAATGGTTCGTAGGCCCCTTGGATTTCAAGTTTGCTCCTAGAATCAGTGAGCAGTTGACGATATAACTTTTTATCGTTTTCTCTCAGTCGTGGAATCTTTGTCTTGATCTCTGAGAGGAATTGGACTGCATCGTCCAACTGCCCGGTTATAAACGGAAGCAGCCTGTCGTCATTGGCAATTATCTTAAGACACTTTTCAGACCTCTTTTTCATGTAAACGGATGGATCTTTGTTGTAACTCTGAAGCTTCCTGTTGTATTGGATGCTCTGCTTGAATTTCTGCTTAAAAGCACCAAAGAATGGAACACCAACTACGACTGAAGCCAAACCTTGACGAAACCACACTGAAGTGGAGACATCTAAGGACGTTTTGGACGGCTTCTTTCGAGATCTTGGTGGCCTAGAGGGCTCACACGTTGGACTGTCTTGCTCAGTTTCTTCACAAAGAGCAACTTCTTCCACTTTATGGATTTCCTCTTCCATGATATCATACTTTTCAGTACAATACTTAAGAAGGGCGGCCTGGCCTTTTGCAAAATCATTTTCCTGATCTTCCCATTCCTGCACAAACTTTTGGGCTCTTTCTGAAATGCACTTCAACACTTTGCTCTTAGTTTCTTCCCACGTCTCACCAGCACCGGGCACTTGAGCAACGGACCACTCGCAGAATCTTTTGGAAGTTTCCGGTGATTTAAAGTAGCTCACAAGTTTAGCAATAATCTCTTTTATCACCCCTAATTGACGTTCACTGAGCTCGTCAAAAATGCGATCTTGTGAACTTTCCAGTTCTTCCATTCTATCCAGTACTCTCTTCATTCTCTTCTCTGTTTCCTGGCGCGACGAGGTCGTTGAATTCAACAGAACTCTGACTTGGTAAGAGGCCTTAGACAGCAGATTCTCCAGCCAGCTACATATATGAACAAGTAAAAATGACCTTAGTATAGAATGCTATTAATCACGTATGAAGTGGAAGACGAGGGGATTTTGAGTTTTAATTTAATTCTTTTATTGTGATTCACGTTAAATTAATACTTTCAATGTTCGACTGACTGGCAAAGACCTGGAATGCGTAGTTTGGTTCACCGAGAACATTGTTTTTGACAAAGAACACAAATGCTTGTCAAGTCACAAGCACGAAGAGCTCTTGACTATATATTCTTGATCATTCCATTCTGCGTAAGCTTGAATGACGTCTAGTGCATTCTGTTTTTACTTATCTTATGAGCTCGCTACCTGAGACCCATGTATCCTAGCCATTTGCGAGTTAACCGGCATATTTTGAATATACTTTTCAGCAAGTAATGGTCCTGAAAAGTGAAATAAATTGGCCCAGCTGTGTTGAATTTATAGCGAAATTCTTCTCATCCTCACTTCATTAACCCATTTCATTCAGATCATACAATGTTGTTTTTTCTGTTTCTTTAGATCAGTAATGGCTGATCATGCATGAGCTGCACGAGCTCTAATTTCATGAATCTTCAATACTTATTTGCCAGGCACCATTTTCTGCTAAGTAAGCCTATTTTTAAGCTCTCTCGCTTACTTACCTCGAATAACTTTCTAGGCTGTTCTGCATGGATGAGACAACGAGATTGCTTATACCACTTAACAGCTGATCAAAGTCCTCAGTTATAACACCATACGTCTGACCGAGTTGAGCATTTTTGCAGGACAAGTAAATGATCTGTGACTGCTCATCGAGGCCTTTTAACTTCTTGGTGAGCTTCTCAACCTGTGTCTTCTTCACGTCCTCAACATCGTTAGAAGGAATTTTATCCCACATGTTGCAGACGAATAATGCACTAGAGGTAAACAACTTTGTGTTCAGATTTGCTTCCTTCTTCAACTCTTTGGCATGGTTGAGCAACACACCAAGCTGTTCAAATCGACAAAAAAACAGCATGATTTCTTCGACGTTTTCAGAGCTCCTGATAAATTGTTAGAGATTTTGACGCTTGAGAGCCGAAAGTAATTCGCGTTGGCGTTCGTTGCTTATTTCTACGGTTTATGATTGGTTTAAAGAAATTCGTGTCACTTTCGCAACCAACGTATCAAAACTTAGACCTTTAGAACAATCAAGACTTGCTGGCCCAAGCTTTCTACTCTGAGCGCAGGTTACATGAATTTACATCGCCTTTTGATTATTTCACTGGATTGCCTTTGTCTATTCAGAAGATTAACTAGAGTAATTTCTTTGGTCTTGGTTTCAGGACAACGGATTGAAACGTGCTCTATAACGAGGCCATGCAACACACATCTTTTTCTCTAATACTGATCCAAATTATGGAGAGTTAAGGTCGTCGAAAACAGTTGATGAGCTTGTGAACTTGAAAACAAAACAAATAGTAGCTATAAGCTACCCCCCATCATTCTCCCCAATCCCGGGATTTGTCGACTATTTCACATTTTTCCTACCCAAGTGTAGTGCATTTCCCATAACGGGCCCGGTTTTGGTTGCTTATTTTAGATTTCCTAATTGCCCCCAATATACAATAAAACAAGATTAAAAGATAAAACCTCGTTTAGCTTCTACGCTTTTACGTGAGCCGGAACCTCAACTCCACGTGCTCAAAAATTTGTAACATTGCATCCTTGCCTACAGCCTCGTTCCCAGGCTCTCTCTCCGCTGCCTCCCTTGTCGTTGGAAGAAAGACCCTGGTTGCGGTGGTCACGGTACCACCTGTGACACAACTGAACGTTTCTACCAGGGTAGAGCCAAGGGATAATTTGTCGATCTCAATTAAAGCGAAAGAAAGGCGATCGCTGGTCATCGCTATATTAAACCACTCACGGGAAAACACACCGTTTGAAATTCTTCAGTCCTATTCGAGCCACCTGCTTATCTTGTTAACCATTCAAACTTATTCAGTATTTAGTAAGCAAACGTTGATGCCTTTTTCGGAGACTACTAATATTAAGGTAGCTAAAATCAGTTTCCTGCACTTTCCAAGACTTAGTTAATGCTAAAACTATGGTAACGCAAACTTGCTCAATCATTAGTGAACATCTTCTTAACATTTTTGCGACACAATAGGTTACCACAGCAGTAGTGTGATCTGCTAAAACACCCTTAATTATCGCTTTAAGTGCTTGAAATTCGTAAACGCCACGGTGAAATTTTTTATCAAATTTTGATCAGCTGTATAAGACGCAACTTTTCGCAAAGTTTACGGGACTAAAGAAACCTAAAGGGGAAGAGGATTATGAACCCGCATAAGCTTACAATACGCTAGAAAGGATTGAAAGCTTAGTTCGATAGAGAATTGATGAGTTTTGCTCTAGATCAATTTTTATCACAAGTGTGGTCTCTCACCCTGTCTTCCTGAACTCCTCCAGCGTTGTCGCTTTTTATCACATAAATGAAGCAAAAGGCATGTGGCAGGTAGCTGAGGGCAAATTTATTCATCTCTTCGTTCTCTCCAACTCCAGGACTATCAACAATTATCACACCTTCCTAGATGAAGACAGAAGCAGCTCTTTATAAGCCGTCTGATAAGAATGTTACCATAGGAAATGAGCTATTTAGAATCTTCCCATATTAGTTTCTGATGCAAGTCTCCAGTCGGCGTTGATAACTCTGCATTCATACCCTTTAGGTAAAGCGACGCTATGTCAGTTGACTGGGAAAACTACTATTACGCAATTCGTAGAACCACATAAGCGTAAGAATCGAAAGCGAAAACTTAACCATCTATTTATAGGTATCCAATCGAAAATTTAAAAAATGTTCCTGTAATCAAGCCGAGTAAACATCCAGTTAGGCAATAAGCCAGCCTTTCCACGAACAGAAATTATATACATTAGCGAGCGAATTACAATTAATACACACGAAATACGATAGAACGTACTGACCGTTTCGAATTCAGAGTGTCCATAACTCAACAATTAGCCAATATGCCAGTGCAAACATTGCGACTAGTTCTTCTTCGACTAGTTCTTCTTCGACAAAGGACATGGCAGATGCCCCGGATGTTGACGTTAAAATGTAGGCACGCAATGCGAGCTACAACTACAAACGGAGGATCTGTCTAATAATTAGGAGGAAGATTTTCTGCTAAAAGGTGCTGCTATTGCTGTAATCCATTGAAATTGACGTAAAATTGTTTTGAGATATTTGACCAAGGTTGTGGCTTAATTCAACACAGTTCGTCTGAATAGAGTAACCTTATATCACAAGTATTTTCTCACATACAGTCAAGTGCAATGATTAGACAGGCGATATACCTTAGTGTTTGAAATACACAAAATATTACTCTTTTGAGAATTTACCATATACGTGCCACCCTGCTCCCAGCCAGCGGGTAAAGCTTGCTTGTCTTTTTCATCCTAATGGAACTTTGTCTTAGCAGGCTGAAGCTTGGCTCACACATTCCAAATCGATTAAGGGGAAACCGTCTGATAAAAGAAGGCTTCTGGTCCTCTCTTAGATCGAGAATAGGTTACATTTGAGGCAAAACAATCACCCCACTTGGTAAAAATTCTGATAATTACAGAAAGCCCTGAAGTGTTTAATCGGTTCCATTTCTAAGTAGAAACGAGCATTTAATTCTGAACAAAATAGGTTTCTGAATTTGAAACTAAACTAAACAAGGAAACCCACAAAACAAGCCCTGAATAGTGCTAAGTTGAAGTTAAAGGACAATTTGCGGTTCAACATCGTTTCTGACTACTGTAGACTTAACAAAATCAACAAAATTGATCAAAAAAGGGTTTCCTCTGGCGAATTTCCCTCACGCAAAATTTACTTTTACCTGGAACAAAGGATGCGGCCAAAACACCTCTATTTTCTTGTAAGGAGATCCTTTATCTCGCTCATCCTTTAAGTGAACAAAGCCTTGTATCTCATCTTTATAAGTCGCCGAGGAATGACCAAGTTCTTGGTACGTAGGTTCACGAGTTTCTCCGGCGCCACCTTTAAAGTGTATCCTCATCCCAGGCTTCTCACCATATTTAAATTCGCATATCGTTGAGGTTGTGCTGAGAATTGAATGTGGCAAAAGATCTTCTCCGAGAATTAGATTAATGATACTACTCTTACCCGCGCTGGTTTCACCTGTTTCAAAAGGATGATCTGTCTTAGTTGTGTATAATGACTTTAGCAGTTAATAAACACTTTTTTTTTCTCACTGAGTTAAAACAAAGGGAGGCTTACATGAAAACACAAAACTAAATATTTAATTGTCTTATCAAATTGCCTGATAACGTGCAGTCATATAAGCAATTATCTTTAACTAACGAAACGGCAATTGGTAGGAATTTTTTCTTTCAAATTTTACATATATTATAGACATGGTGAGTTTAACAAATAGATTCCATGTCGCCGTACTTATGTTCAGTACTCTGAGATCACGGGTGATAAGATGTGATTAAGAACAAAAAAAACTGATGTTGTTGCCAAACTTCATCTGTGTTCTATTACTCACCGGACGTACGGCAAAATAAATCTACTCGTTTTGATTAATAAATAGAAAAGCTTTAATGACGTACGAACCAATCAAAATGCGAGTCTAATTTGACTTATTACACTAATCAGTATAGGCAATGGCGGAGGTGACAGTTAACTATTATGAAATGCTGTTTACCTGCAACAAGAACTACATACTGATCTCTCGGTTTGATATGTCCTTGACTTTCTTCCAGAGTTTTCTTGAAGTCACCCAAGCTTTCCTGAAGGGGTTTTACGATGACGTCATCTTCCAGCTGCTTAAAGAAATGCGCTGCCTCCTCATAGAGTTTACACAAAATTTCACGTTTTCGTGCATCTGTCTTGCTAGCTTCAGATAAAACTTGAAACGTCTAATACAAAGAGAGAAATACCTCAACGTTTGTCGATTTAATGAAAATATGTCACGTGTCATGGGTCAAACACCTCACTCCTGGGGCGAACAACGGTCACAAACAAGCTTTCACCTCGCGCGTTACCAGTAGTGAACTTTTATTCTTTTTTTTTCATTTTTGAGTTGGAAGGTATAAAGAAACACTTAATCTGATTATTGAGAGTCTCAGGACAAAAACTCAATAAACTAATTGTTTTATTTTTTGGAAAAAAAATAACAAAAAGAAAATTAATTCAAGGCTGCTCCCCAAATAGAACAATTAGTTTATAGACACGTATTTAGTTGTTTTTCCATTTCAATATATTTTCTCTTTATGGTCTCGGCTATTATGGTATGTATTTGTAGTTGACATTTTTTTACTTTTTTATCCGTCGCAGGTTGTAGTCTGAGAGCCGAAAGGCCAAATGGTTTAAATTTATATAGCCAGGGAACATTTTTATAAAATTTTAGTTTTTTTTTATTCTAATTGATCGGTGGAGAGTATCTCAAATGAAGCTGGTAAAGTGGCCGATTACTATGCTTTCACTCAGAACTTGTACCCTGGCCCAATACTATTCAAGCATTCCTAGCATGTCGGGAATCGTGAGCAATGCTATTGGTTTTTGTTATGTATGACCGGAAATTCCTAGGTATCGTGTTTTTCTTGTCCTGCACGCGGTCGAGTTGGAGTTAATGTTGTAGTTTTGTGCCTGGAGTTATAAAAGAGCTGATTAAATAGGAAACGTTTTTAGTGCGTTTTCGACAAGCACGCGACATCGCGACATTAGTGACCAGTCTCTGCCCGTCACAACAAAAGACTGCTTTCGCGTGACGTCATCATGCCGGATAATAGGGAGCATTGAAGAGTCATCAAAATTGTTATTCTCGTCAGAAGGGGTGCTAGATTTTTCTCTGTTACAATATTTTAGTCAATGTTATGGCGGTGCGTGACATACCTACAAATTTAAGCTACGATACGTTTGTCGAAAAATATATCTTACGGATTTTCCAAAATCATGCCCATACATTTGAATCCCTTCATCCATGCAACCTGTGTTTTTTCGTTTTGATCTGCTTTCTAATGGCAGCAGCTTGCAAAGCTTACCTAGCAGGAAATGTGGAGAACGTTTGTCAAGCTGCTCGGAACACTAGCTTAGAACAAACGCCTCTTAACATTTGTCAACAAGTACCGGCGCCTTACAAACGACTTACTTCTCAGTGGTAAATCAATATCGCAGCCAAAAAAAGTGTAAACAATTGGAACTTACTTTGGCTATCTAGGCGACTGATTGTCTGAACTAAACCAATCAACACAGGCGCCATTTACGTACATAAGCCCTTTTGAAGACATAGATGATCATCGCGGTTACACTTAAGAGCAGCTTCGCCTAAATGTCGATTAAACCAGGAAATAGCCAAAAAATGGAATTTCTTCAAACTCGCCCAAAATTAAGTTTTAGGGCACTACTTACAAAAATAATAGATCAATTATTGATTTTTTAACGATTTTTTTTCTCCCCGATAGCCAAAATCGGCCAAAATCGATCGAAAATAGACTGCATATTCAGAGACTCATAACCGCAAAAGTAAAGATTATCATTAAGAACTAATTGTACGTCGCATTTGTACTTTCTTTCTTGTATATTTAGAGCTACTTAGATCGCGATTTGATTAGAATTCAAATATTTCACGAAATTTTTAAAGTTTATGGCGCAAGACAACTAAACGAG
>Ga0126337_10003457_pt1 | contig 10340 bp, 3 predicted proteins | sample DipCmetagenome_FD_92527 | JGI IMG/M metagenome (GOLD analysis project Ga0126337, IMG submission 92527) | Coral microbial communities from La Bocana,Puerto Morelos, Mexico - Diploria C A metagenome | ecosystem: Host-associated > Invertebrates > Cnidaria > Coral | place: La Bocana,Puerto Morelos... | reverse complement strand
AGTGCACAGCTAAAAGCATGAACCAATTGTTTTATAACATAGTCGGTGGAATTGTGCATCAAATCCGACGCGATTTCTGGCGAAGCGATTTGCTCACGCTATCAGCGTGCACTATCGGGATTTTGAGCACGCTTACGTATACTGAATTTGACTGCGCGGCTCTGCTAGCTATGTTATAATGATATCTAAACCACTCGTAACTGCACTTGCACTTCGTAGGATTACCTTTACTAATAGCGTCGCGGTACCCGTGCCGGATCTGCGTGAGGTCTCTGTTGCGTGAATGAGCGGGGCCGGACGATGATACGACAAAAAGCGAAACTGCACATTAAAATGCTCAATTAAATCGCGATTTCTGTGAGGTGATAGCTGACCAGGCCGAAGGAATCAACTATAAACTCATAGAAATCGAGAGGGCATATTCTAACTGCTTTTGTAGAATTATAGATTTTTTATCAAGCAACAGTTTCCAATCATTTTCGTTGGGCAGCATTAAACTTCACGCTTTAGAAAAATCGCGCGGACAAAACTCTGATTTCATACGGGTAGTTGTGAATGAGCACTCATCAACTGTTTTTTTTTCCAAAGATTTCAAAGTCAAGAAGCCTTGATTCTCCTTTTCTTAGTCTGCTCTGAAATTAAGTTTTGTTTCTAAACGTTGCTCCGAAACGTCGCTTAAGTTTCGCTTACGTATAAAATATTAGCTATAGGAAGGCTGAGGGAAGAAATCCAGTTTTCCATTTGGCCAACTAAAAAGTGGGGACAAAAAAAGTGGGGACAAAAAAAGTGGGGACAAAAAAAGTGGGGACAAAAAAAGTGGGTAATAAACGATTTAATTCACGATGTAAGTTATTGAAAAGACTAACATTTCAAAATGCACAGTCGTTTATTTGCCCAGTCGAACACTTTGGGACAACTGTAAGTCTTAATTGCGACATTAAAGATTTGAATTTTCTTACTGACATGCTAAACAAAGGCAACCATTCCAATAACCATTTGCAGGGAATATAATTATATCACTTCAATTACATCAACTTAATACTATATCGTTGAAAGGACAAGACTTTATAATACGACTTTCAATCAGGGATGAAATAAGTTATTACCCTGGCCAAAAAAATAAATTAAAAGAAATAAAGAACTTTTTCAACAAGACGAACACAGCTGGGTGTCCGACGTACTTACAGACTTGAAGTGTACTTACTGTTTAAGTTTTCACGCAATTCTTAACACTACTTGATATAGAAGTCGCTTGTGTTCCACTTTTACACACTCCAGCGATACTAACACAGACTGGAGTACCAACCGGTCCCACTTCAAGTCACAGTTCCTTCTTAGTTTCTGTCACAAACGGTCGACACTAAGGCAGCGTCCACAATACCCCGGAAGAATTGAAAACGCGGCTTTCTTTATCCGTAAAGTCCTACCGTCCACACTCTGAATCCGTCACGAAAAAGGAGCTTTTTGAAAACGCTCTTTAAACCAGAGGAATTCGAAAACGCCAGCTTTTCATTTTGTGTGGACGGAAAGCATATTGAAAACGGAGCTTTCACAATAATCAGGAGTTTTCCTCAAATACAAATCCAAAATAACTGATGAATGTTGCGTTTTTACATTCCTCAGACAAAAACCTTAGATAACTTTTCAGAGTGAAACCTGCGTTTTCAAATTCCTCCGTTAGCAAGCTTCAATTGTCTTGCTCATCGCGCATCATTCATAGGACAGCGAATTTTTGTCAAGCCGTTTAAAAAATTATACCTCGTTTACAGCTTAGTTTCATCATTTTTTCGGCGCAGAAAAGTTAGTATACGATACTTTGCTGTCAAAATTGTAACTAACCTCTGAAAAATGGCATGCCGTCCACACTAATCCCTCACGAAAACGGAGCTTTTCGGAAACGCTCTTTAAACACGAGGAACTTGGAAACGCCAGCTCTTTCGTTTTAGTGTGAACCGAAAACATTTTGAAAACAGAGCTTTTCGAAAACGATGTAAACACGATAATCATACGATTTTCCAATTCCAAAATAACCTGTGATTGTTGAGTATTTAGATTTCTCTGGCAAAGTTTGGACAGACAAACATTTGATGTATTTTCAGAGTAAAACCTCCGTTTTCAAATTCCAGAGTCAACAGGGCCTAACTAACCGTTACAGTTTGAAGTCATGCATGCTGGTTGTACTCTGCAGCAGCCTCATCGGTGATGGACGCGGAGAGTTCAGGCTCGTTTAATTCCTTTAGAAATCTCTTGGCCTCCAGCCATTTTCTGACGATTCTAACGGCTACCATTGCAAACACAATCAAGGGGATATATGCCAACACATCAATGAAGACTTTCAAAGCTAACCTGGTGTGAGTGGACAGGCCCTCGTCGATTGGTGAACTGAAGATGGCGATCAGCGAAAGCGTTGCAAGAAGGGCGACGTCTGACTTGTTGATCCATTCGTAACTTTCCTCGTCTTCTTTGACATCGGCAGCTTCCTTGTAGGGCCTCAGGAACGCAAACGTTAGGAGGATCAAGACACAGGCGCTCTCCAGCAGAGCTCTCTTTATGGCACTCTCAGGTAGGAAGGTGGATATGGCCAGAAGAACAATACGGCAGAGGAAGTAGAATGCTGCACACCATCGAAACCTGTCCTTGAAGCAGTTCTGAAGAGCATCAAATATCGGCTTCCATCGATTGAGATTCAACACCGGGAACAGGCAACGGGTGAGGAAAGGGCGAAACACAAGAATCAGTGGAAATGGGACAACCACGATCAAAATGTACAGGATTGCCAGTAATCCATACGCAATATGTTTTCCGCTGAAGAAATCAATGTTACCGTTAGCGTACACCACGATCTTGGATCCAACTTTGGCGGGATGTAATATACGCAAAGAGATTCGGGTAATATCAGTGTAGCAGAGGACAAAAATGGTACAGAAGGCGCGAAATGGGGCGGCTCTGACTCGTTTGCTGAAGCACCAGTTAGGATGTTTGCCTACGGCTCTGGCCAGCAAAATAACCAACACTAAAACATAAGTTGGTAGGGCGTACATTATTGCCAATTTGTCAGCATCGTCCAAACCAGCAGCAAAGCAAACTCCACCTGTGCCTGTTTTGAGTTGGAAGTTAGCGAGGCCGATGACAAACTCGATGAAAGGATCGAATTTAAAGCCTGCAGGTGTTATCACTTTCATAACTTGGTAAGAATACAGCCAGGCATTCAAGTATCCAGTGAAGAAATCGAGATCAATGAGCATTATTCCCATGACAACACCCAGTAGAATCAGCCCATACAAGAGCAGCAGGAACAGGTACCAGTTAGAACATTTACTCGAACAACGTTCACCTCCAAACAAAACGCTGTAATTCGGCTTACAATCTCCGCAAAGTACGCTCTTCTGATCCCTGCTCTCAGTGCAGATGCTGGTGGAAATGTACTCATGTTCGGTTGCGTACTGGCTCGAGAGATTACAGTAACCTGTTGGGCAAATATGAGTAACAAATGTGCCATTGACAGATCCTGCCCAGTAGCCATGTTTAATATAAAATGTTTTTCCATCAGGCGCGCACTTCGCGACACCAGTAGAATCCATACAAACACACATTTTATTCCTCGACATAAATCCGGGGTGACAGTCTTTCAAGGAAAGGTCGGTTATCGTTTCAGTTAATACCTGTCTTCCCATATAGTTCAGCTCCACCGAGAACTTTTCGCCGATGACTCCTACCAATTTTAGATTGGAAATGCTCCCGTTCGCAACGAACAAGGGAGAAGAAGTGTCTAGTTCGACTGACGAAGGTTTATGCTGTGAATTAACTTTAACCATGAGAATACCAACAACGGAATTGCCGACCTCGTCAAGTAAAGAGACAGAGGCATTGAAAACCTCGCTTGGAGCAACATTCCAGTCGCTTCTGTCATACTCTATGTCCACTGGGTCAGTACTGACTTCCTTCGAGAAGGGGGCTCTTTTTCCATCTGCATCTTTGAACTCGACGAATTTCCAACGCAATACGGAGTTGTTTTGCCGGGCTTCACCAGCGTGTCGACAGTTCTTCAATGTTGTAGCGTAGACCGAGTTTCCTGCAGCGTAATACGGCGCTTTGTTGCCTTGAAACACAACCTTTGTTTTCCATTCATCATAATCCACGGACGAATCCGAGTATCCAAAGAAACAGATGTGAGTGTTTGTGCCAGTTGCATTGAAACCAACCAGAGGCGGTCCAGGAGCGTAGATATACAACGCTCCCCCTTTGTCCTCACACTCGTTCCCTTGAAAAAGAAGGTAAGAATCTGTGTGGAAAATAATTCTTGAACGTCCGTACATGGCTAAGGCACCTCCTCTGAATCCACTGTTGTTCAAGAAGTACACGTTACCGTGTATTTCCATTGTAGAACCATCTAAGGCTACGGCAGACTTGGTGTTGCTGATGAATGTCACGTTACCTCGAAATATCAAAGGCACTTCAACGCTGTAAAGTGCACCTTCTCCGATTGTGACGAGTTCCTTCATCCGGAAAACTTGATTTCTTAGAAACAACGAGCCGTTGAAGCTGATATGATATGGCACGTCGGGTCCTATTTGATCTTCGTTTTGATTGGAAAGGAAAACTCCCATGGCGGCTCCCACTGTTGCAACATTATCAAACCACTTACACTGGGTGAAATAGAACTGCGTTACATCTGTCTGCTGGGTAATGCCAGGGATGGTCGTTCCAAAAACCGACACTCCACCTCCCCAGATGGCCGTGTTGTTAACGAACGAGCAGTTGTTTACGGTAAAAAAATTAAGATGACGCCCGTTGCCTTCAATAAGGTTTCCTATTCGAGCTCCTCCACCCGCTAGGACTCCATCATTGCTTTCAAACCATGTGTCTTGCATAGTGAACACATTGTTTCTGGTTTTTTCTTTCATCTCTAGCGCCAGGCCTCCTCCCCACTGTGCGCGATTACCGGTGAAAACACAAGATGCTATACCAATGGTGCATCCACTTGCATTCGATCGAAGGAATATTGCCAAACCGCCGCCACGACTAAACGGAAGTTCTGGCGTGTCTACAAAGTCACGCTCGCTGCTTCCGTTCTGCCAAACGGCTTCGTTTCTCAGAAAACGGATATTCCGAAAAATGTACGTGTTGTTATGCTGGAACGAATCGTGCGTGCTTCGAGTTACGTTGACAGTGTTGTGTCCGTAAGGATCTAGACCCAAATAAACACCTCCTGCTGAATAGACATACTTTTTGGAACCATTTGTATTTGTGCTTTCATCCATTAATGTTGTGTTACTTGAGTGAGCTACATTATCAGCAAACATGCTGTGCGTAATATTTACCAAGCCGCCACAATCATAACAATTCACACCAAGTCCCGGGGACGATGATATCTCGACGTTAGAGAGTCGTATATTCCTGCAATAACGAAAGTCTAAAGCAGCTTTAAAATTGACTCCATCCAGGCCTCGATAAGGTTTTTTCGAACCAACTGAGCTTCGATGCCACCCACCACACTTCTGCAACTTGATTCCCTCGAAGAATATGTTGTCGCTCAGGACAAATGAAAGACTTACATTTGTCTCGCACGTTATTTCCACATAATCAGGATGGAGACTCTGTCCTACCAGGCCAAAGTCCACCAAATTTGTAAATCTGTAGCTCTTTGCCAGTGTGTAATTTCCATCTGCTACCAATATTGTTGTCGAGTTTGCTCCCTTTTGGCGTGCTAGTGAGATGCCGAAGTCCAACGACTGGCAGGGATGACTCGAACTGCCACAATGTGGCGAGTCGCTTCCATTTGGATAAACGAAGATACTTGTCATCGTTTCCGAAGCGGCCGATCGGCGATAAATAAAAAAAGCGAGACACGCAAAACGTAAGATAGAATCAAGTATTCCCATCGTTTTCAATCGCTGGTCTCTCACATCAACCCATCAACTCATATTGTCAGATTCTCGGAAATATTGCACAACGCATGTAGACTCTTTGTGTCACGCCATTCAGCGCCTACGTTTGACGTACATGTTTACGAAAGGAAAACAGACAATGATTGAATATTACAAAGAGTTTTAAAGGATTACATGTCATTTTTGAATCGCACTGCATAAATCAGAAAATTAAGATTATAATTACCGGACCATATTTTTTATAAATGTAGTAAAGTGAAATTCCAGTTTCTTGATCTTTTCATTTTTGGAACCTCTCAATAACTTGAACCATCATCAGTCAAACACTGTTATTGTGTCCCAAATATATTTTCTCCAAATATATATATCCGAACTTTCAAACCAACTTTCGTCTCCCAGGGGGGTTCAAAATAGTGAATTGCCGCATGGTGCTAAATTAAATCGAAATACACGTGGAATTTTGTTTTCGTGCTAGCTAGTAAATGTTTAATAATGTGGGAGGTTTTCTCCCTTGTTTCAATGTTCTTGTTGAAAAAAATGCCGACAGCGACGACACCTAACAAATGGTTCACTAAAGCTTCGCAATCTCTTTTCCCAGCTTTTTGTGCTCATAACACGTTTCGTTACCTTAATTGTAGCGTGAAATCCTGAACGCGATCATGACGGAACTCGAGATTACTCTATTTTCGGTCACCAAGTTTCCCCGTTTTAGTTCTTTTTCGATGAATGAAAACGTCGAGGGATAGGTGAAGCTAAAAGACGGACCATTTTTGAAGGGGTGAAGGGAGTTAAGTCAAACACAGGACGTTGTTAGTTGAAAGCACTTGCTAGATTTTTTCCCCCGTGGCCCACTTTGCACGATTTTTAGCAGTTTTTGCTGTACAGCATTTTTTTTTTTTGGAAAATTACCCAACCTCGGCCCGCCATCTCAAAAAATAATGGTCTGCTCCAACGTAAAATCTTTGCTGAGGAACAGGAAAATGCTATTAACACAAAGAAAACCTCATAGCTCTTGAAACATTATCCAAGGAGTTCCCTCCAAGTGAAGAGAGTAGAGACATAAAAGAAAGACCAGCCGCCAAGTAAGAATTCGCCAAAAAAATTGTGCTTGTTGTGTTTTTGTCTTATTACAAAAGGAAAGCATATTTTATTTTCTCGTGTCAAAAGAGATATTTTACTTACTTGCTCACAGCCTGATGCGAGGAGCTTCGATTTTGAAAGATTTAAACCTGAACGAGCATTTCGAATGCTTGAGGAAGGACTTATTGTTTATCCTGCAACTTAATTAAAGGTCCCAAATGTATGGTTTTTACGGGGTGCCTAGAAAGCGAAGACCGAAGACCGATGACCCCTCGAAAACAAAGACCTCGAAAACAAAGACCCCCTAGAAAACGAAATTCTATCCGTGAGGGGAAAGATCGATGACACAACGCTTCGTTCGGTCATGTACTGTGGAAACAACCCAATACATTTTATGGAAGTCGTCCTGACAAGTCTTGCCAGGGCGTTACAAGAGACCCTCAAAAAACGAAGACGTACTTGGACCCAAGAACCCAATCAAAACCGTTGGCGAAATTAGCAATGAATAATAAGGCCAAGATAAAATCAGGTCCCCTGATTTTCTCTTGATAAGACATTAAATTGGATCACGCGCGTTGTGGTCCCCTACAAAACGAAGAACCGATGTAATGCTGCGTAAAAGTTTGCTCGCGAGAGGACAAAGGGTTGCGTGACGGAACAGAACACTAGATCCTCGCGAATCTTGAAATAATGCTTTGCAGCTTCTTTAAATAATGCTTGTGAATACTAAGAGGGTCTTGATCTTTGTTCAGCCTTGCAAATTGATGAGTGGAATTTCTGTTTGATCAGCTGTCGTTCAAACCTGTTTCTCATCATGCATATACAGTTATTACTCTGAATCACAAATAATTTCGAGCAAACTAAGCAACACACACGTAAAATGTTGTTTTTGCCATTCAAAAATAATTTTCATATTTTCGCACCGCCGTTTAACATCCTGGCTCTCTATTAAAATACAAAAAAACAGAAATAAATGTGATAGATAGTGTTGAATGGGCCTTAGAGGAAATCATGTGGCTTAAAACTAATGAATTATAAAATATTACACTTATCAAAGGGTAACATTAACGTGTGCTGTAAATACACTTTACCTTGAGGCCTTAAGTTGGCTTCGGTAAAGTATAAATAAGAGCATACTTCAACCAGAATTACCCTTATAACAACGAACACTTTAGTACCCTTCGTGCAGCGCAACAGTATCCCATGATATGGTCAGATCTCGTTCTGACAGGTCGACTTGGAATGGGGCACAGACCAATCTAAACAGGAATTTTCCCTCGCCACCAATTTTCCCATGAAAATGAAGTCGTGAGTGGACAACTGTCTGAACATTAACTTCACCAGAACTTGGGGGTTTGCCGTCCTAAAAAGCTAACAATAGACCCTGGAAATACAAAAAAACAAAACACCTAACCAAAGGCAACTCACCGAGCCACCCATCCACCCACGAGTCTCCCCCCTACCTTGAATAGGCTATCACATGATTCCACGAACTCATTAGCATACTGTAATAGATCCATTGCGAAAGCGGAAACTGGAGTATAGCGTTCAATTGTTTTCCTTTGTTTTCTTATAAAGAAGCAAATTTACGTATCCCCAAGTGGAAGTGATACAAAGAACTACGGAAATCAAGAACGGACGTGTAAATCACTCATTTTCACTTGAACTGTCTTGGCCTACACAACAGTGAAAACAGGAGAGTATGCGTTAGACACAAACAACTGCCAGAAATAATAACGTAAATACCGGTTAATATCCTTGAAGGTCATGCTGTGACATGTTAAGCAGAAATGGAGATCGAAAGTGCGAGATTGAGGGGGGAGGGCTATAGGTATGGAATTCTCTATTACGTGTTGTTTTTTATTTCTTTATGAATTGTAAACAGTCCCACAAAATTAAAGTGAGCACATCGACTCCAGGATATAATAAAATATGTATTTTCAGAGTACCCTTAAACAAGGGCACCTATAGATGTGCCCCTGTCAATCATTAGGAGCAAAATAAGATGCCTCAAGGAAACCCTCCCAGTATTCTCCTTGAGATGCCTAGACACTTTTCTTAGAACTATAGTTAGCATACCGTGACACTTCTCCGTGACTCATCGTAAACGGGATAGAAACCTTATTGTCTACAAAATGATGCATTTTCGCATATTGCTCTTGATATTCATCCTGTATTCGTTTTACTTGCCATCAGAAACTTTGTGGAACAAGAAAATTTACGTCTCTCCAAGTGGCCATGATTCACAAGGCTGTGGAAGTCAGGACCGGCCGTGCAAGTCACTCGACAAAGCCTTCGCCGTTGTTTTGAAAGGAATCGGCGGTGCAAACTCAACACTGATATCAGCTGCAAAAGGAAATTATACGTTGACTAAAAGCTTCAATTTCACCAACGTGAATTCCTTTGCTTTGGTTGGAGAGGATTCAAGAGTGAGCGAGGTAAGAATAACGTGTAAACCAGACGTTAGTCTGTCGTTTATTCTTTGCCAAGATATTGCTTTCGAAGGTTTCATGTTACATGGATGCGGTGGATGGCGAGAGAGCACAGTAGGAGTAAACAAGTCTGCTCACGCTGCACAGAGTCATCATGGAGTAAAGTTTAGAACTGCGTTGGATTTTCGATATTGTCGAAATGCGCAATTCACGAATATCGAGATCTCTTCTTCTCCAGGACTTGGCGTAAATTTATACAATGTCGGAGGTGTTGTAAACTTCACTGATTGCGTGTTGGCAGACAATAAGGCGCTTTATGAGAACAAAAGTTCAAATGGATCACTTAAAGGGTTTATTGAAGAGGGCTTTGTACATTCGGGAGGTGGAATTTATATGATTCTCAATGAGTACGGCGACAACGTTGTCAATGTCACTCAAAGCGAACATGATTCTTTCCAACACAACAACAATTACATTTTCAGGAATTGCCATTTCCTCAGAAATAACGCTTCCGGGTGGAATGTAAGTCACAAGCACGATATTATTGACGATCCTGGTCCTTCCCAATTTAGTGTAGGTGGGGGGCTAGCAATAGATTTTCGAGGAAATGCCAGTAACTGCAATACGACAATCGAGTCTTGCGTATTCCTTGGTAATTATGCGGTGTGGGGAGGAGGCCTTCAAGTTGAAACAAGAAATGAAGTAAAAAACAATCATTTTGCAATAGAACATACTTATTTTCACGACAATATAGGTCTTCTGGCCGCAGGAGGTGTGCGGATGGGCAATTTACTTCAACCAGGCGCAAGAGACCCTATGAATACATTTACCTTTGATAACTGTTCATTTGTGAACAACTCGGCGATCTGGGGTGGTGGAATGTCGCTGTATGGAACATCAGTATTGTGCCGGATAAACTGTGCAGAGCACAAGACGCAGT
>Ga0126337_10003455_pt1 | contig 10341 bp, 4 predicted proteins | sample DipCmetagenome_FD_92527 | JGI IMG/M metagenome (GOLD analysis project Ga0126337, IMG submission 92527) | Coral microbial communities from La Bocana,Puerto Morelos, Mexico - Diploria C A metagenome | ecosystem: Host-associated > Invertebrates > Cnidaria > Coral | place: La Bocana,Puerto Morelos... | reverse complement strand
TATATATATATATTTACAATAAGTAGCACAATAGAAGAAGCGGCGCATTAATTACAATAGGTGAGGAAGGCGGATCTATTACAACAAAGGGATGTGTGAAGTAAACTGTCTAAACTAAAAACTAAAAGCGTAGGAGCGTTAAACAATAGTTATTGTGGTTAAAAATTTGTTAAAAATAAGCTTTCGGCTGCCAAACTACAGCCTTTAACGAATGATTCGTTAAAGGCTGTAGTTTGGCAGCCGAAAGCTTATTTTTAACAAATTTTTAACCAGAGAACGCCTCAAAAACATTTACATTATGAATCCTGGTTACTCTTCCATTTTTAATAATAGTTATTGTATAGGTTAAGCGTCAATTGTTCTTTAAGTAAAACTTGTTTTCATGTCGGCACTTGGAAATTAGTTCAGATCGTTTGTTCAGGAGATTGTTATTACTGTGTTTGATCATATAATATATACAATTGACGCTTATCCTATACAAGAAGAAGAAGAAACTGGCCAGCTTTTTCGAAAGGTGGGATAACGCTATCCACCGGATAAATAAGTATCCAGTGGAGAGCGCGGTTTGTTTTCTTAACACTTATCCACAGGAGAGCGATTTATCCGCTGTATTTAGCGTTATCCAGCCTTCGAACAACTGGGGCCAGGTCTCTATTGCCTTAACCTTTACGACAATTGCCAAGAAAATGGCTGAGTTCCATGACAGCTGTCTTTCTGGAAGTGGAAGAACATAATCGAAAAGAATAGGTAGAGGTAAAATGTTTTGGTCCAAAAAGAAATAAAAAAGAGTCTAAATGGAATGATTATTTCACAGCACGATGTCGCTGCAGGAAATCTGAGAGTTGCTTTTGCTAACTCGTGGATAAATTTCGCCCGACATTCATAAATTGTATGAGGTGTTTCGAAAGCCTTAAACACAAGCTTCCATTAACAAGAGTTCCTTTTAACATCTCCTTTCACAGTTTGAATGGGATTTTGAAAAGGACAAGACATTCAAAGACAAACTGGCGTCTGTGACAACGGATTCCTGCACTGACAATAGGACGAAATGCGCTTTAAAGGACGCTAGGCGAAAAAGGTGATCACTAAATCTTTACCAAATCTCAGATCTAGTAAAGAGGTCTACTTCTGAATGAAACCCATTCCAGGGAGGAAGATATATTTGAAAGATGAGATAACCCTTTCATGTAGCCGACATAGAATACAGTGCCACTTTAATAAACTAGCGAACCTTCTTATAGAGTAACCCCTTAAAATACTCGCGTACATCTGTTGTAGAGTTCACGATGCTGGCTTTTTTTTCTTCCACTTGCGAAATTCGTTTGGTTTCGCATACCTTTGTCCAGAAAAAAGGTTCCCCTTTCGGAAGGACCCCCCTTCCCCAAGACACAATAATTAATTAATAACTGATCACCAACAGTCCTACGGCCTTGATTACGGCGGCCTGAAGGATTGATAAAGCAATATAATTGCCTTGGTACAGGGTAGCTCCACCATGTAAGTGGGAATCCCTCGATACATTGAACTGTTTACTAGCATATTTCTGTTATACATGTAGACCTCGCTTGACGAGAACGGGCTATTACTATGCTTTAACACGAATTTTGTGTGCATTACTAAAGGGACTACTCACTGTTTTTATCTCGAAGTTACAAATTTTGAATAAACTTATAGAATGGCTCGAGCTATAGCTAGCCCAGAACTACAATAATTGTCAGAAGTCAAGCGGAAAATGATGAAATGCCATGCTTTACGTTTGTTCTACAAGTGAAGTTTTAAGAAATAGGGCTACCTTTTTTAAAATGTGTTGATGTTTCCACATCTCCGGATCCCACCCAATACAATGCCGAAATTCAGGAGAGATTGTGGGTAAGTGGGGTGGAAGGAGGGGCTGGAGAAGTGTTGCTGTATTCGCACACCACCGCTTGTTTTGCGTGTGTGGTTGGAAAGGAAACATTATAGTGTTAACCTTTACACCGAAAAATTGATTGAATTGATTAAATACGTCAATTCTTAAAGTAGATTAAACTAAATGTGAAATCATGTTTGGCTCATTGCAATCCACCGTTTTGTAGCTAAAATTTGACCTTCCTTGCTTGTCACTCTTTATGAACTATTATGTGATGGCCTTTTTTCCCTCCTAAGGCCAGTTCAACGTCACAAAATATAAATATATAAAGCATCTTCCTGCTTGGGTACCACTAGATAGCACAAAATATGCCAAACTAAAATAGTTGGAATTAGCGCTCTTACTAATTCGTGTATTTTGACATTCCATCTTTTCGTCAGACGTTCCCCCTTTATTGACCTCTACACCTCTGATCAGGTTCATCTCCTACCCGGTTACCCTCGTAACACATCGGGCTCTCTCCAAGTAGCGTTTTACGTGCAGCAGCCTGCTGGACTCTTCATTGGAAATATCTCGGTCTTACCTGGCAGTACACTGGCGGACATTATTATAACTCATAAGTCCGCGCTTGAGACAGCTATTGGAGCAAATATCTCTGATGTACGCGTTCTCTTCAAACCAGCCACGCCACCAACAGCGGTACCAGCTGAGCCAAGCAGCAACACTTGGAAGTGGCTTGGTGTTGGTGTTGGTGTAGGAGTAGTGGTTGTCATCTTGATTCTTTTGATCGTGTTTTGGTGGTAAGATACAATTAATCTTTTGTTGATTCTTTGTGACACAGTAGTCAGCTATACAACATTGCATGAAGTTATTGTTAATGGTTAGACCTGCCAAAATATCTCATGGAGGCGCGGTTGCCCCATGGTTAGTGGGTTGTCTAACAATGTATCGAGCGGGTATAAATGGTAGAAATGCTCCTAGTCGCTTCAATCTGCAGAAATTAGGCTATAAATTATAAACCTAGATGCCTAATAATAATGCTTAAACTTATATTAAAGACACTATGCCTAGTATTTAAGGTAAATTATGAGCGAAGGTACTTAATCAGTGAAACTTTAAAAAACTGAAGGCTAGGAGATGACATTACTTCACAAGACAAAGAGTTCCAATCATTAATATATCTGTGAAAAAATGAATATTTAAGATAATTTGTACGGGCAACTTTAGGCCTTATTTTGTACTCATGGGTTCCAGACTGGGCAGGCGTACTCGAGGATAGTTATCACTAGCGCCTTGAAAGCTCTCTTGATACCAGTCTTGTTTGAATAACCAAATGTCCTTTTAATCAAGCCCAACACCCCCACCCCCCCACCCTTGTTAGCTTTAACACAAATTGAGTTAATGTGATAATTTCATGATAAAGACGGCTCCAACCAAAGTCCCAGGTGTTTGCGGTGGTCCACTTCCGGCAGTAAGATGTTATTCAACGAATAGTGACATCTTATTGGATCTTTCTTTCGTGTAATGTGTAGGACTTCACAATTCTAGGTCTTAAGAGTAACAAGCCAACTCTTGCACCATTCAGAGGCAGATGTCAAATCCTCTTGAAGTAAATCGCAATCCGATCTATTTTCTATATGTCGATGAAGGACAGTATCGTTAGCAAACAAATCTGAGTTGCAGGTTACTGTTTATATTCACACTGGTTTGCTTCCGGTTAGCTTTTATTTGATGTTTGGGGCAACTCTCTCATAAATACTTGGGAAAGTAACGTTTTATAATTAAGTTTTGCGGAGATTTGGCGGTTCAACCTGGTAGTGTAGTGATGATAAAAGGGATGTTAGAAAACCGAGGATCCGGTCTCAATACTGGGTGGGAACTTATAAATTAACTTTTTTCTCTAATTTAGTAGAGAAAAATTCGTTGATAGTGTCGCGAAAATGGCATGGACCGTTTACGAAACGGAAAACTGCTGCGGCGCACGGCAACATGTAATCTATTTGTTTTCTATAATAAAGAAACATACTACTTCAGCTTTTTTTATTTCAAAATCTTTCATCTGTACTCGAAAGCCGGCCTTTGCCCACTTTGACGAACACGAAAAAAGCCATAAAAAGCCGTAATCTGTTGTCTATACAAAATGAAGCAATATCATTGGTTACTATGCGCAGCAAGGAATTGTGATTGGTCCAGAAAAATCGCGCCACTGCCAAACTTGACTCAAATGGTTTCTCGAGAAATGAGAACTTACAGCGAAAACAGAAAAGAACTGCGAAATCTGCAAATCTTAAAGAAAATGCTGGAAAAATCAAGTCATCAGAGCAGCCTTGGGAGACGAAAATCTTGGGTATTGCCTTGAATATTGCAGGAGTTGAAAGAATACGCTCGCAAACATGGGGTTGCGGTCAACACTGGAGGCCATTTGATTCGAGTTTTGAATGAAAGGGTCGAGCGTTAGCGACGGTGAAATTGTATCCTCTGAGGTTGGTGGTTCTGAAATCAGCTCGACATAGTATCGGAGACACTTAATAGCTGAAATACAGTTGGCCGTGAGCTGTAGTGAGCTATGTTTTGCCCGCTGTTGTGCCCTTAAACGGACTGGAACATTCGGAAAGCAAGGTTATGTGTTTATTTTAACTGACTTTAAAAAGTGATGATTTTATGTTTCATTCCTGACATCAATGTGTGTCAACAATTATTTTGAGACTGAGAAAAGTTGAATTTTTTAAACGAATTAATGTAGCAGACATTTTCTTTATTGGATGTGTTAGACAAAGCAAGATCAATTTTGTGTTTGGTTTATTCTCTCTCAAGTGCCGACTGAGACTGCTCGAGTATTTTTCTGAGTCATTTTCTGAAAGACAAACGACTTTTTCTTAGTTCTTCCTGCTTCTTGTACCTGTTCAATGCCTCGACAAGAGTTTTTTGTACCTTATCTTCACCAAGTGACGTAAAATATTATCTTAATTTTCAAAACGTTCCGCCATTTTAAAATGCAGAAAGAAAAACTTTGTAATGGTGACGTCAATCATGCGTCTGTCCTCTAATGGATCATAGGCGAGAGCCAATCAAAATGCGAGAATGACTTGAATAAATAATAAATACTTTAAATAAATAAAACTCGATAGAAACACGATACATATTTTCAATTTCTTAAATACAATATTACAAAACAAAATAATCCTACGCAGGTTAATTAAGGAATCACACAGAGAAAACGTATACTATAAAACTTTATTGTTTGCCGGGAAAAGCAAAACCGCATCAAAGGGGAAGCCGAGGAGCCGACCCCTGACCGAGACCGAGACTGTCCCCGCTGATGCGGCCCGTGGGAATGGGTGAGTGAAAGAAAACATGCACAATGCAGACGAAGGCGAACTGAAACTAATATGAGATATCAATGTCTTGCGCACGTGTCCACACACCGTCAATGATTAACCATTTGGAGCTCCGTATTATAATTCCATTGGATTAAATCCAATACCTAACAATTATAATAGTAATAATCACATTAACCCTTTACTCCCTAAGAGTGCCATTTGACGGCACAAGTTTATGAATATTTGAGAGATTTCTATGAATTTTTGCCACAAAAATTGTCTTGTAAAGATCTGCTCATTGAAGGCATAAAATTGTCAGTCCTCCTATCTAAGACATGATTGATCACCCCACAAGTTTTCAATATCGTTTTTGACATGCACGCGGGAATGCAATACTTTCTTGAAATCAAGCTACGTTTTAAGACCTGCTAACTAAGTTATAGTTCAGGGGAATACCTATGATGATTGAGAGTTGATGCGCGTTTTTGAGTTTCACAGTTTAAAATGACTACCTCCTTCATAGCTGCTGTTGTCAGTTCTTAAATAAGCTGCTCATTGTCTTCCAGATGGTATATTGTACACAGGCAGAGAGTTGTTATTTGATGATTTTGGAAAAACGGCCTTTCGCCTTAGGGAGTAAAGGCTTAATAAAAATCTTAGTACATACTGTAACAAGGCAGTGAAGTAGGGAAGACTAAAAGTGAACTGCCGAACCATACGTGCTAGTCAACCCATTATGAAAAAAAAGTGTATGAATATATAAAAACTTAATCACTTAACATGCAATTTGTTACTTATCTATTAACAACCTAACTAACTACCTAACTAACTAACTAACTAACTAACTAACTAACTAACTAACTAACTAGGTAACTAGGTATATAACTAGGTAACAACCTTACTCACTAACTGCTGATGTAACGGTCGATTCCAGTATATTAATAAGTAGGAGTTATTTTATTCACCGCGGCTTAAAATTTCAAAGTGGAGATAATGAATATCTCTCAATTGCCACTCTGGGAAATGAAACATTGAACGTAAGGGAATTCCGTTAAGCGAAAGGTGCAGCAAGAGATAACACGAGGGTGTTTTTATTTAGCTCTTTTCCCCTTTTATTTGTTTTACTTTTAGCCTGAAAGAGAAAAAAACAAAGGTGAAACCTCTACCAGATGATGTTCATCAAGAAGTTATAATGATGGAACCTTACAACCGATCGCCAAGACTAGTACTTGAAGACGCGTGGGAGAGGACCTTCCATGAAACTTAGTATTCTCTATGGCATTTAGCATATCTAATTAGCTAGGTTATTATATATTGAACTCACTGTCGCTTTTCTGATTGACCGAAATCGTACAGTAAATTTTCAAAATCAGCGCCTATGACGTCATAGATTATACAACTCGAGGTCACGGATGATCATGTCATGTATGACCGCGGTGCATGATTTCTAAAAGTAATCATGTTACGTTTGCGCGCTTGGCCTTGTTTGCCGTCAGTGCAGAAACAAAAAAAGTACTTTTTTCTGTTTCGCTCAATGTAAAATAAACCAATTGTTAGATTCCGTTTTTGTGATTGATATCCAGGATAACCAAGGTCTTGGTAAGGGTTATAAGCCTCAGCCTTTGGCTTTGGCTGATAACCCCTACCTCGACCTTGATTATACTGGATATCACAAAACCTCATCCAATAACTAGATGCTCAAGAAGCATTCATTCGGGCTTCATATCGAGCGTTTTGGTCTTGCATAAGAGTCAAAAATTAGCTGTCGGAGCATAGTACACTATATTAGCAGTCGGTTTAGCATTAGTGAGCACCACTTTAGTGAATAATGTTTCAATTCTTTTCTGGTGTGTTTAGCGACCACAACAGGGATTGAGCATCCGACACCTCTCATTACAAGACAGTGCATCAACTCGTTTATCAGTTAGCTCATTGCCTTGTATTCTTGCTAATATCTGAAACAGTTCAGACCATCTTAAATGACCACAAGAGAATGTCATAAACCATCTTTGAATGCCAAGTTATTTCACCATTGCAATTACTTCACGCATGAATTTTTTCCAGTATGGTGGTGTTCCTGGTATTTGCCTCTGAAAAAAATATGCTTGATCTTCGCAAATAAGGCTCACTAACCTATAAGGGTTAGCTCTTAATTGAGAAGCAGTGACAGATAACCCATGAACTTTCTTTAGAGCAATATTTGTACTATCTGATACTTTCTTTTGTTCAATTATGAATTGTGCAAAAAAGGTATTCAGGGTTTGTGGCAAACCTTCCACGATAATGTTGGAGTCTAGCATTAAAGTGCTTAGGTGGTAGAATTGCAACTTGTCATCCTGATGAGTACTCATATCTGCCGTTAGGAAACAATACTGGAAATGCTAGTTTTTACACTGTTTATCAAGCGTAAATGAGACAGGATGTTTGTTTCTCCTGGTTCTATGCTATAGACTTTATTTCCCATTGAGTACAATTATAATAAACATACTTTGCAGAACGAGATCTGGATTGTAACATCATTATGTTCATGGACATTGGTGATAATGACAACTTTTTCTAGTAAATCACAGTCATCAAGAGTATTCATCAAGCACATACAACTCCACGCGAAGAGCAAACCAACATTCACGATCGCTTCTACAATAATAATAGTGATTATGCACGCAATACCAACTCGTACATTAGAACAATTGAACCCAATAAAAATCAATAACAGAAACAGGATATTTAGCGGAAGAGCTAAGCTTGGTTATTTAATATTACTATTTCAAGCTGCCTCTGTCAGTATCCTTATCTAATTGGGCGTATGGAAAACAGGGAATCTGGAAACGGAAATGGAATCGGAACCGGAACAAGACTAATGAAAACTGAAGATGTTTTGATGGTGCTACTGACAATAATTACATGTTCTAAAAATTGGACACTCGAGATCAATTTACATCAGTTGGCTTCCTCCCTTTGGTTCCTTTCTTTCAAAGAGAAATGGAACATACATGGAGCTATTCATGAAAAGTTTCGAAAAAGGACATTATATCATATCGATTTCCGAGTCTCATATATTCGCTTGAAAGATGTTACCATTATTCAAAACATACTTTTGTCTTCAGATCCCGTCAACGTGACGAATCGATCAACTGAATTGTGACTGAGTACGCGTTAAAATTTGAGCTTGTTATGCCTTGAATTTTAGCTTGACCTTTTACCTGGTTTCTTTCAACGAGCAAGTATTGTTTTGCAGTGGGCTTGCATTTCGCGTTCAAATGTATTTTGACTTTACCTGACAGCGAATCTTAAACGAACAAAAAGGGGAAAATCGAAAAACTAAAAGGACAACATTTGATCACGCGAAAGAGCTCAGTTTGTTTATTTATGGATTCTACTTTCTAAACGAGCTTCTACATCACGCTTAAACACTTTTACCAGGAAAAACATATTATGTCATGTAAATGTTATAAAAATGCAGAAGCAATAACCACTGAAGTTCAAAGAGTCGGTTGATGCTTTTGCCACGATTCAATCTCAAGTCAGGAGCCGATAGGTTCCTGCTGAAGTTTAAATTCTGAAAAGAATGGAAACTTAAATTTCCTTGTTCGCACATCATCCATTTTCATTTTAGGGTGATTGAGTACTAATGCCAGTTAAATTCTTCAAACAACAAGCTTTAATAAGAAAATGAGTACAACGTATCGAGATGAAAAGTCTTACTAGGGCAAGTATTGTCAGTAACGACCTCCAGTCCGGTCCTCCGAAAATCTCCAGTTTTTAAATCACTAGTTCCGGTTCCGTTTCCAGTTCCGATTCCGTTTTTGTTTCTGTTTCCGTTTCCGGATTCCGGATTCCTTGTGTTCCATACCCCCTGGATTCCCCAAACCCAACACGGGGAAACCCAAAATTACTCTGACACGGGCTCTGTGTTCGTTAAAACTACGGTCTCGGATCAGAGAGTCTGTAAATTGCGACTTTTAATAAAAGAAACTTGTGGGCAGCACACAGCAACTTGTCTTGTATAACTGAGTTTATTAATCGACCGGTTTCGTTTGTTAGTGAGACTTCATCAAGATAAAACTACAACATACATAAATGGAACTTATTTTATACTAGAGCTTTGTAGTACAAATCACATTCCAACTAGGGTGTGAACAACAAAACACCCACAAGAAATACGCGCAGGAAATGCCTAAAATCCTGTGCTAGAAAATGCGCAATGTATGTGGGGCTCACGGTTTTAACGTTAAAAGCGTGAGCTAGCCTCGCTCCCAGGCTCTCTTTCCACTGCTTTCCGTTGTCGTTGAAGGTGAGGTTGAAACGAGATTGAAAAATAACAAGTACCAAACGTTTGTCACTGCATGATATGCATGAAGATTTAGAGACTGGGGCGAGCTAATTTTACTTACCAAGTGGTAGTGGGGGACCATTAGGAGGGCAAGCAGGGGGGAGTAGGGCATATTGCACAAATCAATTATTCAAACACAGAAAAGGAATAAGATGAGATCAGATTTTACCTTGACACAATAACACAGCAAGTTAGCATCCAAAACGATTTTGCCCCTTGAAATTTCCTCTCCCCTTTTACTGCTCACAGGAAGTACCTGAGAACAGATCACATGAAATAAGCTGCAGCATGTTGTATAAGGACAAGAATTTAGGCTTGTTTTTTTCATTTCTGGTAAGCCTAAAATGCTTGTTGTGCTATCTATATTATAAATATACATATCTTTACAAAAGCAAACCTAAAGCTAAATTTTATTTTACTTCTCATACACAAGTTTCCAGTGGTGAGGGATTCCCATGTGAAAGGTCGGGATACTCGTCACTTTGCTTAGGAGAGCAAATCAAATATTTATTTTCGTTTAAGGAATTCAGGACACAATGCCACTGCTGTGATTATTTTTTTGCCATCATGTTCTCTTAAGCAGTTGCTTGCAAAGAAATAATAAAAATCTGCTGTCCGTCTATTTAGAGTAGTTCCTTCAGGGCTCAACTAAAACTTGAGCCACGCCTAGATTGGTCTCCCCCTCTAACTTCCAAAGAACATTCCCAACCTTTTCACATGGGAATAGCCCCCTCTGTCAGGAGCACATTTTAATGAAAACTAAATGATTCATTAAAATTCATGACTGTTCATAATACAAGCCCTTTTGAGACTCTTACTCTCTTGCTACCTCTAGCCTA
>Ga0126337_10003452_pt1 | contig 10345 bp, 11 predicted proteins | sample DipCmetagenome_FD_92527 | JGI IMG/M metagenome (GOLD analysis project Ga0126337, IMG submission 92527) | Coral microbial communities from La Bocana,Puerto Morelos, Mexico - Diploria C A metagenome | ecosystem: Host-associated > Invertebrates > Cnidaria > Coral | place: La Bocana,Puerto Morelos... | reverse complement strand
CTCCAGGGCAACGCGAGGTGTCGCTTGCAAGAAAAGTCAACTGCTGTGATTTCAACACGATTTGCTGGCTCTGCTGATCTCCAACCTCATTGCACTGCTTGAGCAAAGCAACAAGAGCCTCCGCGAAGGCTCCCAAGATGGGCTCAGCAAAAACACTGCACTGAACCCAAGCAAGAAGATTCCACACCTTGGATTTGTTTGTTGCAAAGCTCATTTTATTTGCCCGAGTTTGCAGCTCTTATCCAACCTACACATTGAGACTTGTGATCTGAGCTGTTTAAGGGAAGCAGCAGTTGCTTGGGATCCAAATTCAATCAAAAACTCATGCCAGGTCTTTTTATGGAAAATGCAGCCATCGAACATGCTGAGCACTTGCTTCATGTTACTGCAAGCTTTGGCAGGGCGAAGAAAGGAGAGGATGGCAAAAATACACTCACTAAACCAGCTGAGAGCCAAATTTGTTTCCACCGAGCTGCCCCCACTGCTGCATTTTTTTTGAATCTCATGTCTCTAGTTGTGAAATGCTCTGGGTGAAGCCCTACAGAAGGGTGCCAGCATGAAACAGGCAGGATAGTGCTGGATAGTTGTGGATGGTGATGAATGGTGATGGATAGTGATGAATAGTGACGGATAGTGAGCCAGTCCCCTCATCGTTTTTTGCTTGTTTCTGACGCTTCCGCTTTCTCTCGGAGCTCTCCCAGCGTCACAGCACGGAGCTTTCGCTTCTGCAAGCCACGCAAGAAGAGCCGCAGCGACTGCGAAGCAAACGGGGACTGGATGCAAACAACAGAGGGTTTCACCTCTTGAAATGACAACACGCTGTCTTCAACTCTTCAACATGTTACTTTTTGCAGCCACATCCACGCACTCCAAACATCTCCAGGAGTATTCTTCTTCCTTTTCTACCCCTTTTTGCTCTTTTTGGTCATACCATGTCATAACTCACAACTCATAACTGTGCTTCTGCTTCCTCCTTTCTCCTTTCTCATGCTTTTCCTGTCGTTCTCTTCTCCTCCTTCTTTCAATGTAGAGGCTATGGCAATGGTTACATCTCCACCATCTTCTGCATACATTCTACAGTTAATGAATGGCAAGAGTCATACTAATCACGCTCTTGGCCACTTTGCCTCCCCTGAATGTCAGTGTAGTTTGTGACCCAGAGTTGCCGATCTAGTGCAAATACGTTTCGCATGGCAAGGATGAGGCTTCGTGCAGGCAAAGCTATGGAAAAAACACACAATTCTGGCCCATCTGCACCTCATAAGTGTGCTGGCGGAAGCCCTTCTGTGGCATGTGCATAATCACAACCTCAAAGATCCAGTCATTGGCACATCAAACAGTTTGACACTGCAGTCATGAACTGCGGCCAGAGGGCTGATCCTTCTTGCACCTGTCTCAAGTAGACTGATGCAACTCTCATGGGATCTGGGATTGCCCAATCATCAGCATAGCAATCCTTGGCAATGCAGTTGAGTGATGAAGAGTAACACCGATCTATACATGGCTGTGGTGAGAGTGCAATTGCTGTTCCAAGCTAATACTGCAGCGGTTCACAATGCCCCCAAGTCTCTCCCAAAGCGTGCGACATATTTCTTGCCTCTAGTAGAAGCGAAGCCAAGCACTTTTGTTATGGTGTCAGCATGGATTCCAGTAACTCTTCCACCAAAGAATCAAACTATGGTTGTAAAAGTGTTTCCATTTCACCACAAGGTGTCTGCCCTCGCTCACACGTTTAGGATGAATGGATTCTCATGACATGGCCCATGGCTATCTGTCGCCACCATCCAGTCAGCCTGTAAGACTTGCGCCATGTCCTTTGTCAGGCGCCCTTGTGGTGCACGAAACCATTTTGGCAGTGAAGCTTTCAGGAAGGGCCGCAGCATGTCATCCTGAGCACACAAAATGAGGTCAAAGTGAAGACTACACAGCTGCTGATTTTGGAGGAATCCCAACCTTTTTGTACCGAATGAGGATGCTGTGTGTCAATTTCCGGAGGTGTGCAAGAACTATCAATAAACGCAGAGCATGAATGTCGCAAAACATTTGCGATGCAACTTAGTGGAGTTGGATCTTTGAAGCTCCAAGTTATGAACTTCCACCGGGGATCTGTTTCAACCAAGGCTGTTTCAAAGGACTTGGCTGAAAAGGAGGCATATTCTTTGTCCTCCAAATCAAACATTTGCAGTTGATGCCATTGACCATTGAAATTACCTTAAGGTCATTTAAAGTGCTCGGCTGAGTTATCTATGATGCTCCATGAAAACGGCCACCACTCTCCTCCGGCATGTGATTTGCTGGCTCATGACCTTCAAACACCAAGCGTTGCAGATCATTGCCATGAACGTAGTGAGAACCTCAAGGCTACTTTCAAGGACGTCAAAGGCGTCCCAAGTCTCCCAAGATTGCTACACGGAATGCATGAGAAACCATTGATTTTGCGGATAACAAAACCTGACAAGCGTCTAAGGAAAAAGGTGGCTTTGGCCGAGAAAGTGTGTAGCAAATTGAGCACCTCTGGCAACATGGACTTGCCTCGATCGCCTGCAAAAACGAACGCAAGGTGGTGAAGTGGATTCTCAGCAATTTGAGCACGGGTGGTGCCGGTGGTGTCCACATCTGCACCCCTGGCCTCGACAAATTCCATCGTCGATGGTTAATGCCACCAAACCTTCCACTCCTGGAGAATAAGTCGAAGAGAAATAGAAGGTGGTGTTGACGAACTGCGGAAAGGCACCCTTCCTTTGTCGGCAAACGAGGCAAACTCAAACAATAAAACATCGTCGAGGCTGAATCTTGTCAGCAAACCCCAAAGAAGTTCATGAGTGACATGTGAGTGATCACAACATTACAAACCTCCTACTAGCCAGCCACCATCACTAGTATGTTTGCACCCTTCATCGTGTTTGCCCCTAACCTTGATTCCAAGCATCGCAAGCAGCACCACATTTCGCGGACCCAACGAAGTTACTAGGCTCCATAGGAGCCACAGGCCATATTGCTTCCACGTGAGGGAAACTGGACTCAGCCTGCAAAGATGCTGGTTAATCTTCAACAGGTCAAGCATGGAACCAGTGAAACCAAAGGAAAAGGTGGGCCAAAGGCCATGGAGGTTTGAACAATATGTGCTTCCCTGCAGCCGAAGCTCACGTGAGTTGGGTCGGTTTGAGAAACAGCACCAGTCATGAACACTCATCAATCATCAATTAATTACTGATAGTATACAGTACAATGTACAATAGTCTCCAAGTGATTTTGAAATCCTTGTAGAAATTCTAGGCATTTTCAGGCAGGTTGAGGTCCATGAAATCCAGAAGTTGCAGCGTCTTTTTGTGCAGGACCCTGTGGCGCCTGCCCATGGGAAGGTTATCTTCCGCCACAGGCGGCATGAGAAAGAACTGTCGGGCACAAGCAAAACTGCATCTAAGCAAAGTTTGCTGCATGAAGGCTCCATTGTTATTCCAATCACCCTTCACCGGCCCTTCACCTGAAAAATCAAGGTCCATAGCAAGGCAGCAACCAGGCATAGCCACACCCTTGTACGGCGCAAGCAGCGCATGGACTGTTGGCGGATAGTCTCCAGTTTTGAAAGATAACGGAACACCATATTTTGATGACTCCAAGACGTGAAAGTGTAGCTCCAGGCGTTCGCATCACTTTGCATCAAGACTTTGTAAATGGTTCGGTGTTAAGACAGGTGAAGCATGTGGAACTGCGAGTTTTGTTCCAGACAAATTGAGGCTTGGAAACAGCTTTGGCGGCAAATGGTTCTGCAAAATCTGGAACACAAGGCTTTCCCATGCAATGCTATCATTTACCCCTGATGAAGTTTACAAGCAAAGACTTGTATAGCCTCTACAGGTGCACCGGTGTCCCTGCGCAAAAAATGGCAAATATGATGAATACAGTGGCACTTTTTCAGCGCTGCGCCTTTTTCAGTTAGCGATCCAAAGCAGGCGCAAGTCGCCTGTACTTGATCTCGAGTCCTTTAGACAAACAAACTGCGCTCGACACTGGCCTGAAGACACACCTCGGCACAATCTGTCTGAGAAAACGAACGACGTCTGAAGGGTTACTGTTCTTGTCTTCTTGTCGCTCCTTCGTAGTATCTTGATCTCATGAGTGAAGCTTCAGTGGAAAAAATCACATACGAGTATGCAACATACACTTCACACTGCCTTAAAATTAGTATTTCTTTGTTCAACATGATTCAACAACCTTTGCAAACCAAGTAGCGCAAGGTCCGGCAAGTGAACGGGCCACGCAATGATCAGGACAGGGATTGGATGCCTTCAAGGGCTCTACAAGCAGCTGGCTTTTGGAAAGCTGCTCCCACCTTGCAGTGCATTCAAATGGAGTCTTATTCCTGAAATGTTCAACTCCAGTTAGGCACAATCCAAGTAGGAATCAACAAACCAAGATGATTCGAAATGTCCAAATGAAGCCCATTTTGTTTGACATGTTTCAATGGATCAACGGAGCTCTGGATACAAAGGTCCCCAAGGACAGGGGACATGGGGAATACACCCAAACTTCCAAAGGTCTAAATGTCTGAACGTTGTTGCCCCCTGATTGCAAGTCATTGTCTTTTTAGAAGCTTCTCAGTCGCAGCCAAAGCACAAGGCATCAAGATCACCATTTGTCATGTTCCTGCCCAAAGACTTCATGAATTTTTGAACAAACATCTTCCATCAATGCTGCATTGAACCTGTATATAAATTAAGAGATGTACCGGAACGGAAAACGTATGAATGTTTCAACCACATCATCGATGAAAGTCCAACACGTGACTGTGTTGTGAAATTGCATCTATCTCCATAAACCGTCAGCCCTTCAGCACATCATTCAGCTCCTTGTGCTTCGCAAGTCTAGCACCTGCGTCCACGAGAGCTGAAATTGTTTCTCATCCCCTGTGGCATTCAACTGCCCCACCATAGGGTCTGCGAAGCGCCGCTGCCCAGGGAAAGACCAAATCTCCATCTGGCAGGAGGTCTCATGAAACGTGACACAACATGGGTATTACTATTGCGGTAGTACTATTACTATTACAGTATAACGGCATTGACTCAAGATGTTAGAGGATTCTAGTACATAGAAGCCTGTGGCCCCTTTACCCGTTCACCAAACTTTGAGCCATACGATGTGCTAGCTGTGATCTTGCAACCGGTAGTGACTCTCTGTCAATTGCACATTGAAACGACAGAGCTGTCTGGACCAAATATAGCCTTGGCATTCATCACAGCAGCCATGCCCCAAAATAGTGGCCAGCCACGGCGCTCCGCCAGAAGCTGCAATCGTCGACCATCTGCTGTGCCAAAGAGGGTCGCCACATTGCCTTGCTTGACTTTCGTTGGCGATAAGCGCATCACGATGTGGTGGCTATAGCAATTATTAACCCAACCCTCCGCGGTGATAGTAGCAGTACCACTAAGGGGCCAGGAACTGGAAACGAGAACGTGGGTGACAAAGGGGGCATGGGACCTTCCCGGGAAAAAAAAGGCGCAGGAAGGGTAAGCGGGGAAGTGGGAACTGGAAACAAACAACCCTAGTAATTCCATATATATATATATATAGTTGCCGAAGAGTTTTTAAAAGGCGAATTTCTTTCTAGTATTCTTTAGAGGAGCTTTTTTTCTGTATTTCCATTTTCGCATTGTGTTTCGCAAGATTTCCGAAAAAAAAATACCGTGCACGTTTTTCTATATTTTCATTTTCCCGGTGCCCATTGTCTTGAACATCATAATGTAGGGTTTTTTCAGGACCCCCACACAAATTCCAGTATGTGTGGAAAATGTCACACGAAAATTGGGAAAACAGAATTTGAGAAAAAGTGCGCAAATTTAAAAAAGGGCGCCAACATGTGCAAGATCTGATACTGAGACTGTTTTGGGAGATAGTCCGCATTTTTTCATGTTTTTTCTGCGTACGTATAATTAGTTAACTTTTTTCGTTTTGGTTTTCTACAGTAATTCTTCCGGGAATTTGACTAAAACATGGCCGTGATAGACTTAGCAAAAAATGCTGGACAATTCCCGAAACTTTTTTAGATATCATACGTCATACGAGTATATAGCATTAATTCAGTCAGCAACCCGGAAGAGTCAAGACTCACCGTTTCATAGACAAGATGCCAACCAGAAACTTCACGGATGATGGAAGCCTGGGATTTCCCAAAAGGTTGGATTCCCAATATTGCATCGATTCCCACACATCCGCAGGTGGCAAAGCCTCGGTAGATTCGCCCCCAAAATGAAAAATATCACTCCCCATCTTTACCAGCGACTTTCTCGCGGCCTTGGGCTGTGTCTGTTCTGTCAGATTACCTGAGACCCCCGCTTCGTATCTGGCAGTGGACACCCCACTTCGCTGAAATAAGGATCTCGCATTGTCGTTGACCGAGCGGTTTACAGAACGTGAGCGTGAGCTAGACGACCAGTTGCCAAACATATAGAGGTTGGGAAGGATCAAATGGTCCAAGTGCTCCTGAAGCAAGGTATGGATTTGACCTTCCCCCGAGTACTACCTGGCACAGGGTTTTGTTGTTTTTACAACAAAGTCCAGTTGGGTTTCGATGTTTAAGACATTCGAAGACGAAGCAGGAACTTCCAACATCCGAACATTTAAACTATAGCTTATGGTGTTGAATGATACCTCATTCTATTGACTAGGTCGGGTTGTGATTTCCATTTTGTAGCCAGGATTTTGAAAAACCTAAATGTGGCCCTCTAGAAAATCACAAACCTGAAAAATCCCTGACCCAAATGGTGCTTGAAGGCCTCTAGAAAATCAACAGTCCGACCCAACTTTCTTTTGACATCAGTGTCATCATGAACATGGCAAATCTCTAGAAGACGAAAATGTCTGTCTACCATCTCTCCCTATGTAAGGTACCACCAATATGAGGTTGTTTCCTTAAATGGTGGTACCCCCTAAACACCCCAAAATGATCATTTTTAGTAGGAAAACCCAAGGTTGTTGGGTACCACCATTTTCGGAAACCCCCATGAAGGTTTTAAACAAAGATGTGTAACAAGAATAGGCGCATCTAGATGTTTTTTTCCATTCTCTAGGTTCACGCCAGTCCAGAGTCCCAAGGACTTCTCCACGCCAAGAGCTGCAATTCAATTCTGGTGTAGGGAAGCCTTTGGGAACGCCCACGTGTTTGCAGGACATGCCATATTGGCCTGTATCGTACCTTGTGTTCGCCCCACAAGTTCAATCTGAAAATGGTGGGAACATGTGGGAACCCGTTTCCGATAGAAGTGATGACGTTTTACAATGTGCTTAAAAGGCAGCTCTCAAATCAGCTTCGCCCATGAACTCTTTTGATAAGTTAGGACTGGACCAAGTAATTGCAGGATGAAGTGAGCAAGCAGCTTGGATTACATCAATCAAAGCCATGTTGCGGAGCAATGAGGACCATCTTCTGTACATGTGTGGTATTGAAGACTGCAGTGATATCCCCAAAAGAGGGCATGGAAGCAAAGTCAATGCGGCGCATGTTGTGAGCAATATAAATCAATCGTTCCGCAGCTTCTTTCCATGTCGGCTTGCGACCTTTGAAACTTTTGCAGCCGTAGAGTTGCTGCTGCATCACATCATTCACCACCTCAAGGTGCAAATGTGTCAGGGACATGTGAGAACTTCAAAACTGTGGGTTTCATGTCATTTCCAGCAAATCCGATGAGAAAAAATGAAAGCTGGATTCAACTTAATAGCAATACAGGAATGAATAATGATGGCAAAATGGCACTAGTACCCTGCCTGAGGTCCTTCTGTGGTATTGAAGGACTCTTGCAAAAGGGCAGCCTAGCAAGCATGCATCTAATTACGAAAACTGCAAACAATCGCCACTAGCCAATCGAAGATGTCCACTTCTTTTACATAGCTTTCGGAAAAGTATGACAACTCTTCTTAAAAACAACACCAAGCCAAACATTACAAAATCTGCAATTGATCATAGATCCGCACCTGCCATTCGTTTAGAAACCATGGAAAGTCCATTTCTTTCAGTGTAACGTCAGGCCATACAGCCCCGAGCGCATTTGCTGGGAAGGCATGCGCCAGCTCAGCAGAGCGAGCCTCCAGAAAACAGCACCCGCTTCTGAGACGTTCAGACTTCTATCAGCATCAAAAATGAGATTGACATCACACTCATCTTCATCATAAATTCCAAGGTCTCACCATGTCTCACCGGCCATTTTGGCAGACAAAAAAGACCAGCATATGTGCAAAAACTGCCAACTCCGAAATACCTCATCTCGGTACCGTTGCAACAACTCCATGCTGCTTCTTTCAGCGAGATCTGGGCAGCAATCTCTCAGAATTTCTCTGAAATCAGTGGAGTCCTGACAAAAAAGATGGTCAGAACAAACAGACCAAATCTTTGACCAAATCTTTGCATATCACAAATGTCACAATCATTGAGCTAAGGCGAATTTCATGCTTAGATTTTAGGATGATGAATGTCTGTGAAGTGACGAAAATTGGCTCCAATGAAGCTAAGGTTTTTGAAAACGTTACACCGCCCGCTAGCCACAGCAAGCCTAAAATAAAGATCCACCCGACAAACAATTTTACCCTCACAGTGTTGGTACATTCCACAGCTCTTCAGTCCAGAAAGCGGAGAACATCGTTTGTCGCGGCTGCACTGGCAGCTTGTGCTTTTTGCTGATGATAAGCAAACAGCGCCTGCTGCTGGGCTGTCTGCTCATCCTTGGTGAACTTGAAATTTGAAACTATACACAAACCTCCAAGATCCAACACCAAGGAAGTAACATGTCCACATTCGATACAAACGCAAGTCCCTTGAGCTCGTGCAAACTTTCTTGGTCCATTTATCCCGTTTAACATGAGTGCAAGTTGCGGGCACTTGTTGCGCTTCGGTGAAAACCACCAAGGCAACAAGTCTCCAAGCCATGACAGCTCGCAAAAGACGGTGGGCATGCACTAATTTCATTGCTGTTTGTGTTTGTTGCAACTTTCAGTGTTGAGCATCCTTTTGAGGGCAGGAAGAGAAATGCCAGTCTGTTGAGGGGACTTTCATGAAAATTCATTGCAATTAGTTGCTGGTTGGGTTGTGCTTTGGATCCAGAACCTGAAAAGAAACACCACAATGTGAGCGTCCAAAATGTCACGATGGTCAGAAATGGAAACATAATGCCTTTTACAATTGCAATTGCAAAGAGGCAATCCACATTTCTTTGCGAGTTTTAACCAAGGCCGCTACATCAAGGGTACCCTGAAAGGATTTCAGCTGACAGCTTTGCAGCTCATGACAGACTTTGTACAGACAAAACGGTCACTTTGTGATGGCCGACTTTGTTGACATCATGTTGACATCCAAGTTTTCAGGTCCATTTCAAGATGCGTTGGACGCCTTTATTGCCTTGGAGCGACCGTTTCGTTGGTATGGTACCTTCTTCACAAATGCCATTCCTTGATAATGACCTTTTGGAGAACACCAAACTCCATGTGGCACCACCTTGCCATCAAATAGGAAGGCACGTCCACCAGCAAGTGGATAAGCCTTGTTACCCATCACAAAGAAGGCCATTTCATCCAACACTGGGTTTTCCTCTTGAAGACCCAAAAGGATGGAAGCAGACTGGTCATTGTCCACGTGCACACAACATTCACCACAAGCTTTGCATCCCTGTGACTTGCAAATAATGCATGTCTCTTTGCAGGACTTTACACCCAACAACTTTGCCACTGGAACAGGTGGCCCATGGCTCTCACTAGCATTGTTGAAGACAGCCATGTAACCTTGACCCACATAGCTTTGAACTGCTCCACCATCCACAGGATCCCGAGCTGCCACTCCTGGGTCTGCTGAGGGTAAGGCTGGAGGTCGATACCATCGGAAAGAACTCCAGACGTCTTCGTTGCTCGCATTCTTCAAGATGTCCACCATGGCTGTGTTCAGCATGCTCCGAAGCACCTCGTTGCAATCTTCTTGCAGTTGTTCCGTGCCAGGAAACGTATTGTTTCTACTGAGTTGAAGCCCAACACCATGGAGACGTCCCTTGTGCGTGGGTCTGGAGGATTTTTGCGTCCAAGTGTCCCAGTATCGATTTCCCTTTGCAATGAGGCGTTGAAGCTTTTTTTGAACCTTCAAAGGAACTGCTCCAACTATGCAATGGTAGCGCTTGCCTCCTGTTTCAAAGAACGGTGGTATGCCTCTGCCAAGGTTCGAGCATTGGATGCAGCTGTGATGATGCCCCTTTGATCCGTACATGCTTCGGACTCGGAGAGGCTGGAAGCATGTGTGACACGTTGAAGCCTCATATCTATGTAGTTTGAGATAGATGGCATGGTTGTCCTTTCTTGAAACTGTGACATTTAT
>Ga0126337_10003450_pt1 | contig 10347 bp, 3 predicted proteins | sample DipCmetagenome_FD_92527 | JGI IMG/M metagenome (GOLD analysis project Ga0126337, IMG submission 92527) | Coral microbial communities from La Bocana,Puerto Morelos, Mexico - Diploria C A metagenome | ecosystem: Host-associated > Invertebrates > Cnidaria > Coral | place: La Bocana,Puerto Morelos... | reverse complement strand
CTTGCGAGCCTGAAACAAATTATCAGAGCTTCGTCTGCGCTGGAAAAGATTATCAATCTACCGCGGTATTCATTGGTTTTAGGAATGTCTTTTACTAGCTGACAGCCTTTTAGCCAGAAGCGCTACAATGGATAAATATCATCCATTTCGAACCATTTCTGTAGGATACGCGAACCGCGAGTGAAACGCGTAGTACACGAAGCCACGTGCGCGCACTTGAAAGTCAGTGATTGAACGATGTTTTATCAGAACTCAACAATGATTCCCTCACGTGTTAATATGTGTTGTTTGTTGGTTACATTTGCTATTTTGCTTTATATATTTTTTTTAAAGCACATAGTCCGTCCGAACAAGTGAATATTGCGCGAGTGATCTACATATACGCGCCCTCGGGGTAAACCTCGAAAAAACCGGAACAAGAAAACTCGGAGTACGCGCGGAAAAAGAGAGAAAAATTGGCAATAAGATTCCAGCTGTCGTGAAAACGGAATGAATATAATTAAAATGGCATGATCCGACTTGGTGGAGAGAAAGTCCTGAAATTATGTCAAATAAAACTTCCTGTTTGAGAAATGTGCTCTGACAACTGCGAGCCGCAAATATGGACAGGCACACATGTTTATTGGACACTACCTTTGGAGTTAATCGACCTTCAGACACATATTTAATCTCGCAGAAGATTTTTTCCCTCGTTAAAGACATGTTCCAGAGGTGAAAATGTCGTTGCAGATTATACTCCAGCAATATTTCAGGAATTTCGGACATTTAAAAGACTTTGAAAAATGCCTTCGTAGTCCGCAAACAACGTGTTATCTCCACGATCAAACATGTAACACATGTGATAAGCTCATGGTACATGAGCTTTTTTAATGGGGTGAGGTCTTGCTGTTTTAGTTTTTAATCAAACGAGCATTTATTCGCAAAATGTGACTTTCCGTGGCTACCGGGTTTTGCGCCGGTTTGTTCAGGCAAAACCTGTGTATTTCAGTTGCATACTTAAAAACATGCAGTTTATTTTTATAGTTTTAAAACGGTTTTCATAACCTTAATTGCTTTATAATAATAACAAAAAGTAGTCGCCGCTGAAAAATATTTAACACTGAAAACGAACAGGCAGAATCGCATTCGTGTACTCCTTACAGCAACATCGTCACGACTATTTTAATTTGTCTTGTGTACTCTGTTTAACTGACGTTCTCTGCTGGTCATTCAGTCAGTCAGTCAGTCAGTCATGAGAGTTCCGTGCTCTTTGTTCCATGCACTGACTCAACCGCTATTCGCTTCATGTTATTCCTGTACTCTGTTCCCCGGCGCCGTTCTCTCTTCGCTTTATTTGCCGCGGAGAGCAGAGTTAAACAAGAGGTCATGAAACGAAATCCAGTACGCGTTCAAGCCTGAATTTTAATTTCTCAGCCGTTTTTTTTTCACAACTGCTGTTCCGTACGTTATGTCCCCAAGTTCTATCAATATTATATTTGTTTTTTGTTCTATTTGGTTCTTAAAATATTACTGACTTCGCTTTTCTGATCACCATGAAAGGTTTGCATTCTTAGATCTTCTTAACTCTGACAAAAGGATCAATGTAATCTTTTGTCTCGATTAATTGACACTGATCGGACTGAAGTAAGGCTGGACACTGAAGCCTGATGAATCTAATTTGGCTTCAATAGAAAGACGCTACGAACTAAGAGTTAAAACGTGTATGTCTGTAACGACAAGGCCTAGCCTACACCCGACTGTTATTAACACCTGAGAATGTCCACTAAAACATAGGGTACTCCCCACAGTTTTTAATGGGGTGTGCGGCCGACGGAAACCCTGAAACCTGTACCCTGTTTCAGACCAAAATCTGTTATTTTCTACACCATATTTCAGACCCGAGCCAAAAAGCGATACCCTATTCCATAACTCTTACATTAGTACACGGCACTAATCTATCATGATCACAGCTAAACCGAAATTGGCTTCCTTTTGTCTGAGAAGGGTTATGCCAAGGTCGATGTAGAAAAAATAATAACTCCCTATAAAATACCCAATGCCAAGCCAGAGAGAAGAATATATCCTATTTAATATCAAAATTGTCACAATATATCTTTTCAGACCAAAACCATACCCTCTGGGGCAGCACATACCCATAAAGCCCTTTTTAGGGGGTAGCTCCCGAGCTACAACCATTTGAACCAATATTGGGAAATCGTACGACTCAGCATCACGACTGAAGCACCGCCAGGGATGGATGTCGATGAGCTGCTTCTTATATTGGCCTCTCTAGGACACATCCAATCTATCCGATGTATGCTGTGGAAATTTTTAACAAATAGCAAAACGTTTCTTAATACCGTTTCTATAACTTTTACTTTTCTCACAAATCGATAGAAAACGATTTTCGGACCACACGCTAACTTTGAAAGCTGTTTTTGAATTTATAGACACATGACCGCATACGCTCTCAGCTTTGCGATGGATCAAAATGCCACAGACGCACCGAAGAGCAATAGGCCTTTAAGACCATTCTATCAGCTGTGTAATTAATAGTTATTCCAGGGGCGCGCGTTGGATATAAGATGTTCTTTAAAACTCACCATTGGACTGAATGCAATTCAAGAGTTTTCATTGGCTCAGCAACTGTGCGATATGAGAAATTATAACATGATCTGCGAATAAGGCAAGCACACGTATAATAAAATTCTTGAATTGTATTATCAAATGATCCAGGTAATAAAGGCATATAGCGAATTTGAATTTGAATTTTATAAGGACCACCAAAAAATCTATGAGCACGATTTATGAACTGGTTTATATGGTACAGGATGTTGCTGAGCTGGACTCTAGACCTCTTTAAAATATGCGTACCGTAAAGTCGTCTCCTAGAATTGTTTATTTGTCCCTATCTTTGAAAGGAGATTGCTGTCCGGCAGCTGTAACCAGCTGTTGCTGAACATGCAAAATTGCTGGGCGCTTGTTTGGTCTGATTGATTCTCGCGCGTTTTTCCCACGCGCGTCACGACGACACCTTATGCTAAATCTGGCATCCAAGTCCTTGAAACAAACTTATCGTTTAGGACTTGAGTTTTGCGAACCCAATGATGATGCTTTAATTTGACCGTGACATATTGAATCCTGGCAAAGCACTTTGGAGCACTCTCAGTATTTTGAATATCTTACGATGATGCACCCGGCTTTGTGAGCGGGTGGATTGAAGTCTCGAGTGGAGCGAGGGGAACATTTTTTAAAGTTCGCTTTTCAGCCAAGCAACTACACTGTGTTATAGAAGATGGCGCTATGATTAAGCAATTATGACAGGGGAAAAGACAGTGGACTTCATAGCTGTTTGCAGCTGCAAAGAAGGAATCAATATTTCAACTCCGCTTTTACGCCGCGCTCGACTGCGTTGAATTCGTAAGAATTCAATCAGAATTGCAAAAATGCCCCGTGAATGAAAGCCAGCGAAGGATATCGGAAACCACAATAGCGGAACTAACTCATGAAAAAGTCATGATTATTTTTTCATCAAAGGAGTTATTTTTGACGATCACAGCTCTCAAATGTCATACAATATTAATGCAGGCGATATTTGCCAAAATGACTGACGAAAACTCCACTGTATATATCGGTGATGCCCTTAAGCCAGTAGAGCACCATACGTTCTCGAAAAAATATAAATCATTAAATACAATGTGCAGGTTGTTTTGCTCAGTAGAGAAATTCATAGCCAAGTCAACAGAGTCTCCTAGCAACCAATGTCTTGCAGGGTCATATAAAATTCAGTTCAACTCCCTGAAGTGAAAAAAATATCCAGTGTCATTCTTAAATAACTAAGTTTCCGTCGGGAATGTAAAATATGTCTTTCTTCCTACTATTTTTAAAACAACGTCCACCCAACGCTTCCGTAAAAGGCCTTAAAATTAAAACAGGAACTTGTGGGCTCCTAAAATAACTTCGTCAGCTGTCGTTCAGTGGTCTCAGAGTTATGCAATCTTTGGCGTGTTGCAAAACAAACCGGTTGGGTCTGCTACCGAAGTAACAATTTCTTTCAATCAACTAAACTTGTCTTGTCCCTGTTTTTAATCGATTCTTCAAACTGCACCATAAACCTTTATGCAAATCTTTCAGTTTACAAAACCTTTTTGCTTTGGCGAGAAATTGGTGACGCTGACATGCACTTCTCGTGCCAAAAACCAATATTTTCGCAATATTTCGACACAGTGAAAATTTAAAGGAAACATTTAGAGACTTCCAAAAAAGGACGAAAATGTGGAATAAAACTCGTCTTATTAACCACTTCTATTCTTTTTAAGTCTGCAAGTGCGTATACACAGATTGTTAACATTCACAGCTTGTCTTACTTCATAAACCCCGAGTATACATCTGGTATTTTTCTTATTGAAAAAAATGACGGATCGCATCGTATGAAGTGTTTGTACAACACAGATTTATCAGCCCCAGAATGTTGATGTTCAGTAAAATCCCGTCTATTTTTTTTCTTTTCAGCAACATTTTCCCTTTTTAAAATATTGTCTGAAAACGCAATATTTCTGGAAAACGATCAAATCTGACAAGTGCTATTACAATGAGCAGTAAGCGTATAGTGGCGTTGAATATTTCATCTATAAGAAGTAAAAGCCAAGTTCTTTACACATTCAAACTGAATCGTATCCAATTTCTTTTTCAGTTCTCAAAAGAGCGAAAATAACACCATCTGCCGCGGAACTGACAAAAACTGTGTCGCTAACTTAAATTCGGAGTAATTATCTCGCTTTAATTTTCTATAAAACTGTTTTAAAACGGTTTGGATGTTGTTCTTGCCGCAGTAAGCAGTTTTTGTCGTATTGATTTCATGTTCAAAAAGGTAATTATGACGCTCTCCGAAAAGAACTTTGGCGTCGCACAAGAAGCTCGTGATCAACTCGGGCCAAATATCCAAGTAATTACTTACAAAAAAATTCACATTTAACTTTGCACTCTTGAACTTAAAATATTGTCTTGGCAAAATGTTGCCAGTTTCACGCTATCTATCGTTCGCACGACACGTGTTCCCACGTTGTGCGCTTCGCGTAACGCGTAACTGCCACGCGATTCACGAAAGCAGACTCGCTGAACGTGGAAAAAAATAGTGCTTCAGTTTAGCTAAGGAACACATTTTTGTCTGGCAAGATAAAGTTAATTGGTAACGGCTCCGCGGAAGCTACATCAAACTGGAAGAGGTGTCAATCTTGGATGCGTCAGCCTTAGAGGTGTCCTCCATCCCATAGAGATGTCCTTTGTAGAGGTTTCCACCTGGTAAGCCGCTTGAGGCGGCTCCCTTACAGTGCACCTAGGAGATTAGCCTTCCATCCCAAAGAGGTGTTCACAATATCCTAGGACATTACTTCACAGTTATATAAACTTTCGCCAATACACGATGGCTAAATAACCGTATAGTTATACAAGATGCATAGAGTATGAATACTGGGAAGGAAAGTGAAGAGTGTTAATTGAAGCAAAAACGTTTAAGATTTAAATAATTTGCTTATTTACTGTTCTCGCAAATAAGAAAAGTTATGGCAAGATTTATTGATGGACATTTCTCGAGTTTATAAATACATAAACATCACATGCCACTGTTAAGAATATTATCATGTACAAATTAATTCTGTTCGGTGACTTGTGTAAACACATTGCTGCTCCAACTGGAAGGACCTTCAATCTTTCTCTGAATTTCAGACTTTAAACCCCTCTCATTTAACTAGTTTTCTAATTCACTTTGACTTGCCAGCTTGTCTAGCCTTGGCAATGTCGATATCTGATTGGGTAATCGTATGAAACACGTCATCCACGTCATAAATGTCACGGGGAAGATCTTTGTTGGTTTCTCGACGACCCTCAAGGACTAGCCTCGATTCCACGCGATCACGATACCGCTGTGCTGCTTGTTTGCGTACCATCCGACGATACTAAGAGAAAGAAGTGAGATACACTTTATAAACATGTGACTTGACTTTTTGTTTTTGTAAAAACAATGTTTTATAGAACATTACGAGACAGTGTGTTCCCACACTTTCAAACACCGTTTGTTAAAAACACTCCGCAGCGTACAATTCAACCCCTATTAAACGGCCATCCTCGGGGAAATGAATAGTGGCCGCAAAAAGGGGACTGGGCGCTAAATGGAGGTAACAACAAATAAAAAGCCCTCATCGGGGCTTTGATTACTGGCCGCCTTATATAGGTGGCCTCTTAATAGGGGTTTGAATGTATTTTCCAATCTCTTGTCGTTGTTTGGAATATATAGACTCTTTCTTGGAGTATGACTCGTATTGTTTTCACTGTTTTCCTCATTCTTTTGTCCTTTTGTTCTCTATTGTTTTACATCAACTGTGTCTTCTACACCAAGTAACAACCAATATATGTAGTCAAACACAGTCTATCGTGTTTTGAATATCACACACAAATCATAGTAGTCATGTCCTGTTGCATTTACCTCGTTTGGTGATTGATATTGTGGATTTTCATACAATGTTGATCCTCCAAAACTTCCCTCAAACACTCTAATGAGATTCAACACAAACCGTGGTCCTGAAAAAATAACCAACAGAAGTAAGTACTAACAACAACAACATCTTTATTTTTCTATTTATAAATATGAATACTATAACATTTTAAGTAAAGTTAATACTAGGTTAATACTAATACTACTATTTCAGATGAGGAGACTGGAGGCTATAGAAACCGGTAGTTAACCTCTAGCCTAGTTTTGTTGTTTGTTTGTTTGTTTGTTTGTTTTTTTTTTTTGGGGGGGGGCAAGACACTCTCTCCACCCTGGTGAATAAATGGGTACCTGAGAACGTTATGCTGGGGGTAACCCTGTGATGGACTAGCAACCCATCCAGGGGGGAGCAGAAATACTTTCTGCTGCGTCATACTATAGAAACCGGGATAACTTCCAGCCTGATTAGCCTGCGAAGAGGCTTGTGTTGGAGCAAAAGCGCGCAGCGTGTAATCGAGCGTTGAAGCCGCGAGACGAGAAACCGTACTTTCTTGGCACCTCTTCAAAAGACTTCTCCCCGGATCTCGCTGTTCGCTATTCGCGCGTTTGGCGCAAAGGGTAGTCTACTCACAGGCGCGTATACAGACTTAACCCTAGTTATGTGTAATTGCAGGACAGGAGAGATGATGGAAGAATTTCCAGTTTACAGTATAAGTAAAGTAAGGAAGTTTATTGAGTGTCAGGCTAAACCAGCAGTAACTTTAACATAGCAATATCTAACATTATAGTTTAAGGGACAGGCCTTAGCTAGCTGACAATTTTCTAAATTTTTATCACTTACCAACTTATAACTGCATGGAGAAATACAATGTTTATCACTAATAGAAGATAAATAATGAAAATAAGAACGAAACATACCAATCTCTAGTAAAGACCCATCTTCCTCCACAATCTGAAATATAAAAGTCAAATTGAATACTGATGAAATTTCTATCTTCAGAAGCCTGAAAGTCTTTTAAAGTCTTTAGTTAAAGCCAGTTTTAATGCTGACTGATGTGAAGTGACAGGAAACCAAATTTAGCGACCACAGAGCCAACTACAGACGAATCTCCTGTAAGCGACCGCCCAAAATGTCAAGTGGAGAACATAATCGATCAAAATTTTTCCTCATTAAATTATGATAACTGCCGAGACTTAACCCATGCGCCAATGCCTATGCAGTGTTTTATTCATGTAAAAGTCAATTTCGAAAAAAAAATCCAATTCTTCTCTTTGAGAAATTCCCGTTCCTTGTACTAGTCAGAAATGTGGTAATGTTACCACACCTTATTATCCATTCTTCAATCCATTATTAATTTTGTCAACTGGTCACTTCCGGGAGGTTGAAAACAAAGGAAAATTTCAAACTTTTAGCTATAAAAGTGGTCGCAGTCGCTTACAAGAGGTGGTTGCTTACAAGAGGTTCCAAATACAGTCATTTGACTTGCAAACTTTTGGTATTTGGAAAACGGGTTGCTGAGGAGAGGTGGTCGCTTACATGAGGTTCCAAATATAGTGATTTGACTTGGTAACTTTTGGTATTTGGAAAACTGCTCGCTGAGGAGAGGCGTCGCTTACGAGAGGAGGTCGCAACCGGAGGTTCGGCTGTACTACATGTATTATTGTGGTACACTCCTTATGTTCATGTCCTTGGAAAACAGTGGAAAACAAGTAATAGTTTTTACCTGGAAATTCCGGAACCAAATTCTTTTGTCTTCTATTGAAAAGGATAAAATGTGATCTACAAACGGTTTACTCTTTGGATGAAAACAAGGAGTACTAAAAATCTGCAAGTAGAAAATCATTTCATCACATCAGACAGTTGGACTGTTAGCCATCCTCTTTTACCTACTCACCTACTCTCTGCACTACTGAAACATAAGCTTACAGTACGCTTTTAAGAGATTAAAATTAACATGTTAAGTATTACTGTAATACTTAACATGTTAATTTTAATCTCTTAAAAGTTTAATGTAACATTAAACTGTCAGACAGTCATTTTTTTGTAATAGTTGAGACAAAAGTGATTTTTGAATCAAATGCAGCTTGTCACAATATATGTCAGAGTTCAATGATGAGCACTTGAAAACTACCTCTTTGCAGTATCTACATGTAAGTAATTGAAAAATTGAAAAATACTACTTGTTAGTAACTTAGTGTCATTTCACTAGACAAGTCCAAGAAATACATTGTAAGTGCACTTGATTGTGTACATGTATGTCACAGAAAATTGCGCTATGTAATTTTTAATTATTAATCTCATTATCATCATCATCATTATTATTACTATTATTATTGGACAAAGGTTGTCATTTAGTTAACTATACTCAATGCTTAAGTACATTTAACTACAGAAAATGTACAATGTACCTGTATAAACATTTCTTTGAGGAGTGAGTGGTGTGGTGTTTCATCAAATAGCTACAATAGAGATAAAGTCAGGTACAAATAGATCACTAAACTGTAAGTTCTGTAAGACTTCTGGTTGTATAAGAGACAGTTAATTGTCTTAAGCCTTAACACTGCTTATTTTGTGTTATTAGTTTTTCTAAAATCTAGTCTTTTTACACAAAGTGCTTTTTTCATAACATACATAGTAGGCAAGTGAAGTTTCTTGAGAAATGTTTCAAGGAAATTCAAATTACTAAAGTGCTGTTAGAGATAAAATTTTAGGGGAGCTGGTAAGCATGATTAATTTCGGCTAGGAAATGTACTGTCATCATAGTAAGAGCCTGCACCAAGGGCAAATCTGATTTTTTTCTCTGCACACACATACAGTGTATGTGTCAGAAGGATTTTGAAAGAAAAAGTTTTTAACTATAAATAACCAAAGGTTTTGCAAACAATTTAGAGCAAAAAGGAGTGATTAACATATGAACAATATCTCTTCTACTCCATGTCTTCATTAACAAGTTCAAAGTACATGCATGCACAAACACAGAGAATGCTGCTTGAGTGCTTTTGGCCGTCATACACCCTGTAGTTCACAAATGTTACAACCATACAAAGGTAGATGGAGGTACATTGGTGATGTTTGGCACAAAGGGCATAATATGCTGGATGTTTGTTTGACTTACCTTATCAAATGATAAGATAGGCCTTGATCCTTTCAAAGAATTTCCAGTTAATTTAAGTTCATCCATAGTGTGCACTAGGAATAAAAAGTAAAGGTACAATACATGTACAATTGTTGGGACTGGAAAGAATGCTGAACCACTCGGCACTAATCTTTTTATCAGATAGTGTATCAGAGTTAACCTATTCTATAATTTCAAGTGCTGAAAAAAGAAACCCATGAATTGGCTTCTGAGGGTGAGCCTTGGTTAAGGAAAGAGAGGATCACAGAATGATAAAACATTATTTTCTCCTTGCCTATTGTTGCTACACCATACCCGCTGAACTGCAAGGCCAGGTTGGAGCAAGTTATGGGTTTAAACAGTTGCAATTCTTTGGAAAGTAGTTGCAAATTGTATACGCATAAAGAATGCTGCACCATGTAGCACCAATGTAATATTTAGGAGATAGGACATCAGTCAAAAAATTCTCAAAACTCTGTTTACAATTTTCAAATACTGAAATAACAATTGTTTGGGAAGGGCTGTACAAACACATGCACATTTAACATAACTATCACATAGTACAGTTTGTATCACTTTGGCTTATGGAGAAACATAAACTTACCATTTTCCACTAAAAACTTGGCAGATGGACCATGTGGTGTACAGGAAAACCTGAAAGATGAAATTCCAAAATCTGATTTACAAGTCATCATTGTGTCATGAGTAATATTCTTGTGTTTTTTTATACAGTCCAAGGACTTGAAAAGACTTGAATCAAGCTTG
>Ga0126337_10003449_pt1 | contig 10349 bp, 3 predicted proteins | sample DipCmetagenome_FD_92527 | JGI IMG/M metagenome (GOLD analysis project Ga0126337, IMG submission 92527) | Coral microbial communities from La Bocana,Puerto Morelos, Mexico - Diploria C A metagenome | ecosystem: Host-associated > Invertebrates > Cnidaria > Coral | place: La Bocana,Puerto Morelos... | reverse complement strand
GAGCTAGCCGGGCGGAATCGCTCCATGAGCGGGCAAGATCGAAAATTTCCGCCCGCTCCCGGAACCAATCAGATTGCAGGATTTAGAGAATTCCGCCCGCTCACAAGCCAAGAAAAAAATAAAGTGTTGTCTCTCAGTAAATCAATGAAATGGCCGCAAGTTTTCATTTTCCTGAAATTTGGAAGGAAGGTGTAGATGCAAATAGATTATTTAATTTCTGGATAAAAGAAGATCATTAATGGTGTTTTGACTTAAAAAACATGAAATTATTGAAAAATTAAGTGCATACATGTACATATACAACTGCAAATTTCCAGTGATATTTAATTTTAGTCTGTGCAACTTTCTTAAAGCATGAAGTTAAATAATACATAGAAAAACAATTGGAACTATCATTTACATCTATTTCAATAAGAATTATACTAATACAATTGAATTAATATTTCTATGATGCAATAGTTGACAAGTTGATGAGGATGAATTGCCACATAGAAATCTTGAGCTCATAATCTAATTTTTAAATATAAATATACATTGATGACAAATGATAGGACGATATCATTCGTTGTCAATGTATTTTGATATTACTGATGAGATACATGATTTACAAATTCTTCACTAACTTTGATAACATGATAGCCTTGTTTACCAAGTCATGTCTGTCTTTTGTTGTCACTGCAGTGATCGAAGCTCACGGTACTGTGATGAACCACTGTTGAACATCAGTGTAGCTGGAATTGTCTTCACATTTGTCATGGGAGGTGTGTAAGACATTGAGATACACAGTCATGAACATCTTATGGCCATGTCAGTTTCAATCTCGCCCATGCCCCCCCTCCCTCCCTGGTAATCAAACTTAAATAAGCTAATATTAGCATTCACGGCTATATCACTATAAAATGCTATCCCGTGGTCAGGGCATATGCCATTTTTTCACTGCCCCAGCATGGAGTTTCCTTATGCACCAGCTATTTAGGCTGATGTTCTTTTAAGAGTATGCAGTTGCCATTCCTGAAGATACAAATCTGTAGCAAGGTTCTTAGGTTTGAAATGTATGTGTTGTCTCTACCAATGTCTTCTTGCAATGAATTATTGTCCATGTTTTAGTATATCCATAGGTTCTATGCTGTATGAAATATATCAAACACAAGAGACAGTGTTCTTTGGGATATCCAAACACTGACAAGAGAGCTTGAGCACAATGCACAGCAGAATATTTTTGATGAAATTTGAGGTGTTTGGATAGCCAATGAAACAGTGTCTTGAGTGTTTGATGTATCTTCTCAATTGTGAAAAAAATAATTAGTAAACAGAGAAGTAAAATCATCAAAATTTATGCTAAATGAGATGAGATATCCAAACCTCTTTATGATTGTGACTTTCTTTGTTTTTACTTTATGAATTATGAATGAGAACAAGAAGGTAATCTAAACTGATGCCTGCAGTCATGAAACAATAAACAATAACAGAATGCAATAAACAATAAAAGAATTGTATGTTAATCGGTGAAGAGAACTGCTTTTTTGATAACTGTAATACACCTTGTTTGTTCTTTATGTGTATCTTGTGCATTGATTGGTGTTTTTATTTTCAGCATTCACATTTCTATTTGCAATAATGGAACCAGTTCCTTGGCAGCTAAAGATTGCCTTTCATTTTTTTGGGTTTGGCTCTCTTATTCTTGGCATGGTACTATTTGCATCAACTTTGGCATCTACAGTCTGTGTGAGTATTTCTATATGTATGGGTTATTGACCAAGTGTGGGGTCAAGATGGCTGGATATTGCCCAATTTATTTTTTTGCGTGTTTATGGACCGAGACAAAGTCGAGGATCCATAAACATGCAAAAAAAAGAACGAGGCCAATATCCTGCCATCTTGACTGAACAAGCTTGGTCAATAAAGGATTTAGTATATGGGATAAAACACCAAAACATGACAAATTATACTTGCGGGACAAAGCCCGTATCCCGAGTGGGCAAGATAGCTCCATCTTCCCCGCTCAGGTAGCCAATCAGAGCGCGAGATTTGGTTCAACTTGCCCGCTCACAGAGCTAGTCACATAATAAAGCCTGGTTATAGTCAGTGTATTATTATTATTAAATATTATTATTATTATTATTATTATTATTATTATTATTATTATTATTATTATTGATATACTTATGTCTGCTCGATATTGTTGTTTCAGGTTGATTTTACACCTGAGTTGTACATCTTGTCTCTTTCATTTGGAATATTTTCTGTTCTTTCAACTGGTAGGTTTTCATTTCCAAACCAGACTGCATGATTCATTACAGGTATATGGATAGAAATGACTAGGTACAGTGCCATTAAACTGGAAAATGGCTCACAAATAAACTACATACATTACATAAACTTTATTTCAATTCGGATTTCTAGATAGCACTCTTGTGCTAGTATCTCCGAAAAAACTTAACAAAAAACTAAGTACGTAAATATATATATAATAAAAAACTAAATCATTATTATCTAAAAAAGCACAATGATCTTCTATTTGTTTTTAAATTGTCTGACTTTTCGTTTAAACATAGAAAGGGTATCGGCCTTCCAAATAGTGTCCGGTAGTTTGTTCCATATATTGGGGGCCAGATGATGAAAAGAGTGAAGACCAAATGTTGTTGTCCTAACATCTTCTGTACTCTTCTTTGCTTCAATGTAACCATATGTGGTTTGTGTAGTAACTCATCATAGGTACTAGATTGATAATCTAAAACTACTCTGAGCGTCTGCTTATTTAGCTGTTCAAGCTTATCTTTACTACGTGTGCAGCAATGGTGCCAGACATCACTGAAATATTGAAACCCTGGTTGTATGAAAGCATTATATAGTCTTTGCCTCGTCTGTCTGGTAGCAAGATCACATGGCTCAAGTGACTGAGTCACATGTGAGAACTAGTGAGTAACAGATAGCTTCTTGAGTGTGAGGCCTTCAATGTCAGCTTACTTGCAAGCCAAATTATGCATAAAATTTTGTGCAACTTTGAGTTGGTTTAAAATCAGTTTTATTGTATTACCACAGCCCAAATAAAATTACAGAAAAATGCAGTTCTGCCATATATTTTACAACAATTATTAGATATGAATAGAATTGGCACACTAGCTACATTATCTTTTGTTTGAAAATCATACGACTTTAAGGAGGCAATAGCTTTGTATGAAGCATACAAAAGTTGTGTGTTGTTCTAGCAGTGTGTTTGTCTCTGCAGGGTTTCTTCTCATCATGCTTCCCTTTTGGTTGGTAAATTACCTGTGGCCTGATTCTGTCCTCAACCGGCGAGAAAGGCGTGGAATTTGTTATGAACCTGTCAAGTGCTGCACCTGTCTTTGGCATATTTAGAACGTATCTAAGACATATTTAACCTTCCCTTTCATGTCGTTAGTGCCAACGAGTATCATCTTGGCAACTTGTTGTAAAACAAGTTAGTGATAGGTTTACTTGTGCAGTATAGGATTGACAACGATGAGATAGTGAAGTATTACCTTTTTCAAAAATATTGACCCCACCTGGAGATGTTTCCAAAATTTCCCAGGTTCTCCTGAACAACTATCTCTCATGTAAAGGTCGTATCATATCTGTTAATGGCTAATCACGAGGAAAACAGTTTTTTTATGAGAATCGTGATGTTTCCTAAGACAAAGTTAAAAAAAGTTTTTTCAGGGTCGTCTTTTTTTGTTATCATTCTGTGTTAATATTCTCCATCCTTAACCATCATTGTTCCTTTATGGTTTTTTTATCTATTTGGTATTTTTCTACCAAACTTTTATTTTTAGGTTTACTTTGAAGGCAATTTTGTACGTGGCCAAAAAACAACTCAAAACGAAGCTCCTTTAAGGAACATTTTATGATTCTAAGCAAACTGGTTTCCTTAGAGAACAGTCATTGAATGTTCAGAAATACTGCTGCTGGGATACACTTGAATTAAGTCAGTGCCACCCCGCCCTTGCTTCGGATGCGAGCCCCTAGTTGTATAACAGTGTTTGATATCTCTGTTAACTGTGAACATGTATATAGCTATTTATTGTTGACTTTACACGCTGATGAAGCATAGGTTTGCATTTTGGTACAAAACAACTCGGTCTGTAGAGAGTGCATAGAAAACCAGTTTACTCACTAGCCTCCAAATCTTTCATCCGTTACATTACTTCAATCTGTAATTTGAATTCGGTTTCTTGAAAACGTTTCTCCAGAATCTGCTCGCCTGACTGCGTAGGAAGGATGATGCAGTCAATAAGGTGTCAATTAAAAATCCTACAGGTGCAAACGTTTTCCCTCACTTATTGTGTTATATAACTAACAATGACTGGATTTCTTTTGTACCGAGTTTTTGCTGCATTAGTAGATTACTGATTGTACATTTAACTTTTAGTGGTCAGGAGATTGGATGTAGATGTAGTTATCTATAAGTAAGCATCAGGCGTACGCACACACCCCCGTTCACTCATATTTTTTTCATGTTTTTCTTTTAGTCATGTTTTAATGTAAAGACTTTTGTAATTTGTAGTCACGTAGAGAATCAGAAAATAATTGAATACTTAAGGTATCTAGGTTACTCACCTTAGATTACGCTGTAAATATAGATGTATTTTTACAATGAATGATTTGTGCCGTTTAACTCTAGTCCTGTCTTTTGTCCGGCCGACCAGTGATGCTTTTAGGGCTTAAAAAGTGTCTTTTACTATCATTCTCCATTTTCGACATTGAAAACGATGTTTCTTCCTTAGTGCCACAGTATATAAAATTGGGCCAGGTTTAATCTTGCCCGACATTTTCAAGAGAATACTAGAAGACATATTTAATGTACATACTGCAAATAAGATTAGGGCTGTGCATGATGAACATTTTCACCTTTAAAAATGGCGAGTGCCATAATTAGAAACTCAAAGGCTGTTTCGATTGCAAAAATTTATCGCGGATTCGATCGTCTTCGTTGTTGATTTTACAACGGTGTCAAACTTAACACATCTTGAGGTGGGTTGAGGGAACAACAAACGCAATAGGAAATGAATAATATTTTCCTGATATCTCTTATAATGATATTATTATGAATTGGAAGATTAATTACTCTCAATATAATTAAAATGGGATTGGCCAATTAATCGATTCGATTTAATCTATAGTTGTTTAATGCTGAAGCTCAAGCCAACAGGCCTACACCGAAACAAGGTATGAGGAATTCTTTACGGCAATAATAATTATGATTACAATTCGCTTTCATTTCTCGGCGATCAAACGCGTGATTAATAAGAAGACTTTTTAACGACATTTCTCGAAACAGTCTTAAGTATTGCCGACATTCAGGGGCCATAATCCCATTATAGTTCTTGCGGCAAGGCAGTATTTGAATACTTGGGTCATCGTGGGATTTTGACTCTTGGCCATATAAGAGGAAAATTCCGGTCCTTTAACGCAAACAATATTGACATAGACGCCAACATTTGTTTCTGTTCCTTTATCTTATAGAACTGTGGATGAAATCGTAGTATTCTCGGCTTAAGAGTTTTGTAGAAAGAAAAAAAAGAAGGAAAAAATTGAAATTGAGCGGGCCAGTGATAAGCCAGTGATAACTAGTCACTAGTGACTGGAGTCAAGCAGAAACATTACAGGACTGACATGTCATACATGTACTAATGCATCTCCTCAGATAAAGAGTGGAAAAAGTATTGAGAGAATTTCTGTATAACCGGGGCGAGAGAATGCAAATGGCGGCTTGTGTATGGAACAAGTGCGTCGCTAAGCCACACGGAAAACTTAGAGTTATAAAGAGACCAATTCACTTCTCTGAATTATTCAGTTTGAGTAATAATATTCTTTTAATATTCGTATTCTACACGCATGGTGAGTTCAAGGTTTCATTACATCAACGTTTTCATTCTATATCGTAGTTATAATGTTTCAAACGTTTTTACAGAGATTTCCGAGAGAAAAGATAATTCCACGCCTTTCCATCAGCCAACGAATGCGACGAAACTTGTGCTTTAGTTAGTGGAAACATCTGGAATAAATGGAAAAGAAATGAAAAGCTTTTAAAAACTCGCTACAGGCAGAGCAGGTATAAGTAGCTAAACTGCACTCATCATGTGTATACTGCGCAGTCTCAGGACTTGTCTTAATGCACGTTACTTCATCTGCAAGAGCTATTATTGTCTTTGATCTGACTACCGACGCGGAAGTGGGATGTTTTCTTTCTGAAAATGTTCGCTTTAATTTCCGATATTTCGCTAATTTCGGAAATGCCTCTTGTTAATTGAACAGTGGCTGTTGCAGAAGTTAAAGAGCATCATTAATTCAATGCCAGTGAAGAAAAGAAAACACATGTTAGCTTCATTACACATTTTAGTCGGTCTTGAAAACTTTAGAATACGTAAACCTTATAAATAAGTCCAAATACATACTCTCCCATTTCACTATTCTTTTTCTATCGTTGTTTTGTATCAAAAAGTTTAACTGACTTCAAACTGGAAGTTTTGACTAAAAAAACATGATATTACAGTGAACATGAACATGAGGTTAGAACATCCCTTGAACATGAGAACCAGTTCGTTTTTTTGAAACTGCACCCTAAGACTTGAATTGACAAGGCTCTCTCTTCTCGAACTAGTCTACTGTCATTTATTAAAAAGAAGGTAAAAAGCAGAAGATTGATCAAAGCTGGAGACCAAAGCGTTAACAAGTTTGCTGCCGTTAGTCTACAATGAGTTAGCATTATATTATAAAGTAAAGCCTTCAAAGATAGATAAACTTTACACGGCAATATACCTTACCGTACTCGCTCGCTAGTAATATTACGGAACTCACTTATAAGTTACCTGATCTGTTCAGTCCGAAGGGCATTTTCTCCACCTAGCCCAGCGAAAGACTGATGAGCAGTCTGGTTTATAAGTTCGTTTATACAGCTTTCTGCTATGTGATCTTCTAATAACCAATGGCGTGATATTCTCAAGTTCTTGATTAGGGCCATCATCTTGTTTTTCCGACGAGGCTGACAGAATGAATACGACCAAGGAACAAACGACAACCAGTCTGAAGGCGATCATCTTGTCAGAGCTCGTCTATTCTGGAAAACAGTTGCACGTCTCTAGGGTTTAAGTAGGTTATGGTCTTCGCGGCTAAATAAGTAGTGTGACGACAAGCCATTTTAAAAACATCTGCTAAGTGTATTTTGATTTTCAAGCATTTATTGAGAAACGAAAGCTTCTCTATTAAGTTGTCAAAGAACTAAAATGTTTCAAAATGCCTAATTTTTAAAATGGAGCGCTAAAATAAAGGTCAATTATCGACCATATGGTTAAAACTGAGTTTCCTTAAATATATTAAAAGGTTTTACCACTCTTTGTCAAGAGGCAAGCCGGATACTGTCACGTCTGGTGTTTTAAGACTTAGTTTGATTGTCGGATATAAAGCCTTCAGTAAAATTTATAGCCACGTATGTTCATGTTTTTACTAGTTGCTATATTTTTACCCTAGGCAGCAAAATGTTGGTGTAAATGGAATGTGTCCGATTACAAGCTGAAATGATGGCGATATATGAATACAAACTACACATGTTGTACAATATTTTTGCAAAATTTCAGCAATCCCAATTATTCCAGCCTCGCCAACGCCATACTCTTACGACCAAAAGTTATAATTGAAAATGCACCAATTTAAGTGCAGATTATGCATTGATGTGATCTTGTGAAATAACACAGGAAAAAACACCTTGTTCTGGAAAGGGGGCTTAAAATGAAAACGAAAGGACGGTCAAATGAAAGATAAAGAAGCAGGGAATCAATACATGAAATTCGTGTCCAACTTATCTCCCTTCTGGTTTCAGAGTGCACACCCCACGCTCAACCCACGATGATATAAAACTGATATTAAAATTAAATGACCAAACACTTGCAAATTCAATGGGAAATTTTGGCAAGCTTCTAAAAACGTCAAATGAGCACATGCTTTATGTTTGACAAATCATTGTATCTCTTCTTCCTTCCAGCGGAAAAGATGACGGGAATAAAGCAAACACTTTCAATGAATGACCTATTTGTTTTGCTTTTGCTATAATTTTTGCGCTATGTATTTGAAGCGAATGACAGAATACTTAAGTCGCATTGTATAAATTATTTTCGCAGAGCATAGACCTGGGTCAGTTCAGTGGCCTTGAATGAAACGTTTTGATTTCTTAATTATTTGGTCACATAACTTGACGTTTACAAGGAGTGTTTAATTCACATTTAGCGTTTTTTAAGGCTAAATTAATTCCTATGTTAATTCGTGTGACGATGTTAGTCCCAATTTGTTTCATTTCATGTATGAACTGGCGGAAAATTCCAAATGTGTGACGTCATTTGAGAGTAACGCCTTACACACCCTGTAAGCATGATTACCATTGCAAAGGTTCTTTTGGAGAAGCAAGGGGAAGCTCACTAACGAAACTAGTCAGACAATCTCAGATAGTACAGAGTGCACTTTGATACAGTAATCATACAGGTCCTCACCCCTGCCGTTGAGTAATCCTGAAACTCCTCCAGACCTGTATTTTGATTCGTTCTCTTATCCCGTAGCTTCTATTGTTTTCGGTGACATGGCTATTGTGTCATTATTTCTTCTATCTCCCTGCCGTTCTCTCCCTTAGTCAACTACGTAGGCCTTTTTCTCTTTGCATGAGAGAATAAAATTTTAATAAACCCCTAATCTTAGCAGTGCGTATGTTTCATGTCTGTAATCATGTACTTTTAAGGCCCAAAATAATTTACAATTACCGTTTGTCAAGACGGTTTTGAACTTGATTGTGGAGTTTTACGTTGAAATTCGCTCATTTTAAATTCAATAATATGTAGAAGTAGCAAATGTGGAAATTTTGCTTTTCACGCCAACGTTTGTCACTTGATACTTTCGTTTTCCTCGTCAAGGTATCAGAAATATGCAACATGATACCCTTGTTTTCCTGAAAATGTAAGAAAGAGCTGTATTGTTTTTTTACTCGCTGCTGGAGGACCTGGAGATAATTGGAATAATGCTAAATATCTGATAAAATATTGAAGATAAAATATTTGTTTTATTCAAAACGTAAATTTTCGAGTCACGGAATAGTGCGCTCTTATTATTCTGTTGCCACCTTTGCTGTGAACAAGAAAACACGTCAAAGTAATACACAATGCTAACGATAAAAACAAGTAAGGAGTGTCTCACCGAGAAGCATCGAAGGTAGAGACCTTTACTTGACCGAATTATATTCTACATCGTTGAGCAAGTCACGTCAAATAAAAGACTGACGAAATCTACTGGCAGTTTCATTTAACTAGTTTTACATGTAACTAACACGGAAAAGTTTTGACTGAATATGAACTTTTTCTTCTCGTTTTACTCACTTCGTTTTACACTCAATATAAATTATACCTCTTAAACACTTGATCCTACTCTTCTGTATAACCTCCTTATATTCTGCACACAGCTTGTCTATATCCTTTTACGCGTTTATTGTACATACTTATATATATTTTCCTTTTGTACTTTCTTTTAATATTAATATAATTGATATAACGTGTCAATTGTTTGTACGTGTCTGTGACCAACACGAAAGCCTATGCTAGTTTGATCGCAGTTGTGTACTACACTGTGATATAACGGGACGGGAATTTGAGAACATGAGAGAAATGTAGAAAACTCGAGCCGCAGACATCCTCGTCCCTCACCACTATAACAGCAACATTTGATGAAATGGAGGAACCATAACACCCGGTTAAACCATAGTTAAACCGGGCAACAACTCGTTCGTCTTTTAAATCTTCCCTCAAAACATTCTTGTTTCGAAAATCTTACTTTTCATTTATTATATTTTATGAGAAACTGTATTTTAATCAAGTCTTTCATTTATTTTATTTACTAGGAATAGTTACTACTACAGCTGCCCCCGCTGTTAATCAGTTTTTTTAATCATATCCATGACTACAATCAATGCTTTCACTTGATATTTTGGTTCTTCTGTAATTGACTGAAAATCATTTTTGGGCGGGGACTTTTACGAACAAACACTCAATTACCCTCAAGGGCGGCGCGTGTATTCTAAATTACTCTCGTGCTGTACTGACAAATTGTCCCATGCATTTTGGCCTTCTCCTCTTCAAGGTTAGCCTGCGAACGAAGACCTATTTCCGGCTGTCGTTTGTCTCCGGAGACAAGCGACAGCCGGAAATAGGTCTTCGTTCGCAGGCTACTCCAAGGTGGATAAAGGGTGAAAGTTTCTAAAGAAACTGTGGTGCTGCGTCGGTGGGGGTAACAAGGTAATTTGGTTATATCAACTAAGTTGAAAATGTAAATTGGCCACCGTAACGTGTTATAAAGCT
>Ga0126337_10003447_pt1 | contig 10350 bp, 9 predicted proteins | sample DipCmetagenome_FD_92527 | JGI IMG/M metagenome (GOLD analysis project Ga0126337, IMG submission 92527) | Coral microbial communities from La Bocana,Puerto Morelos, Mexico - Diploria C A metagenome | ecosystem: Host-associated > Invertebrates > Cnidaria > Coral | place: La Bocana,Puerto Morelos... | reverse complement strand
AGTAAGCTGCTGTAGTGAGTGATTATCTAAAATATGCCTAGGGAATTATAAACAAAGGATTTAAGTTTGTGAGTCTACCCTATCATAAGCAGGGGTGGATCTGGAAAAGTCAGAGAGAAAGGGATAGGGGAAAATGGGGTAGAGGTCAAACCTCTGAAAAATTCTCGTTTGAAAAATTCAAAAATGCAAGGAAAAAAAACGGGGGGGAGGGGGAAGAGGGGGAGGAATAAAAAATTGTAAATAGTTGTGATAAAAAAAATAAAAAAAAAAAAAGAAAAAAAAGGGGGGGGGGGGGGGTAACATCTCTATGCTCGCTCCCCTACATTTGCCCCTGAACAGATTAGAAATAATCTCTGATTTCTGATTTTCAGTGACAGTTTTGTTAGCAGCAATACATTACCCACCTTTTTGTTTAATAGGTTTTATTAGTGGTTTCATCACAGCTTGTATAAAGTCAGGGGCATATCCTAGAGTCTAGAATAGAAGAAAGAATTCATATTAAAGATTGGTTATTGCTAAGTACTGTATTGATCAAAAGACATATCAAGTTGCAGGCCTCTGTTATAATTAGATATTATATTAATAAACAGTGAATAAAGTAATACCGGTAAGCCTCTTGTGAAACTGTTTGGCTGTCTCAACAGGCAAGTGAAACAATTACTATTGTTAAGAATTGACTTGAAGTTGAAAAGCAAAGGTAAATTAGCCAAGTTATATTGTATCTTGAGTCAAGCTTGAGTCATGAGGCAAGTCTGAGTCAAGTTAATTTCCCTTTTTTATGTGTATATGACATGAAAAATATTTCCTGTTTATTTGAAAGGCGTTTCAAAAAATTCAGTACAATGGCATTTTTCTTTTTGAAATATCTTTTTAGATATTTAGATATTTAGATAAGATCGGTGATGATGTCATAAGATTGGCAACTAACAAATGGTAAAATACTGAATAAGCAATATCTCTAAAACTATTAAAGCAGTATTCTTGGAACTTGGCACCACAAATGTGCATCAAAAGAAACAAAATGACACTCTTCAGGATGCTGCCATGACAAAAGTTTTGCTGCTGGTGCTGTCTCATTAAAAACTGAAATTCCCAGTTTTGTCTGAAACCAAGAACCAGCTAGTACAGCCAATCCAATAATAAAAATCAAGACAATATGGGAACTATGTCTGTTCCAAGCAGGACCCTTTGGCTCACTTTAGAGGTTACAAATGGGGATATTTGGTTTTTTGACAGAGAGACTGAAGCTGAAGCTATGCCAACAATACTAAGGGTGTAATTTTTTCCTTTTGTGATGAACATTTGAGGTGCCAAGTTTCAAGAACACTGCTTCAGTATTTCCAGAGATATTTTTTATTCAGTATTAATTTTTAACATTTTTTAGTTGCAAATCTCATGATGTCATCACCAATCTAATTTGCATAATACAAAAATATCAATATCTCTGAAACGAAAAAGAGATAGTTCGAAAAGAAAAACGCCATTCTTCTGTATTTTGAAAGGCCTTTCAAATAAGCAGAAGATATTTTTCATGTCATATACACTTTAATAGAGGTTTGACTTTTTTTTTTCAAAGCGGATTGCAAGAATTAATTCCTGGTTTGATTCTCAGCTACTTTTCAAAGAAGTAAAGATTCCTCTGTCCTTGAAGCAAAATTTCTTTTTTTGGCTTTGCCAAAGAGCTTAAGAGTGGCAGTTTTCAAATTGGCATTTTCAAGTAATGAATTTGTCTCATTGTTCAAGTTGATAATTACTGTGCCATTAAATTGTAAACTGAAGGTATTGGCATAAAACACTGAGATAGTCATATGTAAGCAGGATTTGGTGACTGGTTTTTTGGTTCATGATCAGCCGGTTTCACAACACTCAACACAGAACACTTTTAATCTTTTCATCTTTCGTTCATACGTACCGGTGATTTATGTTTGGCTACCGTCAAGAGTGACATAGTGATTTCTGACAAGTAATCAGATACAAGGTAATTGATATCACCATCATGAATAAGCTGTGGAGCTGCAGAGATACGAAACAAATTTATGGCTGAGTAAAAAAAAAAATGAATAAAGGGTGAAAGTTTCTGAAGAAACTGTGGTGCTGCGTCGGTGGGGGTAAAAAGGTAATTTGGTTAAATCAACTAAGTTGAAAATGTAAATTGGCCACCGTAACAAGTTATAAAGCTGACGTTTCGAGTGTTAGCCCTTCGTCAGAGCGAAGGACGAAGGACTAACGCTCTGACGAAGGGCTAACGCTCTAAATGTCAGCTTTATAACTCGTTACGGTGGCCAATTTATATTTTCAAGTGAGTTGATATAACCAAATTAAAAAAATATAACCATAATGATTTATTAAGCATCCAGGGCACTAATTTATTTTGATAGGGCAAAGAATGGTACATATTAGGGACAGGCACTTCTTTTTGTTTGTCACTAGATGCTTTAAGGTGTCAGTATACTTCAATTTAGAGTTTATCCTTCAATCGTGCTTCAATTCTCTAACGTTGTCCATAGTTTCTTTTCTGGATTACCCAGTATTTTATTTGCTGTTTATTAATTCTCAATTTTGAAGCCTTTAAAAGAAACAGAAACTATCATGCCATTTTGTGTTGGGAGAGAAGTTGAAACCATGTAAAAACAAGCCGACGATCTGCTTCAAAAGTTGCTAATTTTGCGTTGAGTGATCATGGTTCTGCTGCATGGCTTGATTTTCTGTGGGTTTATAATGTATTCAGCATTTTGCAATTTGTTTTCTTGCTGTTTGATCTATGACAGCTTTGTGATATTCTTTGCATCTTTATAGCCATTTGTTGTTCAAATCACCACCTTTCCTGGACAATAAATACAAGCATATGTTCAGCATCCTCACTAAACTGAGTACCAAACAAGACCATGCATTTTGCAATTTCTCGTTAATCTACTGTTCATTTGCAACATCCAGATCCATGATGGTATCTTCAATTCTCTATCATTTTGATGTCTGTTACAGGGCTGCAAATAACTAATGGGGAGCCGCCGGTCACATTGTCCGGTCAAACATGTTTTTGCTCAGACACGACCTGGTTTTGGCCAGTCAAATTGAAAAAATCGTAGTTGAAAACTAAAATTTCTCTTAACAAGTCGGTAAGTGACTGGACAACATGTCTGGCCATCCAAAGATTTGTCCAGTCAATACCCAATTCTGACCGGACATTGTCCATTGACCGGCCGTTATTTGCAGCCCTGCTGTTAAATGTAGATCATCATCAATACCACAGTTATAAAAAGCCAATCCTTGGAGTTATCAGTTCCAACATCAGTAAATGTAACACTTCATGTATCAACAATTGCTTAATACAAACCAAATTGGAAAAGCTTTTTTCATCTGTTTCTTGGTAACAAAAATGCCGTACAGGAATGTACATTTTAACTTTGTTTACAGCTACTTTTGAACAGATTTAGCTGCAATTTGGTGGAAATGTATCCAGGTAGATGCTCTACAAATCTGTATCTCTTTGATCTGGTTTAAAAGTTATGGCTTTGTTTGTCAAAGGAAACCCACAGTGTTCCAATATGAAACTTAAGGATAACATAAAAAGAAAATGAAGCGACCTTTGAGAAATCAGAGATAAACTTTGAAGGGCATCATGTAACAAATCCATTCCAATATTAATCACATTTGTACTCCAGAGGACAGGTTAGACAGGTTTTCTTGCAACACGCAATCGACGAATTGGATTGAAGTTACGAAAAAATCAATTTGGTGTGTTGGATTATAAACCTCTTATAAGACGTTTTGTTGTGTAGTATCACTGCAAAAATTTTCCTCATTGTTTGTTTTTTGATTCACACTACAGGCTCATCAAAAATGGTACAACTTGTAAAAATACTCAGCAATACTACACAGCAAAACGTCTAATAAGATATATGTACTTGTAATCCTCATTTATTAATTAAGCTTTCAGGAAATGTATATTGGGAGTTATTTTCAAAGCGTCCACATGAAAATGCGCTAATGTAAGACAGTCAGTTGAGGTATACTGAAACCTTACATCAGGAATTGTATCAGTGATTGATAGTCATAATGTTCAATTTTAAGCAGACTGCATAATTCATTCGTGTGGTCTGTTTATTCTTCCTCAATTTCTTGAATGTCATTATCAACGTAAGGTGCTTACTTGTAGGGGATAGGGGAGATTAGTGGGATAGGACCACACCTAAAATTTGTTTCAATGAAATAGTGTAGGACAATGAAAGTCACGTGGATCACAGAAAGGTCCAGCTTGATTAATCCCTTCTGGAGTGTGGGCGGGGACAGGGTGGCGGGTGCAGTGATATTTTAATTAGCTTAAAGCTTAAGTTACAATTTAATTTAATAGAACTTAGACCTTAGTTGTTCACCTGCCAAAACTGAATCTCCCCAAAATCCAGACGCACAACCAATTCGAACTGTTCTTCCTTGCAAAGGTTTGGACATAAACCTTTTCTGCTGTCGCATTGGAGAACAAATAGCGGCAAGAACAACTGGATTCCATGTCTCTAGTGAAAACGACGAATAAACATTCGCTAGTTTGACACTTCCACGCAAGGAACAAGTTATGGCGGCCATATTTCCGTCTATCTTCTAAAGAATATTGACTCTAATAGAACAGAAACAAAAAGACATGGTCACGCGTCAATAAATAAACTCTTCCCTCAGCTATTTTCCAAGGTTGACATCTTGGGTTGTGAAGGCTAGGCTGCATGGCAAAGAGGCGAGGATACAAAGCCTTGCGTAAATCAAAGAAGAAAGATGGCGGAACCGGAGGGAATGGATGTTGATTCTCCCGCAGTTCCATCGACTTCTTCAGGCTCCAACAAGAAGAGATTCGAAGTTAAGAAGGTAGATATGCTCCTTAATCGTTTTCTTCATGTCCGCCTACCTTGTGTAACTTTCTCTTTTTCATTAAAACTTATCATTTCTTTCTCTTTCATGGCAGTGGAATGCTGTTGCTTTGTGGGCATGGGGTAAGTACTTTTTTGATGCCAAGCAGGGTATGTTTCAATTTTGTTCTCGATTGTCCTAATTCAATATGTATTTTCAGACATTGTGGTTGATAATTGCGCCATCTGTAGGAACCACATCATGGATTTGTGTAAGTATTAAACAGAAAACATAAGTTGTTTAAAATAATTTATAAGCTTATTATCTTCTTTTATTATCCAAAAGTTATTGGTATATCGAGTGGTAACAAATTGATAAAGACGATATGATATCCTCACATGCGAAAATATAATATCCTTACCTGTGAAGATATCACTTTTGACCCTTAACTATGCTTATATTTGCTGGCGTACAGGTGTATGATCGAAACAGCTTCGGTTCTTGTTCGATCGGTCGTCTTAGGCAATCTTTGGTTATCTTTGTTAATCTTCAGAAAATGCTTGGAAATGTTTGGAAAAGGTTTGGAAAAGGTTTGGAAATGCTTGGAAAATTTTTTGGAAAATCTTCATAAATTTTTGAAAGTGGTCAGAAATCTTCAGAAAATCGCCACAGATGTTATTTATTGTGAATATGATAAATGAATGAGATTAGATTTCGATAAACATTTCAAAATAAAAATGAGCGATAGAAATTTTACACAACGTTTTGATGTCATCATGACATCATTATCAAGTGACAAGAAAATAACGGTTCCACAGTGTTATATACCGGTATGCGGTGAGAGGTGTGATTGTTCATTAACATATTTGTCTGCACAGACAAATATGTTAATATCCTCTATATATTTTTCACACAGTATAGATGAGCTCAAGTTAAGTATGCCATGAAATTTTGTTAGAATGTTCACAAGGCCCTTTCATGTTAATTGTACACCTTGGATATAAAGCATATATATGTCATCTTTGTGTGAGAGTGAAATCCGTTCAGATTATACAATCGTGTGTATTTACATGATTGCTGACTATTTTATACAGAGTCCTGGATGCACACTCACTCCACTCAATATAGCAACTCTGCTGGTTTAATTGTGTAAACAGATTTATTTGTTTCTTTAGGTATAGAATGTCAAGCTAATCAGGCTTCTGCAACAAGTGAAGAGTGCACTGTGGCATGGGGTGTCTGTAATGTAAGTATTACAAACTAGGAGCAGTCAAGGAACTCAGAAATGTAGTTTGATCAGAAGATATTTAATAAAGCCCTTCAAGCTAGCTGTCACTTTAGCTAGCACAAAATCGATTCCCTTCTGGATCAACCGTTCCCTTCTGCGTACAACCGGGTAGACATAAATATTCGATTTTGAACTCATATTGAGCTCAATTATTTTAAAATTGAACGAGAAAAAATGGAACAGATGCCTTGTTCAATGAAAAATATCTTCAAAACTCTATAGAGACGCACAAATTCTCCCAAATCGCTTGTTACACGAAAGTTGTTTATCCTAAAATGCCTCGTTTTCATGACTAGGTACCAGTTTTTTACCGTACGTCCGCCATTTATGAAATCGGTGTATGACATCATCACTTTCCTAATTTGTATAATGAAAAACATCAATATCTCTAAAACAAAAAAATGTAAAAATGAAAACGTCATTCTTATTTTTTTCAACAAAGCCTTTCGAATAAGCAGCAATTATTTTTCATTTCATAGGCACTAAAACAGAAAATCAACAAAAATATATTCCAAAAGATACTATTCCCTGAAAATGATTTGGGTCTGAAAATAAATTTCCAAAAAATTGAAATTCTGAATCACAAACAATCTTATTGTTGTCGGTCGTTAGTGCAACTTTAGACAGGGAACTAGGAATAGCTTTATATATGTTTTCAGTTTTGGGGTTTGATGAGATGTTTGTGGCAGTATAGAAAGGTGCTTTCAAGGTTTTAGTTTGACCTTCATCAATCAAAATGCAAGAACTTTAGGTGGTAAACACCACATTGTTGAATGGTTCGAGGTTTATTTCGCTAATGTGAAGCAATCTGCATTAGGATGAATTTCTTTTTTCTTTTTTTTTTAATTTTCTTCTTGGTAGGTGCTAATTGCAATGTTCATAAGTTGTTAAATTGGCTACAGGTAATTACATTGTAGCCAATGGTAGCTCCTGTTGTTTTTCTATCTGGATTAAGGGGTTGGCTTTGTTCCAAAATGGAAGGCTTCATATGATAAGCTTTGAGACTGCTTTACAAGATACACTAATGTTCTTGTCTCGAAGTGTGAGCAAATGTTATGCGTAAAAAGTTGTGAATTTGATGAACAAGGAGCAAAAAAGCAGCAGCCAAAAATTTGTTGCTCAAAGTAGACTTGCTTTCTACTATTTGCAACAACTAATTTATCATGCAAGGTAAAAGACTTGAAACATCAACCAAGTTTTGTATCGAATTTTCTCACACTTAGCCACCTTTAGAACACAGCGCAACATGTTTATTTTGTTTTGTTGTGCACGTTAGGTGGATCGCATGTGTTCAAAGAAATTTGAAGGTGATATTTAATAAAGAACCATGAAGATAACCTCTTGTTTAATTATTTTCAACTTGGATTTTTGTTGTTTTTAGCTTAATTTATTTTCACATTCCTTCAATTTGAAGGATTTAAACCTGAACGAGCATTTCATATGCATGAGGAAGGACTTATTGTTTGCCCTGCAACTTTTAATTGATCTGACCATAATCTCTTGATCTGACCAACTGTCCCAAATCATGTTGTTTACACCTCGAGATCAGAAACTAAGAATGAGCCATATATAGCAAGGCTAGTGAAAACTGTATGGCTCACAGAGAACTTGAGGTAACATTCACAACAAACTGTTCAGAACAATAGAAAATAATATATTGATTCAAGAACATCCATGTGCTCTAATCGTTTTAATACAGTTTTGACTTCTTTTCTCATTTAGAAAGAGTGTTTGTTTGCTTGAGATTGTTTTATCTATTTCTGAATGAAAAAGTGTTTCTCATCCAGTATAAGGGCTGCATTCAAGATGTGCATCCCAAGAATTTGCTGGATTTACAGTAATTGTTTAGTAATACAACTTTCTGAATATGTCGACATAACTTAACTATTCAAGGGAAATCTCTTTAATTTTTCTCATTGTGTGGCTCCTATCAAGCCAAGATCACACAGGTCATCAGGAGTTTTTTATATGTGAGAAAGTCCCTTCACTCTTGTATTTACTTTTCTTTTTTCCTTATATTTCTGTAATATATTTTTCATATCTAATTTGTTTGCTCATACATAAGCCAAAATAAAACAAGAACAATTTCAGTAGTTGAAATTGGTAAAATTGAAGATTTGTCGTGAATTTGCCATAGAAGAAAAAGCCAGCTCATTGTGTTGTGTCAAGTTATGACTAATCCATGTGCAGTTTGGCAGTAATCTTCTGGTTTCATCTCACACTTGATTGGTCGCAAACAATAAACATACCAGAGAGTTTCTCAAGTGTTCACGGTTTTACTGGAATGACTGTAAATGCTAACTTGCGTAAATCCAGCCAATTTTCTTTTTGTCACCTCATTTGCATCTATTTCAAACTTTAGTGACTTTTCATGTACTCTGCCCAAAGTATAATTTACCTGACAAGACCTTCTGCTGGTGCTAGATAAACTACAACTGTTTGCATACTTGCTCATGACTCTACTGTGAGAGCATCAACCCTCAATGTTTTCTATACAAACCTGACAGTGCTTGATCCATACTTTTGGACAATGTTCTCTCAGTATAGCCTATGTTCATTTGGTATACAAGATACATGGAAGCTCTATAGCAACTGTTCTGACTACTTATCTTGTAAGCTTTACTGTTTTTTTTTCTCTAAAATGTAAGGTGTCCGAATTCCGCACTGCCCTGGTGACCCAAGACACAATCTAAAAGTAATGTTTGCACTATGTTAACTTTGTTTTGCAGCATGCTTTCCACTTTCACTGCATCTCCCGCTGGTTAAAGACTCGCCAAGTCTGTCCACTGGACAACAGAGAATGGGAATTCCAAAAGTAAGTAACTTGTTTGAATCAAAAACTAACCTTGTGAGTTCACTCCTATTAAGACTGAAGAAATAGTTATTCTATATCGGGTAGCTAAGTACTGAAGGAGTAATGGTGTTTCAGTGAATGACCAGAAAAGATCAAGGATTTGTGTAGCTTTATAATTATTGTGAACTATTTAAGCCTATTTTAAGTTATTTACCTGCCTGCAAATTTTCTTGGCATACAACAAAGTCTTGTATGCTTGAGTACACAACAGATTCCTGATTCTAAAGATTTTTCCTTTGCAAGTCTAGAAAAAAGAAAACCGGCTATCCATTTGTACAACTCAATAAATGAGTAAGTTTTTCTTCAGACACTCAAATAATGTTCTTTATTGTCATAATAATTCTTGTATTTCTAGGTACGGCCGTTAAAAGAGAATCATTCTCCCTTTCTGCGGGCTTTGTCACTTATCCATGGATTATATAACTTTGTGTGAAAAAAAATCCTGTAGAACTTTGTTTTTTCTGTTTGTATGAATGCATTTTGAGGACTTTTTTGTCTTTTGGTTAAACAATAAAACTTTTTTCTTTCTCAATCTCTGCTCAGTTTTGTGTTGTGATCTTCATGTTAGATAATGGCAATTGCATTTATTTGTAATTTGGATTGATATCGAAGTATGAGTTCAGTTTATATTGACTGGCAGCTAAATTTTAACTTGTTAAGTAATTGTCAGTTGGTGGGGACACATACACACTGGGGAGGAAATGCTTGAAGGAAAGAAATATTAGGGACCTCCAGAACGAACTACCAGAACCATAAACATTGTCTTCAGTTGTGTGGAAGCAGGGTGGCAAAGTGGTAAGGGCGCTGGACTTAATATGTTTAAGACCTGTTCTGACTACTAGAAAATAGTAGGATTTTTCCCAGGATATGTTAAAAATTAAATATTTGTTTTGTTTTGTTTTGTGTGTGTTGACCAAACAAACGTGAAACTACATTGTGTGCATCGCTGTTATAAACCTTAAGATCTGAGCGCCGCTACGAGTAGAGAAATTCACTTGAAGTTTTCAGAGAAATACAGATCACTACATAAATAGATTATGCATATGTTCAGTAATTGATCACAGTTGACAAACAAATAAAGTGGCACGACAGAGTGTGTAACTGATGTTCTTACCACATTTTAGCGTCTCTTCTTTGTGTGCACTCTTCGCTCCAGGTTACTAAAAATTAATAATACCATAATATCATCGGTCCCCGACGTGATTTGGTAAAAGACAGTGTCCCGGATGGATATCAAATGCTTCATAATTATTATATTTAACAATTATTCACCGAAGTGGAGGTGAATAGTGGTGGATATTTACCAAGCCGCGAAGCGGCGAGGTAAATATCCACCACTTTCACCGACACTGAGGTGAATAATTGTTTTAGT
>Ga0126337_10003446_pt1 | contig 10350 bp, 2 predicted proteins | sample DipCmetagenome_FD_92527 | JGI IMG/M metagenome (GOLD analysis project Ga0126337, IMG submission 92527) | Coral microbial communities from La Bocana,Puerto Morelos, Mexico - Diploria C A metagenome | ecosystem: Host-associated > Invertebrates > Cnidaria > Coral | place: La Bocana,Puerto Morelos... | reverse complement strand
GTGAAAGATCTCACTAAATGCCTTTGTCATAGCCTCTTCAAAATTCACTGCTTTCATTTTTTGACCCTTTTTCTCTATACAGTTGCTGTTCATTTTATGGATTAAGCCAGAGGAGTTTGTAACCACCTTAAAAATAACTTTGATTTGTGTCTAATTGTATATTTACTTGTTCCAGTATTATCGTTGTTTCTGACACAGCCAATAGTACTCATGTTGCTTGCAAAGTCACGGTTTGTAGCATTTAGAGAAAACGTCCACGTGTCAACCCAATTAAAATACTTCCTATTTGACTTGTGAGTTCAAGCTTGAAAACTCTATGCAGAAGTGTAATCATTTAACTTATAAACCAGGACAAATCCAGACTGAAGTTGTATTTTGGCCAATTGCTGGAATGTAGCATCAGCTGCCAGTTTGGCTCACTGTTTGATCATGACATGTGAATTCTAATAAGCATTCAAAACAAAACTTATTCTTTTATGGCAGGTAAGTGTAACATGTCTAGTATATAACTACAGTACATAAATATTATGAAAATAATATCATTTATTTATTACAAACATTGAAGCAAAGTATTTACATGTAACTAATTTTGTTTATGATAATTAATTTAAATGTTTATCCACCCTTGAAAATTAAAATAATTGAATTAAATTTTTCTTGACATCTGTGCAGTTTAAAATAATTTCCTGGAACACTTCGCCATTCTGGTACATTTGTGTTACCTTACCATAGATAATTTTGTGCAAACTCATCTGCATTTTGTACTTTTGCATACAAGAGTATTTTGGTTGGATGTTATGGACTGACAAGTTGTGACACTGATTGTAGATAAATGCTAAATGCCAGAGTGAATATAGGTAATTATGGGTGTCATTCAACTGAAAAATAAACGAGACAAAATACCTAAGTACAGAAAATATAGCAACAAAATACTGATAGCGGAGAAAAGTAAACTTACAGACTGCAGCTAGTCCAACACGATTAAACTTCTGATAAACCATTCTGAAGCTGACATCAGTGAAATGCTAGCCAACACACAGAAGAAAGCTGGAGAAACTTAACTGCCAGTCGTTAACAAGCACTGGTGAAAACTGAATGCATATGATGCATAATGATGATCGGTAAAGTACTAATGAGTAGATTATATAATCCCCAGAAGTCACACAAAAATGAAATGAAGGACGGAAAATTCTAGTTACTAATCTGATTTTTCCTATTGCTTTTTACTTTATGTTTGATTCGTACATGTAGTTTTGCTGATATGAATGCTTACAGGTTGCCTCGTAAGTTCACGCAAAGTTTTGCTCCTAAGATTTACTCATAAACATATCCAGCCACCAGGAAGCTTGGTGGATTGACAGGAAAGCTCCTTCAGGAGTCAAAAGCTCTTTGCATTCAATCACAGTAGTTCACCTTTAGTCTTCAAAAAATCTACGTGCAATGACTTGGTGACACGCAAAAAGGTATCAATCGAAGAGAGATCACAGTATATTTCAAGGTATTATGTTGCAGCAAGTCCATACCTCCGAACAACCTTGACATAAGTTACATTGAGTAACATATCTAATGAAACTGATTGAGCTTAATTTTTTTGCTTCTTCACTGATGGCAAGCACCACAAAGCTCATGAACTTGACATGATTACCCTTAGAAATCATGCACTGCAGTCATATAACTTGACATGATTACCCGTGGCCTTGAGTGTCCTTGACATGATTATTGTATAATCTGCAGTTATTACATCACAGGCACTGATTTCAAAAATTCACTGTATGCTTTTGGCCAATCAGAAAAGAGGTAGCAAGTTCAATGTATAATTATTAATATTAACAGGGTCATCTGTAATTGCATGTTAAAGTTTTTTTTGTCAAAAGTGGGTAAGGGTAGTCATTTTGATTATATGGGTACTATTAAAGGGTTTTCATGCTAACAGGATGGTTGTGTTGCCAAATAAGGTGGTCATGGTCAGTGGTCAGCCATCAATTTAATTGATGGTTATTTTAATGGAACATGTAATGGTTGCAAATACATTGGTCCTAATGTTAATAGCTGTTTTCTCTCTTACTTTTCACAGTCTTACAAATAAAAGCAATTTGCCTACCATGCGCATCTCTTGTGTAAGTTCATATTTAATGTAACAAGATGTCACACAAGTATTGGTACTCCATTCCAACTGGGTTTCTGTGAACTTATTTATAATAATATTATTGTAATAACAAAGAAACACCAAATTTATACCCCTAATTTATGAAAATGTGCCGTTTTGGAGAAAATAATTAAAGATCAAGCAATCTCTTTTGAAAGAAACTCCAGGCTTTCATTCCAGTGTATTTCTGAAGCCTTTGCCTGGTCCTTCGTACTTCCTCCCAGAAACCAAACTTCATCATAAATTTTAACATATTGCCTGGAACTGGGAGGGAGGTAACATGGTGTTATGAAATGTCCTGTTCCAGGAAAACCTAGCCTCCTGCATAATGATCCTTTGCCATGTTTCTCCATGCGTTGAAATATATCCTCAAACATCCACTCTATTTTGGAGTTTAGTTTGTCGTCATGGCCATGCACCAACAAAATTGGACATGTGATATGCTCTACGGGAATGATCCATGGTGATCCTGGTTTAAAAGTCCCTTTAGTGTTTTTAAATATAGACAGGAAGCACTTGTACCTAGCGTAATTTGCTGCAGTTACCTCAACTGGAAATCCTTTTATTGTCAAGGTACTGCACTTTAATGAGCATCCAATCACAAGATGTGTCCCTGAAATTGATACAACTGCTTTGATCTTGTGGGGGATCTGTGAAGCAATCGCAAGGGCCAGGGCCCCACCCATAGACAAGCCCACCAAACCAACACCTACAGACAACACCTTAGGGTGTGCGATTAACCAGTCAATTGCCCTCTCAAAGTAAGAAAGGTGAAGCACATCATACTTGTCGGGAAGGTCTCTATATTCACAGTACGCAATTGTTAAGGATGCAAAGCCATTGGATGCCAAGAGAGCAGCTCTGTCTTCTCTTATGCCACCAGTCCGACCCCACAGGTCAAGAACACCTACAAGCCATTGAAAAAGCAAGTAAAATCTGTAAAAGGTGAAACATCCTTCAAGTCTAATCTAATTGGCTTGTGGGGATTGTTGGATAATAATGCCCCAGAATTAGCCAATCAGACCCCACTCTATAGTGACTGTAAACACAAGCCATATAATAAAGAAGTAGGGAACTAACCTATGTGCTTAATTTTCGCATTCTTTTTTCAGAATAATTGACAAAAATTGCAAAATTTTAATTTCTATGGCTTGCCCAGCGGTCATCTTCTGAATCACTTCCTTCCTCCTTTCAGAATACCACTAGTACATGCAGACATCTAAATGAACATTTACTGGTTCTCTGTAGCTGTCACTAACTGACAAGTGAGCAGGCGAGATGAACCAAATCCTGTGCAGTGATTGGCCACATGAGCACGCAAGATGTATGGGTTATTGACCAAGCGTGAGGTCAAGATGGCTGGATATTGGCCAAGTTCTTTTTTTTTGCGTGTTTATGGACCGAGTCTTCTTCGTCTTGGTCCATAAACACGCAAAAAAAGAACGAGGCCAATATCCAGCCATCTTTTCCGAACAAGCTTGGTCAATAAAGGATATATTATATGGGGTAAAACACCAAAACATGATAAATTTGCCTTGCAGGACATAGCCCATATCCCGAGCGAGCAAGATAGCTCCAATCACAGCACGAGATTCGGTTCATCTTGCCTGCTTGCGGAGCTAGTCGTATAATAAGATGCTATCTTGCCACTTGGGACTACTGCTGTGTCCCTAAAAACATTCCCCAGAAAACCATATAATAAATCCTCTATTGAATATGATTAAGCTTGTTCAGTCAAGATGGCTGAATATTGGCCTCTTTTGTGTAAGTGTATTTACCAGGACTTTTTCTCAGTTCATGATGTGCACTTATTGGTTAACATTTTTCTTACAAATGCTTGGGGTTCCTCTGCTTTCTCCGGGGATCAATGGTCGCTGACAATGGTATAACAACAAAGCTAAGTCGGATACCTGGAAAGGGTCCATCTCCAGGAGGGAGAAACAGAGTCCCATAGAATCCATATTCCTCCACAAAACATCTGGTTACTCCAGGTCCCATGTAACTTCTTAGCAATGTCACGCTAGCTTTTTTGTCCTTTTCTTCAAGTTCTCTTAATTGATCGTGTCTGCTGTAAACATCTAAGGTTACTTTCAAAGGTCTTGTCACATCTCGTTTTCTAAGCAGATCGTCTCGGTCGCCCGTTGTAAGAGGTTTCATGCTCCAGAATAAGCCCATCGGTTCAACACCTGTGTATGATCCACCCAGCGATGGCTGAGAAGAAACCAATACTTCTCCATTCTTGTCGGCCTTGTAGTGAGCGAATGATTCAAAGACAATGTTGCTATCATCGATGGTTCGGGCTCGCAGAGTAACAAGCTGCTCTGGAGATAGATACCTAACAGTTATGTCAACCTTTTGATCAACTGTCTTGGTAAGAGAAGGATGAATAGTGATTTCTGGCAGTGAAACCGAAGCCATACCACTCGTCAAAGAGTACTGCGTAGTCTGAGCACTCTAAATACCCACCAGCGCTCGATGTAATGCGAATCGAAGTGATTCGTTACGAACCGCACATCCCTTATCTTTGACGCCTTTCAAATTCGTTTTCCAACAGTTTTATTGGTTGCAGCTGCGAAGTTGTTTCATGAACTACGGTGGGACACATCGATTTTCAACTGATATGAGAAAGAACGAAGCACAAAGCATGTATTTACATCGACAATGGCGGATGTTTTTGCTTCATATAGTTGCGAAATGTCTTTTGTGATATCTTACGTATAACTTGCTAATTCTGTCATTTTGTGATATCTTACATCAAGTACTACCCCAAAATCAAAGAGCAATACATGCAGAAGCGATGACGTTTAAAAATGTTTCCTAAAAGATTGGAACATAAGCATCGAATAAGCAGACAAACTGATTCTTAAACTAGACTGTCAACTTTGTGTTACAAATATTAGGGGTTCACATTACCTTAACACCACGCTGTTGTCCATCAAACTTTACCAATATTTCAGGCAACAAATAAGTTTAGTTCAGATAATTCAGTGCTAATATACAATGCTCATACAATGTACATGTAATTCAATTCGGTTGTTTCATTTTGTTGTTTACAGGTTTTAGTACATGCCAAAATTTTCAGCCTTGAGTGGCTGAGCCATCCATTCACAAAGAATCGTCAGCCATTCGAACTGCTGAGCCAATTATCTGTTCACAAAAAACTTTATCTGTCTGATAGCCGACTTTATGTTATCCGGCTGTGAATGGCTTATATGTTCACAAACCGCTTTGCTTACCCCTCCAAACAGCTAATCTGCTGTGCTTGCATGTCAATTTGTCCACTCTCAAACAGCAGAAGCAAATTAATCCAACCATTAGAATAAACTCTTTAAATATCCATTCACTGCTTTACAGGTTGAAAAGGAAAAATAATATAAAAGACATATGTAATCATACTAATCATTCAGATGTTGCCAAAAACAGGAAAGGTTATCAGTTCAAATGAAAACTTTCAATCCACTCAACTATATGGCCAAGTTCACTGCTTCAATTATCATTTCTTGAATTGAAGTGGAAGTTATTTTGATTCAGTAGGTTGTTTACATCTATTTAGCTCAAGTTACACCAGGAATTACGGACACTTATCCAAGTCATAGAATAGCGAAAATTCTTGTCTACGATAGTAATATCAGAGAAGTTATAACACAGAACAGTTTCCTTGCAATTATTGTTCATGATTAATCAGTGATTAATTTTTCTCCTACCACAGAAGTGGAAGACATGAAAAGTTGTACGCTTTTGTCATGTTTTCACTGACTGAGAAACTTGCTTATTTTAAAATTTGGGTTGTATTTGGAAGCTACTGGTACTTCCTAGTTAATATGTTTCTTTTTAAATTTTTGTCACAGGGGCTATTCCGTTCAGAAGACACTAATTCAAATAGGCTCATTTCGCACTGCTACCAGTTGCTCTGGGACAAAGAAAAATTTCCTCCAGGTTGCTGAAAACAAAACAAAGCAAGAACAAAGGTGATCATGAACAATTAGCATCAAATTCAGAACATCTGAAGTGAAGTGAAGATTTAGCTTATACTAAGCGATGGTTCTCAAATCTGTTTGAAAACTTTCAAAATTACAAGCACAAACCTCACAATTTGAAAATTATGACCATACATGTAGATGAGCGCAAATTTGGAGGATATGTTCTTATTATGAATTTGCCCATGAATGCAAATTTATCTGATACTGTATAAACCAAAATACAACCCTAAGCTAGAATTAAAACCTACTGTCTGTATTAAAGCAAGGTCACCTCCAGCCTCTCTGCCATTCAAAGGACAGGTTACTGAGCAGGCAACTGTAAGATGGTCTAGCTATTTCATTCTGAAAGTTTGGGTGTACCTTGCAAGGTTGGCCTAAAATTCCAAAAAAATGGATTAATGGGAAAATTCTGTTCCATTTTACCATTCCTGCTTTGCCCAGTTTCTCCAAGCATGGATATCAAACCTCAAGCTTGCATGTCTGTTTGTATCTGACAGACAACTTTAAATATTTCTTACCCAATATCTCTCACTTCAGTAGTGTTTTGAATGGGGATTGTTTAAAAAAAGTGATAGCCCGGAAAAATGCTATCTAATTTATGATCTTGACAAGGTTATTCTGCTGGGCTACTAGTCTGATGTTTGGAAAGAAAAGATGGCAAGATAATCACTGCCTGCCAGAGGTAAAGCCAATTACTCCAAAACATTAGGACAACCCTCATTTTGAGCATTTTTTACTTTGCATGCACTGACAGAATGGAAGGAAATGAACAATGGTGAAATGCCCTTGAAAAGTCCTCGAAAAATCTTTGAAAAGAAAGATATGAAGACTGTATGATTATGATATGCATGCCAGAACTTTGCCCTTTCTGGCTGGGGTTAATTATGAGGTGACTGACATGTAACTCAAGTGTGTATGATTCCCTGAACTGGGAGTGATAGTCAGTTTTCAGCTAGGTAAAGTAACACAATAAGCCTGGACGTACAGTACTACTGGTAATAAGCCCTTGTAAGTGGACACCCTTGCAATGGTGACAATGGTTAGGTCTCAGATTGTAAGGGTTAATTCTTACAGGCACTGGTATTGCATATGAACTCTTACCTGTACTGCCATTTTTCATCATCTCACCACTTTTTTTGTTACAAAGGCCTGTGATCTTTGACATGACATTTGCTAGAAGAACACTATCAAAATAATGGCTCTACTCTACTTGAAACTTATTCTTGAAAAAATTAAGTATTACTTAGCATATAATGTCATTAATTCTGCAGCAACTGTAAACTGTTTAAATGAAATAAATGGTCATCTCTAAAATTTAACATTGCATAAAAATCTTAAAGCTTAGTGAAATGTGTGCATAATAGCTGGTTTCATAAATTACAGCCAGAGTGTTACTCTCATAATAATCAATTTGTCCAACAAGATACTTAATTCAGAAAGATGGCCTTTAAGACCAATACACACAAGGAGTTTTGCCCGCAGGAGCATGCTCCAGGGTCCATTTGCATGACTAGCTTATAGTACATACTGGGGAGCACAGTGTGGGAGCTTGCTCTGTATTATGGTACACACAAGGGAGTATTTTCAAGTTTGTTCAATTTAACATGGGATCTTTTTTGTTTTTGTTTTTATTTTATTATATTATTTTTGGGGGGGAATCTTGCTCCCAAATGTTTAACCGGTTTAATATTGTGGAGCATTTTGCAAGCTTGAAATTCTGCTCCTGAGAATAAATTCCACCCATGAAATTGTTGGTACAAACTGATGAGTTTTGATCCTAGGGCATGCCCCTGGAGCAAAACCCAGGGTCATAACCCCATTGTGTGTATTGGCCTTTAAGAACTTCCAGCAAACTTTCAGAACTAAAATATGAAGTTTATAAATCCTAAATTTAGCAGGGTTACATTGTAGATCACTACACGGTTCTTTCCAAGATGAAAAAAACTTCAAGAATAGCATTTAGTTTTGGCACTGAAGCTTAGTGGAATAAAATAAAATAAATGACATCAAGGTTGGGACCCCTCAGCCTTGGTCATGGTGCCATATTTGAATTTTAAAATATGGAAGCATTTGGCTCATTGTTTAAGAAGGTTAATTTTCTTTTTTTTCTAGCTATGCCATTTCAGATGCAGCTTACCGTTCAATGAAAGAAGAGAGAATTGATCAATGTGTGTTAATATCTGGGGAAAGTGGAGCTGGGAAGACAGGTAAATAAAGCTTTTTTGCACAGACTGAGGCAGGTGCATGTGATAAAATATTACTGGAGAAAGAAATTGTGAAGCACTTTTAGCTAGATTCTCTTGAGTGGAATATATTTTCAGTATTGTTAACAAATGAGAAATTCTTTTGTTATCATAATTAGAGGCATCTAAGAAGATCCTGGAATATTTGGCAGCAATCAGTACTTACTCAAATGATGTGGAACGAATCAAAGACCGACTACTTCAGAGTAACCCTGTTTTAGAGGTATATAAAAGTCCAATGTAATGTTAGCATAAAATTAATGATTAATTAATTTAATTTTAATTAATGAATAATAAATTCCAATAACAATTAATTAATTTGATTAATTAAATAAGAAATTTGATTATTTTTGGGTATCATGATGGCCATAATAATGAGTGCTAGCCTTTGAGTGGGACATATCACAAAGGCAATGAAGATAAAGTCGGATATATGAGAAGACCTCAGATAAATTAGCTTTTATTCTTAGAGTAAGCTGGAACAAAACACAACAAGAGTAGAATAAAATTTCTAGCTTGCGACCATCACTTTCGAATCCTAAAAAAGTCAAGCAACTCTTGTGTCTGGTAAAAGGATAAAAAATGGGATGGATGTTGCATGCTATAACATTGCAAGGACTCAGAGAATTTTGGAAAATGGCCACTACCATGATGTTGAAAGTATTAAAATTTAGCATACAATAAATTTCAAATTAATGTTGTATTTTTTTTCTTTAGGCATTTGGTAATGCAAGAACCAATCGAAATGATAACTCAAGTCGATTTGGCAAGTACATGGACATTCAGTTTGATTTCAAAGTAAGTGTTAAATACTTATGCTTTATGATCATACTTCCTACCATTATTCTGCCAATATTAGTCTTCTTCAAATTTTTTTTGTGAGAAATTAGAAATTACTCTTCCACTGTTACTTTCACTCAAAAATACAAATTTGAAGAAAATTTCTAGTCTGAAGGTATATGCATGGTAACCTTAACCTCTAGTCCTGAGTATAATCCCTAGTTGTATTAAATAATTCTGTAATATATGTGTTTTTAAGGGATCCCCTGTTGGAGGACATATTATCAACTATTTGTTGGAAAAATCTAGAGTTGTCCATCAGGCAAAAGGTTTGTTCTGTATTTTGGCAAATTTACAGTATAGCTATTATAGGTTGATTTAGGGGATAACATCCAGTTGCAAGTTATCAAATGTTTCACTGTGTAGTTCCAGAAAATATCCCTACCCTTCCCAAGGAGGGATATTTGGTTTGAGCCCCCCTTTCCCAATCCCTCTGGAAATACCAGGTTTGGTTAATACTTTCCTTTAAAACTTTTGGCTGCTGAGACTCCCCTGCCTTGTGGAATTTCCAAAAAAACCCTGCTTGTATCCATACTTATGGGCATTTTATGGAACCACACATTTCACATATAAACTTAAGTTAACATTTAAATCCTTCATGTTTGGGTTAGGCCAAACTCTCCATTATTTCTGAGTTTCATTCTGGGTTTCATAGTATTAACAAGCATGCATCTCTCCCCCATGAAATGGGATTTTTGTCCATCTTAGAAGTACTTGTAATGAGCTTCCAATATTAAATTCACTCTTGTTGTCAGAGTGAATTGTCTCAGCTAAGAATGCAGTGCAATGACCTCAGCTTGGCTAGGGTTTAAACACATTCCAGGGAATTAAGCTGACACCACTGGTTTAGGACTCTATTCTAACACTTGAGCTGTTGAGCTTTTCCAAGATCTTAACTCAGAGTGTCTTCATAATGACTACAAGATACAAGTTTGGAAAGTGTGTTGCTGTAGCTACACTCCGTTAGTATCAAATTATACACAGGTAAAGGGGGTATTCTGAGATTGCCACTCAGTGCGTAAAGTTTGTCAGGCCAGTGGCCCAAACAGCTGGAGCTTAACTTAGTTTAATTGACATGAAACAACTAGCAGTATTATTCTCTTGGCTGGATGTGACACTAGTCCATTGCAGGGTTCTGCTT
>Ga0126337_10003445_pt1 | contig 10352 bp, 14 predicted proteins | sample DipCmetagenome_FD_92527 | JGI IMG/M metagenome (GOLD analysis project Ga0126337, IMG submission 92527) | Coral microbial communities from La Bocana,Puerto Morelos, Mexico - Diploria C A metagenome | ecosystem: Host-associated > Invertebrates > Cnidaria > Coral | place: La Bocana,Puerto Morelos... | reverse complement strand
GGAATAAACTACCTATCAACTGGTGCGGGATGAGTATGCAATTCCTGTTTGAGTGTGGCACTGTGGTCACTTCACGCTTGTTGATCTTGACGCCGTACTTCATGCTGGATTTGTAGAAGTAGATCCCACTGGCCCTGCGTTCACCTTTACCCAAATCTTCATCAGTGAAACCTGGCAAACCACGGCTCTATTCTCTTTTTTTGTGAGGAAGTTTACAATAGATTAGTAGGTGTTTGGCCACGGTTTGAAACTAAACATCAATGCGATGTGAAGGGCCCGAACCTGACTTTCGAGGCGGCTTCGTGGGGTCTGGCTTTTCCTTTTCTTCTTCCTTGGTGTCGGAGTCCTTGGCTGCGTCTTCCTTCTCCTTTCGGCCCTTCGCTTTGGCTTTTGACTTCCCTGCGGCCTTAGCTTCAGCGGACGACTTGGCCTTCGCCTTCGCCTTAGCTTTTGAACTTGCTGCCTTCGCTTTGGCTTTCCCCTTCGCTTTCGCTTTGGCTTTCCCCTTCGCTTTCGCTTTGGGGGTGGGAGCCAGTGGCTCTTCGCTTTCATCGTCCTCTTCCGCGCAATCTTCTGACTCTTCTGCAGGAGAGGCAGCAGCTGGCCTTTTTCTCATGGAGGGCCTTTTATGCGGGCCACGTGGCGGCTTCACTGGTCTTGGAGGGAGCGGCTCCTTCAGGGAGGACAAATTGGATGATCTACTAGATGAAGTTCCTAGAAAATCATCATCATCATCATCATCATCATCATCATCATGGTCTTCATCACCGTTCTTGAATGATCGTTATTGTCATTGTTGTCATCCTGGTCATCATCAGCACTATCATCATCGTCGCAACACCGTAAACCTCCAGTGGGAACTAAAGTAAGGACACGATAATAATCGGGGATGAGTAGTGACACTTCCTCGTCTTCAGATTCAGAGACGGCAGTAATAGGTGGCAGGACCGACGTGGCTTGTAATTTCAGTGTAACAATTTACACTTGTAGCGGTTTCCCTACGCAGTTGCACCCTGAGATTTTCAAAGTGCAAGCCGGCGCATTCAAGATACAATCTGGTGAGATCGAAACCAACCTAAAGAAATTGGAAGTCTTTGGGTCCAGTAAGCGGCTTTGATCATCCTTTTACTACCTGGAACTTACTGAACTGCCAGCGTGTGAGGTTTGAGAAAGCTCTCCGCCATTCATCGAAAGCCAGAGGCGATCTCTATCCAAAAATCTCAAGACATGGTAAGTGCTTGTGGCCAAAGCAGTACAACTTTCCAATTTCCACGTCATCATGTTTGGCTACCAGAATCAAATCTTTTGTGAGCTTTGAACGGCTTTTTGGAATTGAAGATCATATTTCAGTTGTCAAGAAACCTATGCCAAATGCCACTTGCCACTTGCAGCACATCACCATAACAGCACTCAAGCTATGCTCAAGCTAATTTAGCCCAAGTCATGGATGGCAGTCGGACTTGACAAGTCAAATAGATCTTCGGCTTGCTAGGCATCACCTGCGGATTGGTACTGCCAGTCTGCGCTTGCACCTTTGCAGGACGAGGCACATCAATCACGGTGTGAGTTGTGAGCTCAAAAACAAAACCAGTTGATTCTACCAAATAAATCGGGAATAGAAGCCATGTATTTAAAACGGGAGTGGTTGTGAGCAAGCCATGCCAATGAAGACTTTTTGAAAACTAGATTGCCTCCCAAATCAACGAAGCCGTTTTGCACTCCTTTTGGCGAGGAAGAAGGTTCAGGTTCCCGTTGAAAACAGCCCCCAAGCTTGAAGTCTTGTGGGCTTCATGGTCCGTATTTTGTGGCAAAGCATTGGGTTTGAAGCAGTTGGCTTTTCCACTCGGGAGAGGATTGACATTGTAGCGGTACGGGACAGTCTCAGTGGTGGACGCAGATCCACCTTCATCTCCATTGCCAGCCACCTCAGATTTGATGCGGTTTACGTAAAGATTCCTTACTAAGTTCGGCTTAGTTGCTTAGTTGCTTGCTTGTTGAGTTGTTTGTTGTTTGTTGTCACCGACGAAGGGTTCTTTTGAGAAAATCAAAGGCATCATCGAAGACTGTCTATCAAAAGTAACTTAGACCGTGATACAATAAATAGCAGTGTCTGAGATGTTTCGAGATGCGGCTGTGATCAACATAAAGTGACAACAGAACAGGGCCTTTGTTTGGGGATACAAAACATCAATGTCCGCAGCGGCATTGAGTCAAAATGGGAAATAAATTACTATATAAAACTTGATTCAAGGCGCGTTTCGAGTTTTCTTGGACGTTTCATGATCGTAGATGTTGATGTCACCAATTCCACGTTCACGAGCAGCACTGAACATGAAGTTGCAAAGAGGCATGCACTTCTTGTCGTGGGCGATCAAATCTGTGTCGGAATTGATCCGCCACGGGATGGTGTGCTTCTCATCTCTTCCTTCACCTGGCCAACATAGGAATTGAACATTAATTCGAATATACCTTAACTTACTTTAACCACCAGCACTTTCAGGCAATGAAAATACAATCGTTACTCAACTGCGCTGGCCGAAATCACAGAAGATTTTACAATCATGCAGTTTCAAGGAACCTTGTATCAACTTGACCTCGAACGATCCCGTGCCAAAGCCGAAAAGCTCTCCTTCCTTCACCAGCATCTCTTCATCACCCGTGTTGCCCAAATAGATGTTGAACGATTTCGTGATCACAATCGTTAGCCTCCCTGGCTTCCCAGGGCATACAGCAAGCCTTAAGACAAACCAGGCAAACCAGCATGACAATCCGAAATTACAAAGATCAAAACACAAACTAGCTGCTAGCTATAGCATGCTATAGCCATATTTACAACTAGCATCGCACACTCTCAAAAAATGTAAAGTCCGAAATTCTCATCAAGTAGCCTCTCCTCCTTGAAGTCATCTGCGGCAATCTTCAAAAGGTCCACCTCTCGCTCCAAGTCCAACAAATCAGCATCCGAAAGATCTGGGCTCCCAGCTGCCCGGATTGTGACGTTGCTCGCAAGAGGCGGCGTTGGATCTGCTGGCCACATGTCCTCCAGCATTTGCTTCAACTTCATGATCTCATTGTAATGAGATGAACCCACAGTGAACTTGTTCTCGATAGCAGGAGGGAACTTGGGTCTGCCTGCCTGCCAAAGAATCATGGAAAGTGTTGGCGTCGCAGAAGCTTCACGGGGCCTTTGCTTTGCAGGGGCCAAGGCGCTGTTGTCCCAGTAGTTGTAGACCATCTCTTCCAAAGCCGCTAGAGCATCTCTTTGGGAACTGCGGAACATTGCAAAGTAGTGCACGTTCTCATACTTGCCCTCCAACCGGCTCGAAACAAGAGCGCGAGCAAGTTCAGCATGCCTGGTATCAGCTGTCTTTAGCATCATGTGACGAGTATCAATTCAATACAAGTTTGCCTTTGGCATGAAATTTACGAAAAAACTTTTGGAAGGGGTTGCAAATCAATCTTCAACCCAGCCTGTTGGGCATCACGTCCAAAAGAATGATAGGGGATCCTTCAGGACCACCGAATCCTCGGAGGTAGCCATCAATGATCGCTTTGTGAACCTCCAGCCCTTTCCTTGGCAAGGGAGCAAAGAAAAAGGAAAGGAATCTATGGAAAATTTCACCTACTAGGCTAAACAGTTGCCAAAAGAAACGCGGGAAAAAAAGAAATATTACGCTAAATCAACCTTATCCAAAAATCTGTTCAACCCTTGCCGTTGCACCTGGCCTGCTCTCAGGGTCATAACCCAGCATGTCCGACACTCGGACGAGGCTCACCGGCCCCACCATGTCTGGCGGTGTCCAAGTTACATTCCTATGCGTTGAACAAATTGCCAGAGCTGGGTGGATTCCACCACGTCGGTCTGATGCTGGGGCGTCAGGTGGCTTCTGCACATACACTGCTACTGAGTGGGTAAAGTCCAAGCCCGCACTCAGAAAGTGATCCTCTAAAATGCGCCGATGCTTGCTCAAAGCATTCACTGAAGTATTCGAATGGAGGATTGGCACCTGCACATGGCCCACGTTGTGCGGTCCCAAGTTGACCACTGTCGACAAGCTGCTCATCGCTACCTTGAGTAGCACTGAATGGGCAGTGAACACGGTAGCATCCAAAAAACCCAAAGTGTACCTCGTGATGCTCGAGGTGCGACCAAAAAAAACGTCCCGAGAAATCACATCCGAAAGTAATGTTGAAACATGAATGGCATCCTCTGTGAAATTTTGCACGGTGATGTCACGCATCATCATTGCGACATACTGAACCAGCACTAAAACTACAGAATGGATATGCTGGATAAAACCTATACATGCTTAATCAATGGCAAAAACCGTGAGGCATTGAGTCCAAAAGCTTTAAACTGTATGCTAGAAAATCCGACAATGACCCAAGCATGCTCCAAGAATGAAACCTCTCCACAACCCGCAACCCAAATACTTTCCAAAACGAAAACTGGAAAAGCATGAAAAAGATGACGAAGGAGAAACTAAACAGCAGGAGTAGGAATTGCTCAATACAAAAAAGGAAGCTAAATAATTATCTTGGCGTTTGTTGAAAGGTTGGATCCCTACTAAGAAACATTCAGCCTGCAACCAACCTGTGGTAATTACAGCTTTAATCATTTTTTACGCTAAAGGGAAGCTCCAAACCAATACGACTAGAATAAATACGTGACTAGAAAAATGAAAGTGGTTGCTTTTTACATCCAAGAATCACCTGCTGCCCATCCAGGGCATACTGGCCACTGAACTTGGCCAGGTCCCGCAAAACATGCTCCACCCTGGGGACCTCATCCTTGTCGTCAACTACCCGCACCTGGCAGTGCTTCTCCATCCATTCTTTGGTAAATTGCTGGCCCTTCCTAAGATGGTTACTCAAGTTGATGAATGAAGCACGGCCAGCCCCAACCAAAACAACTATACAACCAAAAACACCACAACCACCACCACCAACAACAACTACCAACACCAACAACAGCAACGACAACGACAACAACAACCACAACGACAACGACAACAACAACAACAACAACAACAACAACAACTACAACAACAACAACAACAACAACAACCAACAGCAACAACCAACAAAACAAATCAACAACTTGACCAAACAAAGCAAAACAAAAACAAACAAACAAACAAACAAACAAGCAAACAAAAACATTTAAACTGGAGCAGAAACACTGTTGCCTTTGCGACAAGTATTTCAGGTCCAGGTTGGCCTCATGCTGTTCTTTCTCACGCGTGGGGACATGTTGTTTGAGCACATCAATGTCGGCCATCACCTTGGAAGTGATTTGCTCCAAAGTCGCGTTCAAGACCTTCAATGCCAAAGCTTGGTCCTTTTCCTCCAGCTCACGCTGCTGCTTGCCCTCAATTTCAGTAGCAATCGACCTGAAAATATCTGAATAACAAACGCTGTGGTGGAGTTAGCTTCCTGAACTTCGGGGGTACCTGCAACTACATAATAAGATTCAAATATCATACCCCTGTACCCGTGAGCTGGTCCAATGGTGTCCATCTCTCACGACTACCTACCCACCAAATGAAGACAAACTTTCCGAAGACACATGGGTGAGACATGTAACCAATCAAGGCAACTTTTCCGAACAGACCTGCCTGAGAAATGCAACAGCACTCATGGAGGAAGGTGGCGCCGATGTCTCCAGCGCGTGCATGATGTCAGGGTCGAGAAACCCCATCATAAACTGATCAAGCAACGTTCCGTAGTGCTTCTCAAATTCGGAGGAAGCAACCGTGTTGCGCAAGAGGTCGGCGAAGTGAAGGAAACCCCCGCGTGAAGCGTGTAAAAGTGACAAATCGCGGAAATTCAAAGGTTTGCGCATGGTGGGGGACTGCTTGTCCCACTCTTTGGTCATCCGTTCGATCAGCAATGTCACCTCAGCAGGTCAATGCAACTAACCCCAAGGCTGCTCCTGAAGACTTGAGTTGTGGTAGGCTCAATCACTCAATAAGTGTCAAACAGTCAGGTGACAACTGGAAGCAACATGTAAAAAGAAAATACCAACTTAATTCAACAGCGAAGCACAAGCCTATCGTCTTCAAGATTTGTCAATGGTGAGTTCCATGCCTGCAAGTTCCCCGATCCAGAGGAAAAGGCGACGCAAAAAATTTCCTTTGCCACACACTCGTGGTTGAGGAATCCCCGCATCCCACGAACTCTCACAGCGTCACGTAGGAGCTTGACAACTGGCTTTGTGGTCTTCTCCATCAACTTTTCAATGGATAAAGCCTCGTTCTTGCCGACGTTGAAAGCTTTTGAAATCTTGGACGCTGACTCCCAAACCTTGGAAACCCCAGCAAAAAAAAGGCGGTGCTAAATCCAACGTTATAAGCAAGTGGCTGGCAAATCAAATGCAAATTGAAGTAATTACTATTTAATTCGACTCGCCAGGTAGCGCGTTCAGATTGTTCTCGAACTCCTGCCCGATCAAGAACTTCAACTTGCCGGAGCAAGTTAAAGCAATTTGGAGGCTTTCGAGTATTTGCCCCGGCAGTTGTGATACCTCCGCACAAGATCGTTTGAAGGGGATCCGTCCAAAGCTTCATAACATGTACAACTCTAGCCTGCCTCGGGAGGCAAGCACTTGTTCCGAAACATGGCTGTAGTTTCCAACGGTGACATAGATTGTTCGCATACTGGCCTGGGAAACGCATAAAAACAGCCATGAGATCGAATGTGACAACTAGTACACGCCTAAAATTGCCAACTAAACTCGACACCGTCACCTTGAAGTCAGCATTGAGGTCTGCTAATGGAATTCCAAGCTCGAAAATTCCCTGGGCCACAATCAACGCGGCGCAACTGCGACGCCACCCCTTAATGTAGCCCAAGGAAAAAGGCGGCAGGTCAGTGCCTCACCATACAACGATCCTCAAATCAGACATGGCTGTCAATGATTGTGATGGGCGGATCAAAACTAAAAAAGCACTGAACCTAGACTGGAAATGTGACTTAGCCCGCCTGCATTCTCGATCGCTGGCATCAAGGTGTAGGTCGACTCAAGGAAGGCTGAATCCGGAGAAACGACGGCAAGGCGTTCCACACCAGCCAAGTCTGGGTTTGTTCTAAACCTGATAGGCTGAGAATGAGAAAATCATACGGAGTCACGCAATGTTTGCAGAAGGCTCAAGCCTAAAGTTCAACCAATAAATCTGGACTTACATAGCCGAGCGGCCCACTACTGAGGCTGAGCTGCGCCAGAAAAACCAATTCTTCGGGCTCGCAAATGTAAGCCAGACCGAAGTCTGACCGCCAGGCAAGGTTGAACGGCCTCACACACTGGGGACCTGACTTCAGCTCATCGGCGTAAACGATCCTGCGGCAAAAAAAACACACTGAATTCATTCTAATTGACGGATCACTGAAAAGTGCCTTGGGTCAGGAGGAAAAGAAGAGTTCAGCCATTCAGCAAATGTCGTCTTCTCTGCCTGCAAATCAAACGTGCAGCAAATTGGAAAACAAACTGGCAGCACTTCCGATTTTCACTGTCGTCCCAACCTGTGACGGGTAGCGCCGATCAAGATGTTTGTCAGCGCCTCCGGATTTGATGACAACCTCTTGCAACCTCAATCGCGATTGCGAGCAAATCAAATGCCAACAAGTGGAGAAATTATGTTGCCAACATCAAATCTATCTTTAGGATGCCAAAGAACCAAGTCATCATTTGCTCAAAGTAGGGAGGAATGTCTCCAACAAGCGAGGCCGAACTGTCCCCCCGAGAAATCTTCTGTTTCCCTGCTGACCCACCACCAGACGACTTCCGCTTCCCAGCCATGGCAACGAAAGCACCTCTCACTCTAGAGTGCAGTTACTCTCAGAGCCCAACTTGACTGAACACACGGGCAATTAGATTCCAATATCTGATTGCCACTGATTGCACAATGGAATTGAATGTCCGTGGTTGAATCAGTTGGTACGGTATTATCAAGCTCTGACTTCCAAATTCAACGAACAATGCAGCAAAATTGAACTTTTTCTGGGTCATTGCTGATTGAGGGAATGATGGCGTTAAACTCGTCTTGGACGTCCGCCTGGCAACAAAGGCACAAAAAAATCATCGATAAATTCATGTACTAAAAATACTGAGTGTTTTTGCTGTGTGTCGCACAATCCATGTGCAAGTTGGTGAGATCATCCGCACAGGAGCAGCCAGCAAACAAAAATGGAATCGCAATGAGCCAGGGTTCTTTTCTCAGCAGCCCCAAACGTCAAATGGCAAACATTGGACCTGGATTGATGGGCCCAATCGGACTAAAGCTATTTAACATTTACCCACGCAATACAGCCTCGTTTGACTGGCAAAGCCTTCGGCCTGTCGTACAAAATTGGATCTTTCATCACCCAAGCAAATATTTTCTTGTATCCCTTCAGAGTGGGAAAATCTTTGATGTTGAACACGTGATGCTTCTCTCTGTTGGCCCTGAGAAACATGTAGTTCTCTGGGTTTTGTCGCGGAGGAGCAATGAGGCCATGCCTCATCTCACCTACTACCAAAACATCAACTAGCGTAACCTCTCCAAGAAGCTCAGTAACTCCTCTTGGGTTTGATTTCGAAGTGGTGGCTAATCCAATTCGTCCCCTTTTTTTGCAATTTTGGCTTCGTAATTCCCAAGTCTTGTTGTGACAAAGAATCCTTTGGCACCACCTGTGATCCAGCAGCAGCGCCGACTTCACCATAAATAGCAAAAGGCCGCGACAATCTAGACTATTTGTCTCTTATTGATTTCTTCTTTACATCTGAGCCCACACACAACGATTCAGACTTAAAAAATGAAGGCTCACAATCCTGGTCTTCCTAACTCTAAAAAGAAAACTCAAGAAAAGCGCACTTCCAATGATTTAAAAAACTCCCCTTCTAGAGACCCCCTGAAGTGCGGCTAACGCTCTGTTTCAAGCAGGGCTAGCTTTGCGCGCCCTTTTCCCATGCAAGTGGTATGTCACGAACGAAGTCAAATAACCTATGCTCTCTTGAACCTAATACGCACAACACAATGGATATGATAATCTCCACCATGCTGTACTACACGGCAAAAGACAAACACCGCCCAAGTTCACCAGGGATTCTTAATGAACTTAGGCGGCCCATCAGTAATCATGTTGTGGGCAAAACGCGTGTGTACATATGTAGTGGGAGGGCGGGTGGGAATGAACGACGCTTGTTATTATTTTACGTTCGATCTGAAGAACCTTGACCTAATAATTCCACCCCCACTTACCAAGGGCCCCCCTGGTTACGCGATTGTTACGTATGCAGGGATTCACCAGATGAAACCCTTTTCAGCAAAATCACCGAAGTAAGGAGTTGCTACTACAAAGCAAATTATTTTCACAGTTCTCTAGATTTTGGGGCCCCCAACAGTTCATCTGAAGTTTTACCGGAAATCGGGGCTCGGTTTCCAGTCCCATGTTCTGGAAATTGGGTCCCAATTTCCGGAAGTCAATTGGAGACGTCTCCGAACGTGAGTTGTAAGCCTGGAAGTACGTGATGGAAGCCTGGAAGTACGTGATGGATTCTCCGTCTCCCAATGCCTCAAATGCTTTGCTTGAAGTTTGCAATTTGCATTTGGAGACGGATCTGCCACAAATCCGTCTCCAAAGCATGGGATTGGAGACGGATTTGCGGCAGATCCGTCTCCGAACGTAGGTTGTATACCGCCCGTCCACCGGATCATCCCCTTCAATCTCGCTCCTCCATCTCTAGCCTCCTCCCATGCTATTTCTGCACCTCCAGCCCGTCCACTATCAGTCTGGAAATAAGTCATTGGAGACGGATCCTAGGTAGAATCCGTCTCCAATGCTGCAAATCGTTCCTTGCAACTAGCATTTGGAGACGGATCTGCCACAAATCCGTCTCCAAAGCATGGGATTGGAGACGGATTTGTGGCAGATCCGTCTCCGAATCTGAATTGTAAGTCTGGAATTAGGTCATTGGAGACGGATCCTAGGTAGGATCCGTCTCCAAATGAAAGATGGGTCTGATAAAGCCGTAATCCATCTAACCACATCCGGCTCAAAATGCTATGTTCCAAAAAGTGGGTTTTGGAGACGGATCCTACCTAGGATCCATCTCCAATCCTGACTTGGGGCAAATGAAAAGTTCAAAGCGTTAAAAACCAAAAACCCGCCCACGGTCCACCAAGCAGGATTGGAGATGGATCCTAGGTAGGATCCATCTCCGTTTGGGGTCTTCTTCAAACCTTGGTTTGGAGATTTTTTTTTAACCTATGTAAAGTGAATTGCCGCACCTGAAATGCCGTAACGTTTAGGGTTTAGGGTTGTAAAGTGAATTGCCGCACCTGAAATGCCGTAACGTTTAGGGTTTAGGGTTG
>Ga0126337_10003443_pt1 | contig 10354 bp, 5 predicted proteins | sample DipCmetagenome_FD_92527 | JGI IMG/M metagenome (GOLD analysis project Ga0126337, IMG submission 92527) | Coral microbial communities from La Bocana,Puerto Morelos, Mexico - Diploria C A metagenome | ecosystem: Host-associated > Invertebrates > Cnidaria > Coral | place: La Bocana,Puerto Morelos... | reverse complement strand
ATTCTATGACAGCAGTGATCATTTGCAAGTCAGTATTTGAACTGAATTGATAACTGTGAGCAACTCCGGCGTTGCCCGTTTTGACTTGTAATTTCAACCGTATTTATTCAGCTCACAGCAGAAACAAGATTAAACTTTGAAATTAAAAGGTTTTGCCGCCACGATATTTGCAAATAAACAGTCTCTAGCAGCGGTGAGAAGCCCGCGTTTGAGAGTGTAGTCCGGCGAAATATTGGTATGAACAACATGTTGCATCAGTCAGCCGTTTACTAATGTAGTGTAGTCCATTCACGCTAACGTAAGTCCAAAGAAACACCCAGATAATTTGGATCGCCTCGTAGCTGACTTAGAAAAATTTCACGGTTTTCGTCATATTCTTAAACCTTTATTTGCAGCGAACAAGCGAAGCCTTAACTTTGTCAATCACAGATGCTTACCGCAAATTTCATAATATTGAAAGTGCCATTCTGAACTGCTATGTCCTGTCTGTTAGCATAATCATATTTCTAGAGAGTGATCATGGCTTTTGCCGCGTTAAAGCTTTGCTAAATGGCCGCGTTCGTTTAAAAGCTGACTGGTAAATACAAATTTTCATAGCAGGCTTCAACTCGACGAGCCTCGCACACGAAAACCCTAACACTAAGATAGACATGATACGAACTAATCTAAAAAGTAAATTGGTACAAAGCAATATTTATCACCTGAAAAATATGAAAGCGACGGAGGAAATGGTGCAGAAGACCAAAGATATTCCACATCCGACGATGGCAGTGGCGTCTAAACCAAACTCACTTGTAGTAGCATCGACCATTGTCATTTCATAGCGGTTAGCTCTCAGATCCTTGATGCGCCTTTAAAGAATCTGGTCTGCCGTTTGACCAATCATCAGGGCTCTTTGAAAGCGAATCTGAACCAGGAAATAAGCGTCGTAGTACTTTAACAGTCAAAGCGTGAAATTTACCATTTCTTGAAGAATCTCCATACATTTATATACTCAAATCATTGCTGGATCATTTTATGCTCGCGAAAAATTAACTTAGCAACAGCAAAGAGTTTCGGTTTCTGTGAATTGTTTTCAAATAGGAACGGAAATGCACAGCGGCTCCCTAGCGGCCGAAGAAATAAAGCCGCGTTGTCTGCCGCAATAGATGACAATTTTATACAGTTTACGTCGATAAAGTGGTCATCCTTCAATGTAAAGCGACAGTCTATGTTTTTGTAATGTTCTCTTTCAATTGGCTCGTGTTCAGCGAAGACGTCACGTGACCAAACAGGTGCTTCAAGAGACGTTTTAGTGTTTTCCTACAATAGCAGGGACGCTTAAATTATTTCATCGCCAAAACAATTCAACGCAAAATTGCAAATACGGACAATATTTCAACATTAAATTTCTCACGACGTTAATGATTGAAATATAATAGCTTGAACACAGAAGCAATATTTTCTGTTTGTGAAGCCGCAAAGGAGGAGTGTTCAAGCTTGTTGCCGACCGCAAATATCTACCCAAAAGCACGAAACATGAACGTTTTTTATTCTCGAGATCAAGTAAAAAAAAAAAACGAAAAGAACTTTAAAGTATTCTGTATGTAAACATACCTGTCAGTTGATCTTTTCTCCTGAAGACTTTGTTTCTTAAATAATGGACTATGTCCGAAACTCTTCAATATTGATAACTTTAAGGGCTAAAATTCTCCTGACGCCATAAATCTTGCTGTGTGACAGTTTACCGGAGAAAGTGCATCACCGAGTAATGTGCTGTCTCAAAGCACTTTCTATCCGTAAACATTAGATACAGATAGTCCATTTAAAGTTTACTGAAAGAGTCGCTGGAATCACGAACAAATTGACACAACGTCACGGAAATACCGCAAACGGAAATTGATTGCTAAGAGAGTCTTTCTTTCTTTTTATATATTTACAACTAACGAATGTGCATGCGATTGATTTCGTGTGATTTTTTGTTTGCTATATTTTTCAGCCCTTTTTCTCAGAGACTTGATTTGCTTGGTATAGCTTGGTATAGCTTGAAAGTGTCACGAATCTATGATACACAAAGACCAGTGCATGAGGCCTAGCCAGGACAGCATTTCCTCAATAAAGGCCCTTGACTGACGTCCGTTATTCACTGAGCTTCAATTCAAAACACAAATCAAGTAATTCCTTATGCGCTATAATCATGCTGACTGCCACAGGTTTGGAAGCAAGAGGAAGACATTATAGTACCAAAACATTCAAAAATAGCGAAAGGTCTGCCTTCATTATGTTCTCTGCCTAAAAGGTAATTTTCAACTATACAAGTTTTTAACTGTCCGAAATACAGTCATCGACATTCTGCTACCACTACTATTACTTCAAATATACTGTTTCTACTATCTTAACTGATTCCGCTGAGGCAAGCTGGAATTCCCAGCTAAATATATACCTGGGTTTACTGAGCGCGGCAAGACTTCAGTCTTGACTTGGACAAGCGCCAATCAATCAGTTCGTCCCGTTGGTCTGTGTGCCAACGGGACGAAAAAACTAAATAATGATGAGCCAATGAAAATCAAACGATGGCAGAGATAATTCTTGCTGGAGGTTTCACGCAAGATAAGCAAGACTGTCCAAACATCGACGGCAGTGAGAGGAATTTAAAAACTGAGTTGGAGAGCGTAGATAAAACAAACAACAAAACTAAACCAAGGAAAGGTATGTGGTATGTGACATTGACTTTTATCACGAGATTAACACAAACAAACATTAACTGAAGTAATGAACAAATTTATCTTTCCAACAAAATATCTGACGTGCAAATACAACAAAACATAATCGTGAAAACCAACTAGAGTGTGATATTAATTGTCCCAGTACTGGAAAAGAGTTCTAGAGCTACTGGCCGCTGTTTAAAAATCTCTTGCGTAATCTGTAAGCCAAACCTACAATCTGGTTACGACTGAAGACTACGAAACAAAACAATTGTAGGATATAGAGGGGAGGGAAGGGGTATCCCGTATCCCGTATCCCGTATCCCGTACCCCGTATCCCGCTAATTTTTAGCTATTCTTCAGGCTTCAACAGATTATTTCTGTGTTCCAACGAATAATGGCACCGAGTTCAGGTAGGCGAGGGCGTTCATACGGGTGACGAATTCCCACGTAGACTCTGTGACCCCCTACCCCCTGTTATATTATTTTTTTCATGTAAACCCGCAGCCAACCTGCGGTAATATAAAACATCAGTCACAGGGGGTAGGGGGTCACAGAGTCTACGTGGGAATTCGTCACCGTTCATACGCACTGAAATGGAATGTGCCATATTCCTCGTATCCAGTTTGTATGGGTTTTTGACCCGGGGGGTGGTGATACTTCCCTATACGGGCTATATAGGTATGTGCTGCGAGATAGGGTATGGTTTTTTGAGGTTCTCGATCCTTAACTAGGATATCATTTTCGTCCATGTTGGAGTAGTGTCCCACTGTGATGCTTAGATAGGGCGCCTAAATTGTATCAGCTAAAATGGCAGTGCGTAAACACCCAGTTCAGCGGAAAACAAATGATCTGTTTAAGTTTAAGTTTTTATAAAGATTATGTTTTTCCGTGGCGGCTAGTCGTTGTTTGGATCGTCACGCAACGTTTCTCTCCCCTCCCCCATTAGCCTGCGAACAATGACAGTTTTCCGGCTATTTTGAGTTTTTGTTTTTCCCTTGCATAGGGTGTCATTTTTCGGGTTTGGGCCTTAAATAGGCTATCAGTTTTCGTTTGATTCATCCTTAAATAGGGTCAGGGTTTAAAACCCTTCGCGGCACACACCTATCCGAAATTTATGTGAGTCCACCCCCCTCGGGGGTTATTGACCAAGCGTCAGGTACGATGGCTGGATATTGGCCAAGAGTTCTTTTCTTTATGGACCGATAAACGATAAACACGCAAAAAGAGAACAAGGCTAATACCCAACCATCTTGACCCCACCCTTGGTCAATAACGAATTTATTATGTGGAAAAGTGTTTCACAGATGTAACAGCGGGATTAGCTCAGGGAAACTTTTTCACTTGTTCAGCAACTGGTTTATTTGATTTCTTCTCTTTGCTGTAGCCCGCAATTAACTGGCTAACACGAACCAAAACTAGCGTTTAAGTCCTCTCGCATTTCATCCACGCACTGAGCTGAGGTTGGTCTGAAAGAGTCGTTTCTTTGATAGCCAAATAAGTGATTTGAACTCAAACCGAGGGTCTATGAGTCGCTAACCCAAAACTAACCCATAGACGGAAGATTTTGGCACCAATCACAGCTGTGGCTGGACAAAATGCCTTTAAACCCGACTGAACGTGATTCTAATTTTATCAGCAGCGAGCGTAAAGCAACGTATAAAAGAGTACATATTTTTGCGTAGGCAAGCTAACCGCTAAGTATACTGTAAAAAGTACTTTTGTATAAAGTACTATTGTACAAATACCTAAAATTACTAAAATATTTACACAAGTTAAATTGTATAAATAGAACTAAAAGTTCATGTGACCTTAACATAGAAAACCCCAAACTACTTATAGTAATTAGAAACTTTCAAGTACTATTAATTAATTCAATTATTATTTAGTTTATTAAATCACTATTAATTAAACACTTAAAGCTTACTTACTTTTACTGGGGGAACACGATTAAATTGATCTCGCATTTATTGATTGCGAATTTGTTAAAAGCTTCGTAAAAAATGTCATCGACTGGTTTAAGTGCTGTCAATAATTCAAATTTTACTCCAACAATTGAAGAAAAACTGTTTGGCATCATGTCCGGTCCATACGATAAAATACTATTAAAGAAATTTAATTACACGACCTTTTTTGTGAGATTCTACATCTACGTATGTAAGATGCAAAATAAGGCTATTCACCTCTCTACTTTCGTCGATAAAGTGTTATTTAAATACAGAATAGAACATCTTTCATAATTGAATACGAAAAAACACTCCCCCTCTTAAAGCACTTCAAGTAACAGGCACTTGTACTACCGCTCTTGTAACTATGTAAATACTGTATTTGTAAACACACTTGTAACACTTTGTACTTGCAGAACTTGTAAGATGTAAATACTGTACTTGTAAACACATGCAGATAAATAAAGATATATACATATATAAAAAAACACTTAAAGCTTAAGAATTTGTGAAAATATGTTTTAACTCCTAGAAAAAAGAAAACCGCGTGCATTATAGTGGTTACACTGAAATCCAGATGAGGAAAATTCCTTTTTATACTGTTTAACAAAGAATCAGAGCAAAAATCTACATAAGAAAACAACAGATATATGTTATTTGCCGGCTGGGAGGTCCGTATAGTGAAAAACTGTGACCGAGGGCTTGAAAATGCTGTCCTCGGCCTGCGCTCTCGGGCAGCATTTTCAAGACCTCGGTCACAGTTTTTCACTCTACGGACCTCCCAGCCAGCAAATAACATATATTTAGTCATTTTTCGAGCAGGAAGTACCCGATTGGTCCTATTGCGTCAAGAGATTATCAAGGAATCTCTTGGTCCTAGCTAAAACTGACGAAAGTTCGAATGATATACCCAATTTACAAAAGATCATGTACTTGAAAAATTGTTAATACAATAGTCTCCATGCATTTTACTTAAACAATCTATACTCGACTATTTGTCCTTGAACATCAACTGTACTGTCCCTCAAACATCACAGTTTTCGCTTCTCGGAACAGATAAATTCAATACATAACGTCTAAGGACAAATATCGGGATCATATTTTCGCACCAAATGAAGGCTATTGTCTATTTATCTTTTCATTCTTTTTTTATCCTTTCCTTATTCTTTATTTCAGATGTAGATTCTGCGGAAAAAAAGGCTATGTATCATTAAATGGTTTGAAAATAAGAATACATTTGGGTTACAAAATTGATTTACAGTCTCACGGAATTTCTAATACCCAACAGTGAAATACTATTAATTGACTCAAAACGGTCAGCAGCTAATCCCGGCTCAAAGAAAAAACTGCAACTTTTAAATAAGGCTAATGCTCCGCTTTCCGAGATACGACTATGTGCCGAATTCTCCACTAATACCCACAAAGTCCTGGGATTGGGAGGCGAGGATTTGCACTGATTGATGCATTGGAAAGACAGTCTTACTCGCTTGCCTTGCAAGCAGGCAGTATAGGAACTGCAATCTCCCGTTTAGTTTTAGACCATTGCAGACATAGGGAAATTTACCATAATCTCCTAGACACATTTGACTTCTGGCACCGGCTAGTATGGAAATATGAGCGCGATAGCAAAATATGACGAAAATTACCTTTATCAGAACCTTCGTCAAGATGGGGGGATGGCAAAACGTTTGATGTCTGGCTGTTCGGTTTTGCATGTTGCGCCGATGAAACGCTCCTGGGGGGACAATCCGGACGTTGCATCGCCGACTTTATCTCCGCAATTTCATCCGTCTGTCGGTCGATTTTTTCGTGAAGTAAATCAACCGATGTCCTTAGAGTTTCTACCAAACTCATCTGCAATAAAAACTACAGTTTACCTGACAAACGAAGATATTCTAAAAAGCGGGCATCGCGCTAAGCTTTAAGTATAGTCTTTATCTGCGAAAGCGGCTTGACAAAACTGACATCTGAGGTGTACGCGAAAGAAGTAAACAATGATTTAGTATCAGAATAGAAAACTAATAATAGTTGTGGAAACATTTGATGTTACTCACTAATCTGTCGAAGTCTTTCTTGGTGACGTAGCCGTCATGGCTGGCACTGGAAGATTGACCGCTAGAGGAGCTCGATGCTGTGAAGAAAAGCTAGGTTTTTATTTTTTCCCTTTTGGTGCACGTTTTTGCAGATCAACCCTTGACACACATAACTTTTTCTATACTTCTTACTTAAAGAGGAGGCCCCGTGTACACCACGCCGAGGAAATTTGAAAACGCAGCTTTATTTCTGCGGTTAGACTTGCCGTCCACACTAATCCGTCACGCTAATCCGTCACGCTAATCCGTCACGCTAATCCGTCACGCTAATCCGTCACGCTAATCCGTCACGAAAAAGAAGCTTTCGGAAACGCTCTTCAAACCGGAGGAATTTTAAAACGTCGGCTTTGCGTTTTGTTGCTGACGGAAAACATTTTGAAAATGGAGCTTTTCGAAATAGATGAACCCATGTGATTTCCCTGACCGAGTTTCCTCAAACAAATCCAAAATGACCGCTGACTGTAGCGTTTTTGAGCGCAGTGTGAATGGAAAACTAATGATGCGTTTTAAGAGTGAAAACGTCATTCCCACACTGTTCTCCGGCGTAAGTGTGCACGGCGCCTGAAATCACAATTGAATGAAATTAAAAAGCACGACGAGCCCAATTTCATTCACCTAGCCAGGAGCCAAGCACATTCATTGGAACAAAAGAAACACACACATGGCCGCCACTTCATTCTTTTGGGCTACCATTATACTTGGTGTGACTTCATGTGAAAACAGTCTATAAAGTACAGGTTAAGTCTGCGTCGGGCCTAGAAGCCTATAACACCAGAGCTTGTACAAGGTTCCTGTCACGATGCGGCCAGGACTATTTCTAAGGTGTTTTGTGAATTTCTTTTCAACGAAAAAGTCAGTAGCGTTTTCCATGAGTTTCAAAAATGAAGAAAGAGGGTAACTGACGTGCGAATGGCGTAGGTGTCCAATCTCAGGTATCCAATTGCAAAGACTTGTAAGTAGATACCTGTAATAGGACCCCCGCGTGATTGCGCGCCGATTTCGTTACAAACAGGTGCGCGGAGAACCAATCACGATCAGGGAGTTTGTTGTAAATTTTTCCATTCAGATGTTAATGACGAAAACACTCTTACCGACTTCAAAGTCCAGCTTCTTTGGAACGCCTGAAGCTTCTGAACCCACACCACGCGGTGTTTTCTCGGGTGTTAACCCGAGAATACCGTTCTCATTTGTCGTTTGATCCTCTGTGTTTGTCCCTGTAGAGAGAATTATTACTGATGTTTACACATCAAGAATATACACTACATGATATGTAAATGTTTAATCCTACTACATTAGGATATGAACTCTGGATTTCTATGAGGTGATAGCTGATGATGAATGAATTTTCACATTATAAAAGTCAAACAATCTAACTGTTTTTGAAGAATTTATATTCTGACTTCATTTCCTTAATTGAAATAATGATTTCGAATCCAATTATTTCTTTGCATAACTTCTCGCTTTATGAAACTAGGCGCGGTGTAAACTGACATTAAAATTTTGCAACTTTGTATGCGCTTGACCATTAGTTTTTCCAACAATTTTGACGTTTGAAGTTACATGCATTCTCGGGAACTGCAGAATTATCGAGTAATATTTCTTGAATTTCGAAAATTTCATCTCGGAAATTTCTTTTCCTTTCAAGTTTGCTCCGAAACTGCCTATCTTGCTTTGTTGCAGTTTCTAACAGGCATTTTATCTTAGAATTTATGGATGGAAAACGGAATGGCGATGTGTTAACTTGACTTCGAACAGTCTAGTCTCTCTCTTTCCTAAGTTGGCTGAGCAATTAGCCTGTGTACAGCCGCCCCTCCCCTCAAAGAAATTTTCTTTGAGGGGAGGGGCGGCTGTACACAGGCTACTGAGCAATGAGCAAATTCAGATAGAGCGGAACATGTCACGCGTGCAGACGAGTAAAATCAGACAGCGTATCTTTTAGCTTTTGCATATGTTTTGTCACTAATGTACTTCCGAGCAACCTTTATAGGACCCAACTTACGATCAGTTAGATTTCCGTTATAATAAAAATGTGTGGTGAAGATTTTTACCTTTTCGTTTCAAATTTCGAATGCTTAATTCAATAAAATGAATCATTCAACATAGCCACTGAATAGGGATGTTCTTTTCATGCAAATCAAGATCGTATAGTCCGCGGCGCTGTGTAAGTCCAGACAAAGATCATTTGGATATTGAAGCAATGCAATGAACTAAATTAATCACTTGAAAAAGTCGGAAATTTGAATAACACAAACAATGTTTTGAAACTGAAAAAGCTAGAAATATGACTACTGCATAGCTGCTTTCAGTTCCTCAGTTTTGGGACGTTTCGATGCTTCTGAAATGTACTTACATTCCTAGGTTTCCCATGCTTCCTGACCCGAGAAGAGCGAGAAGAAGCGGAAAAATATAAAATGGTATTCGAAAGCGGACTTTGAGGAAGTCTTACGTCAACCTTTTCAAATAATTTGAGCATAATCACAACTTTGTTGATATACAGTTATATAAACGAAAGTCTTTCGAAAAATGTACGACTGAAAACGCTGTTCCAGCTTACCTCTATCTTGTTTGATGGAACGTTTCTCGACTTCTTTGTACAGAAATTTAAGGTCACCCACAACAGGCACATGATCCAGCAGTGAATTCTTTAATTCGAGGGGCTCTACCGAAGACACTGGCAAAGGAGGTTTATCAGAAGCATTTTTAACCATAACGATAAAGGTATCTTTGTATTTGACAAAAGTCTGGCCACGTTCCTCCTTGTCTCGAGTGCACAACTCATAACGTGATATCCATATTCCTTCGTATTCCCTTAAATCGAATGTTGTTGTGTTCAAGTTAAAGTCCCCTCCAATGATAAACGAGGATAGCTCTACCTTCTCACAAACTTTAAGCAAGAAGCGAATGAGAAAATGGAGGACTTTTAGTTTATGCTTTTTTACGTTTCTTTTATGCACTTTTGGTTTTAGTGTATTTTTTTGGTTTATCTGCTGTGGCCCATGCCATGAAACTGCCAAGAAGGATTCTCTTGTTTTTTCACTTGTTAATTTAACCATGGCAGCTCTTTTGGGCACCCAGCTCTCGTCTACGTCGGGTCTTTCCTCCTTAAGCCTTTCCAGAATTTCTTTGATTGAAGAATCAGTACATTTTACTTCGTCGCCCTTAAAATCGTTCTCGTTCCACATCACTGCTGCATGGTCTCCAGAGCCAGTGCTTTCTGGAGCGTACTTATATGAATAGCCATCACCGCCACATTCTTCGGCTACCTGTTCCTTAAACTCCCCTGGTAGTTCTTGACAAAATATGACAGAGGGGCGCCGGGTGGACGTAATGTTTGATACCATCTGCTTCCTCCGTTCACATGCACTTGACTTCCCATCCATGTTGATTGTCATAATGTGATACGTCGACATTTTAAATCGTTATCTTCAATGACAGGCTATTTAAGATCGAGTCTTTTTAAGTCTTTTTGGATTTTGTTTCCTTTTCCCGGAGTATCTTTACGAATCAGCTCATACACCGATTTCATAAATGGCGGACGCACGGTAAAAAACTGGTACCTAGTCATGAAAACGAGGCGTTTTAGGATAAACAACTTTCGTGTAACAAGCGATTTGGGAGAATTTGTGCGTTT
>Ga0126337_10003442_pt1 | contig 10354 bp, 9 predicted proteins | sample DipCmetagenome_FD_92527 | JGI IMG/M metagenome (GOLD analysis project Ga0126337, IMG submission 92527) | Coral microbial communities from La Bocana,Puerto Morelos, Mexico - Diploria C A metagenome | ecosystem: Host-associated > Invertebrates > Cnidaria > Coral | place: La Bocana,Puerto Morelos... | reverse complement strand
TCTATCGAACTTGCGAAGCGGTTTAGTTAAAATGGTAGACCGTGAATTGCAAGTCCCGCCGGACCAAAACCTTCAAGCGGCTCAAGCTGCAGTAGTTTTAAACAGGCCACCGCCTTCACCTGCACAGAACCCGGAGGAACAGCCTGCAAATCCACAAAATGCTGCGGCAGAATAGGTCACTCTAGTGGTCTGTTTAATTTTTTGTTTTTTGTCCTAACCCTGTTTTTCTTCGCGAGAACGTGTTGTCTTCATCGCCGCTTTAGTTCATTTTCATCTCGTGTTGTGATGCCCTGCTTCGTAACGTATAGTTTTATAGTAATTGTTTTGCGGACGCCGTTACTTTCCTCTCAGATTTATTTTTTGCCGTTGATATACACCGCTTATTTCTTTTGCGGCCAATGTTCAATTCAACAGTTCCATTTTCTACCCGGCCTGCCTCGAACGTGTTGTTTACTTGCGTTTTAGGCAATCTTAGATTATAAAACTTGTAGTTTTGAGGACAATTCAAGCCTATTTCCAGCTCGTGTTATGCCCTGCTTCACAAAGCGTGTGGCCTTCTCGCTCTGCGGGCAATCTTATTCTACTTTACTCACTGATCATTTCCATGTTAATATGCCCTGCTGCTAACGTGTAATTTTTGCGGGCAATTTAAAGTTTGTTTACATTGTATGACGAGCCCTGCTTTAAAACGTTTAGCTTCCTAGCTGCGCGTGCAATACTTTATTGACTTTTCAAGTATTTGGTGCCCTGCTGATAACGTGTTGTTTTGCGGGCAATTTAAAGTTTGTTTCCTGAGTTCATATTGCGCCCTGCTTTAAAACGAGTAACTTTCTGGCTTCGCGGGCAATCCTTTATTGACTTTTCAGTTATTTTATGGTCTGCTGATAACGTGTAGTTTGCGGGCAATTTTGAGTTCGTTTACAGTTCGTATTATTCCCTGCTTTTAGGTGTGTAGCTTTCCGGGTTTCCGGAAAATTTTGAAATTTTCCAGTTATTTTGCGCTCTGTTGATGGTGTGTAGTTTTGCGGGCAACTCCTGTTTTGTCCTGCTTTAGAACGTGTAACTTTCTAGCTTGGCGGGAAAGTGCCGTTGGCAACGTTTGTCTTTGAATTGCGGGCAGTTTTTAAGGGGCTTTTTCACGAACTTTGCCCAGATTCATCTTGGTTCGACTTTCCAGTTATTTATGCCCCGCTGATAGTTGTTCTGTAACATATTATGACTTGCTTTAGGCCTATAGCATTTAGCTTTGTCGGGAATTTTAGCCAGACTCTCCAGTTTATATTATGCCCGGTTTAATACCTTCGCTTAGCTGCTTTCTGGGCGATTTTAACTCGTGTGCAGCTTCTATTGCGTCTTGCTTCAAAGTCAAGTCGCTTTCCACTTTTATGGATACTGTTACCATTTACTTTTTGTCCTGCTAATATCGTGTAATTACGCTGCCTTGTGGGCAGGTTTGAGTTTCTTTTCCTATTTCGTTTTGAGAGGGTCCTTAAGGGGTAAAATGACAACTGGGATTTGGGCAAATTTTCACTGGGAAAGTGGGATTTGGGTCACTGGGACTGGGATTTGGTCACTGGGAATGGGAATCACAGACAGAAAAACAATAGAACTGGGACTGGGATTTTTATAATTTGGAAAAACAATAGGCTGGGAAATGGGATTTGGGCAAAATTTGGGCTGGGAAAATGGGATTTATACCTCCCCTTCGGGACCCTCTTTTGAGTTTTGCCTCAGACCAGGTGAAGCGTATTCTTCGTTTTTGAATTGTTTTTATTTTTATTTTTCCATTCCCTAGTGTTTGCTCGAGGCGCATTGTTTTACAAATCATTGTTCTACTTCAATTGTTTTATTTGCTATTGTTCTGTCTACTGTTGCTTCCGACACGTCGGGGAAAAATGCGTTGTTGTTGTACCTGGAAAATGCAAATGCCCCTATCGACACAAGTTTAAGTGAAGATGAAATAAATAAAATTGTCTATAGTTTGACAATGTTCTCTTAACCTCCCTCGCGATTAATATAATAATGTTATCTTATGGCGGTGTTGTCTGGTAATGGGCGCTTCATAGGCAAATTATTTAGTTTACTCTCCATTTATTTTATCTTTACACTGCTCAGGCTTTGCAAGAGAGCATTAGGTTCTTAGAGAATGCCCAAGGGACCTATGTTCATGCATTAATTAGCCGCATAACCAACTACGGTGGCCGTAGATTATAGGATTTTGACAAATACGAAGCTTTACGCCTTGCAGAAGAACTTGTTTCTGTGGCGAAGACTACCAGCGACGCCAGAGTTATGACATCATCGCAACCACCCTCAGGAAGAAAATCCATGTCCCGAAAGAGCAATTCAAGGCTTTCTTCCTGGCTCTCCTGGCAGATAAGGAGTATACAAGGATCTTTGATACCATCGCCAAAGTTGAGAAGTCGTTTAGACGGCCTTCCCCATACTTTCGTCCACACGCCAGAGGCAATCTGAGGTCTTCCTCTTTCCCACGGGTAACGTGCTATAGGTGCGGAACCCCCGGCCACAAGTCTACGCAATGTTGGAAGAGAGTTCCGGCGGCCCGCAATTATCATTTTTCTCCTGGCCACCGAGGTCACAATCAACCCCGACCGGCCTCTCAGTAATATGAGTTTTGATGCTATTAAAGTCGAGCAAATATCATTACAATGTGTGTTTTCTTTTTGTATTCCCCTCTCCCTCCTAGGTTAGCTTAGCTTACGAGTTTTCTTCTTGTTGTGGGGGTATAGGGTTTAATTTTGCCAACATATTCCGCACCTTTATTAATTGCAGTCGGAGAATTTCCATCTTTATTCCACGCTTCCCCCCCCCTTGAGTGCCATTCTCAAAGGGAAGCTCACTTTCCCTCTCGGATTACCGGGGCTGAGTTTGCCATCCCTTTCCTTTTATCCTAGTTTGCGAACCCTTTCTTTCATGACTGGGAAGCATGTCCTAGTTTCAAGCCGGAAATAGTTACTACGAATGAATTGCAGTGGATAGACATCGATGGATCTGTTATTGTTGGGGCCCAGGGGATGGCAAACAATGCCCATATCCCTGTTGAGGACATCGCCCTAGTGTTACAAGGAAAGTCATTAGCAGACATGTCGCGTCTTGTTTTCCGTGATCCAAATCACTTTCGGGCAGGGGAACTTCATCGCCATACACCACAATGGCTTTCGTTATTGGATGATCTGAACGACGATCGCTTCTCCGAGGTCCGTGATTGGATTACTAACGGTGTGGATGTAACCAAGTTTTTTATTAAGGGTAGTTATAAAGGAAAGAATTACGAGTGCAGTACTCCACCGCGTTGTCTTCTCCCCAATCACATGTCATGCAAACCGTTTACCTCGTTTATATCTAATACGCTCATGGACCGTTTGCGTTCTGGGGCTATTTCTTGGTGGGGTAAAGTCAGAGAATGCACCCCTCCTCACCTCGTTTTGCCCCTCACTGTAGACCCCAGCAAGCCGCGTCTCTGTAACGATGACAGATTTCTTAACCTTTGGATTAAAGACCGTCCATTTTCCCAAGTATGTTCATAAATTAAAGGCTTTTACCAGACGGTGTGTGACGACAAGTCAGGATATGATCACATAAAACTTCACCCCAGCAGTCGAACCTACTTTGGTTTCCAATGGGGAGGCTGGTACTTTGTGAGTGAACGTATCCCTTTTGGGTGGAAATCTTCCGCTTATGTCTATCATACAACTGGTCTTGTCGCTTCACATAAGCTTAGTTCGTGGAACATTCCTTCTTCGTTGTACATTGACGATCGCCATAATGGCCAGCTGACATTTCCAGCTGGCCCCTTGCCATCCGCCTATCGAGCCCTCGCGTCAACGGATGACGTGAATTTTGCTCTGGCCCTCGCGGGCATTTTCCTCACGTGCTACGTCTTAACTTCCCTTGGCTACTTCATCGGCCTGGCAAAGTCTGTACTCACCCCTCAAAAGCAGGTGCCATACCTTGGGCTCATTATCGATTCAGAACGACAGGCGTTTATTTTGTTGCCGCATAAAAAGGAAAAGTTTATTCGACTCGTCAAAGAAATTTTGCCTCGCGATTGCTTAGATCTATTAACTCTGCAGAGGCTTAGCGGTAAATGCCATGAGACTATGAGTCTCGCAGTTCCAGGCGCGAGGCTTTATGTTAACGAAATTAACCTAGCAGTCTCTGGGGCTACTCGCTCTTCGCGGCCGGTGGAAATGTCTCCAGCTCTGAGGAAAGAAATTGAACACTGGCTCTTTCTTGAGTCTTGGGACGGCTTTCTTCCCTGGCGGTCTGAGAAGCACACACATGTCAAGCTATTCTCCGACTCATCTCACTTTGCTTGGGGAGGTGCTCTAAGCCCAAATGCCATTGATGCGAACGTCTATGATTACTGGGATGCCTCGGTATTACACGCCGATATCGCTACAAAAGAGACCTTGGCTCTAAACAACGTCCTTGAGTCATTCGCGGATTCTATTAAGAACTCATGGGTCGACGCCTTCGCCGATAGCATGGTTCTGGTCCGTTCATGGACCCGGCAGGGCTCCCGTTCTCACTCGCTTTCAGATGCCTTGAAGAAACTGTTTAGCACGATGACGAAACTGAATATCGATTTGCACCTTATGTTTGTGCCTAGTTTTCAGAACCAAGCCGATCCCCCCTCACGACGCCTTACCCTGCAAGACGCTAAATTATGCCCATCCTTATGGGTAGTCGTACAAGAATTGTATGGCGGCAAGGATGGACACTCTGTCGACATAATGGCGCGTCCCTCGAACGCTCAATCCGACTTATCAGGTGCTCAGTTACCGTTTTTCTCTGAGACTCTTCTGCCTGGATCCCTGGGAGTAAACGTATTCGCGCAGTCTCCTGATCTTTATGATGCGTCCATATTTAAGAACCCCTACGTGTTTCCGCCGATCTGCCTTTTACCTCACGTTATCCAGTATCTGCGAAGCTTGCAACTATCCTACACCATCGTGATTCCCGACGTATGCCCAAGGCGTTTTTGGTGGCCCTTGTTAACGTCTACATGTTCGGCGCGACACCTTTTAGCCGTTATCCGTTAGCCGTTGCTGGAACCGTTGGAGCTCTCCTCACGCCCTCCAGAATTGGGTTTTCAAACCATTGGCCTATCTCTTGGAATCTCTGGGTTTTCCGCATCGGACAGGAGTAGCTGATGCACTGAGCGAGCAAAGGACATTTAACTGTTTTGGATATGCCTCTTCCGTCCGATTCATAATTTCCTGTTATGTAAACTATTGAAACGAATGTTGTGAATGGATCATTCTTGACTAGAATGTCGGTTGACTGTTATTTTATAATCGCATTAATGATTATTACCTCTCCTTTTCTTCTGATTTTCTTTAGGACCTACCTTTCGCTGTGCGAGCGTTTGTTCCGGCTGTGTCATGCCCCTCGTGCAGCTACCCTAACGACAGTCTGTTCCTTTTTTGCCAAATGTGCGGCTACCGGAGGAAAACGAATTCCCAAAATGTTCCGCCTTCTAAAATTTCAGTCGACCTTCAGGCCATAGATGACCGTTTAGCACAACTTAAAAGTGCCTCCCTACAGTCAGCATACTCAAAGCAGAAGTGTTCGCTTCGTACGGAGTTCGAAAAATTCTTGGCATCTCTTCCGAATAGTAAAATCATCCTTTCAGCAAGCCCTACGGATATTAATCGTTTCTTGGCCTGGAAAGACCGGCATGGTAAAACGATAGTCCATAGTGTTCGGACTCCCACCTCCAAAGTACCGCCAAGTGCAAATGCCCTAAACGCCTGGCATTCAAAACAGTCGACTCCTACATCGGAAAACTACGAGCTATATTTAAGGAAACCGAACGCTGTGGTGAATGGAACTCCATGTTAGGCTTAGGCAATCCTGCCGCTTCGCCAGAAGTACAAAAATATCTGAAGGCATCAACAGAGGAACAATTGCAAGCCCGCATCACGCCAAAGCAAGCAGTCCCCCTATTCTTGCCAAAATTGTTGCTTCTGGCCCGTTTTTTGAATCGGAAAATCGCCGCGCACTCAATAAATCTTTCTGCTCTGTTTATTTTGGCTCGAGATCAAGCCTTTTTCAAAAGATTGTTCTTCAGCGGTGATCGTGGTTCTGATCTTGGAATGGTGAAAACTGAGGAAATATTGCGTTTTCCCCAGGACGATGGGCTGTTGTTCAATCATGTATGGGGGAAAACTCTAAGAGACGGCGCCTCTAACGTTTTCGGGATTCGGAGACATCTTAACCCGGAGTTGTGTCCAGTTAAAACGATTGAGACTTATGTTGCCGTAGCTTCTGAGTTACGGATTTCCATGACAAACGGCTATTTATTTCGACCAACTAACCCCCACGGACATATCGTAAACAAACCATTGGCAAGCTCAACAGCAGATGAGCGTTTGAAGCTCTATTTGAAAGAGGCTCCGATCTACGAAGGAGAAACGTTGCACAGCTTCCGTTCGGGCTCAGCTCTAACTCTGGCTTTGTCTGTTTAAAACGTATGGTGAAATGGCTTTTTCCATGGTGGAACCAAGGCTCTGGGATAAAGTACCACTCCAGATCAGGTTTTCATCATCAGAGGCAGTTTTTAAGGCTAATCTTAAGACTTATCTTTTCATGCGGGCATTTGATCTTAGTTTTTACTAATTGCATTATATTGCGTGATTTTATTTTTTAGGGTTTTATAGTATTGTAAAGCACCATAGACAATTAATGGAAGATGGCGCTATATAAATGTATATTTATTTATATTCTTCTTCTTCTTTCGTCAAATTTCTTGCTTTGTCGGAGCACTTACCTCGACCGACTTGTCGTAGTAATTTCGCTTTTCCCTCCAAGACCTGCTTCGACAAGTGGAATTCCCGGTCTGCTCCTATTGAAAATGGATACTGTTTAACTTTCAAAATGTCTACCGAGGGCAGCAATCATGACTCTAAGGCTGTCTGGCTCATAATCTTGGCCGTTTTTGTTCTTCACTTTGGCGTAGATTTTCTCCAGTAATCTGTTCAGTTCAGCCGGTTCGTGTTCCTCGATTTCTAAAGCTATGCTCTTTCCTTCGCACCACGTCTTACACTTAACCAAAACGATGCACTTTTGCTGGTGTTGATATTTTTTGGACCATTTCGTAGTTCTTCTATTGTATCGTCAGTGGTCACAGTAAACTTTTCTTGATTTATTGCTCTCATTTTCTCTCACTCACTCTTTCAACGTTTCCGCAGAAAATTTTCGTCATCATTTTACGATGTCATTGGCTTAGAAAATTGTCTTTCAGCCAATCATTATCCGGAATATCGATGTGTAATTTGCACTGGTGTTACACTTTTTGCAATAGTGGTACACTTTTTGTAGTGGTCTTACACCTGAACTGCACAGCTCTCAAGCAATTAGAATCTAGCAATTTTTTCATGTATATTATATGATTATTGTAATGCTATATCATGGCATGTCTTGATCGTAAATCCTGGTGCGTTCGCAGGTCAAAGAGTTGATTGTAGTCGATTTCCAGTTGTCCACTGAGATTAATCTAATACAAATACATGGTAAACTGACCAACGGTCCTTGAGATTCCATGTGTTTACTTAGTTCAGCTGCATTTCGGTACCTTTCGTTTCTGAAAGAGCACGTGTGGTTTTTATTCTTTAAAATTTGCGTCGCAAAGAGCGATGTACATTTCTTTCAATTTGGGGGTGGAGACCTCTGCTTGGTAAATGGTATGGGTAATGTTCCTCACATTACAACTTCTGTCAATGCGGCAAGAATTCTTGTTGCGGCGTTAGCAGACATTTTTCATTTCATCAGAGGATTTTAATTCTTTCCTGAGATCAGTCTTGTTGTGGTTTCAGATACGGTCCCAGCTATAGCTCAGTTTAAGAATGTTTCCATTAAAGATTTTTTGGAGTGGATTTGATTTAAGCAAGTGTTATGGTGGACGAGTACAAGAAAGAGTTTCCCAAATTTCATTTTTAGATTTATTTCTGTTACTTCGATTTCCCATTATTTCAAAGTCAAACCCATTTCTCTTGAATTTGCCCATGTAGTTTCGGTTAGTTAATTTTAGCTATTTCGAACTCGACCTGATTTTTGTTTCCCTTGGCTTAAAATTGACCCCGTTGATTTCAAAATCTTTTTTAGAGTTGAAAAATGAACATCATGACCTAAGATATAGCTGGGAAACGACAATTTGGGCTTTTAATTTCACTTTTATCATGCCCAGGTATTCTCTTCCGGGTTAACCCTTCAGGCCTTATATCACACTACCCTGGTCAACCTATAATAATGTCGTGGAGAGAATGATGAAAAATATAATTAAAACTTTACCAGTTTTTCGCAGCACATCTCGGAAAGGTTTCAAGTAATCCCTTAAAGCTCTCTTTGACTGTAGAGGATCGATAGCCTTCACAACAATGATAATCCCGTGCATTCTATGAATAAATTCTGGCTCCTGATGCATTTCCTGTGCAGCGCCGGCTTGGCCATCTACAGGACGAACGATATTATCACCAGGCTGGATGTTTCCGGTCAGGATATTCTCGAACTCAGCCAACTCGTTAGCATTGTAGTTAAAGAAACCCCTGGTGTCGACCAAGTGGAAGAACATCTCTGGCAAGTAGTCTTGGAGGCAAATGGTTCCCTCCTGTCCTGTGGTGCTTTCCGGAGCGGTTCCCTTATCTGCTTCCCTCACCGTTCGTTCACACGTGTTGATAAAGCAGCTCTTGCCTGATCCCCTGGGGCCAAATACCCCGATCCTAAGCTGGGTTACATTTGCAATTTGCAGTCCCAGGAAATTATCAAGCCCGGTCTTGTTACCAAATCTGTACTCAAACAATTCACCACGGTGTCGGCAAAGTTCCGCCTCCAGCTGTAGACGTTTTTGTTCTTTTTCTTCCATTTCCCGCTGCAGCTGTTCTTTATATTGTTTGCGGTGCTTCGCTTCTTCTACCTGTTTCTCTCGTTCTATACGTATTTCTTCTTCAATCTCGCGGTTTATTCATTCAGTCTCCAGCCGACGATTCTCTTTCTCTTCGGTTTCTCGTCGATCTCTCGCCGTGTTATCCACTTACGTGTATTGAGTCGCATGACTGGAACCACCACCCTGGAATAAACGGGCACAAATTGAGTATCAGATAATTCCTTTCATGCAGGGTGCTCCGAAGGTGGATCTTTTTGCTTCTGGCTAGTGAAAGTGGGACTGACAGGGTAGGTCTTCTCTTGTTGTGATAGAGGGGGAGGGGAGTAAAGCTGGATTTTCCCGAGCTTTAAAAAGATGGAGAGAGGGGAAGAAAGGATTTCTACTCTTTGGGCCCTGTATATAGCCTATATTATTTGGTAAATAGTACATTTGTTCGAAGTAACGGGTCAAAATGTTAACTTTTGAGTAATGTCTTGATTGTTTATTTTTACTGAGTAATCGGCTAGCATACAGTCGTTTCAGATCAGGTAACACTTAAACACATTTAGAGATTTTTATATAATTCTGCTTTAACCAATTGATCAGCACTGTAGCAATTCTATGCTTGCAAGTCATAATTGTTATATGAATGCCCCTCCTTCTTTTCTTTTCTTGCACGCCGTTCTTTGTAAGGGTCTTCGGCAATCGAAGGACTTTTTCTTACACCAAAAATATTTTCAATCCATACTCATTGAGTGAGTATTGAGACTGGCCTGGCCTCCAAATTTATTTTATTCAGTTGAACCGGCAGATACACTTGCTTCTGTCATGATATAGTAATATCATGATTTGTCCCTTTTTATCACTCTGTCAATCCTCTAACTAGTATTAACAAACGCTTGTCTCACTGCCACCACCTCAATTTAATTTTTATCCTTCACAACAAGTCACGAAACACGATTAGCATAAGTATTTTCAAATATCTCAATTCACGGAAAAATAAATAATGTTTTATTAAATGTGCCTGGATTAGCACTACATATGATATTGCAATTTTAATGCAAGTTACTCACTACAAATTCTTCATTTGCAGTGTCATGGTTAGTTCCATATCAACGAAGGCTGGCAGGTTATTTCAATGGCTTTAATTCAGAAGGCCAAAACATGTAATAACGAATATAACATATGGTTGTCACATTTTAATTAGGGTGTTTACTCTCCACATCCCATTTATATGGTCTCGGGTACCCGAGTCAACCCTACATCCGAGTTATCCTGGGTGAGTTAACTTTTCCTTTTGTCGCTGTAAAATTCAAACAACCATTTATAGCGGAGCTCCACCAGTATGGTGTTCCATCCCCGCCAAAAATCAACTTAGGCACTCGACATCTAACTTTAGCTCTCGACATCCAACTTTATATCACTCAATATCCAACTTTATAGCTCTCAACCTCCAACTTTAGCACT
>Ga0126337_10003441_pt1 | contig 10356 bp, 6 predicted proteins | sample DipCmetagenome_FD_92527 | JGI IMG/M metagenome (GOLD analysis project Ga0126337, IMG submission 92527) | Coral microbial communities from La Bocana,Puerto Morelos, Mexico - Diploria C A metagenome | ecosystem: Host-associated > Invertebrates > Cnidaria > Coral | place: La Bocana,Puerto Morelos... | reverse complement strand
TTCACATGTGAAATTATAAAATTGCTATGGCAACGCTTCCGTAACCCAGGATTGTGAGCGTAATTTGTCACCCATGATATTAAAAGGTAACCAAATGGTATACTCGTGAAATTAGGAAATAATAAAGGCTCGGAAAATTATTAGAATTTTGACAAAACGCGCGTGATTTCACTCGTCACCATTTGATTACCCATACTAATCTCGTTCCCAAATCTCCTGTGGGCGAATCTGAACGAGATCGGGAAGCGTGTTTTGGCCTTTTTTAACCATTCTTAATTTGATGTGAAGGCCAACAGACATCTTGTTTCATTCTACAGCTTCTAGAGCCGTGTATTCAGGTAGGCTACTTGTCGTACAAGCGAATCATAACATAAGAAATTTCGCAGTCTTCGAATACAAATTTCTGTCCATAAGGGATACCAAGAGACCATATCATAGTCTGTCGGGATACCTAGATTTATTTATTTATTTATTTATCTATTTATTTATTTACATATGTTTATACACGGTAAAAAATCATCATCACGTTTTCTAAAATCGTTTTCAAATGCCACGTGCTTAAAAACGTGCTAACACAGTAAAATACAATCACCACTGACATCATTCCGCAACTTTCAAGAATAAGGACGCAAGTTACATTACAGAAAGTGGCTTAAATCGCAGCTCATTATCGAAGCCTATGGTGTGAGGTTCATGTTCGACAGCGTAAAATAACGAGTCGGTAAACTGAATTTGGCAAGCTAAAGGTAAAAATGATTTATGAAAAAAAACTGTTTCACCTTGCTCTTTGGGTTTTTCCTTGTTTTGTTGTCTGTAGGTTTGGTCACACCTGGTGCACACACTTTCGCGGCTACTATACAGTTTTCACCCCATAAAACATCCTTTTTGGCTGTCTGCATGAATGTGACGACTTCCAAGAACGATCCTAGCTTTGTTGTTTTCTTTCCTTTTGTTGCAGACTGCCCCTTAGAGTCAGCGGACAGTTCCCAAAGTGGAACTTAGTCTCCGCGTATCGCGGGGGATTTTGACCATGTGCTCGAAAAGATCTGCCATCTTGTTGTGTTACGCCGTATCGCTCGGATCTTTTGCGTATATCTTTGTTTTGTTTTGTTCGGATAACCTTACCCACACCTTTACAACAACATTTGTAAGGAAACGATTTCTTTTCCATATTTCTAGTCCGAACCAATTTGTTACATTCCCGCACACGGAGAACAGGTGAAACATATACACTTCAGAGGCACAGTTAGACAATCTTATTGAAAAGCAGTTCGTGTGTTTTAAATTTTAAGGACTCTATATTTTAAAGAACTCTGGGGGTACCAGTCCTTTATATGAGCTTTATAAGCGGCCCAAAGGGATGGGTTTTCATCCGTTTTGGTCATAAATGGGGAATCCATTTTAGACATTTTGGTCTTAAATAGGGAAGGGTGACTCTCGCCATGAATTAGGTATGTTTTTAGAATTGAAGCTACTTTTTTCATCACCAACAAAGACCCTATACAGATTAACTGTTATGTTAACGGCAACTGTGTCAGGTCATGTAGGGTATCCAACTGCTTTTGTTGGGTTATAAATAAACTAGGAAAAATGGCAGATTTTGGTCATAAATAGTAAGAACTTTGGGAAATACCCCACCCCTCCCTTAGTCACGCGACTTTTTAGGAGTTACGCTGCAGGTTTGCATAGCGTGATTACGTAACAAAGATGTTGTTCTCGAATCAAGCAAGCCATGTCAACCTGTGGAACAGCTTAAAATATGTCACAGCTATGACCATGGATTTGCAGCAACAAACAAATGAAAAAGTTATTTTCTGCCCAGTTTCTTGTCTGTACTCTCTCTCAGTCTCGAGTGAGGAAAACGACAACATGCTCGACGGCTGTTTCAGTTGCATTCAGCGAAGAGGTTGGGCCTGGCTGGATAGAGTACAATCCCAAAAATGTCACAGCCATCACATGTTCAGACCAATGACGAACTACTCCCACATTATCCACTCAAAGAAGCAGATGATCCGAGTTAGCCTGAATCAAGAGGATGTCTCGACATTTGAGGGTATCTTGGAAAAATCAGTTTTAATGCGCGTGACTCGGCGTCAACATTGTGGAACCTCAGTCAATGTCTCGCCGCCTGATACAGAAAACTACCGCAAATATATTGACTTCGCAATTATATTTCCTCCTGCTGTATCAAAGCAAATATTAAAGGACACATTGGAATTTATTCGCCTGCAACTTAACAGGAAGCAAAAATTTTGCCTGACGTTCGACTTAATTCCTAATTCTATTTTTAATTCACGCTTTCCCGATTACAACTTAAGTTTTTTGCTATGAGTAAAAAACCCGAGACAAAGAACTCGATAATCTTTTGAATATAGGAGAGGTTTCTTGAATCTAATTAGTCCCCGGCTTAATTTGCCTGGAAATTTTATTATGAAGAACACAAAGGCCTATATCGAAAAGTACCGTGAACGATGAACGTGATGAAGATTCTTTGTTGAGGAAACAATCACCTATTATACGAAATTCCTGTTTCTAAGAAAGGCCAAAATTGAATTTCAACGCCTGGCAAAAAGACCAAGAGTCCTAATTAATCTAAACTAACGTATTCAAAAGGAATTTCAGTGGCGGGCGCCTTTGATGTTTTAAAGAATGCAGACGTTTGTTCCAATGGAGAATGCAGATGTATTCGTATCTCTGTATACAGATCGAAAGATTTTACATTTTCGGATATTTAGCTTTGTGGATTATTACCCAGTTATATTAATAATACAGGCCAATGAATATTGTAGATTTTGTTTTTTTTTATAAGCCTAGTAGTTTCAATGCGGTTCACTTGTATTTTTGTATTTCTGCGCGGCGAAAACACAACTTGAATATCGCCTGATTTCAAGTTAAATCACATTCCCTTGGCCTTGCATCCTCTACTGTAAAATGAAGCTCTCGTACGTCCTTTCACAGGATTGCTATACCTGTTTTAAAAAAACTGATGTTTGTATCAGAGAGGCAGAGGCTCTTTACAAACTCATTCTCGTCACCAGAGTTGCCCTTTCTTCCTATCCGGCGGAGACTTGGTGCGAGAGTAAGACGTGCCTCTCGAGAGATATAATTCGATTAGCTACATTTTTTACTCAGCTGAGTCAACGCTGGGTTCCTCTCTTAGGTAGCTTAAAGAGCTCAACAAGTTTAACTGTATGGTTTGTAGGTGCTGTAAACGAACGACCTTAGTTATATTGGAAAGGAAGCCAGTATTGAATTAGTGAAAATCTTAATACAAAAAGTCTACTCTTTTGTGGTGAAGGGTTCACGTGTTTCCTTTCTCGTTTCGTGGAGTTCTAGAGCCCAGTCTCAAAGCAGTGCCGAATTATTCCTGAATCTCACTTTCAAATAATCAGCTATATTTAGCTAGTGTTGTAAAGACAATCAAAAGCATACGAACACGCCAAAACGTTTGCCACTCAGGGTAGCTAAATAACCTATTTTCTACAATTCCTTTTACCTGACACTTACTGCTTCGGGATTCAGAAACGGACAAAATACAAACCAGCAGCACACCAGTTGATGCACCTTACTTACGATACAGCTTTCTATGTCTTTATTAAACTATAGTTTCTACATACATTAGACAAAACTCTTTGGTATTTGTTAATCACACTATAGTTGGCTGGGCGTTGGGGTGTTTTTCCTTCAGATATTCAGCAATCGCCTCTGCATTGTAAGTGAGCATCGACACAATCTTCGTATGGCACGGTGCTGGTGAGGCTGGTGCAAAGATCGTGGCGTGCATCACAATTCATGACACACCTAGCAAGGCCTGCATCGTATCCCTCAGCTTGTTCAACACTGCACACGGCCAGCGACAGCACAACGCAACACATCACAAAAAGCTTCATCTAGATAAATATTGGGAAAGAAAATGTACAAAATGATAAACACTCTTCTAACATAGAGGGCAAATGTGTTTTATAGAGAACAGATTGAACTAACGCTCTGCACAAGTGTTTTTCTCGCCAGAGATTCCAAAGTAGATTTTAGAAAACTCATGCAGTGTCAGTGTTCTATTTACATCTCTCATATTTTCTCTTTCTTGCTCGATTCTCTATTTTTTTTTTTTTCACCGCTTGATGTGATTTTAATGCATTTAATGGTCATGAAATCAATGCGCATATGGTCGATTTGGTGCTCAGTATTGAAACGGTTTTCATAATTCCAGTAATATATCAATGAAATAAAATCGCGCCGAGGAAAAACCTCGTTGCTGTATTATATCTTTGAAGCAATTTTTCTGTTACATAACCATAACAGTACAATTAGCCCTACCTTGAATTATCACGTTTATCTTCGACCTCGATTCTCTCCTGGTTTTTCCTGTTAAATCAAAGCTCTTCTCACAACTGAGTGAACTGAATAACGAATGTCCAAAATATAAGCTCTTCTTGCCAATTATCGTAGTAACAAGCGGAAATTTGAGATTAATCAGTCAATACCGTGCGCAATGCGAAACAAATTGGCTCGGACAGAAATGTTTGCTCTTCCACTAGCTTTAAGATTAAAAATTTTATCTTCTATCTTGAACTGCCGAAAAGGAAATAAATTCAATCGGCAGAAATTTATGATTTTTTTCGCTTTAAGTACTTTTTGGTTATCAAATCAACTATTTTAAATTTTATAGTTATGAGTGAAGTTGCTTTCTTCAAATTGTCATAAAATAGTTACTCCGAGTGTTTTAATATTAGTTTTTCTGTTATTATTTACGATGTATTAAGTCTGACGCTATCTAGAGCTTCGTCTTAGCGAAAGACTAAACCAAACGGTTAGGCATTCTTTTCATATTATGTGGATCAACCCAAACTCACTTTGTAATATATATATATATATATATATAGCTATATACATATTTTTCCTAACTACATCATTTTTTTCTCTAATTCTGTTCCGATTTTATTTTTCACTGAACTCCCGGGCCTGATATTGTGTCACTGTAATTAGGAAAAGATTAAATTGTGAAATCTCAATTCACAAGTTAACAAATTGAGTACACTTCCTTGCTTCCTAAGATTTGAAAACAATTAGAGTTTATCGTTGCGATGTTCTAATCTTGCTACAGATTTTCATTTCACCAATTTGTAGTTGGCACGAAAAGAAATTATGTTAGGTATCAGTAGTTCGTAAAGTGTAATCGTCCGGGTGAGGGAAGTTGTGAAAAGAACTGTTTATGCTTGATTGATGTTTCGACGTTCCATCGTTTGACAAGCACTATTCATTTGACTCTGAAGATGACTTCCACTCAGGTTGTAAAAACATCAACCGCCAACAACAGTTCTTTTCAAAACTACCCTCACCCGGACGATCACACTGCAAACCACAAATAATATTATGTTATCAAATTATCAATTTAATACGGAAATGAACGCTGATTTAAACAACCATATTTTTTAAGTTTAATTATGGGATTTTTTCAGTTGTTATTAAATTTCCAAAAAAAGAACAATATTTTATCAAATTCCTTCTGATACCGTTAAAATTAAAAAATGATCTTACGGTTTAAATTAATTTTTTTTTTATTTGAGCCGCATAATTCCAGGAAAATTCCGAAATTAAATCTCAACAATAGCTATAAGGGGATGCAATTAAGCCGCTGAAAAAAAATCGATAGAAATAACTGCGAGATCTTGAAAAACATTTACATCAGTTAACAAAAAATGTGTTTTTTCCTGTAACAAGTAACAAGGTACATGTTTGTTGCTCAAAATCACTGAAAAATTGCTTTTATACCTTGCCTTGTACTTTGAGAGTGAAGTGCCAATAATTTTGTTTCATGCAATACTGTAAATTGTTAATGTAATAATCATGTTTACAAATTGGTTTTGGACCAGAAGGGAAAAGATTTTTGATAGCTTGCCGAATATTGGCACGACGTAATCATCACAGATATGCAATCAATAGTGCTTTATAAAAAATTAGAAATTATATACATGGGAAAACTACTTTTGATCAATTCAATAATTAAAAAAAAATAATTTTGCAACATTCTCACATAATAGTCATTTTGGAAAACGAACTTTTACTTTTTTTTGTCGAAGAATTTATATATTTTTAATGCATTGTTTTACAACTGAATTCAAATTATCGCAGCGCTACCTAAATCAGTTCTGACTCTTGACGAATTTTTGAAATCACATCTTGACAGTCAAGTCAAGTCTTGACGCTCCTCTGAATGTATGGTGACTTTGACAAACTTTGTAGCATTCTCTAAAAATTCTCTGCTTTGATGCACTTTGAGCACAATTTTGGTTTAACGTGCTACAATAACCTCTCGAATGTTCGTGATAAAAAAATTGCTCATGGTTCCCATTTTACTGATACGCTGGTTCTCGACTTTTTGTCTCGTCCTCCCCAAACCGTAAGAAATATTGTTCTTGAAAATGAATCCAGTAGGCCACGTTAACATTGACATGTACTTGAAATATACTGATCGTTACATGACTTCTTAACTTGTTAAAAGCTACAATCACGCATTTACATTAACACATCAATAAACTTACTGAGGCCAATCTATATGGTCACGAGTAACCGAGACAACCCTTCCCTCGAGTTACCTTAGAAGAGGCTTCTGGTTTACATTAGGTTCGCGAACCGTTTCGGGAGACGGAGCAGGTAAGTAATCCTACCAAGCGGGACAACTTTTCCTCAAATAAACACTTTGGCTCGCTTAACAGAGAAAACTCTCGGAGTGGCGAGTGTCATGTAATTCTTAGATTTAAAAAGAAAAAAAGAAAGAAGTGAAAACTGAATTGGCAAAACCCGGCGGATCGAATGACCGAGTGAAAAAACAACTCGGCCTACAGGGAACACGTTTTCACAGCAACGCTCGGTAAATTTGCCCCAAGGGAAAAGCTGTCTCGGGTAGCCGAGACCATACAAATAGAGTCTAAATAGACGCTCAGCCTGCTTGTAGGTGAACAGCATCCGAGAGCAAATACGTTTACTCTACCGATAGCTAATTTAGCTCAGCGACTATTCGGATCAGCATCTTCAACGAAAAAATTCTAAAAACCATGAATGTGTTTTTCGCAACGTCTGCGGCATCCGCCCGAAGGGCTCAGTTCGCAGACCAAACGTGGAGGCGAAACGGAAAAAAAACTGTTCTTGTAAACCTGCATGGCTAACTGCGTCGCAACTACGTTTCCAGGGCTTTTCCCTTGGAGAGGCCCTGGAAAGGAAAGGCCCTGGGAACCAGGTTGACTACATTGCGGTTTGACTAAGTAACCTCCCTTGGGACTCTAGTCCATTATCTGTCTTGGTCTGTCTTAGATTCAGAAAGACTGATTTACGACAATAACGGTTGCTAAGCTAAGATCCATGCAAACACTGCGGAACAATTGTGCAGGCATACAAACACCTTGATCCTTTGATCTTTTTCTTTTTTGTGGTCTTTTCAGACTTTTGCGTCAGTAATGAGAGTAAGGCTGTCATTGCTCTTTAGGGTTTACATGAATTGAGGTCCTAAAATTACATTCAGTTGTAATTTTTCGCACGAACCAAGTTCATGTCAAGGTCTTACATTTGCAACAGTATAACAAGCGGATGGTTTGTCAGTTTTACCACAGATGTCACTACGGTGAGTTTGTCTTCCCATCACTTTAACCAAACAACATTTTAGAAGCCAAGATCAAAAATAATCAATGCAGAAACAATACATTTCTGTAAACATCTTAAGAGATTAGTGTAGTGAATACAATGTACAATATACTATAGCGTACTGCACAATACGTATTGTTTTTTCAGCAGCTCTATTGTATTATCCATGTCCTTTATGTGCCTCAATTCAGGTGGACCTTTTGCGCCACGGAAAATGTTTTCTCTTGGCTTTCGTTGAATATTAACAGCAAACTACAGGGTAGTACCGATTAGCTGCACGACTATCCATACACTTGCAACATTTCTCCTTCTCTCAGCCAGGATGCCAGTAACACAGTACTTTATCTAACCAAAGAGCAAATATACCAGTAATCGCTGGTACCATCACGCAATGGTGATGTCTGTCTCTTCAAAGTTAAACGAAACAATATTACAGTCCTGAACAAACGGTTTCAGTTCAGCAACTGTTGTTGCACGGACAGAAAAATGTTTGCCATGTCTTCGGTAAGCACCTGGTATAGGCTTTTCTGTAAACCACACGTAAACTGCGACGGTATCTTTAGCGTCCGCTGTGAACTTGAGCGCAGTTTTCAAGTCGATATGACTATCTGCGCAGAAAATTCTTCGTGTTAACCTGTACGGCAGCGCTACAAACAGAGAGAAGGGGAAAAGTACCACCCAGAAAATGAAGCCGTTTATATACATCAAAGAATGATGTGGTTTGCAGTGATTTGTCAGCCAAAACGCTGTGTTATGCCAAGAAACAAACTCTAACGAGGCGTCATTTTGCAGCTGGGTGGGTGTGAGTTCTCGCATTATCTGCTCAATATCAACTCTGATGCAGTATTTCTTTCTTGCGTCAATTTTTCTCTTGATGTTCCTCAAACTTTCATCAATCTTCTCCCTTAAAACACCAGGTGGGAAGATCACAGCAAAGTCAATGTCAAATCCATTAATGCGGCTTAGTTCTCTTTGTACTGGGTTGAGCAATGACAAGTTTTTCTCGGACTCTAAAAGCAGTGTTTTAGCATTTGGGCAGTGGTGTCGCCTTGTCACACACATCAACACAGGTTTTTCCAAAATGTTACTTAATTCTCTCAAATCGGCTTCAGTCTTCAATGATACTATTTGCTTTTTCGCATCCACTATGGCATTCACTTGATCCATTGGACGAAAACTGTCGTTGCAAGATAAAACTGTTATTTTCTCTGGGTCGTATTGAATCCATCCTGGTTTAACTTCTGTGTCGAAATAAAAACAACCATTTAACATTTCACTATGTTGATCGCGTTGGATAACAAAGCGACGCAAACATGTCACAGGGCAAAACACAACTGCTTTGTTCATAATGTGCAACCCCTGAATCTCTAGAAACGTTCAAGTTTTTGGTCTTACAGCGTACAGCTAATTATTATAAGCACTCTGGAGCTCAATGATCTGCTTCAAGAGTTTTAAGTCTGTCCAATGAAAAGAGGCGTTGTTGGAAAACCTGTTCTGATGCGCACCACTTCCTTTGGCGAACAAGATTTTTCTTTGTTCACTAATACCCCATTCACACCGAAGCTAAAACACGTTTAAAGTCATAGATGTTGTTAAGTGATGTTTGTCGACCTCAAATGTAGTACAGTGAAAGCACAAGTTATTTCTTACTGGAACCCTGTGTAAAATTAAGTATTTTGGTTTTCTGTGGCTGATTTTCATTTTGTTAAACCTGGTTTAGCTAAACATGTTTTGTTGGTGTGAATGGGGTATAAGAGAGATTTGACACTCGGTTAGTAAACAGCATATCATTAACTGATGAATTTGGTGTATTATGGAGTGTTCTGATAAACGATGCACGCAGCTTTTTGCCGCAGACAATTGGTTTATACTTATGTCGTGAAACCAAACAGCAGAGCTGAAATAAATGGTACACTGCGGTGACAAACATGGAAATACAACGCAACGATAAGGCGAGTTGACAAGTTTGCCACTAATGTCAAAATGACCAAATTTAGCTCATAGTAGGAGTGTTTTCGAACCGAAGAAAACTTTTTAAATTTCAGGCAATTGTGCAACTGACCGCACTTGCAAGGCGATCTTCAAACGAAGGCCCCATTTGCTCACCAAATAAATCACTATCCACTGGCAGTGTAGTTTGTTTTACAAACACTTGACTTATTCATTGGAAAGAGATTTATTCGGCAGATAGCTTTATCCGCCCTTTGAACAAAGGAGACCAGGTGTATTGAGCATGGACCAAGAGTACCTTGCGCTCGCCATTGGCTACTTGTAGAAGATCAAAAGCTTGAATAAACAAGGAAAAATTATGTTATCAAAACCAAAAAAACACTACTGTATCAAAGAGAGAAACTGTGTCCAATTTCAATCACTTCCAGCAAGAATGGTTAATTTATAAATCATAGTTAGTCCCCTCTACTAACTATGATTTATAAAAAACTGAAAAACAGAAAAACTGACCGTACGGTTGGATTGAACTTTTGTATTTCCAATATTTCGTCAGGCACGGCCTGACTTCTTCATTCATTCATTCATTCATTTATTCCCTGAAGAAGTCAGGCCGTGCCTAACGAAATATTGGAAATACAAAAGTTGAATCCAACCGTACGGTCAGTTTTTCTGTTTTTCAGTTTTTTGAATCCCAAATTTTGCTGATCAGATCCACCAGGATCCGGTTCCTTTGCTTTGTCCGTTGGCCCTTTCTCAAGTTTAAAGTCT
>Ga0126337_10003440_pt1 | contig 10356 bp, 5 predicted proteins | sample DipCmetagenome_FD_92527 | JGI IMG/M metagenome (GOLD analysis project Ga0126337, IMG submission 92527) | Coral microbial communities from La Bocana,Puerto Morelos, Mexico - Diploria C A metagenome | ecosystem: Host-associated > Invertebrates > Cnidaria > Coral | place: La Bocana,Puerto Morelos... | reverse complement strand
GTAGTCAGTTCTTCCTCAAATTCTCCTTGTTGCGAATACCACTGAAGGTATTCGATAAAGTCCAATCAGTTTATCTCAGTCACTTCTGCTTCCACAGCACAAAACTACGCAAAGAACCGATTTGAACTTTCGTTCTCACTGTGACCTCTATTGAGCGCGTTTGTTTGGGCACCAACATGGCGGATAGCAACCGTCGTCAAGGCAAAAGTCACGTGGGTGAAAACCAAGAATATACTTGGCGAGTTTATTACTATTATATGTTAGCTTAATATCCTAGCCAGTTGGTTTGAGAAGTTTTTTGTTCGGAGATATGGAACAACAAGTTGAACTGAATTTTGAATGACTTGTCACTTTTGAAGTTGGAGCTGATGGCTGAGGCTTTACCGCTGTGAAATAACATTTGACGAATTAACGTATTAAGTTTTATTTAAAGAATTTCACTAATTTCTCGCATTGCTGCCAAAGTAATAAAATATTTGTGTCTTTTATATGTCAAACCATTTAATAAAAAGAACTTTTCGGAGAAAGATTATATTTCGTTTTAAGTTGAGAAAATGAGTCAATTAAACTCAAGAGAATCATTTACTCACCAAGTAAAACACGAACATTATCATTCTTTAAGCATCTCCAATCATTATTACTGAACATCAAAGTCGCCTTCCCGTTGGGGCATGAACAAAAGCACCGTTCGCCATCGTCGCTTTTAACATCAGCGCTGAATCTTGCACAATTTATGGAATCGCTTTTATCTTGATCACACAATGAAGGGGAAATCTTGAAAGAATCTGTGCCTTGCTGCCAGCCTTGGTCTCCATCAGATCTTACTCTGAAAATCTCAAGATCCTCCGATATGGTGATAGCAGTGAAGTACATATTTACGATTAAAATAAACTCGATCCTAAACATCTTGATGTTTTTGAGTGACGTGTTAGCCTCGCGGATGAAATTTGAAGCGGCAATCTTAAAAATCATGAATCACCTGTCCTTTGAAATGAAAAGTCTTTGTACCATCATGTTGGTGTCATTCCAACCCCGAAAAACTCAACACAGTTATTACTATTGTTCTTGTTTTTATGAGAACTATCTTTGTCAATCTTGATTGTTCTAAATCACGTTTGACATTATCATACAGAACAACGGTAAAGGACACTTAATGACATGACGTTAATACAAGGTTTACCTCCCAAGTGGTCTTTAATCGATTTACATCATTGTTTCTATATTGTCTTCTTATTTACCGCAAAGAATATTGCAGTTGCAAACTATACCATATCAAGTTTATTTCAGTGTATAAAGTTTTTGATAAACTTTGATGAGAAAACGTTTGAATGCCTCCTAGTACCGATATGTTATAGACCTAGCGAGAGGTCCGTATTTGATAAACATTGGTCGAGTTCTCTCTCCTCATAATTTTTTGCGGGCTTATAGGCCAATCTGCAGGCGACGTCCATAACTGAATTTTTAAATAAAAGAGCGAGGCCAATATTCGTAAATACGGACAGAGCAAGCTAGTTCAATAGAGCGTTTATTATGATGTCTCGTTTTTTTTAATCTGCTGGCAATCATATGTCACCAAGATCCATTCTAGGTAAGAAAATGATTTATTTACGCTTCTCATGTATCTTTTGTGACAATTTACTGAAATTTACTTCAAACATGAAGTTAAAAAGACTTCTATTTACCCAAAACAGTTTATTTTGTGCAATGAATTGAAAAAGCACTTCGCCGAAATTACTGCTTACGAAGTGAGCAGTTCATCTTAGCAGTCCGTATTGCGAAATTCGCACCACTACGAGAACCAATCAGAATTCATAACGGACCAGTTTAGCCAGATCATAACAGTTATTACTTATCGTGAAAAGGCAAACAATCGTAGGTGATACACATATGGCTTGAGTTACCGTTACCATTATGCTATAGTTATTATTTCGAGCATTTCTGAAAGAAACCAAACTTTTATACTTGTGAACAATGCAACTATGAGCTGATACATCTTGGACAAGATTAACTAGCAAAACTAAAGCGGAAAATAAAAGGAGCCTACGCCGCCAGGTAAGGCAAGAAAAAAGAAACTATAGAATTCTGACCCCGGGAGTGCCGCTTTCCTTAAACAAATTTGTGGTTGACGATCGTTGTGTCTTAGTGTAGCTGCTTAAATTAAGGTTTCCATTTACGTAAACATATAGTCTTTCCTGTTTACTATTCTAGAATCGGGTGGTTACCCCCAAAGATGAACGCAAGCTATAGGAAGTCTTAAGTTTCCGTCGCGTTAGCTTTAAGATTGTTCAAAGCAGTTTCCAGCACTTTCCAAGACGTAGCTTTTCATGGGTCATTATAACCACTCTTTATCAGTTGATGCCACAATCATGGTGTAAAAAACTGTCCAATCATTGGTGAACAAGTTGTTATCATTTTCGTGACACTATGTGTTACCATAGCAACAGTACGTTGGTGTCCAAAACTAGTCCTGTGGGAGTTAAACTCTTTTCGTATGTAAGCACTTTCTATTGTTCCAGTACAAAATCTACATGGCCACGTGAGTGAAGACGCTTTGTCCTAGTGGGGGACAAAGCGGTAATCCAAGATTGAAAGGTTTAGTAACTGCAGCAAGTTATATTTTACAGGGTTTCTACTAACACGATAATTGATCTACATGAATATGTGCATATACGAAACCGTTTTTATTTCAGTTAAATTTAAATAAATTAGTGGTGTTGTATAACACTGAGTCTTGGTCATGAGCCAGGTCATTTATTCTTATTGTTTGCTTGCTTAATTTTTTGTCTGTTAACTCTGGATCGGTTTCTTTGTTTTAATTTCTTTGCGTGAAACCATCTAAGGATATCTTGAAAATGTTTTGCTTCGTACCCTTTGTCCTCTGCTCGGACGCCACAGTAAAGCTCCTCCTCGGGAACTAAGCTCTATATCCTCTCATGGCAAATGGTACATTCTGCTAAATTGTTTGTCTGTTTACTCTGGGTCGAGTTATACAGTAAATCATGAGTATTTCTGGTGCTGTATCGTTCTGCTGGGAGGACACAGTAGAGCTCCTCCTCGAAAACTGAGCACTGCATCCTCCGTCTATTTCTTAGTCTGGGTCTAGTTACACATAAATCTTAAAAATGCTTGGTATCGCATTATCATCTGCTAGCTCGGACGCCAAGGAAAGGTCCTCCTCGACAACTGAGCTCTACATCTTCACAACGGCTAGTTCATTTTATTTAATTATTTGTCTATCTTATTGTTTGTCTGTTTTCCCTCTGGGTCGAGTTATACAGTGAATCTTGAGTATTTCTGGTGCTGTATCGTTTATCATCTGCTGAGACGCCACTGTAAGCCATTTAGGCTACTCCTCGAGAACTGAACACTGCATCTTCTGAATGGCTAGTTCATTCTGTCCCAAGGTAGATGACCATTGCCGAGTGGGAAACCTCCTTGTTTCTCTGTCTACTTTGCATTGGGGTCGGATCTTTCGGGAACATTGTACGTATTGAAAAATTTTGTTTGGTAACGTATTCTTTATCATCTGCTGGAACGCCGAAATAAGACTCCTCCGCAGGAACATTGTGTTGATCGGATCATTGACGTACTCAGGAATCATTGGGTTTCCATGCATCATCAGGCTTAGATTTTTCCATCGTGTCGAAAACCAGCTCTGCTGAAGACAGCATTGTACCATATTGGCTAGGTCTTTTTGAACATTCCAGATAAGATTCCAAAACGTTGTACTCTGGTTGTGTATCATTTTTACGACCCTTGGCAGGTCCCTGGACCCCTCGCACTGACACCTCCTCCATGTGATTGTAAACGGGCTGCTGTGCACATACCGGAACATTCTTTTTGCGTCTCAGTTCGTTGTCAAAATCAGGATCTTTGTATACAGCTTTACACACAGGGTGTTGGGTACCATTTTCACGACCCTTGGCTCCTCGCACTGAAAGCTGCTCCATGTGATGATACACAGGCTGCTGTACACAGACTGGACCTTTCTTTTTGGACCTTAGTTTGTTGTCAAGATCAGGATCTTTGTAAACAGCTGTACACAAAGGCTTTTGGGTTCCATTTTCACGACCCTTAGCAGGTCTCTTAGCTTCTCGAACTGGCAAATCCTCAACGTGATTGTAAACAGGCTGCTCTGCACAGACGAGACCTTTCTTTTTGGGCCTCAGTTCACTGTCAAGATCAGGATCTTTATACTCAGCTGTACACACAGGCTGTTGGATTCCATTTTCACTACCCTTAGCAGGTCCCACTACCCCTTGAACTGACAGCTCCTCCATGTGATTGTAAACAGGCTGCTCTGCACAGACAGGACCTTTCAGTTTGGACCTCAGTTCGCTGTCAAAATCAGGATCTCTGTAGGCAGCTGATTTCAAGGTCTTGTCAAGGCCAGAGGCTTGATGTCCCACAGGAACGCTCAGATAAGCACTAGGCTGTTGGTTACCATTGTCATTATCTTGGACTGGTCCCTTGGCTCCTCCCATTGACAGCTCCTCCACTTGATTGTACACGGGCTGATCTGCACAGACGGGACCTTTCGGTTTAGGCCTCATTTCGCTGTCACAATCAGGGTCTTTATAGGTAGCTTTAAACACAGGCTGTTGGGTACCTGATTCTGAAGGTTCGTCATAGCAATGAGTACTGAGTCCAACAGGAACGCTTGACGAGGTGTGCTTAAGGCTTGGGTTGGCGGGAGGAGGGACCACATAGGTTGACGCATAATGAATTGCTGCAAAAAAACGTTAAAAGGAATAAGACTTCAAAGATAATAAAATGAGTATGGAATCTTTGTCTAGCAGTGCCTCTCGTTATTCCATCCGTTCTGTTATATCAATCTCTATTAAGGTTCATGTTCATCTTGAGTAGAAGAGTGTTTGTCCCATTACTAGTTGAAATGTGCCCGTTGAACCTTTGTTAGCTGACTTAGTTTTAACTTTAATTATAGATTGCTCTATAACCCACCAATATTTTCCCTCTTTATTCCTTTCCCTTCACTTGACATTCAAGTTACATTTCGTATGCGCATTGTAATTAAATTATTTGTTGTTCTTATTATTGTTGTTGTTGTTGTTTGTAGTTTTTTTTTATTTTCGAAAGCCTAAACAGGCAGTCACTTTGGTTTTACTTTTGATGCTTTTTACTCGATTTAAGATTGGCTGAGTTGTCTACTTGTTAAGTCATTGGTTTGGTTTTGGTTTTACAACACTCAATTGAAAACTTCTCTTTTATTGTTGTGTACTCACATGGTTGCTTTATATCGGGTGTCCTGTAACCGTCTTTGCCATTCCTGCTCCCTGAGCTCGAGCTTGATTGCGTGTTCATTGATACTGTGGTCTGAGATTTAGTTTATAAACATTAGAGGGTGAACGAACTAACAATAAAACCATAGTTGATAGAGGGGAATAGTTATGAAGACCGGAAAACGTCAAAGGAGCAAACCAAGATACCAAAATGTTGGAAGGTCTGTGACCGTGCACAATCTTTTGTTTTGTAGTCATACACTATGCATGAGTGGGTAACCAAAACGTTCGAATTAGTTAGTTCGTCAGCCAGAGGTGAGGAAAAGAACTATTGTGTTTTTTTGCACGGTCGAGGCCAAAAAAAGCGAACAAACCATACATGAAAGAGCTTTGCTGAAACCCAACACAAGAAGATAATAATGAATGACTTAAAATCCTTACCTCTCTTTTTACTCTTTTTTTGGCAGGCAGCTTGGGCTTCGTCAGTTTACTGTGGACAAAATGTTTAAAAATGACGGTTAACAACAGAAAATCAGCAAACGTCTGCTAAAATAGTTGGTATGTAGCCGTTTGCATTTACTAGCATCGTCCTAAAATAGTGTTAGCTCCCTTGTCGACAATTTTCGACACAATCACCTACCACAGCGTGCGTGACCGAGCACCCTCAAACTCCAGTTTGTTTGAAGCTTCACCTAACTCCTTTAATCATGTTTGTATATCACAGAATCACCTAAAAAGCCGGGCATAGCCTTTTGTATTAAACACAATCAGTGTAAACATGATTCAAAGAGATGAAAACAGGCTTCACATAAATAAGCTAATGGTTAATAGTTCTGGGATACTAGCAAACAGACGGAATTAGACGATGTTTTTTTAAGAAGCGCTGTAGAAAGATGGTAACTACAAACAACACTAATTTAATTGACAATCATCGATAAAGAGTATTCTAAGGCAAAATTGTTATGTTATTACACGAATTATTTCAGAGGGCCAAGAACTAAAATCACCTAATCAGATTGCTTCTCCGCCGGTGCAATATTCTCTTAGTACTGGACTGAGAACAGTCCTGAATGATCCTGCACGATCAGTCTTAAAGATTTCCTGGTTTGTTTAGTACGTTTCTGAAAGAGCTTGCTTTGACATAAAATATTCCTTTCCTTTTTATCGAACTCTCTTTCACCTGTGTTTAATGTTTAACATCAGACGTGTTTAACATCAGCTTCTATTCTGAATTGTTCGCTTGAACTTTCCGATGTTTTTCTAAACCGTGAACATGGCATTTTTTTCTAAACATTTTTAGTCGTAGATATAAACAACGTCAAAGGCCTGTAGCTTATTTACCAAGCTTACTTGGTAAATGCCGATCCTTCAGTCGAAGATACACGTAAATTTTGCTCCCAAATGCGATTTGTTTTTTACTGAGGCATTTATGTAGCCTTGATTACTGCCAAGACGTGTAAAGAGCTCGGGACGCTATTCTTACAGTATGGCCATCGTGCTTGGTGAAAAGGATATATTGATTTTCCCTTTAAGTCAAAGGTCACTTACTTTAGATAACCGCGTCGATAAGCGAAGAAGCCAATGATGATGACAACAGCTAAAATTGAGGCGATAAGTCCAGCGATGAGGCCCTGGGACGAGCTGGAATTATCTGTACCTTGCTCACGGCCAGTACCGGTGGGAGCCTGGAGACGAAAGAGGAAAGATGCATAAATTGATAATCCTATTTTTTCGATCAAAGCGGTTAAGTTGACAGCCCAGCAATAAGTGAGGATCTTGATAACATTTCGTTGATAATGGCGCTGTACATTAATGACCCTTATTGTTAAATCAGGGAATATAAATAACATTGATGCGTCAGTATCTAAAAAGGACTTAAGTTAGAGTGTTATTATATCGATATAGACCTTTTCTGATGTTTGACTTATTCAAAACTACGTTTGGAAAAAAACGCATAAGGTAGTTCATTGAGAGTGCGGTGGAGTGATCTCATATATGTCAAATCCCGATAAAACTAAATTCTAAACAGATATATTTTTGTGATTTTTTTTCTTTAGTGTAACAACATTTCAGAAAGGCTCATGATTGTTTCGTATATTCTGCAAAACTTTTAGCCAGTGGTTACAGCTGATAAGGCAATAGACGTACTGTCAATCGAACGTCGAAGACTGTCTCGGAGACCGTTGGATGGACATCGGAAACCGTCGGTCGAACATCGGAGACTGTCAGTCGAATATCAAATCCATTCGGCATTGCGGTGTAGATTACAGGCACGGAAAGTGATGCACTGCGTACAAGTTTCAAATCAATTACCGTGTTTCCAGCCATGCCCGTTCCTTTGGATGGGAACAATTTAAAATTTCTGTTTCCTGGCTTTGTTGTAACTTTGGGTGGTAAAGTGGGAGCTAAACCTAGAAAAATACCAATGGCATCGTTATATATTTTTAAAAGTGCGCGGTGGTGAGAGAACTCGCCTCCATCAATATGTCCCGGGTTTGATCCCCGAACCCGGCGCCATATGTGTTGGGTTTGTTGTTGGTTCTCTTCTCTGCCCTGAGAGGTTTTTCTCCGGGTACTCCGGTTTTCCCCTCTCCTCAAAACTCAACATTTACAAATTTTAATTCTAGCTTGGAAAGGTCCCGAATTAGTGCGGGAGCGCTAGATAAATTTGACACTTAAATAAAGTCAAAAATTATCATTATTATTGTCATTATTATTATTATTGTTATTATTATTATTATTATTCCTTGCAAGGGAAGGTCGCGAAAGCAACGTGGATCCTAACGTTATCTCCTGTAGTTGTTCAGGACCGGGCATCTTTAAAGCTTTAAAGCTTTCATACTTCGCTGGTACTTAATATCGACCGGGCTTCTAAAAATTTCTCCTAGGATATAAAACATGAAATGACGTCTTTAATTTAATTTAACTTTAATTTGTGAGTCTGTTTTAGAATGATTTCTTCTAGAGGTACGGTCAAATAGAGGCTGAGTCACGCCCAGATTTTGTCTCTTCTAGGGGTTTACTTATGCTGTGAATTGGCTCTCGGCTCAAATTTCCTTTAGTACAGTCACAGCCGTTCGGATTAACAGGGATTAGGACTCGAACTTACATTTGATATCTCCGACGTATTTCAACAGCAGCCAACGGTTAGTAGCACCGTTGCAAACGACTCCAAGCTTGATGATTCGTCCCTCTAACAATTCGGTGTTCGTTGCGCCGCCGTTAACCTGTAACGTGAAGCAACAAAGATCATTCTATGAAGAACTGTCGCACTGACCATTATGTTCCCGCGCTCTCATCATTTATAGGATAATACATATATCATATACCAACTGTTATTAACAGAATTCTACTGGTATACAAATTAATGATGTAATGCAAATGATGTAATCTGATTGGTGTGAATTGTGTGCAGTGGCCATGGATTGGTGTGATCGACTTGTTTCTCCGAGGTTTTGAATGAACGGTTCGGAACAGTTGGATAATCAATCTCTTGAAAGGACTAAAACAGGGAAATCAAAGCTCCTTAAATTAAAACAACACCTCGAAACTTTTTTTAAAAAAACTTCAAATGTCAAATAGACAATTCAGTCTAGGCGAATTTTTGTAAGCGTCAAGCTTCGGCCCTCGGCTCCATCAACTATCACTGCGCAGAAATCTTGAGCTCAGTTGAATCTAATTGTTAATTAATTCTTCATATTCAATCTCACCTGAAGAAAGTAAGGAGGGGAATCTCTAGGATCTCCATCAGGTACGATTGAAAACAGGTTTGTGTTGTTAAATGGAACTTCCGACCCGTTACATCCAATATACCTAGAGGATCCCACATCGACTCGGCAATTTTTCAAACTTGGCTTTAAAGACACTCTCTTGTAGTCGTTGAAGTACACGACCCGTATCGGATAGTTCAGTCTCTCGGTCTCAAACTGGAAATAGTGCGTCGGATTATAACCTGTGAAATGAATAAACATCACGCCTTCAAAAATGTGAAATTTTAGAATATTATCTTTTGCAAAGATGTAAAAACTTTACAATCGGATCTTCTGGAAGGAGAACTCTTGGGTTACCTCTTTATCACTGGGGTAGGTGGGTAGGCCATGGGAAGTGGTTTTAAATATAGAGGCCCTGTTAAGTTGGGGCCGGGTCTGAACATCCTATATGCCGTTAATTTGTGGTCCACATCCTCGTATCCCGTAAATTTCAATTTTGAAAACTAACAATTTTGCTCCGCGATATCCCGACAGATCTGTTCTAAATATCCCATGATTTTGCCACAAATGTCCTGTATCCCGTTATTTGTTTTACCTATACATCCCGTACCCCCAAAAACCCTAATAGGGCCTTAGGGTTGCCCAGGCCAGGGCGATGACTAAAGTGTCTTGTTATGTGAAGTGTCCCTTGAAGGGGTTTTCCCACATTGACTTACTGAAGGCTAAAAATGGAGCGTCTACAAAAAACTATGGAGAACCGTTATTTGGTGCTCCATTATGGACCCCATGCATACTGTTAGAAATAGTATGGTATTTCTATGTGGTCAGAGGAACGATTCAGGCGCCAGTTATTGGTCGTGTTCCTTGCATTCCTTGTAGGACATTGCAGACGCACTGTTCGTGAGTTCGGCCCCATAACTAATTGAGCGGACCTTTATCGGAGGTTGCAGATTTCTGTTTCAGTATTGCATTAATTGAGGTGAGCACGTAGTTAATTTTATCCTAAAAATACCTAAAGTATTGTCCTGTGCCAAAAGAGAAGGATCTAAGGGGCGCAAGAAGCAGTTAATTGTCAATTTCACCCCACCCAGTCCTTTTCCTCTTTATGAAAAACAAGAAAAGGGTTTATTTCGTTCCCTTATGCTTTTTTTAGCTGACTACATCTTTTCTTTTAGATCCCGCTTGTGAGCACCACTTGACTAGCCACTGAACAATATCAAAGTAAAAATATGAAAAGCATGAAGATCTTGAATCTTTCAAATCAGATATCAGAAAGCGAATTTAAAAAAAAAAACAGTTAAAGGAGTCCGACGATTCCTATTAAAAATGCATGAAGGATGCGAGGGAACCCTCACTTAAACCTGAATTGTCGAATAAACTCAAAACTTACAATTTAGTGGTAGTTC
>Ga0126337_10003439_pt1 | contig 10356 bp, 9 predicted proteins | sample DipCmetagenome_FD_92527 | JGI IMG/M metagenome (GOLD analysis project Ga0126337, IMG submission 92527) | Coral microbial communities from La Bocana,Puerto Morelos, Mexico - Diploria C A metagenome | ecosystem: Host-associated > Invertebrates > Cnidaria > Coral | place: La Bocana,Puerto Morelos... | reverse complement strand
TGGTTCCCCGCTTTTCAAAGTTTAAACCGTGTTTTTTTAATCAAACCCCTTCCCCTTTTCCCCCCTTTTTTAAAAAAAAAAAAAAAAAAAAAAAAACGCCTGGATTGCTTGATTCACCCTCGACATGTTGATTTTTTCCTAATTCGGCTATAGGAAACTGGCAACTGGCAATTATAATGGCAATTATTTTGTTCATAAAAGTTCAACACTTTCAATTTTCTTTAGTGTCATGCGGTACCAGCTACTCCAAACTCGGTTGCTATAAGGACAAACACACAAAAGGTCATCGTCCGCTTCCGCATCTGCTTTTCACTGACCGCAATCCTAGATCATACAAATCCAGCGCCAAACGCCGTATCGATTGGGAGAATCTGGACACATACATGGAGGATGTTGTGTGCCGCTGTGCAGAGCAAGCAAATGCTCAGGGATACATGTTTTTTGGACTGCAGTTTTACGGTATGTCATAAACAGTGAATTCAGCTAGGTCCAGCTTAAAGAAAATAAAGTTCTGAGCTTTTACGGTTACATAAGTATCACCTCTTAGGCTAGGTTCTTTCCGAAAATTCCAACGCACACCTCAGTCCCACGTTAAATGCGCATGCGTGCATCACAGAAAATAATTGATATGGAACTGAAATAAATAAGGAACGAGCCTGAGGTTAGACAAAAATTTTACACCGCTCTGCTTTCTTTTTTCTGCCACCCACATTAAGCGGTATATTGATAGGCATTTGAACTCGTTGCTCTCTATATTTTAATTTCAGGGGAATGTTGGGCTTCGAAAGAATTCACTTTCAATATTGACGGAATGGGAGAGGGTTGTATGTCTTCCGACTACGAACCATGCACATTTTCATCCCGTTTGTGTGTCGGCGAGGAATTTAGCCTGTTCGTGTACAATGTTCAGCAGTGATGCATACAGGCATGAGAAGGTCATTACTTTTGGAAACAGAAACGTTAGTACCTCGATCTTCATCACAGATTTTAGCACTGTAGTGATCTTGTAGAATACGAAATAAATATACTCTAACGTAGAATGATTTATATGTAGTATATACTTTGGAACCCAGGCGGGGAGAAGATACAGTCTTTTCTTTTCTCTAGAAGAATCGTAAACCGTTTTCCATTCTCCTAAAATTATCTTTCGCCATAGTTCACCCTCCCTCGTTCCTTGCATCTTCTAGTCTGCGAGAAGGATCTCGTACTCTACGGCAATAACGAAGGTGAAACTGCGAGAGGCGAGTCGGCGACCGATGTGAGACTGCGGAGAGGCTTGGCGCGAGAAATGAGAGGCCGCAAGAAATACTTTGTTTTCCGAATACAGTGCGTTCGCCCACGAACACAGCATTCCGACTGGAGAAAAATGACGGATCCTATTACGATGACAAAAACCATGGTCGGCGATAGGCCTTTCACAAATATCACGTAAAATCACCTCATTATTCCGGAAATTCTCCAAACAAATTTTAAATATCACCAAAAAATTTCTAAACTTTCGGAGAAACCCTCTGAATATCCCTTATTTTGAATCAAATAGGCAACAAGTTTCGCATTTTTTTTTGCAGTAGTAACAGGTGTAATGCAACTAAATAATAATAATAATATTAATAATTAATAAATAAATAAATATAAAAATCACACCATCAATGACTATAACAGAAAGTTTCATGAAACAAAGCAATTATTATTTATTTTTTCTTTCCAAATATAATTGGTCTAGTTACAACATTGTATGCGTAAATGCTTTCTTCCTTTCCAATGCATTGCTTGGAGTTGAAGACACAAGCTTTCATGTCGTAAGTCAAACACTGATTACTTAAACCATTCACATTCACCAGAAATGTTTTGGCACCCCAGCATTCGCCTATTAAGGAAAATAAAAAAAAAAAAATTTCGTTAAACAGGCAATTTTAAACAGCGCATAGTTGACAGCCCACGAGTTTTAAGGCTAGCGAGTTGGTCAGCCAGGCCCAAGATTTGTTTTAATTGACTCAATAAGGTTACAGCAAAGTGCCCAAAGTGGATAAACGATACTTCAACTAACATCCTACATACGCCAAAGCCCCCGCCTGACCAAATGCAAAGGCGCCACCATAAATTAGATAAACTGTTTTCACAACTCTAGAACAAAAAATCAACCAATCTGAGGCTGCAAGTTGCATGCTGCGTGGGATATCACAAGTTTCTCGACCGCCTCTCAAGTTTACAAGCATCAAAGCTTTCCCGGCTACAGCCCGCCCCCACCCAGTTCTCCGCGGTTCGTGTCAGCAAAATTTTTATTTATGTCAATACCGGTTATCACAAATTACGTTTAAGTAAACAATCCTGTTGGGAAATCACGTATTTCGCGGCATCTTAAGTCAATATGCAGATGAGATCGTTAATGATATCCACCCATCAATAGTTCATCCAGGAAACAAAGAAATCAGTGATGTGTCTGCGATACTTTTGGGACATAAGCTTCACCATAGTGATTTGATTGTTTAGCTCAATTTAATTCACTGCTCTGCTCGGGGAACAAAGCCTAAGACAGAGACGCCTTTCTGCTTACGCGTCTGGTAAGCAAAAAGGTAGGCGAACCCGGAGCAAAGTAACTAAGACAACTTACCAAAATTGAGCACACCGAAGTACTTGTAGCCCTCATTCTTTGCCGCCTTAGCACAGGTACACACAAACTGATACAGGTCGTCGTTCCAGGCTTTTAGAGTCGCGTTATTCAGTATCACCGTGAACTTTTTCAGCTTGAGGCCCGCTGACTCTCCTTCGGGTAGCGTCAATCGGTTAGGTAGGGGACGTTTCCTCCAGTGGAAGTCGTTAAAGCAACCAATCATGCGGTAACGGACGTCAAGGCACAAATCGTACGGATCTGGTTCTAGAACAAGTTATGAGTGTTAAATTAGCCGCTAATTGAGCTAAAATTATGACTGACGCAATGTCTCCGAAAACTCATGATTGAGGCTTGCAAATTCATGGTTACTAGCTGCGGCCCCGCGATAGAGCGGACAGGTCATTGCAATCGGAAAAACTTTCGACTGAAAAAGAGGAAACAGATTGTCGCAAAAAAGCGCCGTTTGAATTTCAGAAAAGTGTGGATTTTCTTAGGAGAGAAGCCTATGATGAGCACCACATTGTTACGATAAAGATCAGACCATCTTCTTCTCCAAACATTCAAACTAAGGTTGCTCTTTCTAAGATGAACTAACATGTAAAAGGCGTTGACAACTAACTAACTAATTACATCAACTGAGTGGAATAAAGTATTCACGCGCGTCTTATCATGAAAAGAACTCTGTCTCAAATATCTGTACTGGTGCAAAAGCTCTTACCATAAGCAAAGCTGACAGCTAAGCACATCACAAGAAGGGTACAGACAAATGAGAAGTTACCAGGAATGCCATGACGATACGTATAGGTTAGCAAGGTTGTTTTCAATGAGCACTTGGTCGTTCGATCACTCCAAGGGGTTGAACTCAAAATGACAAAACTCTTGAGAACAAACATCTTTCTACTAGAAATAACAATACCTTGCGATCAGCACAAAAGGACATTTATGTTTCGTTACTCAAGCATTGAAAAACCAACAATTTTCCCGCCTAATAGGTTTGGTAAATTATGTAAATTGCTCAGGAATTTATGCTATTCATACCAAAGCTATCCAGTATCGGTGTGCTTTTCATCTTGAATGCCCTTCTCCCATTGGTCACAGTATCCGCTATCTATTCTGTTGTAGATCACTATCTGGAACAAAGCCTTTGTATTGATACAGCCCTTAATCTTTCATTATCTTAGAGGATTAACGCAGTCAACAGGCCTTGCATTTCGGTCCAGTAAATTAAAATTCTCTTCGAACTATAGACAAAAAAGCAACATTTCCAAGCCGGGTAACTTAACTAGATTGGTGCCTGCGACAGGTCAGCAATGTATGTAACAACTGGGATCTTTCTTCTCACGAAGTAAACTTGACATTAATAAACTGTCTTGTCAGCAGCAGAAATTAAAGGAGTAATTACGCTTCATAAGAAGAACCATTGTTTCGGTTTTTCATAACGGAGTCAAAGAGGTCACGTATCATTAGAGCGCCTACAACCTTTGCCTTTTGTACCTTAGTCGCCATTATCAGAGAGCCCCTTATGTCAACCTAAAAGGACTTTTGTACGACTTTTGAAAGTCTACAATTCTCATGGACGAACGGTTTGGCTCTTCGTATTGTACACTCTTAGCTTTCTTTTTATAATAATAATGTTTTTCCGGCCCTAGACTGCAAAACAGTCGTATTTTCTGCGAACGCGAGCGATGGTCAATTTGAGAGAGGGAAACTGAGACGCTCGCCTCACACGCCCTTCGTGGGTGTGAGGCTCGCGCGTTTTACACGCGAGGATCGGGCTTACGGCTTCGCGTCTTCCGAGAACATCCAAAAACGACTGTTTTGCAGTCTTCCGGCCCGGGCTGAATATTCCTATTTTTCTGCCGATTTTAGGCTGAAAATGTTCTTGTAATATTCCTAATTACAATTCCGTTTTAGGATGTATTGGCTTGTTTTGTCGTTTAGAGAAAGGAATAATTTTATATAGCTAAGTAAAAACATTTCATTGTGTTGCATTTACAGATTTTCAACGGACGACATTATATTCTTTTCACAATTTCAGCCTCAGGTTTACTCTTAAAATATTCTTAAAATTTCGCAATTTCAGCCTCCATAGTCTTATAAGAAAAGAAAGAGTGTATTTACAAAACAAAGAAAACTAATCGGTGTTCGCGCCTTGAATTCGCTGAAAAAAAAAATCATGACATGTTTTTTCTAGACTGAATTTCTCTCAAGCCATACCTGTTAGCGTGTGGGAGGCGCGGTGGCCCAATGGTTAGGATCGAGCGGTCCGGGTTAGTGCCCTGGCTGAGGACATTATGTTGTGTTCTTGGGCAAAACACGTTACTCTCACAGTGCCTCTCTTCACTCAGGTGTATAAATGAACACCGGCAAATTTAATGCTGGGGATAACCCTTGTGGTAACCGGAGGAAAGCGCCGGCCTGATGGGCCAGTGGGCTCGTATGCAGACTTTTTCTCATACCTGCACTCACTCACTCGGTTATTACTCGAGAAACTTCAATATATCAAAAGGAAATCACACGTTTGTGACTGATACGCTACACTTTAATGGGGTTTAATAAGCTAGGTAGGGTTAAAATGCAAAATAGCTACAAATCATATTGCAATAATAACTGTGCTTAGTAGGGACAATTTCATTCTTGCTTCGAAATCTTATCTCCTTTTGTACACTTGGTAAGCATCTTGCACAGCAGTCTAAACAATATTCTCAATGCGATGCAAAATGCAAAAAACGAAGCTAACATGAATGCTAGTACATCAAGGAGATAATATTGGTACCAGTAGAGATTATACACTTCCGGTCTAAGGTGCTTGGCTCCTTTGTGTCTGTGGACATATTCAATCCAGTCAGCGGCTTGCTGTAGGGAAGTTCGTGGACTGTCACGTAGCAATCGCGAGATGCGTGTAGCATTACCCTTAAAGCTTAAAAAATAAGGTTGAATAAATATTAGAGATAAGGATTCCGATGAATTTAAAATAATTGGTGTGTTCAGGTATTTTGATATGAGAGGTGAATGACGTCAGGACTTCACGACATCTTCAACTCTCAAAACAAGAAGATGAAAGATCATGTGATTTTCTAGTATTAGGGCTTGCAAACCGAATACTTCTATTGATGTAACTGGAAAATATTGTTTGGTCTATATAAGAAGCTATGAAATGAAATGAAATGCAAGGAATGAAATTACCTTGGTTCTTCGAGAATTCGCCTTATTGAAAGGTACACCTCATCACCAGTTACTGTCTTTATATCAATTCCAATTGCCATGCCAACCGATTGAGCTTGGACGCAGTTACTGTGCTGGTCAGTAAAAATTGGCACACAAACTAATGGCACTCCATAAAAAGCTGCTTCGTATAAGCTGTTGTGGCCTGTGTGTGATATGAACGCTTTGGTGCTGTTATGAGCCAATAAGTCATTCTGTGGAATCCATGGGAGAACTTTGATGTTCGAGGAAAGATCGTTTGAGATATATCCTTTAGAAAAGAAACTACTTTAGATTACAAGAAAAAGGGAGAAACAATCTCACGAAGAGGCTAATATTCGCCACCGGCCAACACCTCAAAGAGGAGTGAATGACGATAAGTAATGGTAATAGGACTGAGTGGAGTCCAATTCGGTCTGTTATCATACGAGTGATAACAAAATCGGACGACCGCGTAGCGGGAGTCCGATTTGTTCATCACGAGTATCATTACAGTCCGAATTGGACGACACTAAGTTTTATTACCAATTAATCATGAAAATTACAATTTCCGAGAAAAGAAGAATACCAAGGTATGAAAAGGGAAAATTTGCATTAAAAGTTTTTAAACTGTTTCTATGGTGATTGAATCCAAGGTTGTGATTGTTTGATTTAAACTACAACTTTAAATGTGATTGGTTGATTTGAACTACAACTTTGATGTGATTGGCTTATTGAACTGTCCGATAACAAACTGTCCGATAACAAGCTGTCCGATAACAAACTGTCCAATAACAACTTGACAAGTGAATTAGCGAATAATAGGACTTTTTGAAACCAATCACAATCGAGGAAATTGTAATTTTTATGATTAATTTTGTTATCATCATCGTCGTATCATCACCCATCAACCTTTAGACTCTCTTGAAATTTAAAATGACTAGAAACTCGGGTGCTTGAAACTATCTTTCAATTCAAATACAAGAAACAAAAGAACCTCATTCATCCCATGATCTTGGACCAAACAATTGTTGAATATAATAGTAAGTAAAAGGAAAACCTCCGCGGTCATGGTGGAGTGGAAGAATGGAGAATTGTAGACTGCTGGAAATTCTGCCTCGTTAACAAGCACTGTCCAATTGTTTTGGTATCTTCTGCAAATCAGCAAGTGACAATTTATGTATTATAAGATGCCAACCTAGTTTAACAATATCTTTGCTCATTTTGGGGGCAGCATCAGATTTATATAAACTTACCCTTCAATCTCCATATGATTCTCTGCTCCAGTCTCCCAAAGGCTTCGGCCAACATGTCTACTTGATGTTTCTTCAATACTACATCCGCGAGTGTTCCTAATGCAAACAAGATTATCCCTTTGTCTCCTGCTCCGCTGATAAACTGCTCCAGGTCTTTAGATAGTGGATTCGTTGGTTTAATTGTCAATGGTCCCACTAATTTTGTGGCTGTGGATTAAAATAGAAAATCTGTGGTGTGAATATGATTGCAATGTTTAGTACCTTTAAGCGGCTTCTTAGGTCTCTGGAGATTTCGATGTAAGACATGTCAGAAAAATATATCAGAGGTAAATTTTCTTCAAAATAGTCCATGAAGAATATTCCATCCAGCTTTGACGTTTTTAACAACATTACGCAAGTACACATACCTTACCTGAATCCTTTTCCAATGGATTCAGACTGAGACTTTACTCATGCAGAAAAAGGGTTAAGAGGGTACGATTAGTGTTGAAGCCTTCCTCATTTAAATTAAAAGGAGTTCAAAGTTTGGGAGTGTTCTTAGCGATTTGTCATGTAGTCAGTTATTCGCTGTCTCTTACCTGGCAAAATTGGCTGAGAATATTCCAGAGCAAAGTGACCCATAATGATGGTGATCTCTGCCATATTAATGGCTTCCTGGAAAGATCTTTCGCCCCCTTCACCGAACTCTTTCGTGAGTCCGTCGTAGCGCGCGTAATAGCTTAGAAATGAGGTTGACATCAGTGTGTGATAAAACAAGTTTTCAAGCCGTTCCAAAAAGCTCATGTTATCACTATTCGATGAAAATATCCACGGAATATAGGAAACCGCACTTAGATCTGTGTAAAATCTCATCCCAAAGCCTGCCGGTTTGATGTCAATCCTCGGTAGTCGAAGAATCTCAGAAATGACAGCGCCACATTCAGGAGGTGAATCACAAAACATCAAATCAAACTTCTTTAGTTCATCCCTGTTCTGTTGAACGTGACTCAGCAGTGCTTTACATGAAATGAAAAAGTAGTCCATCCACTTTTGGTTGTCTTCTGCACCGTCGAAAAACGATCGATTATGCGATTGGGGTACAAATGTGTTTATCAGGTGATCCTTTGCAAAAGGAAATTTATAAGTAGAATGCCTAAATGAGGGCGACGGAGTTAATGGCAGGACAGATGGAACAACTAAGGCGACCTGACAAAGGAAAACAAAAACAAGGTAAACGAAAAGGTGGAAACACATTCTTAAAGCATGGTGGACGTGGTGGTATAGTAACATAAGAAGGAATCATGCAACGATGGTCTTATGAAGGAAGCATTCTTTATTGACTAATGAATGCCAAAGAAACATGCCCAGACTTAAAATTGCATGTAATTAACTACCATACTATGTTTCACGCGTCGGTGCACGTTCCGTTGTGGTTTATTCGAATGGGGGCCTGATGACTGTTGCATGCAATCCAATTTTGACAGTGTGTAGATGACTCCTCTTGTGTTAAAATTAAGTAACTCGTTGCGGCCCGGAATATTTATATCTGCTTGCACACATCGTCGCGCTGTGACTCTCTGAATGAAAATGCCGAACGTCGAGAATTTGAGTGCTCTGAAGACATACATCATCGCTTACTTCAGAGGGTCAACCTTAATCAAGCTACCGTAGGCTAATCAGAATTGGCCTTAGAGTAACCGTCAAGCAAGCCAAACGAGCCATGAGAGCTATGCGACAAGTGATCCCTCCTGTCCCTAACCACAAGCCAACAAAATTCCCGGGTAGTTTTTTTTGGGGGGGAGGGGGCCTATTTACATGTCACGGGCTAACCAAGTGCTATCCAGGCGCAACACACTGCACTGCATGACTGCATGACTCGCTGGCTTGTAATCTCCATCCCTCTGGAGCTGCACGCTTACAGGTCTGGATAATCTCCACAGCAAGAGTTTCTCTAGGCTTACGTCATCGTAAAACAATTTGATTTCAAGACCTTTAGAGCGCCAATCTGTCATATGCTTTGCTGTTGAAATTTATGTAGCGCACAGCAAGTCCTGAGTACTCTTGCATAGGAACAACGTACTCGACTGTTACGTAACATTTAAACTATCTCAAATTTTAAATATGTTTGAAGTTCTGTACATATATCAAGCCTGTCAATTCATATCTTCGATGTTGCAAGCACATCAACTGTGAATTACAAACCTCATGACCCCGCGATGCCAATTCATCGGCCACATTCCTGATGTTTAAGTAGTGACTCTTGAATTCAGATACCAGCACACCGAGTATTTTCGCTCCATTGGACGGATAAGAAAACGTAAAAAGTAAAATGACAGCGATCAACATGACAAATAATTAATTGTACATACGTACAGAACCAGCTTTGCTGTTTAGCTTTGTTTGTTAATTTGTTGAAGCCAGCGATTTCGGATTCTGCAGTTGTCGTGTCGAGGTCACGCAACGACTATCTCCTACTGCACCACGGGTACTTCACGCTCACGTTCACATAGGCGTCAAAAGGAGAGTTGGTATGAAATTGCGGTATTCTTCTCGTCGCTATAGGTGGGGGGCAAGCTGTTTAACTCTCGAATGCAATCATTTGGTGGGATTGTTATTTCACTCGTGGGCCTTGGACGTTTCAGATATTTTTTTAAGAGTTACTTGTTTTTGCTTCTACAAGTGATCTCTAAATCTCCTTGCACGAGGTGAGATCACCTTATGATTAAAAGCACATCTATTTATGTACCCCACTGTGCAACGAAACTCAAGTAATCAATGAAATCAAAGACGTTGTCACAAGGGAAAGAACTTAGAGTCTGTAAGCTTTACTTAAAATTTAGTCGCTGCATAGTCTATAACTTTAAAACAATCTATTTTACAAGAGTTACAACAAGATTCTGAACTCTGTAGATGCTTGGAAAGGTGAGGAGATTTGGGCATCACTAGGAGACCGTATATTCTTGCGTCCGGGTTAAAACCCGCTTGCCTGGTGTCTTCTTTAACTACTGAACCTTGGGATTCACGGCGCTACTGAATTATGTTGAAAACAATACCTTATGAAATCTTATCATTCTAGAGTTGCAGCATCCTTTTTGTTATGAACAGTGAGGGTACCTTCTTTATTTAAGTCTGGTTCTTTCCCTAGCTAGCTCATTTAGTTAATCAGCTAACTGCCACAATCAGATAAAAAAAAATAAAACTTAACTATAAAAGAATAAAGAATGAAAGTTTCTAAAGAAACTGTGGTGCTGCGTCGGTAGGGGTAACAAGGTAATTTCGTTATATCAACTAAGTTGAAAATGTAAATTGGCCACCGTAATGAGTTAT
>Ga0126337_10003438_pt1 | contig 10359 bp, 6 predicted proteins | sample DipCmetagenome_FD_92527 | JGI IMG/M metagenome (GOLD analysis project Ga0126337, IMG submission 92527) | Coral microbial communities from La Bocana,Puerto Morelos, Mexico - Diploria C A metagenome | ecosystem: Host-associated > Invertebrates > Cnidaria > Coral | place: La Bocana,Puerto Morelos... | reverse complement strand
TAGCAAACTTGTGACGTCAACCCGGTATCTTACTTCGGAGAGCCTGATAGTAATTTCTTACTGTAACATGCGAAATACGCTGGGTAGACGTGTTGCTGGAGGATGTTCTGCCTTCCCAGATGTAAACAAGGGTTTAATTTACACGCAACTCCTTTTCTCAATGACGAAAGAAAGGAAACAAGGAAATATCCAGCGACAGAAGTGGGTTGATTTCGTAAAACAAAGGAGAGTGAAGGGAGCCTACACGAAATTCCTCGATATGTTCAAAAGACTTTACTCAAGTCGACGATATTCGTCACTTCAGTTCCGATGAACAAGTAGCAAACAAGGCATTCATGTCAAGGCTTACACGTGATGAAATCGAAATAACTGCTGTGCCATCAGTCCATGCCGAAGCAGTGACAAAAACACTAGTGGTCACTGAAAGTGCAAAGCATTGTCTTGAATGGGCGATTAGGATGAGAGAGTCTTTGTCAAATTTTCAAACTTCTTGATTTATCTTTATTGCAAAAGCAAAGCCTCTGAAATTTTTATACGTATTTCATTTCTTTAGTTGCTCAAAAATGCGAAGAGGAGGGATGCAGTTTGATGTCTACATTAAAACTCATTTCAAAGCTACTAAAAGATTTCAGTACACAAATTTCACGAGTTGCCACCCATCAGGGGTCACAAAGGCTTCATCAAGGGTGAAGCATTCAGACTTCTCCGAACCAACTCCTCTTAAATTAAATTTGAGGAGGGAAAACTTGCTCTGCATCTTAAACATAAACAAGACATGCGAATCTTGCCCTTTGTCACACAATATCGCCCATCAGTGCCTAATACTTATGCAGAATTGCCATTTAATTCAACAACAACCATTGCTTAGAAGAAGATCAAAGATCCCCCTATTGTTTTGTACAAAAGGGGCAGATCCCTAAAGGATATACTCATTCGAGGAAAGCTTTAACTGGCTATTACACGTGATAGTGCGCCCATGTCGCCCCATTGTTATCGCCTAAATTTCCATCATCTTCAACTTCAATATTGCTAATGTTGACGTAGCCAGGGATAAATTGTACTCTGAATCATCAGAATCATAGCTTCTTCCAGAATTAGAGTCGCTTTCTGACATTTTGGATGAAAAAGAAGGCCGAACGATAGGCTTAGCTCACTGTATATTTCTTTGCTGTGTTTTGTCAAGATACTGCGGGTTTACGTCATGACTTACTAGTGCCAGTCTTCCGTAGTGCACGTTTTTAACTTCGTGAGCCATGATTTCAATCAGCTTTTAAAAATAGGGATTACATGTACCTCCAAATCCCATTTCGCTGCTTGACTTTGTTTATTTTATATATCTACTTTTGAGAAAGAAATATATTAGCCAGGGGTGATAGGCACTTTAAAACTCATTTCAAAGCTTCTAAAAGATTTCAGTACACGCATTTCTCGAGTTGCCACCCACGAGGGTCAAAAAGGGAGAGCGAACTATTCAGACTTCTCCAAACCAATTCCTCTGAAACAGCATTTAAAACTGCTACTTTACAATTTAAAACTTATCTCATTGACAGAGGGTATCCTGAGACTTGTTTCAACAGCTCTCGCAGAAAGAGGAGAGAAAACCTGCCCTACAACAGATACGTAGACAAGACACGCAAATCTTGCCTTTTGTCACACAATATCGCCCATCAGTGCCTAACTTAAAGCAAATCCCTATGCAGAATTGGCATTTAATTTAACAACAACCATTGCTTAGAATATTCAAAGATCCCCCTATTGTTTCATACAAAAGGGGCAGATCCTTAAAGGATATACTCGTTAGAGCAAAGCTAATTAACTGGCTATTACACATGGATGGGAGAAGTCCAGGCCTGTCACCCCATTGTTATCGCCTAAATTTCTACCGTTTTCGACTTCAATCTCACTAATGTTGACGTAGCCAGGGATAAAATTGTACTCTGAATCATCAGAATCATAGCTTCTTTTGGAATTAGCGTCGCTTTCTGACATTTTGAATAAAGAAGAAGGCTGAACAACCGAACAACACTCGTAACACTGTTGCGCACAAAACTTAATAGTACATTGTAAATTCTACTTGGGCCTTGCATTGCAGCAGTCTAAAAGCAACTGCAGGGACTAAGTTTAGAATAGTACAGATCAGTAGTGAAGCACTTTCTGTTAAACACCTTGACTCACCTTTGATTTGACCAGTGTTCTTGTGATCTTAGGGTCTCTGTATGACAGGTAGAGTTGATGCAAAGGTAGCTTGACAAGACCTAACAACTAGTAACACAACAAACATTTCAGATAGAATTCTTACCAACCAATCACTGCAGACAATTATTGCTAAACTGACCAATCACTTTCAACAGACCAGACTTTATAACACCATTGACTGACATACACTATTCACATGACTCTGAAGATGACTTATGTTCAGGTTTTCAAATGTCAGTCTGCAAAATGAGTCACTTTCAGAACTATCTTCACTCTAATGATCACAAAAAATGAACAAGAATTCTCTTCATTCTTACAAGCATGATTATTTACTTGATTTTAATGTACTATAAGTCCTTGGTATTTTGTATTTACCTAATTGTACAGTGTATGACTTCATACTCATGTATGTTAATAGAGTTCATAGCATTAAAATGTCTAACATAGCAGAAGGTCCTGCTCTGCTCTGTTACAGTAATAATGGCTACACTGCTTAAGAAACCTGAAAATAGCTGATCTCTTTATATGTTTCTGCAGTAAAGCTGGACACAAAGATAATGATTAAAAAAATATCAACAAGGGAATACAACTACACCTTGTCTCCCAGGTCATTTGGCCCAACCCTGTTCCAAACCTCTACAACCATGAAGTTATTGCGGACTCGCTGTAGCAGAGTTGGGGTGAGTAGCACTGGTGCAACCTAAATTATAAATAATAATATTAATATTCAACAAGGAGCCCACTTCACTCTTCAGTAGGGCCCTGCATAAAGAAATATTAATTGAAAGTTAACATAAAAGTTAAGTCATATTGAGTTTTATTTTGCTTATTTTAGTGCACACACAATGTAATTCTAAATAATTTATTATCCAAACACAAAAGAAATGTATTCAAGAAAAAGATTGCATTAGGAAATTATGATCAGTCTGTTCATTTTGCTTCATGCAGACTTCAGTTAATCAGCAGTCCACAGTTGTGGTTATTAATATTCTGACTCATAAACCTCTGGAACCTTTGCTTCAGACTATGTAACCAAGGACCAGTATACACATGCTCAGCTAACCTGTTTAAAGCCAAATGGTGGGTTTTCAGTTCCCCAACACACCCTTGATTTAGACACCACTTCACACCAGAACATGCGACAAAGTAAGTAAAGGTTGCTCTTAGTAACAACTCCCTTAGGAACATCTTGGCTGCTGTGACAACCATGCTGTGATAGTGCTTTCCCCTCTGGTATCCACAGAAGATTATACAGAGTTGTAGGATCTTGCTCAATGGCAAGGTCAATTTCTTTAGCCTTCTGAGGTAACTGCTTGTCTATTTGGTTGGCAGTCTCTATTCTTCTGTGAGGTGTCACATTAAACACTCGTCCAGCTAAATGAGGTTTTGGAACTTGTATGTGATCAGGTGTCCTGGCAGGTGCTGTTGTAGTTGGAAGAGGACACTTCTTACGCATGTCTGGTTTAACATGTAGTTGCTTTCCATCGGTCATCAACTGTACTTTAACCTATTATCCACAACCACACAAACATAATCAAAGTGCTCTGTGAGAAAACTTATGAATTGAAGAGGTGAATAAACTTAGTTATAGGATTACAGTTGTATTTGTATTTAATGTGTGTTTTGGCTTGTTGGATTGTCTCACCGGGAAGTTATTTTTTACTTGTCTCTTGAGATCTAAAACAATACATGCACTGATTTCACTGGTCGGTAGAAATACCACAAAAACTTTAAAGTGGTACTATGACGGAAATCACATCTTTCCGATCTAAGGCATTTTAAAACACAAAAAAGTAGTCTGTATAAGAAGCAAAATGCTGTTTACTATTTTCAAATATCTCTTTCCATTCCAGAGATATTCAAGTTTTTAAAATATGCAAATTAGCCAATTGATGATGTCATACATTCAACCAAATTTTGATCAAATATGATGAAGAAAGATATCTCAGCCAGTTTGTATCAGAAATGTTTGATTCTTTGCAGTAAGGTTCTACTAAATGTGCTACACAATACAAACTCGACAGTTTTGTTACCATGGCAACATACTGGGTTCCAGACCTCCCCAATATTTAAGGCTTTTCTGGCCGCCTTTGGCATTCCATTTTGATATTTGCCAATGGTGCCTCATGTGTATGATCTACCAAGCATATGAATATGTTAGCTCAAGTTTGTGGCGCCATTTAAAAGTTTTTTTCGTGCTGAAAATCACCAACAGATTGAAATAAAGTAGGTGGGGACTGGAAAAGAGTGAGTTGCCATGAGAACCTAATTTTTGTAGTCGTTGATGTGTTCCCTTTAGAACTATTACCCTATCAAGTTTCAATGGTCTGTGATGCAAATTGCCCAAGATAGCTCTGTTAATATACCTCAGATAATATTGAGTTGAGTGTATGATGTCATCAGTCATCTCATTTGCATATTTTACATATTTTTCAAACACAGATATCTCTGGAACTAATGCAAATATCTGCAAACGGTAAACGGCGTTTTTATTCTTTCATGGAATTCTATGTGATGCAACTAAAAAATCAAGGGGTAAAATTTTGATCACAGTACCACTTTAACATATGAGTGACCAACTGGAATATTTTATTTTGGCAACTAATTCACTTGCCAACAACTAGTAAACACCTTTTCAAGACAATTACTCAGCCAGGAACATGATAACCAAACACAACAACTTCATCCACTTACAAGTCAAAACAAGTCATATACTGCTCAGAAGTTAGATGCTGCTCACAAAGTACATGTATAGCCTGTTTGAGATATGCTACAGTGTATTCTTTTAATACAAGAAACAATCTTACTCCTAATTGACAATTATGTTTTATAGAGTCGAACGTCTGCTTACAGACACCTCCACAATTACAGACAGTCTACATGGTCCCAGAGAAAGCAAAATTCATCATATTTAAAAGCCTTGAGTTTATATTTCCCAACTTTCTTTCTTTCTTTCATTATAAATTCAGTCAATCTTAAGAATTACAAAGTTGGGAACTTACCAACAATGGGCCACAAGATCCACTAGAGTAGTTATAATCATCTGAGCCAGCTGTGCAGCGCAGTGATGATGAGCTTGCGGATTCTTCATTTTTGTACTGCAAATCATATTTGATTTGTAGTGATGCTGAGGAACTGAGAGTGTCTGTTTGAAGAACTGTCTTTAAGGGAAGTACTGCACTCCCAACAAAGGCAGGCTATAGGGAACAGATTTACATGTCTTAGATTTTAAGTGATTCAGCATGAGCACTTTTCAACTACACAACTTGCCAATGTGCTGCAAGCACACTTAACTAGTCTGCATATTACTCGTATGTGAGAATAATTATTATAACTGATACATGTAGGTGTTGGTATACAGTCCATATATTGCAGTGTGAAACCTTCTGACCCCAAAACAGCACTCAAAGTTTCACCCCTTAATCTGGAGTGAAACCCACTACCCAAAAGGTTACCAGTACTAGAGTAAAAGTTACTGTCTTGCAAAAGGACAGTTGCATGACAACAGCTAAGGTCATGACTTGAATCATTAACTTTGAAGCACTAATATCAAGTGTGAAAACCTAACCACTAACCTAAGTAAAAATACTGTTTACATTTGTCTACATTTTTTTTATATAATTTATGCTCTTTATTGACAAGAGAAAAAAAAATTTTTTTTACAACAGATACAAAAACATTACAGTTTCTAAGTAAATAAATAAACAAGTGTCTAACAAATTACTTATTGCTACACTAATTTCACTTGAAATAGGAGAAATAAATTATATCACATTGGAAAATAAAACTAACATGCATCAATAGATAGGAAGAAATAGACAAAACCGGAGTATCTACATGTATGCTTAACTAGTTGAAAAAAGGTACCACTTTCTCCCACTTTGATAGTTGTATATATATTAATAGTTTATCTCTTATAGTGGCTATTATCTTTTCAATCTCCATAATGCGCTGCACACGCAACTGAAACAACTTGAATGAGAACATTGGTGAGAGCCATTGGTGGAGTAAGATCACAAGGTGATTATATATAACTAAATTGCAATCGTCCCTATTTCCTGTTATTCCAAGCATTATTTCTTGGTCAGTTGGTTGATTGAGAACAATGCCTAGGGAATTAACCTAAGTGGTGAAAGCTTCCCAAAATGATTTCACACATATTCGCAATCCACAAAGAGGTGCTCCAGGGTTTCGCTCTCCAAGCCACAAAAGGTGCAAAGAGGAGTGGCAGACATTTTCATCTTAAAAAGAGCTGAATTGGTAAAAAAATTCTGTGAAGTATTTTGAGTTGAAACACTCTTGTTCTCGTATCAAGTGTCGAGTTGAACGGAATGTTATAGATATTTGGCCAATCCAAATTGTTTTCGGAAAAGATAGCTGTAAACTTGGCCTTGCTTGTTGGTTCTACTGTTCTCTTGGTCACAAGTTTTTTTGTATATTTGTGTGCTAGTTAAAGCTTGAATTTCAACAACATTATTTTCATCAGGTATATTACAAACTCACAATGTGACCAGCTCCCAGATGGCTTGGTAGCTCAGTCAGTAGAGCACTGCACCAGTATCGCAGAGGTCATGGGTTCCAATCCCGTTCAGGCCTGAATTTTTTTCAGGCTTTAATTTCACCACTGCTCAAGTTGTGTTTATAACTGTGATGATCAATCTAAATCTAAAATGTATTTCCAAGAGCAGTTCTCGTTATTCTATATCTCTTCAAAAACAACATTCTTTGAGCTTTAATTGCCGAATCAAGGTCAGTCATCCTAAATCCCCCCTTGTCGATATCATTTATTATTGCAGGACGTTTTATTTTATATTGCCCATTCCAAATAAAGTTGATACTTAAACTTATCAACATATACATAGGCATGGGGATGACTGGTACAACCACACACTACAAGCTGAACAAGAAGAGTAAGTATTATAAACCTGTGAAAGTATCTAATAGGCACTGTCACACTTCCATTAGTGGAAAGAGTAAAGATATATTCTAACTTAAACTAACAGGAGAGAGCAACAAAGCCTTTGGACCCGTCTTAAGGTAACAGAAGTGGCAGCAGCAATATGACCTGACTTATATTCAGAGATCCCCAGTAAATCCATCTTGCTGTCCCAAATCATACAACAGAATCTGATGGGTAGCAGTTGTCTTGGATTTCACATTAAGCCCATAACTACAAAACATGCAATCACACTAATTTCATTTTATGTGTCTATCAATGTTAAGCATAAGGGGAGGACCCTAGGAATATATGGAGCATTTAACTTTGACTGCTTTCTCCATCTTCAGGAATTTGACTTTAGCCCAAGGGTAGGGAAACTCTGAGGAGGAATACAACAAAATCACAGCATCACCTGTGCCTGTAGCAACTATTGTTATATACCTCGTTCTTCAAAGCACACCACCATATGTAAATGAAGTGGACGAGTATTCTAAAGTTTCTATACCAGTAGAATTTGAAGAAAAAAATGCCAAATTATCCACTGTCATTATAAGCACTCAACAAATTATACATGTACACCATGTATACCAGCAGTACCCCTTTACTCCCAAGGGGTCTCCCTTTGACAAGTAAAACTGTCCTGGCATTTGAAAGTATAATCTGTAAGTCAGTCTTGGGGAGAAAAGGGTTAAAAGATTTAAAGCTCACCACTTTTTGTCCAGATTCTCTAAAATAAAGTCTGAATGTCAAAAGAAGTCTCCACCAATACTCTATCACAGCAGAATTAAACAACACAGGGAAAATTGAACGATGATTGAACAACAATGCTGTAGAAAGAAAGAAAGAACCAATTGAAGGTTAACTACCGCATTACAGTACAACTAAGTTCTATTTATTTGTCAGGGTTTGAAATAACTGCTGGTCAAGTTGTTTATACTTTAATGGAAAACATGATTCAGAGCTTGTTCTAATTTGAGTTCTACATTATTTGGGTTTGTAAAAGAAAAAAAAAACAATGCAAACGAAAGATAGGTCCAGACCACCTTTAACTACATTGTAAGGTAAATTTTCCACTAGTTGCAAGCCAGGGGTTGCAAGTATCTGCTTTGTCATCTATCACTTATGACTACAAAATAAATTAGTGGGTCTTTCATTGTACTGTGTCTATCAGTTTGAATGGCAATACAGTCTAATTTCCACAGCTACCTCTCCACAACCATGCATTCACTCCTATTTTACCCTATCCACAACAGCCACCTCTCCATAATGGCAACAGCAACTAAGCACATCCCAACTGCAAAAAATAACCTTTCGACAATGACCAATTAATCAACTGATCAACAGTGTATACAAAACCCGAATTTGTTAGGGCATCATTGGTCTCCATTTCTTTCTTATAGAAATATTTCGGATGACAGTGTTTTTACACGCTAAAACAAGCATTTTTGGGAATAAAAAAATATTGCACCCCCAATCATATTACACCTGAACCTCCCCATAATGGGCACCTCTCTACAATGGCCACTTTCCTCTGTCCCCAAGGAGGCCATTGTCCGTGAGGAATTTGCCGCCAACTAACGTTGTGAGCTACAGTTCTGTACTGTGGGAGGCAAAAACTAATAAGATACCTCTTACAGTGTCTGGTACAAAAGTACAGGTTAGATACATGTAGGAAGTGATAGAAGGACACAAAAACATAATTGTAGTGATTTTACCAAACATTGATGTATATTCTACAGTACATGTATACTTTTTGCACTGAATGGGAGCTACTACACAATAAAGCTCACTAAATGCACATTTTGCTTCTTACATGTACAGCTGTAGGTACATGTATTTAAGCATCATGCTGAGGGGAGAAGCACTTGAGAGCCTTGACATCCCCTAAAACTTTGCAAGGAATAAAAAGATCTTGTCTTAAAAGTCGAGTTTCTCAAAAAAGTCTGACCGATTGACACAAGCCTTCACACTGCTGTTGTCACACAATAACTTGATTGCGTCTTCGAAGTTTTTCAGTCATTGGCGATGTTTACTTTGCTTTATTTGCCTTGAAATCCCCCAAAACTTTGCTAGGAATAAAAAGAATTGTTTCTTTGCTAAAGATCTTACCTTGAAAGCCGAGTTTGTCAAAAAAAAATCTGACCGATTGACACGAGTCTTCACACTGCTGTTGTCCCACAATAACTCGATCGCATCTTCGAAGTTTTTCAGTCATTGGCAATGTTTAGCAGTTCAAGTTTTGACAGTTCAAGTGCACCACGCTTGGTATTTTATTTTTATCCATCGATTATTTTTTATCTCTTAATCATATGCACCGTGACTTTCACACGTACACTTACTATATAACGAACTCACATAACGTATCTTATTTGAATTTGAGAATGATGGCATGGAGCCGTCGAAATGTCATTTCTTAATATCGCTGCTTTTTATTCTTAATGGCAATGTTTACTTTACTTTATTTGCTTTGAAATCCCCCAAAACTTTGCTAGGAATAAAAAGGATTCTTTCTTTGCTAAAGATACGGTGGCTTCAAAGGGACATATACTTTTCTATCTCTTTTTTTCACATGCGACTTAGCTGCTACTTTCTTGCAACTTAGCTGCGACTTTCCTGCTACTTCCTTGTGACCTAGTCATGACTTACTACTTTTTTGCGACTTAGCTGCGACTTTCCTGCTACTTAGTTGCGACTTGCTACTTTTTTGCAACTTAGATGCGACTTTCCTGCTACTTTCTTGCGACTTAGTTGCAACTTGCTGCTTTTTTGCGACTTAGCTGCGACTTTCCTGCTCCTTTCTTGCAACTTAGCTGCTACTTTCTTGCGACTTAGTTGTGACTTTTCCGCTACTTTCTTACGACTTAGCTGCATACTAAGTCGCAAGAAAGCAGCAAGTCGAAGCTAAGTAGCAGGAAAGTCGAAGCTAAGTTGCAAGAAAGTAGCAGCTAAGTTGCAAGTGAAAAATAAAAGATAGAAAAGTATATGTCCCTTTAATTGAAGCCACCATACAAAGATCTTGTCTTGAAAGCCGCGAGTTTCTCAAAAAAATCTGCCTGGTTGACACGAGTCTTCATACTGTTGTTGTCACACAATAACTCACACGCGTGAAGATAAGAGTGTTATTCGGTGGATAATTATTCTCCGGAACTTCTTCTGTGATATCCTTTACTTAAAGAAATCACACCAAAACCATGCTATACATCTAAAATCTCTATCAGATACTC
>Ga0126337_10003435_pt1 | contig 10361 bp, 12 predicted proteins | sample DipCmetagenome_FD_92527 | JGI IMG/M metagenome (GOLD analysis project Ga0126337, IMG submission 92527) | Coral microbial communities from La Bocana,Puerto Morelos, Mexico - Diploria C A metagenome | ecosystem: Host-associated > Invertebrates > Cnidaria > Coral | place: La Bocana,Puerto Morelos... | reverse complement strand
CATTCAGCACAGGATATAATTTTAGAGACAAGGCAAATAAGTTAGCTCTACCTAAGCCCCGTACTGATTTTTTAAAACGAAGTTTCTGTTACAGTGGGGCACAGTTGTGGAATAGCCTTCCCCCACGATGCCAGAGCTGCTAGATCCTTTAGCCACTTTAAAAGACGTATCAATTGCCTGATGTCTCCCTCGTGCTCCCACACGGCAAACATGTAAATCAGTTTTATTTTTTTATTTTTTTTTTTAATGTGATGTAATCATTCTTAACTTGTAACTGATGTTTTTACCGTGTTTAAATAAAGTATATGTATGTATGTATGTATGTATGTATGTATGAGGCGTGTTCTATCAGTGATGTCTCAGAAGTACGGGTGGAAGTTATGGGGGAGGGGGTTGCCCCTCCCGCCTCCCTTCCTGTTTTGTCTGACGAGCGTTTCAACCAACTTGATGAGTTCGACACACAATTGAGTCAGTCGGTTCCTCCAAATAGTGGTCAGGCTGGTATGTCATCTGGAAGTGATTTTGCTAGTAATAGCCAAGTTAGCCAATCAATTCTTCAAATTGTGGGCCAGGTGCGGCGTCGTCCGGCGGCCAAATTAATAATGGTGGGCGGTCAATTTCCCCAAATTGTGGACCGGGTGCAGCGTCACCCAGTGGTGAATCTATTAGCAGTAGCCAAATTAGCAATGGTCATCCAAATTCCTCCAAATTGTGGGCCAGGTGCGGCGCCTCCCGGAGGTGAATCTGTTAACCGTAGCCAAATTAGTAGTAGTCATCCAATTCTTCCAAATCGTGGGCCGGGTGCGGCGCCACCCAGAGGTGAATCATCTAAACATAGCCAAATTGGTAATAGTAGTGCTTCTAACTTAAGTAATAATAACAGTAGTAGTCAATCTAGTCTAAATGAATCCAATTCAGCTGTTAATTATTATGGTTCTACTGTCCTTTCGGACAGTGCCTCCTCTGGTCCCCTTGTTGACTCCGAGATGTCTCAGGCGTCTGACCCGCGCAAGCGGCCTAGTTCTGAGGATTCCCGTAAGGCCAAGGGTAGAGTCAAGAAGCTGTCTAAGGAGGATAATCCCGTCCCTTTTCTTCCGGGCAGTATTTCCTCGGCAGTTCGGTTGGCCTCATCTAGGTTGGCCAGAAGGTAAGTTTGTTTTGTGATGGCTGTCCTTCATCTTTTTGCTATGGCTCTGTCCATTCTTTCGCTTAACTGCAACGGGATTTGTGATCAACCTAAAATGGTTGGCCTTGTTCAGTGGTTGCGGTCTCCGTCTGCGACTTTTGATGTTGTGTGTCTGCAGGAGACCCATTGCATTTCTTCTGCTGAATGTGCCTCTTGGTTTGCTTCCTCTGGTTTTTCGTCTTGCGTCTCTCCTGGTTCTGCCCACTCTTGTGGTTGTATCATCCTCCACCGTCCCACGTTGTCCCTTGCGGACTTGTGGTCTGACTCTGATGGGCGCCTTCTTCAATGTGCCTTCTCCTTCTTTGATAAGGTTTTTCGCGTTTGTTGTCTCTACGCCCCCAACCATAACCCTGGGCGTGACCAGTTTTTACGAGTCTGTCTCTGACAAGGTCGATCCTTCTGTCCCTACTCTTCTTGTGGGTGGCTTTAACTCGGTTTTTGATCGTTCCTTGGATCGTCGTGGCTCCAACCCTTCAGACTCTAGTCGTGAGAGCTCTGTTCGCTTGAGAGCTCTTTTCTACGCCTGCTGTATTGTCGATATTTGACGATGCCTCCACCCTGATTCTCGGGCTTTCTCTTGGACTAGGTGGGATGGCTCTATTGCCTCTCGTATTGATCTTGGTGGGGTGCCCTATGTTTGGGTTCCCTCTGTTTCCTCTTGCGATTTTGTTCCTTGTCCTTTTTCTGACCACTGTGCTCTCCCTCTGTCTTTGTCTGTTCCTGATGCTGTTCCTCCTGGTCCTGGGTTGTGGAAACTTAACACCTCCGTTTTGGCTGATGATGAATACTATGATCTTATCGCTGCTGCTTGGCGCAATTGGCGTGCGTCTATCTCTCGTTTCCCTTCTCTTGCCAAGTGGTGGGAGAAGGGTAAGAGTCTTGTTAAGGGCCTGACTATTAAATACTGCTGCGAGATCCCGTGCTCGTTCTGGTAGCAGGGATCTCCTCGTTCGTCTTGTGGATCATCTGAAGATGAAAGTTGATGGGGGTTCTTCCTCCTGTGTTGGCCCGTACCACTCTGCTCTTGCCAAGTTGGCCAAATTGGACTTAGAGACTGCTAGAGGGGCGCAGGTTCGCTCTCGTGCCCGTTGGGTTAAAGAGGGCGAGTCTTTCTCAGCCTATTTTTTCAGGCTTGAGAAGAAGGCTGGTGCTGATCGTTGGATCTCCGCCATCAAATTCGATGATGGCACCATTGTTTCCTCCGCTGATGACTTGTGTGCGTCTTTTCTTTGTTTACTGCTGCCCCTACTGACTCGGTTGTCCGTGACTCTCTCCTTAGTAATGTGTCCTCCTCCTTGTCTCCTGGTGAAGCTGCCTCCTGCGAGGGGCTTCTGACCCCTGCAGAGTGTCCTGCGGCTCTCCAGGGTATGGCCAGACGCAAGGCTCCTGGCCTTGACGGTCTCCCCATGGAATTTAACTTGAAATTCTGGCCTGTTCTTGGTTCTGATCTGGTGGATGTTCTCAATTCATGCTTCAATTCCGGTTGTCTCTCTCTGTCTCAGTGTCGAGGCGTTATTTCTCTGACCTTCAAGAAGGGTGATCGTTTGGACCCAAAGAACTGGCGTCCCATCTCCCTTCTCAATGTGGATTACAAGCTGGCTGCACGTGTTATCGCTGGTCGCCTTTTGAAGGTGATACATTTGGTTGTTGACAAAGACCAGACTTGTGGCGTTCCTGGTAGGTTTATCGGTGAAAATGTGGCCCTTCTCCAGGACGTTGTTTACTACTGTACCTCTTTTGACGTGCCTGCTGTTGTCCTTTCTCTTGACCAAGAAAAGGCCTTTGACAGGGTGGACTGGGATTTTATGCGGTCCACTCTGTCAACTATGGGTTTTGGGCCTTCTTTCATCTCTTGGGTCAATCTCTTTTATAATCGTGTCAAGAGTGTGGTTAATGTCAATGGTTATTTGTCTTCCTTTTTTGATCTATCTCGTGGTGTGCATCAAGGTTGTCCTCTTTCCCCTTTGCTGTACGTCTTGGTTTCTGAGGTCCTTGCTGTCAATATCCGTTGTAATCCCTGCATTTCTGGTCTTGCCCTACCTGAGTCACCACCTTTGTCTCCTATTTCTCAGTATGCCCATGATACCTCCCTTGTTTTGTGTTCAGATGACTCCATTAAGGCTGCCTTTGACACCTATGTTTTGTACGAGAAAGCCTCTGGTTCCAAGCTTAATCGTAGCAAGTCTAAGGGCCTTTGGCTCGGTAGCTGGCGTGGTCGTTTAGATCCTCCAGTTGACCTTGATTGGTCTTCATCAAAATTGAAGGTCTTGGGGGTGTTCATTGGTGTCGGGGATTTAGTCGAGGATAATTGGCGTCCTCGTGTCAACGCTATGGATAAGGTTCTCTCTTCCTGGCGTTCTCGTTCCCTGTCCCTTCGTGGGAAAGCTCTTGTTATGAATGCACTTGCTTTGTCACGTATTTGGTACGTTGCTTCCCTTGTCCACATGCCACCTCGTATCGTGCGTGAGCTTTGTTCCCTGGTGTTCAATTTCTTTTGGAGTGGCAAGCGTGATCTTGTTTCCCGTGCTGTTGTTGTCCAGTCTACTCTTTTTGGTGGCTTTTCTGTTGTGGATGTTCCGCCGCTAAAGGTCTGGTCCCTTTTGGGCCAATGGGTGAAGCGTTTTGCTTCCCCTCGTTCCGGCTGGGTTTCTTTCATGTCTTTCTGGTTTGATTTGTGTTTGAGCGCTTCTCCTCTTGATGTATTTTCTTCTCCTTCTTCTTTTCGACCTGGGGAGCTCCCGCCTTTCTATAAGTCCTTAGTGTTGGCCTGGCGGGAACTTGGGGGTGCTTTTTCAGCCTCTCAGTCTTCCCTGGCCTTTGGTTGTGCTGATCCTCATTTTTGTGTTCCTGTTGCCTCTATGACCACGAAGTCTTCCTATCTGTTTTTGTTATCCGAAATGCTTGTTGATCCTCACTGTGTTGAGAAGTTCGCTCCTGTATTTGGTGCTCTTTACTGGCCTTCTACGTGACATTCTTGTCCTTTTTTGGCTTAGACCGACAAGTGCTTGACCTTAACTGGAAGATTGCCCACGGTGTTATCTACACTGCTGAGCGTCCTTTTTCCTCCTTTGGTCTTTCTGTCCCTTTTGCCATGCTTCTGTGGTGCTCCGGTTGAGACTTTGTCTCAGCTATTCTATGCCTGTCCTCTGGCTCAAAGTGTGCTGTCATGGCTGCAATCTCTGATGTTTTCCTATAGCCCGATGTCTCCTGTTTTGCTTGTTCGTCACTCCCTCTTTGGTCTGAATCCTGCTGAACTGCGAGCTACTCCTCGTATTTTTGTCTACTCTTAACGTTTGTAAATTTTTCATTTGGCGGTCTAGGAATGACTTTCGTTTTCGCAACGTTCAGCCTGGTGCTCAGTCTGTCATCGAGAGTGTGAAGGCACGTGTGAAGTTCAACCTCCCGATTTTCTTTAAGCGTTTCAAGTCCTCTCGTCGTCGTCGTTATTTTCATCGTCAGTGGGGTGCACATGGAGTCATTGCCTCTGTTGCTGCTGGTCGGCTATCTGTAAATATATATTGTTTGGCCTTAATTATTGTCTTGTAGTACTGGGTCTCCTTAGTTGGTGTACTGTGCTAGGGCTGGTGTCTGTTTCGTTTTGTTCTGTTTTGTCCCTCTTGTCTGGATTGTTATTTTGTTGGTCTGTGGTTGTCTTTCGTTGGGTTTGGGGGTTGAAATTTTTGGTCACAGGTAGGCGGGGTTCGATTCCCCGGCAAAGTTGGCGAGCTGGCTACATCTAGTAGATGCTCCCTACCCTAGGTAGACTCGTCGGTGGGCAATGCACTTCCCATAAGGGAGCCCGGCCGTCTACCTTAAACATAAAAAACTTACCTGACGCGGGAGGTACTGTGATCAAGGAGGCAGTTCTCTCAAGGCGAGGCCCTTTCATTGCACTTCCCCCAAATGTGGGTAACTCGAGCGTATAATTTCTGGTAGTGGGGGCCTGCGTTCGCGCTCGCCCCCGAAAAAGTGCAAGTGTTCGCTGTGCGAGTGGTGAATGGTTAATGATTGACACTTTGCTTTGTTTTTCAGTTGGCCGTGGCACGTGGACGACTAGGCACAGCGAGCGAGTGACGACAAGGAAAGGATTTCCATTTGCTAAATTTAGGCGAGCTGAGTGGCCTAGCTTTGGTTTACAGCTTGTGTTCTTGGTTTCCATTCATGTTGCACATCCATGTTCTAGTGAACTGAAACGTGCGCGTTCGTATTTTGGTTTCTATCCTTAGCACAGGACACGCAGCAGGCGATGAAGCATTCGCTCGATGCCCGCCATGAATTTCATTAGCCACTGAGCAAAGGTCAACTGTGGAAAGTAACAGGAGAATGTCTGGCCAAACCGTGAGTTTGATTTTTACCTCGCTGTTTGTCGTTCGTTGTCTATTCACTGAAATGTTGCCAGATGAATAGAACCGTTTTTGTGCTCGTGCAATTGCGACGGCTCACGTGCGTTGTGTGCTTTACCGTTGTTGATTGATCAGGCGCAGTTTGGGTTTTTAGACCTGTTTTCCACCTTGTTAGCTGCTTGAAAACCTTTCTGCAAGACGGAATTGATTTTACTTCGAATTATGTGATGTCACACAAGGCAATTTAATGTCATAAGCGTTCGTTTCGCGCGCACGAACGTTATCGCGAACGTTATCGCTCGTCTTCAATCATAGTTAATGATTAACTCCGTTATCTTTTTTAAGGGGAGGTTTCACGTTTTTTTTTTTTGCCACTCGGTTGAGGCTGATGAATTGCGTAAAAGGTTGTTTGTTCTTTGTAGCCACTGGAGAATAGTGGCAAGTGGGGTATTTATGATAGAAATGAAGAACTGCATAGATGAGAAAATGAAAAGTCTACAACAGGCGGTCACCCATCCAAGTACTAACCCCGCCCGACAGGCGTTAACTTCGGTGATCGGAAGAGAACCGGTTTTTTTTTTCTAAAAGGCTCAAAGGAGCTCTGTTTAATTAACAGTAAGTTATTTTCAAATCAATTAACTAAATGTTTTACAATAACAGTGAGTTACTTCATATATATAAGCGATTTAGGTTACATAGTCTCGAAGTTTCGTTAACAGTTACAATTTGAAAATTAAGTTTTCATCCACTACTTTAACTAAAGTATTGCGAATACCCCAAACAAGGGGGAAGTAGTAAGTTGTATGCTGCAACTTACAAAGTTTGTACTGTTGGGTGAGGTGACTTTGTACTTTAAACTTGAAGATTGTATATGGGTTGATGATCTTGTTCCGGAGTCGGAAGTCCACAGCAGACTTGTGAATAGCGTATCTGCACATTGATAAAAGCCAGTTAAGGAGGTTAGAGACACTTGGAGGTAGAGGATCGTTTTTGTGGCGGAGGTAGCCGAAGAACACCGAGGAGGTGAGAGGCACTTGTTTGTCGGTCAAGTTGTCAATGAAAGGTTTGATTTGATGCCAGAAGGCTTGAGTTGCATAGCAGTCAAGAAGAAGGTGTTCAATTGTTTCAGTTAGTGCGCAATGGCGGCAGTTAGATGTGTGGTACACCGTCATATGGAATAGTGATAGGGCCGTGGGTAGGATTAGGAGGGGTAGGAGTGCAATTTTCCAGTTAAGGTCTCCGATCCTGTTGTTAACCAGGGGCGGATACACGAGTTGCCAAAAGTGGTGATTAAAGGGAGGTGTTGATTGTAGGTGATCATGCCAGACTTGTAGAGCTGCAATTTTAGGATAACGATCAGTCATGAGCAGTTGATAGAAGATACGGGTTTTACCTCGTGAGAAGTCAACTGTATCGGAAGGAGTGTTAGTGATCTTGAAACAGGGTTGAGGTGTAGGTTGAGGTGTAGGTGGAGGGTGGCTTGCTGGATTATAGATTAAGTGTAGCCAGTCCTGGGGAATAGCCTTGGTCATATTGTGAAATTCTTGTGCCGTTTTGTGTAAAGTTCGAGTTGGGGAATAGTCGTGTCGGGAGACAATTTCATGTATAGCTTCTATAGGAAAAAGTCCTGGTATAGCTTCATAACAGATGTCTTTTATTCGTGTGATGCCGGCTGTGATCCAGGTTTTGTTGTAAGGGAGTATATCGTCATGTTGGATTTGAGTTGACTTGAAGAGAGGTTTGTTTAGAATATCCGTGTAAACGGAGGGTGAGTTGATCCTTTCAACATGTTGCTGGAATTTGATCCAGGCACGTAGAAGTTCCTGATGAAATATAGGTATTGATTTATGAATATGTGTCGTGTTGAATTGGGTGGCCAGAGTAAGTTTGCCAAGGGGCATGTTGGAAGTTCGAAGAAAATGTTCAGTAAAGTTTTTCCAATGAGCAGGTGTTGGTTCAAGTAGTTGTCGTATGGTATTAAGTATGGATGTTAAAACCGCCTTTTGTTGTTGGGAGCGCTAAGATGTCACAGGTTGTCAATGGTGCTTTATTGTCCCAGAAGAAGTTATATATAGCCTGTTCGATGTCTGAGACGGCCCAGGCGGGGATGGGTGTGGACGTAGCCGTGTACCATAGAGTAGAAGTGAGTAATCCGTTTATGATGAGGGTTTTGCCTTTATAACTTAAGTCTCTTGATTTCCATGTAGAGATGGTGTCTTTGATCTTTTTAATGCGTTTTTCAATGTTAGTCTTGGTGCAGTCAGTATTTCCAAAGTAGATTCCTAAAATTTTTTCAGGTAGGTAGTCGTTGTACCACTGAAAGTTGAGGAGATTCGTTTATTGTATTTTGAGTGAACCGCTCCAAAGGCCTTGGCATTTTTCAAGGTTGATTTTTGCGCCTGAAGCATGTTCGAAGAGGGTGAGTGTTTGGAATAATTGAAAGACGGATTGATCGTCGCTGAGAAAGAGAGTCGTATCATCTGCATATTGTGATAGTTTAACTTCGTGTTTATTTATGGTGATACCATGAATGTTTGTGTTGTTTCTAATTTGTATTGCCAGGATTTCAGCCGTAAGGATGTAGAGAGGCATAGACAAGGCACATCCTTGGCGTAGACCTCTTTCCATGTTGATGAATTTAGTAAGCCAGCCGTTGACTTTAATAGAGCTAGTAGAGTTGTTATAGATAGTGGAGATCCAGTGTCTGAATATGGGACCAAAACCAAAATGTTGGAGAGTTTTATGTAGAAAGTCATGAGAGACACGATCAAAAGCTTTGAGCTGGTCAATGAATACCATGGCTAAGGCGTGTCCGTTTCATTGGCGTAGTGTATGACGTCTCTGATCAGACTGACATTGTCGTTGATTGTTCTACCAGGGATGCATGCGGTTTGATCGGTGTGTATTAGCAAGTGTAAGACATCTTTTAGTCTCATGGCAAGAGTTTTGGTCAAAATCTTGTAGTCCGTTGTAAGAAGTGTAATGGGACGCCAGTTTTTGAGTCGGGTCCGATCTCCTTTTTTGAAGATTAATGTAACCACTCCACGTCATTGTGTAGTCGAAAGAATTCCTTGTTTAAAGGCGTAATTATAAACGTTGGTAAGTTCAGGTCCGAGTAAGTTCCAGAAATGTTTGTAGAAGTTTGTGGTTAAGCCGTCTATTCCAGGAGATTTGTTGTTTTGCATTGTAAGTAGAGCTTTGTGTAGTTCTTGTTCCGTTAGTTTAGCGTCGCAGGATAGTCGATCATGTTCTGGGAGGGAAGGGATAGGGTGTGCGTTGAAAAGTTTCTGTTGAGCATCTGGGATCGTGTTTTCAGCAGAGAACAGGTTGTGATAAAAATGATATCTGATGATAAAAATTAAAGATTTTGATATGGTTCAATAGTAGCTTTGGAGATGAAAGGAGATAAGGAATTGCTGATGAAGAATTTATCGATACGTGTTCGGATGATAGAGTTGTCCATAGTGTTTCGTCCTGTCCTAGTAAAATCTCGCTGATTTGGGTGTCCCTTTCGCCAGATGTCCTGTAGATGGTGTCGTGCAGATATATGCACTAAGATCGTGATTGCGGTTTGGCGTGCATGTGCCGATCCACCAATTTTATCTAGTCGTGGGATTTCAATAGAATTAAAGTCCCCGGCTAGAATATTATTTTCGGGCGCTAGAAATTTTTCCACATCGGAGTAAAATAAACGGCATTCAGTGTCTGTGTTCGCCGCGTAAATGTTGATTAGGTTGAGGTCAGTATTTTCCATGGTAATCACAGTCGTAAGAGTTCTGCCAGAATTGTCACGCGAAGAGTGTTTGAAATTGAAGTCAAGTTTTTCGTGAAACAAAATAGCGACGCCACATGCCCAGGCGCTACCGTCGTTAAACAAAATTTTTCCTTTCCATTCTTGTTGTATATTACAATGCATGTCTTCTGTCCAATGTGTCTCTTGTAAAAGAATAATGTCAAATCTATTTCTACGGAAGAAATTAAAAGCTAACTGTCTACGATCGTCAGACCGCAAACCTTGTGTATTAATGCTAATCAGGCTACACATGGCTAAAAATAAAATAGGCGAGAAGTTACTGTTATCAAAATAAAAAGTCATTACTTAGGCCTCCTGGCTGTTTTCAGGTTGGGGGTGGGTTTGATCTTGGATCTTCTGGGCAGAGCAGAGGGATCCGAGTCAGAATCTGTCTGGTGTGGTCGTTTTGAACTACCTCGTTGTGCGTCCTCGTCGTCCATGTGCTCTTCGGTCGGGTTGTTTTCGGGTGAAGGTTGTTCAATGTTGTTGTCCAGTGGTGGTAGTTGAGGGTCTGGTTCTGGTTCTTTTTGGGGTGGTTCATTCACGGGTGGATCTGAGATATCTTCTGGAGTGTTTTCTGGAGGGGAGTGCGTGACAGTTTCGTTGATCGCCGTGATGTCTGGTGTTGGTTCTGGTTCTGGGCAGTGTGAGGCAATGTGGCCTTTATTGTTGCATCTTCGACATTCAATTTCAGGGCATTTCCTCCTGGAATGGCTGATCGCATGGCAGATGGTGCAGACTCGTTGCTGGTTGTTGTGTATGATGTGACACCAGCGGCCGTCAATATTCGAGTATGGAATTGATGTTCTTCCCAGAACCATGCGTACCAGGCGATTGCCTTTTTCGAGGCCTGCTAAATCATGGTCAATTTTATATTTTAGACGTATCACTTTGCTCTTAATTTCCCCATACTCAGAGAGGGCTTCAATGACTTTATCATCATCAATGTAGGCTCTGAGGCCTAGGATACTAACATTAACGTAATAGCCGTGCGGCGGGTTCCAACTTAGATGGATATCATTGAAATCTATTCCCCTGT
>Ga0126337_10003434_pt1 | contig 10362 bp, 12 predicted proteins | sample DipCmetagenome_FD_92527 | JGI IMG/M metagenome (GOLD analysis project Ga0126337, IMG submission 92527) | Coral microbial communities from La Bocana,Puerto Morelos, Mexico - Diploria C A metagenome | ecosystem: Host-associated > Invertebrates > Cnidaria > Coral | place: La Bocana,Puerto Morelos... | reverse complement strand
TGGCAATGATTTCTAGCTTACAGTTGCGTACCAATCCAAGACCGGTTGGTAGTGTCTTTACGTGTAGCGCACAGGGGCAGAGGAATGAATGCTTGCAAAGGGGTGACCTGACAGAAGCAGTCAATGTCTCATCTCAGCTGATGTAATTTGTGCATCCATGTAGGGGAGGGAGGTTTTTGAAAGGATATCATGGCATGGTGACATTAACTTCCAACTACTACTTCTTTATTATGTTACGTGCTAATACTCGGGACTTGATGTGAAACAAACACGATGAACTTTTTTTCCGGTGCCAATGAAACCAGAAACTTGCTTAAATGAACACACAAGAGAGGCGCCAAGTGGAACAGTTTCATTTTCACCGCTTCAAGAAGTTTTTCCATTGGCTGAAGGTTCTTTCCTTTGGCTCAGCAAGGATTGCAGTTAGTGAGTTGTGATGCCGTTGAAAGGTGTTGTAGCCCAGTTGTCGGACTCAGATTGCGAGCCCCCTATGTGTCCGACTTTGACGTCTGCGAGGGAACGACCCCAGAAGTGCCTGACTGAGAACCTTTGCAGAGCAAACCATTGACGGATAATAGGTGTATAGTAGTGCGGTTGCATGTCCTGTCGTTTCATCTCTTCTATTTTTCACATGACTCAAAGTAGGTTGTTTTTTTTTGAGGCGGACCAAGCGTGTGCAAAAGCCAACAACCAAAAGAGTCATTGCCAGGAGAAAGATAAAGGCAAGCTTCATGTACTCAAAGTATATATATATATATATATATATATAATGTGAATGTCTGAAAGTGTCGTCGGCTTTGACTCTTACGTGTTTGACTGCTTCGTTTCTTGTGCAGGCTGCCACGTCCCAGGCATCAAACAGCGTGTTCTCCTCCAAGACGACTTTTCTTTGGCGTAGCCGTTCCAAGTCTGCCCCTGCTTTGCCACGGTTTGCAAAAGCTGTGATTGGTCGTGCTGGAGTCCCTGAGATTTGCAAGTATGTGGTCTCCCTGGCCAAAGCCAAGAAGATTCGTAACGTTGTCGCTTTGACCTCAGATGTTTCCTCAACAGGACTCAACAGGTGCAGCTTTTCGTTGTGTGGAAAATGAGGCTTTCAAACCACGCCGTTCGCAAGAGCTTTCTAAGAAGAGGGGCAGGAGCCCCATATTCAGCGGAAGCAAGGTTTTCCGTGCATGGAGCAGCATCAGCCAAGCCCTCAGTCTCAACACGCTAACCTTTGTTGACCAACTTTTTTTTACACCTAATTTGCTGAGGGTGCTTCAGCGCTACAACAAGAGCCACTGAGATACCTACTTGCCGCTCAATGAGCGTAGTACTCTCAGGTTTTTTTTTTTACATGCCTACAGCCTACATCTCCTTGTGAGCTGAGGACTTCTCAAACCAAGTGCGTTGGAGCTCTGACTACCTAAAGGAGTGCAGATCCCACCACGTAACTCCAGGAAAATATGTCTCTCCTTTGGCGGGTGAGTTTGTGTCAGGCTTGCCCATTGTGCTGCATCGGCTTCCATCTTCTTTAGTTTGCCAACCCCCCCCAGCAGTATATCATTGTCAATCATCTTGGATTATCAACGCGTTGAAACATTACTTATTACTATTAACAGAGCTGTTCAGGCCTGCCAGCCAACTGGACGAAGCCTGTTCTGAACGCAGTGGACGCAGCAGCCTTCCATGAGCAGTATCCAGATATGCGAGGCAATGAGGCCTGCCAAGCTTGCTTAGTTTCTTTAGCCGTTGGTTTGTTTTTCTTCATGTTTGATACTAGACTTTGATGCACAGGCGCAGAAGATTCCTGTGGTGGCTATGTTCGCAGGATGCGGCGGCTTAGAGCTGGGCTGGTGCAAGCAAGGGGCTTAGTGACCGCATTTTTGAAGTGTCGCCAACTTAGTAGTATGCTCGGTCAACATTTTGGATTCGGTGCAGAGCCAAATTTGTAAAGGCAACCTTTTCTCTTCCAAGTAAGTTGGGCCATCCAGGTACCTGCGCTCTGTGTGCTATGTGCCGGGCTTGGCTTTTGATTTGTGGAGGCAAAAGGCATTCGTACAATCATCAGATATCATCAGACTTGATTTGTCAGGTCGAGCAGAACTCCTTTTGCAGGGAAATTCTTGGCCTTCGCATGCGGGAAGGTTTGCTTCCCTGGGCGCCAGTGGAGAAGGATGTGCAAACAGTGGAGCCACCCCCCGAAGCCCAAGGCTGCGGGGGTGGCTTCCCTTGCCAGGCTTTGATTGGGGGTTTGTTTGTGAACTTTCTTTTTGCATCTACTGTGATTCCTCAGTCTTAGCTTTCAACTTGCTTGTCAACTGTTGTGCAGCGAAGTTCTTTGCAGGGGTGCAGTACCGCGGGATTGCAGAGGGGTCTTCTCGACCATCGCACAGCATTGCTGGTGCACATTTTTCGTACCTATGATCTCCTCCCAAAGCATCCACGGCCGGAGGCTGAGATAAGTTCGCGGAAGATTTCTTGTTTGCAGAAGATCTGAGTAGAAAATTTGATATGCAATGCTTTTTGTTGAGAGGATGCTGAGAAGATTTGTTGACAGCAGTGGCGCCTAGGAATTGCATCTATCTAGAAAATGTTTGGAGTTTGTTGGGCTCCAAAATGGAGATGAAACAAGTTCTCCTTTTCATCATCCAGGAGCTTGGGTTTCATGTTTCTTTGGTGAAGGGTCAGTGCAGAATCAGAACTCATGGTACCCAAGCCAATCCTATCCCCTTGCGATTTTGCATATCTTGGCAGCAGGAGATCTCCAAACGCCACCTCGTGTTGCGTTGGACATGCGTGAACATGCAGAACGTTGGATTTCCGGCACCTCGGCAAAAATTTTACAATTGGAAGAGAGAGTCAAATTCGGACAAGCATTTAAAAGTTTTTCTTCGACCATGGAACAAGCATTGAATTTTTCTTTTGGCGCCAGTCAGGGAAACAGGGCTCGCGTCTTCTTTTGGGCTCAGCGGCCTGGAGGCGATCTCTTCAAGGACGACCCCACTTACTACTTGAAGTGATGGATTCACATCAATTTCCAATGCGTTCATTTCCGTTTGCAGGACATGCCATTGAGACCTTTGGCAAGTTTCCTTGAAGCTAATTTCAATGGTATCAATGCAGTACCCAAGCACTTGTGGTTGACGACGGATCGCGAGGCTCACCACGAGCAGAGGATGCGTATTTTGGGAAACATTGTGGTCCCGTCTTGCGCGGCCCTTGCAGCTGAAGTTCTCCGAAACTTGGTGATTGCCGATGATCAATAGGAGCTGAGTGGAGACAATGCATTTAATTTGTTTCAATATCAGTGATGCTTCCTCACTGACGTTGCAAGTAATCATGATTTCTTGGTGTGGAACCGTGGAAAAGCAGGAGTCACCTTGCCATTGCGTTTCTTTTTCATTGAGTTGATGCTCAGTTCAATTCATCCAACAATGTTACAGTTGAACACTGGTTGTCAAAGTAGAGATACGTGACGTTGTTGGCTGACCAAGATTCTTTTGATTTGATAGGTAATTGGGATCTTTTGGTGCTGCTGTTTTTTTTACCGCGGTGACTGTTTGCTTCAAGAACCTTAGGCCACCATAGGTATGTGACACCTGTCTCCGGTCAGTCGAGCAGTGAGTTAAACGGCCTTAGGTACAGGAATGAAAAATCAAAAACACAATCGGAACCAAACCTAATATCAAAATCGAAATCACTTAGATTGGTTGATTGGTTCAGAAAGATGACAACATATGTCCCATAGTATGTACAGTAATCTTCCTTTGATCCTCGCGATGGATTCGATTCGATGAATGGGGAACACAATGCGTGTGGTAGCGATGGTGGTGGCAATTTGCCACCGGCTGTTCTAGACTTGTCTGAAAGTTCTGAAGATGGACCATGGGTTGAGGCCACTGCGAAGCAGGGCGTCAAACGGAAGCGTTGTGACAGATCAAGTTCACGTCCGAAGCGATTTGCGCCGGATGATCCTATAGGGCTTCAGATTCTTCTGGGCAAACCGTGTGCTGCAAAATGCAAAAAGCGGTGTAAAGATTTGTTTCGATCCAAGCAGTTGTATGCAGATTTGGTCGCATTCAGAAGAGCATGGAAAGGCTACCACAAGACTGACCAAGACCTGATCGTCAGCCATGATTTGCTGAAGTAAGTTTTGAATGTTTCCATCTTCGAATTTGACATTGTTTTCTTTGAGTGAAAGATCATGAAGCAACAAAGTTGCAAATTCGTTGCTTTATTCATGCCACAGACTTGAGGCATTTCAGAAGATCAAGGAGCTCCTCGATGCCAAAGTTCGGAATAACTGGCTCCGAGTTCGATGGTCCTTTCTGGGCCAATCAGTGTGCCAAAGGTCATTTCAGGATCTTCATGGAATGGGCGGCTTGGTTCAAAGTGGTCTAGGAGAGCATACGATCTCAATATATCATTTCACTTGCAGTAAACTTTCTTTCTTTTTTGAAACTGCAACAACCATTCATGCTTTTGACCTTCAAGTCGAATGTGACAAAGTTTGAGCTGGAAGCAACCGAGGCCGGTGTAGATTTCAGAAGCTCTTCACGGCTGCTTCCAACGGATCACCAGGACCCCTTGCTGATCTTCGTTACTTGAAAAAAGTCAACAAACTAGAGCGTAGTCGCACTGCTGAACTTTACGCAGATGTTTTTGAATTTCTCCATTCGGTGTACTGCTCTATTGCAGAAACCCTTCCCGATGTTCGGGACGGAGCAATGGATGAAACGGAGCACGACTGCAAAATCGAACTATCGCAAGATGACCCATACACAGGTGTTGTAGATTCCACCGTCATTCAGACTGGTCATGGTGAGAGTGCAGGGTCAGCCAAGGGAAAGGCGAAACCCAGGAAGATGCAACGGTCCATGTTGATTCGTCCGGGAAGGACGCCTCGTGATGGTGTGGAGGAAAGATTCCTTCCCCCGGGCACTATGAAAGAGTATTGGCATCAGTACACTCAGAAGAGCCAACTGTCCCCGCCGGCGTCCTTCCCGGTTTTTTGGCGTGTGCCTGGGATATTGTGGTAAGGTTTGCTATGCTTGCTTTTTCGGTGATGGTGTTGGTAGGGTGGTGGTCAAGAGTCTACTTGTCAATTGTAACTTTCTGCTGCTGCTCCTGATTTTGCTTTGATTTAAGGTTTGGTCTTCAGATTTCAGCATGATGAAATTTCGTGCAGTGTCGTCGCACGCAGCTTGCACGGAGTGCATAAAACACAAGAGTGTAATACAGTCATTGACCCACCACCTTCTTGCGAGAAGGACCCAACAAGATTTGTATTACAAACACCTGGAGGCACAATTTGCCGACAGAGCTGTCTATTGGGCAAGCAGATCAGACAGTCGCTCAAAGCCTGACTGCCTGACCATCATTTGCGATGGTATGGATCAGGCCAAATGTGCAATCCCTCGTCACGGTCTCCTCAAAGCAAAACTGTTCGATGGAATGCAGAAACCACGCCTGCACTTGAGTGCAGCAATTTGCCATGGCAAATTTCTGGCGCTGTTTTTGGGAGAGGCAGACATGCCTAAGGATGCCAACAGCTCCATGGAGGCTGTTTGCTGTGCACTTCAATTGGCATCAGCTTCTACAGATTTATCCCAGTGCGATGTCACAATTCAGTGTGACAACACGTCAAGAGAACTGAAAAATGGGCACACACTTAGACTGTGTGCCGCACTGGTGTCGAATGGCACGGTGAGGAGCATGAGAGTGTCCTGTCTTCGGACAGGACACTCTCATGAGGATGTGGACCAATGCTTCGGACAAATAGCCTCTAAGCTCTCAAAGGTCAGGTCAATTCTTTCATCGGAGGAGCTCTTGCAGGTTATCACCCGTGTTTGCAGAGAGCTTGAAAGACCGCACGAACGTGACCGGCATGTTTTCAAACTCGACCAATGCCGCGATTGGCGGCCATGGCTACTTCAAGCAATTCCTGCAAAGCTGGTTGGGATTGGGGGTCCTGGAGCCCCTCATGTCTTTCATTTCTGCCGCTTTTCATTGACAGGCATCAGATCGACTTGCTTCGTTTTGTTTGGTGTTGTTTCATTTGTCTAGGATGACCGCCTCTATTTCAAGATTCAAGATGTGATTAGCTGATCCCAGTAGAACTTTTCATTTGATCCGAAGGTTTCATTTTTATCTGGCCCCAAAGTTGAACCACGTATAGCTATAACACACCTTGCTAATCCCATCGCACCACACCAGGACTTGCAGAAACCGATCTTGAAGACCCATTGTACAGGGGCCAATTTCGCCTTCACCCACATGATGTTGTGCTGAGGACACATTCACAAGTTGCGTCAGCGTTTGAAAGCATTTCCCTTCCCAATTTTTCCACTAAATTCCTTTTTAAAATAGACGATCACGTATATTAAGCTGATTGGATTTGCAGAGTAAAAATGCTTTTCCAAGTCTAGTTTTTCAGAATCCAAGCTCAGTCTGTCTTGTACCTGGTCAGTGTCTATTGCTTGGGACTTCAGCGGAGCACATGTTTTGTTTTGTTTTGATTCTCGCGTAGATTCAATGCGATGATACTCTGACAGGACAAAACAATGGATGGCAGACGTCAGGTATCAACATGCATTCCGATTCTTCCCCCGCGAGATGGCCCTGAAGACGTTGCCTCATGGACTACCTCCAGGCTTGGATCATTATTACCATTATCAAAAGAGTTTTGGGGTGGTTTGGCAGTGAGTTGGTTTTTGATCGAAACCAACGTATGCGTCAATGTTTTTGTTCATTCCTAAGAAGAAAAAGGAGCCCAATTTTCGACATTCATGTAAAAGGAACCGATGACAGGAGCTTAGCAATGAGAATGATAGCAAACTTGACACCTTCATTTATTATATGCATGTGAACTTCCTTCCTGCCTGCCGCGGTGCAGTTGTGGCAGAGCGCAACCCTTTGTCGGAGGAGTTCAAGGCGAACATTCTCAAATATGTTCCTTTGCTTCGGACAAGGGAGTTCCCACTACATGACGCAGCATCCTACTTGGAATCTTGGATTGCTGGCACTTGGAAGTTGCACCCGCTCCTTGAGATTGGTGCGTTGCTCTTCTGTAATATTCAGACACTCAAAATGTTTTCCATGGTTGCAAAGGCCAATCCCACTTAGAAGCAACGATCCTACTCGAACTATTGAATGTTGTTGAGACTGCGCTGTGAAGGCCTTGTGCACACTGAGTCGTGGCAAAGCTCTGCTCACGCAACTTCAGTAGTTGCTACTATTATCTAAGGTGTCGACTTGGGACAGTGCTTCAGGCTTCTGCTTCATTGCAAGCTCGTCTAAACGCAGCGACTTCATTCTTCGCTCACCCAAATCGTTTGAAGTTTCTTGCTCCATTCTAGTACATGTTTGCCGTTTTTACCTTTCAAACTTTGTTTGTACTCTTCTTCAGTTGTTTCACGGACTGGGCGTGTCTTGACCCATGTCAGGTTGACCCTTGGAGAGGGCCGTCAGAAATCTGCCGTTGACTACCAAAAGCGAGCTGCTTTTCAAGTTGCTGCCAAGATCTGGGCAGATGGGGTGGCTCTTCAAGCTGAGCGCAATGAGAGCAAAGGGAAAGGCAAGGGTCGAGGAAAAGGTAAAGGAAAGCCCAAGGCCAAAGGCCGTGGGAGAAGCTAGTGAAGGGTTACAAGCATGATAAAATCATGGTGTGAACGTGTAACGAGTTTCTCATGGCAGGATTCGCAGCTTTATGTTGCTCATGCTTGGTTTAAATGAGCAGGATGCCCTTCCATCGGATGAGACTCTTGATATGGAGTCCTCGAAGTCGCGGGACAAACGTTTCTGACGACTTAAAGTTGTAGCCGTTTAGCCCCGATTCCAAGAGGGAATTGTTTCTACATTTGGGTGAGATCCTTGATCAGGAGTTTTGGAGGCCTGAGCGGTTTAGATTTTTTTCACATCGTAACTTCAGATTAGGCTAGGAAGATGTTCGCTGCAAGTTGACAAGTGGATGACATCCTTGATTCAACATGGGTTTTTTCGAATTGCGGCTTCCTAAACCCTAAACGTTTCGGCAGTTCAGGTGCGGCAGTACCGTTTAGGGGGCAGCTCAAGGAAAATGATTTTTAAAACACCAAATTTGATACAGGATAGATTGGACACTTAAAGCTCTTGCTGTTTTACACCTTGGGGGTGACCAAATCCACCTCTGATTGGTCACTTGCTGGCTTTGTTGTTGTTTTTTTTGGGGAGGTAAATTTTCAAAGGTTATGAAAAAAATCATTTCAACCCAACTTAGTGTCCAATGCCGGGTGGGATTGGTCACTTCTATGTTGATTTTTTCGACTTCTAGTTGGTGACCGTCTCGAGTTTGATCTTTCAATCTCCCCCATGAAGTTGTTGATCCAAAGGATTGGCAATCATAGTTAGTGTCGAATCTCAAGTGATTGGCATGTCCTAGTGTCGAATCGGAGGTCACTTTCGACACTAGCTCAGGAATGAACTTACGTTTTCGACACTAACCCAGCGGTCATCGTACGTTTTCGACACTAAACTCAGCGATGATCCTATTTTTTCGACACTAACAAAATGGTCATCTTATGTTTTCGACACTACTTCAACGCAGCGCATGCGATTTCGACACTATCCTGCGACTTCAAAGCTGCAAAATTCGTTTCTCGTTGGAGTTCCACACCATGTCTTTCAAAAACGTTCATGTCGGAAACCACTAGTCGCCATGTCTGGAATTTTCTTTAAAGCACCGATCACCGATTGGCTAGAAGATGGATTACTAACTCTGAAATCTTTTTTTTTTGGCAGCTGGCCCTTAGCCTAGTGCAGTGTGTACTATGACCTTGAAGCACCCTGACGTCCTGATCTGAAGGCTCAAAGGTTTTTTTGCAGATTTCGAGGCGTTTTCCATTCCTTTTGCTATGCCTAAGCGCAAGAGTAGTGGAGGGGAGAGTGCCAAGGCTTCCAAGGCTAACAGGAAAGACGGTGTGGACAGTGTCGTTTTGCAGAAGTATCCTCACATTGCCAAGATTTGCGAGTGGTTTCTTGGTTGAAGGTGTTGGCTTTACAATCGCCCCATGATGTTTTTTTCCTATATGTGCGTGTGATTCAAGGTACCGATCAACCGTGGTGCCCAAAGGCGGGCCTGATTCTTACCTGGCTCTGCGTTATCCAGATGAGGACTGCTGCAGGAATGGCTTCATCTTTTTGAGGGCAAGTTTTTACAAACCAAGCGGCCCTGCAGGACAGCCGGATGGACTTCGCGAAGTGGATGGACGAATTCTGCCCGCCAGCTTCAGCCACGCAACTTGACTTGAAGTGTGCTTTTCATCTATATAGTTGATTCCGTGTGTCACTTCCAAGACTTGTCAGTTTGATTTTTCCAGGAATTTGATGCAATGTGCTTAGGGCGACCTACATCACAAGCTTTGAGGAGAGTGGATTAGCTCGCCCGTGGATGCTCGCATTCCGGGCAGATTTCGGAACTTCTGGGCTAGCAGATCCTGATACTTTTGAACAATTGCTGCAACTCATTATGCGTGAGGGCTTTCTCAGTTGTCCTGACTTGATGTCTGTTGAAAAACTGAGCTGTTGCAAAGTCCATGAAAGCTTCCTAGACCGCGAGTACAAGGAACATCCGCCCCTGCAGCAGCATCTCTTGCCCCCATATTCATTGGGCTACTTGAAAGGCTGGCGCCGTGCCGTGGGGCTTCTCACATGTCTTTGTGCCATTCGGGACCTTTCTTTGGAGTCTGAGGTAAGCCACCAAATTCGAGTCACTTGGGCTCACTTGGCAACGTAGTGATTGAATGAAGTATTTTATTCTCTGTACGGTTTCTTTTCTTTAATAGATGCGCCGCATTGCACATCAGGGCATTTGAACGGTCAACATGTTAAATTAATTTGTAAAGCCATCCATTCGAGTCGTGTCACTACTTGCATCCCTAGGTCACCTTTGGAACCATCCACGTCAACTTCGCGCTGAAAGATGCCGATGTCCGCACACAGATCATGGCCAGCCGAGGCAGTTTAAAGCCTCATGTTCTACATGTGCGTTTCACTTCATGTTGTCCACACTCGTCTATGATCAAGATCATTGATGGCTTGTCAAGTCAGGTGCGACAATGCAGTCCTCCCTCCGAAAGTCTCCGAATGCTTTCAACTTTATTCGTCAAATTCGGATATTGGAGAAAGCTGGCAGTCTAAGCAGCGTGGAGAGGTCCTTCCAGGCCACATTTAATTTATCAGTTGTGTCCTTCATTTTCGAGCTTCGATTGTTTTTGACAGATCACTGCAAGCTTTCTTTTCGTTATTTGTAACAACCTTGACCAGCCAGCTGGTCAGTCATGATATGCTGCTTGTAAGTTTCGGCTCTTGACTGAGCAGGAATGGCATTCAGCAACCGCCGTC
>Ga0126337_10003432_pt1 | contig 10368 bp, 9 predicted proteins | sample DipCmetagenome_FD_92527 | JGI IMG/M metagenome (GOLD analysis project Ga0126337, IMG submission 92527) | Coral microbial communities from La Bocana,Puerto Morelos, Mexico - Diploria C A metagenome | ecosystem: Host-associated > Invertebrates > Cnidaria > Coral | place: La Bocana,Puerto Morelos... | reverse complement strand
TTCTCTCGCTGTTTTCTTTTCGCTGATATCTACAGCGATTGCGCACCCTGCCCCTGTCACTAAAAGTTTCTGTAAAAAACACAAAATTGTAGGTGTTGTACTGTAATCTTTAGTGTCTATTTAAGCAATTAGATTATTTTCCCTCGTGGTCTAATTCTTAAAAAAGTTCACGACACAGGCGGCTGCGCAATTTTCATCCCCAGTTTCCGCTCAGCCTTGAACCATGTCCCCCCGTTTGGCACTGAAGGAAGTCGCACCCTAGAGAAAATGGCTTGCATTTTTATACCTGGGTTTTCCAACAGAGAGCCGAGTAATAGGCGTCCAGGCATAATTGACTTAATGACTTTCATGCGGACCTCACGAGGACGGCCACGAGAACTCCAAGCCCACTCAAGGCCACAAGCCTCGTGAGCCCTCAAGTATTACAACCTGCGGTCAGTCCCCCATATTTGGCAATAGCAACATTCGAGAAGAATTTTCAGTTTGAAGCTTCCAGGATATACATAAAGTTGATGCGAACGTCGCGGTTTATTTCAATTCTTCAAGGTTTCCTTTTCTGTGAATGACATTTTAAAGTCAAGTGTTGTTCTATTTGATGGTAATCTTGCCATCTTACCACAGGAATCCATGATAAGCGCACAAAGTTGCGCGTGACATGACTGCGGACTTCATTCGTGCAAGTTTTCCTCCATTGGTCCTCTCGTCTGTTTTGCAGAATCAATTTTACCATGTTTTACGACAAAGTAGACGAAGACGGCGAACGTGAGACTCCGGAACAAGTATTTAAGATCATAATAATCGGCGACAGCGGCGTGGGAAAGACTTGCCTTGCTCATAGATTTGCGACCGGAAAATTCCCGGAGAGGACAGAAGCGACCATTGGTGTCGATTTCTGGGAAAGGAAACTCCAGTTGAACGGTGCAAACATTAGGGTAAGCTTATTTGTTTTTGTTCAAGCTTGTGCTAAGCGGTTTGGTGTGCCACTGCAGTAATTGTCACGGTAAGATTTTGTTATGATAACTGCGTGATTGTGAATTTAAATGGATGTTAATAGCTAGCTGTATTGATGTTTAAATTTTCAGGTTATAATTATGTAACATGTCATATTTTGTTTTAGTCCTTCTACGATATATATAAACAGAGAGATTTAGAGAAATAAAGACGCTAATAGCCCCATTATGTAAACAAAAATGGATATTTTGATTGCTCATTAGGGAAAATATTGGCTGAGAAATACTCCTACCAGTTTACAAGTCAAACAAAAGAACCCTTTGTTTTTACAGCTAATAGGTATCTGGCTGGTACGTGGCATGCAATAACCAAATCGATATGTTTGACTTTGCTGTGCACACATACTGTCCCCATTGCTGCATGGAGTATTCTGTAAGCAAATCCAAACGATGAGGTTTTGGAAGATTGTTTGTTGACTATAAGGCATGAAGGAAGGACTTTCTCAAAGTACTAATAGGGATGTGTTGGTAGTTGTAGCTCTAGGGCATTGCTTGTAATACATGTAAAGTGTAAAATAAATTGGCCTGTTGAAATCTATATTTGATGAACGTGCATAAAATTACATTTATTTTATCTTTTGTTAGCTTAAAGGAGTGGACTTGTAAAATCACAATTTTAAGCCCCCTCCCCCACTCCTGACTAAAACATTCATGGGGATGTTACTAATAGTGGAAATGAGTATATTGTGTTAGCCCGCTGAATTCAGAATGGTAAATAAAAGAAGAGAAAAGGGAACAATTTGGGGAAATGTGAGAAGTGTTACAGTTGTAAACATGAGTCTCGACTAGCTGTACCCCAAAATGACCAGTATGTTCCCGTTAGAGCATAGTCTGATTGGTACTGGGATAAGCAAAGCATAAAATGGACCTGGTGAGAAAATTGATTGGCCTGTTACCCCAAATGGTCAGTACAAAATGTAGACTGCAGAATGCAGACTGCGTGCTGGGTACAAAATGCAGAATGCAGACTTTGTACAAAATGCAGAGTGGGAATAAAGACCGTCTGATATGTGACAAAATGCCATCTAAAAAAATACTGAGTGTCATGCAGTCACTTTTCCGTGACCATTTTTCACGATCTTTAGCATAATTTGTGGAATATTCCTTGCTGGTTTTTTCATATTATATTACCTTAAATAAAGCAGCCATGACACAAGTTATTTATCTGCTGCTTACCTGATTTGCCGGATGATCTGACCTGCCAATCTCCGAAAGGCCGCCATGCTGCCAAATGCAAAAACAGTGGACAACCCATGTTCAAACTGAGATGGTCATGTGTTGTCACTTCTCATCAATATCATATTGGCGGCATGTTTTTTTTTAATATTGACATGACAGCTCACAGACTGAGAATAAAGACTTCTGATACGTGACAAAATGGTAGCTATATACTGGTTTTTTTTCATGCAAATCAAACTGTTTCATATGAAAGGTTTTGTATGAGGTCTCATTTTGAAGTAACGTATTTGGTCCTCTATTGAAAACAAATTACTCTAACAAAATAAAAAGTACATTATGTTATTTAATTAATATTACATTTTACATTGTGTCTATTTTTTCTGTTGTAGCTTCAAATCTGGGATACAGCTGGTCAAGAGAGATTTCGCAAAAGCATGGTGGTTCATTATTACAGGAATGTGAGCGCCGTAATCTTCATGTATGATATCACAAGAGAGGGCTCATTCAAGGCGTTGGCAACATGGCTTGATGAATATGACCACTATGGTTTGACTGATTTTGATGGAGTCGAAGTCCCAAAACTTATGATTGGGAACAAGTGTGACCTCACTCACGAGAGATTAGTTAGCTCAAATCAAGCAAGAAAATTTGCAGATCTCCACAGCATGCCCATGTGGGAAATTTCAACCAAAAATGATGAAGAACTGGAGACAATTGAATCCATTTTTCTAACACTTTCTCATAAACTTGTACGATCAAAAAGTTTCATGGATCGACTTCCACGTTACACGTCTCTGGAGTCATCAGTCGAAAGCTCCAAGTCAAGAACTAAATCAGGGAAATTCAGAAATTCCCAGAAGAAAATTAAACTCAAGAATGAAACAGGAAATCAGAAGAAGAATTGTTGCGAATCCTCATGATCAAGAACGCTGGCTCATTATAAGTAAAGGTCTCTACAATTTACACTTAACTTTGATTGGTCAGTTAGACCTTATTATATTGTTGAACCTTTGGAAAGGGGAGTCTCCTCTCGGTGGTCGAGACATTTCCCACAACAGGACACAGTCTGTTACAGACCTGCAAACACCTGTTAAAGGCAAACCACGAGACTCGTGAAAAAAATTGGGAGATTTCATGAGAATTAGTGAGATTCTATTTCTTTTCCTGATAGAAAATTATCGGTAATAATAAAAGAAAATGGCTTATCTATGTTCATACATGTACATATTTATTTAGCAATATAATGTGCATGGGTTATGCCACAAGTTTGAGTGTTTCCAATCCCTGGATTATTTTAGAAAACAAAATTACTAGGTCTAAATTTGTCAAGTTATCTGTTAAGAACTTGGGAATTTAGGAACACTTTATATGATACGAACTGCAGACGTCACTTGGTTGCTCCTCTTGCTTCTCTATGAAGATATGTACTTCTCCTGTGGTTTAGAGATTACTTTGTGCTCAAAGAACATGGCAATTTACTTCAGTGCCCGTACCACAGAAGTAATAATATGATATGATTAGATGTACACAAAGTATTTGGTCCAGATCTCAGTTGTGTTCCAGGTCATGCCAATCTGAACTAATTCATTTCAATTCCAAATTCTGTACATGTGGGTAAATTTGGTGCATTTTCACTCATTACGACTTTTACCCTGTAATCAGGCCCTCCTTGGTCCACAATTGTCTTAAAGAGTAGTTATATAGGCTTTGATTGAGTTAATGGGAAGTTTAAGTTACCACAATGGCCACACCGAGGAGGTCAATGCCAATTAAGGACAATGCCAATTAAAACATGATTTTATATTTTACCTACCAATTGCGTGGTTGTCTAAAGTCATATCCTTCGCTTATCACTGTCAAGACAATCGCAAAAATGAATCTGGGACACAACAACAAATTTGAAACATAAATTTAAAAAATAATTATTACCTGTCATGGTTCTTGTTCTCCAGACATTGCAGAATTTGGTTATTTTACTGTACATCATTTTTACAGAGGACAGCAAAGAAATGTACCAAGAATTATAATGTGAATTATAATTCTCTGTACATTTCTTTGCACAACCTTTGTTCTGCACATTTAAACCTTTTGTTCAGCGATGTTGTAGTTTGTCATTATGGTTTTCTAAAACTCGGACCTTATTATTCAACAGGGTGCAAAGTAAACCAATTTTCAAAAACTGTGATGTGCTAACATGAACGTCAGTCTCAATAGTCCTCAAAATATTTCATACTTTCTCACTTATCTCTAGTTACTTCACATTTCTTCTTGCCTATCTGCAAGCAAAGGATAGAATACACTATCCTGAAAAAACCACTGAAAAAATCATGATTCGCTTTGTTCTATGAGAAATGACTTTCTTTGCATGCTGATCAAAGAGGCATCTTAGTAGCAAAACAGATTTACTTTATTGGACTTGGTGATAAAAAGTGAACAATTTGAATTCGGAATAATCTCTCAATACAATATTCACTTAGATTAATATTGATACAATGATTTGAATTAAATGATCAGGAGACATAAAAGGGAAGCCAGATCTATTGTAAATAAATAACATTATTGTTACATGTTATATCTTACAATGCGCTGTACCAAGAAATATACTTCCCCCCTCCCCCAACAGAAGGGATTGGAATTTTCTGGGGGTGACGTGGGGATTACTTAAGACCAAAACAATGAAGCTTAACTGGTATTTTGTGAGGGAGGTATTTCCTGGAACTACGCAATGAGCAATTGGAAACAAAGTAGCAAATCCTTTATGTTAATGTTTGTCTTTTTCCTTATTTGATTTCTATTAAGGAATTCACAGAGAAATAAAAACAAGCAGGAATAAAATAAAATAGTCAAGAAATATAGTTTATGAATTATTGTACAGCATGTGCCACTTGAAAATGTAATATAAAATAGCTGATCGATAAATTTGAAAAGGATGAAAGTGTCTATAAGTTAGATTTGTGTTAAAAAGGAAAGTCATTGATGCACTAAGAGCTAATAATTTTATATTGTTGGGTTGGAGTCTGTAAAGTTAATAAATAAAGCACAATATGACTGCCAAACGATCTTTATTGATCTTATCTCTATTATTTATCAAAATATACCACCTAACCCCTCACCCACTTATCATTATTTTGTGTCGTCACCCAATTGCTGTTGTGCCCAGACTACAAGGGCACATTTTCCTCTTGCAAGATAACCAGAGTTTCTAACACTGAGTCTTTTCCTAGACACCTGTACATATGATCATATATTTTTTTAATTTTTTTCCAAAAATGCACCTCATAAAGTATGTGATTTATATAGTTCACCATGTAGGAACCCTAAGGATTATTTCCTCTGGACTAATATTGAAAGGACAAAGTTCATGCGATGTTAATTCAGCAAGGTTCCTCAGCTTGTAAAATTTCTTATGTGTGATTCGTTCAGTGACCGCATATTAGAGAGGCTTGCCGTACATGTGAATGACTCGCCTGCAAATTTTGTGCAGATCCAGAAAATATCTTCACTCCCACCCACTGAAAAAGTAGGGGTTATGTAAGAACAAAAAAATATATGAAGCTTAACTTGTATTTTTAGAGGAGTGGGGTGGGGTCTTACAAAAATTCCCTTCTGTGGGGGAGGTATGGGTATTTTCTGGAAGTACAAAATCACCAATGGGAATGCTTGTCTTTTTCCTCAGTCGATTTCTCTTAAGGAATACACAGAGAAATAAAAACAAGCACTGAAGTTGATCTGATCTCATTATTATTTATAAATGCACCACCTCACCCCTCCACCCCATAATCATTACCTTGTGTCATCACCCTGCCCAGACTCCATATAATAGGCATGTTCCGGCCTCTCGCAAGATAATCAGATTTTCTAACACTGAGTCATTTCCTAAACGCTTGTGATATTTTTTTTCAAAAACATGCACGTCGTAAAGTATGTGGTTTATATTGTTTACCATAAAGGAACCTGCAAGATTATTTCCCCTAGATTAATATTGAAAGGACAAAGTTCATTCGGCGAGGTGAATCGTGTTATGATCATCAGCTTGCGAAGTTTTGCGCGACCGCTTCAGTGATCGCGTATTAAATGAGAGGCTTTCTGTGTGTGTGTGAATGTTGTATGATTCACCTAAAAAGGTTCTGTGGTGTCTCTGCAGGTCAGATCACCTCAGAGACGTGAAAGCGGGGCTTGAAATTGCTCGTTTCAATTTCCATTTTACGATACCATAAATAGCATACTGATCGCTTAAAGCAAACAAATTGCAACGCCGACTTGATATGCTGGATCTTATCACGTGTGGAGATTGCAAGCTAATTCGACAAAAATAGCCCACGTCAAGGGAATACAGCGAAACCGGAAATTGAATGCGTGGAAAGTGAAACACCTTCGTCCCGGAAGTCCACGTGCAATCAATAAAGTTGTTTTCTATGACGTCATCGTAGGCTTGTCCAATCGGAACAATTGAAGACAATGTTTCTAGTTGATTCGCGCGTGATTGAACAACATGTAACTTTCTAAATTTGACAGAGAAAATTTCTGCTCAAAAGCTTGGTTTTCCCCTGTCAAAATCTCAATTGACTTCCTACTAGCCTTGCTCTTGGGATATAAAAGGAAAACGAAGCTCGCAATTTCCGTGGTGATCATTTTTAAAAAGATTTGGCAGTGAAATGGAGGACTACAGCTATCTGTTCAAAATAATCTTGATTGGCGATGCCAACGTTGGAAAAACATGTCTTGTTAAGAGATTTACGAAGGGATTCTTTGCTCCTTCACAAGGTCCAACGATCGGTGTGGATTTCACGATACGAACCGTAGAAGTCGACGGAGAAAAAGTCAAGGTAAGCTTGTATTTAGTTGTTACTTCGTCTTTCGTTATTTTGCGTAAGTTTGGCAAGGGCCGCGCGTGCGGCTTGTCTTGTATGGGTTCGAAGGCCGCGGGAGCAAAGCTCCTTTTTCGTTTTTTTTTGTCATTTCATCAGCTCTGTTGTATATTTTATTTTATTTGAATATCTTACTTTACTAGATTATTTTTCAGAAGACACGCTTTTTTTCCCCGCAAATTGATATATACATAAGCCCAATACAAGCAAAAATTATGCTGGCATCATTTGTAAGTTTTTTTATTTTGTTTTGAATTTTCAAAACCGCATTATGAATTTAGCGGCTATTAACCATTTTTGAAAATGTCAAATAGAGAATAAAATTTTCAGCACAAAACGTTCGCCTATGATGTTACTGTCACATTTTTTTCCCTGTGGATGATTTGTTCAGATTTATTATATTCCTTCGTTTGATGTATTTTAATTTAAGCCGTGCTAAATACATTTTTGCTGGTACTTGTTTGGTACTTGTCGATATCATTAGAAACCTCCGTCATCTCCTTTATTTAGCTCACTTTCGTGCTGCAGCAGATTTTCCGTAACAGCAGTATAGTTGAAATGAGCTGCATAAAACGAACCCGACTTCCATCTTACTTTTCTTTTTTTAACTTTTAACTTTTGCAATTTGTAATACAGCTGACTGTTACTTGTATACTCAAAGTTTCAATCGACTCGTAAGATTGCCGACAATGGAAAATAACATTTTCTTACTTTCGTGCACAACACTCGTGCTTTCACTTAGCAGTTGAATTACTACGCTTTAGGGAAAACAGGAAACTTCCGCTGTGCAGTTGTTTTAATCAGCTGTTTTTAATTTTCGGTCACGTATCTTAATTATGTGTGTACCTGTGTATTTTTCGTTCTTGAATATCTGTAACAAATACAAATTTTTCGTATTGTGTGTTAAAAGGTTAATATTAGAAAACTCCCCAATTTACCTGGCTAATAAATAAAATAATTGTTTCCTTACTAAATTCTAATTTGATATTCATTCGTTTTATATTCAAGTTTTTCTTTTCTTAATTATCAAATCCATCATGTCAATGAAAAAATTGTATTGTGAGTTAGGCTGTTATCGAAATGCAAAATTTGCTTAGGCGCATAAAGTAAATACCTCTTCAATTTTTCATGTATGATAAGGGGACTGTTACTGCAATATAATTTCTTCACAGCTGAATTCTTTAAAAATGATAAAAGAATGTTTATTAAAAAAATTTGATAACATTTTTCTAAGAGGGAGATTGAGGGGTTATGATAGACTGCGCAAAAAAAATTGTCATTAGGATCTCAAAATGTAAAAGTGGGTTTGTGTGCTGTGTTTCACTCACATAATTATAGGAAATAACTATTGCTACTTTTGTAATTATGAGGAAATTTACTCCCAATCCCAAGCTCATTTTAATATCCTGCACTCTGTTGGGGGTAATAAACAAGTAAATATCAACAGTTAATAAGTAATCCTAAGACCTTGAATAAATATACACATGCTTCTTCAGTCTTTTTTTTCAGTTAGGTGTATATCACACCAGAGCTTCATAGCAAAATTATCCAGATTTTTGAAACGAAAATTAATTCAAAAAATGGGCTAGTTAGAAAAATTAGTGTCTGAGGTCAGGAAGGAAAAGATCTTTGGTTCAAGTTATTGGGAGGTTTGAAGACAAACAAAATAAAAATTAAGAAAACCAACCTTGATTATCATTGAACTTATCCTCAACAATTTCTTCTTGGTTTATCTTTCTAGCTACAAGTTTGGGACACGGCTGGTCAAGAACGTTTTCGCTCCGTTACCCACAGTTATTATCATAATGCAGATGGGGTCATTATAACTTATGACATCACCAATAGGAAATCATTTGAAAACTTGCAACAACATTGGCTTGATGACGTCCACAGATTCACAAGCAAGAAGGTGCTTATGTACATTGTAGGGAATAAAAATGACCTTTCGCACCAGAGGGAAGTGGATTTCAGGAGTGCACAAGCGATTGCCCAGAATGAAGGCTGTGCTGCAATGGAAACATCTGCAAAAGAGGCAGACAATGTGGAGAACTTGTTCATGAGCATGGCAACTCAACTGAAGAGGAACATAAAAAGTGTAGAAGCTGCAGAAACAAAAGACATTGCCGCTGATGGCAATCCTGCTGGCATCACCCTTGGCGGGCATAACATTTGTGCTCGGGGACCACTGTCTTGTTGCAGAGTATAGAGACACCAAATGAAACATATTTGTCAGTTCTCCATAGATACAGATGCAATCTACATTGTAATGTGTACAAAACATTTTTAGTATCGGACTTAATGTATTGTGAAATGAAGGAGAAAGATTGTGTAAATATTGTATATAAAATTAGTTGGTTTTAAACATGATTTATATATTTTTAATATTATTATTGTATTTTGTAGGAACGTGAAAATTTAACATTGAAGAAAAATGATCTTTTATGAATGCATACATAGAGTTTTGTCAATAGGGTTTTTTGCAAAAGTCAAGGGGTTATATAAAAACAGTTTTTTTAATGAAAAATGATGACAAAATGATGACAAAATTAATTTCTTTCTACTAGACAGTACTACAGTACTAGTTGTGGTTGCAGCTTCTCTCCCTCAATGCATTTTATCAGACTAAATAATTTAGTTTTTCAGTGGGTTAACAACTGGATGAATTAAAACATCAAATTCAGTCATCCATTAAAGGAATGTTTCACAATTTGGCATATGTCTGTATTATTTAGTCCACTGAGAGTCATTAAAATCCACTGGAATCTTCTGAAATTTTTTGGTTATCTGTCTTTCTGCCGCAACTAACTATAGAATGTGATTACTGAACTACGTCTGAGTGGGGTTTTTAAAGTGATAACATACTGATAAGCAGCGAACAAAAGTATTTTGACTAATTAAGACGTGCATTGAACCATGAATCCCTCTCTTTAATTACAAGTGAGAAGAATTTAAAGTAGACTTGATTTCTGTTCCACTTGATTCTGGTAATTGAGCCTAAGGAGAATGGCATACTACACAGGAGTACTCAATAAAGGTCCAATACTGCAAAATCAGATTCTAATCAAATGTTTTATTGCTAACATGAGATCAGCAGTGGATGCAAGGGAGTTCAGCCACCCTCTCTTTGCAGAAAATGCTAGGCCAGAATGATCAAAACCTCCCCTGCCACACACAAACTCACATACCCTCCACAATAACTATCAATACTAAGCCCAAGGGTAGGGAGCTAACCATGGGAAATGGATTCAGTGAGCCTTACCCTGGGAAGCAATTTTAACACTTAGGTGCTGCCTTAGGATTGAGAATTTTAT
>Ga0126337_10003431_pt1 | contig 10369 bp, 6 predicted proteins | sample DipCmetagenome_FD_92527 | JGI IMG/M metagenome (GOLD analysis project Ga0126337, IMG submission 92527) | Coral microbial communities from La Bocana,Puerto Morelos, Mexico - Diploria C A metagenome | ecosystem: Host-associated > Invertebrates > Cnidaria > Coral | place: La Bocana,Puerto Morelos... | reverse complement strand
TTGCTTTTCTTTATAGTGGGAACGCGAAAATCATAACGACATAATCAGAAACATAATGACGCAACTAGATCATTGTGTTTTGGCCAATGAAATTCTAGGTCCAGTACTTTCGTGTCGGTTGGTTCATTTCAAGATTGAGACACGCGATTTCTTAGTGCGGGCGTTCCCACTAGAACATAAAAAGCTTATGTTTATGTTTATGATTATGCTTATGCTTATGATTATCCTTATGTCGCTAGTGGGAACTAAGCTTTAGAGACCTCCGCCCATTTGTCAGTAAGTCGGCCTCCGTCAACGAACGACTGCATAAACCACCAACCATAGAACCAACCGGCCAATCGACCGACCAACAGTCCAACCGACCGACAGACCGAACGATCGACAGACAGACCAACCGACCGACCGACAGACAGACAGACAGGCAGACCGATCGACCGACCGACCGACCGACCGACCGACCGACCGATCGACAGACAGACAGACCGACAGACAGACAAACAGACAGACTGACCGACCGACCGCCGAATGAACAGAGCAACGAAATAACCAAAGTAACCAGCCAGTCAATCAATCATCGGTCAGTCAGCCAGACAAAACCCAGCTTCAAAGTTGACGTTACATTGAATGGCTGATTCCCTCTATAAGGTGGGCTTTCATGGAAGCATGGTAGTTATATTCAACATCTTGGGCTGGATATCTGTATTAATGAACGTAATTACCATGATTCCCTGCAGGCCCACCTCTTTGAGGAAATTGGCCATTAGCTTAAAACTTGATCCAGTTTTCAATGTAGATTGTCTTAGCCAAAGGGACTTTCCTGGCATACGATCTCTTATTGTCCTGTTTAGAAGGCGCAAACTTTACTGTGTGAGTGGCCTATATTTGGAAATTGGTAATGATGGACGCGTAAGGGGAACACGAAATTACCACAGTCCACAAGGTAAGGCTTCCATGCTACCTTCAGTCTTGTTGTTTTGTTTAATTTTACTTGTTACCTGTCGCGGACTAAGGAATGGTCCCTGGAGAGGACACTGGAAACGAGAGATTGACTGCCAACTAGGAGACACTATCAGATAATTGCCCCGGGTATTGAACCTTATGAGACATGCTATAATCCAAGTTATAGGGATGCAGGCCCCTAACACAACGACCTTCCTGTACACAAAAGTGAAAAAAATCCTGGTAAAATATAATTTAGTAGCATAAAATCGGGTTAAACCCTGAATAAGATTTCTGTTTTCTTCCTATTTTAATAAATGTTCAAGTGGTCTTAGAGCTCGTACCAGTTGCAAGGGACCTCATTCACATAAGGGGCGTTCACACTGGTTTCTATCTCGCATTAAACAAGTATGGAGAAGTCTACACTACGGTAAGTTATGTGGCTTCAATTACATCATCAAGTATAGTTTTAGAATTGATTAAATGAAGGGGTTTACAATAGTTTACACCTTTCTTTATCACTTGACTTCACTATTTTACTTTATTTTACTATTGATTACTATTATTTTACTTTATTTTACTATTGATACATTATTAGAAACTGGATCATTGGATAAAATTATGCTAATCAAGAGTTTTCATTGGCTTAGCCATTATGGTATATGAGCCATATATATTACACTATGTTCTACAACTGGATATGGCGAGCGTACGCGTACTTTTGTGGTTCGTTTTTATTTCATTTTAGTTTTTGATGTTTTGGGGACGTTTTAAATAAAAACAATTATTTCACTGGCGCTTGCTGGATGACATGATTATAGCCATCTCATATCCAACGCGTGCTCGAAGAATAAATGTTAAATACAATACTAAAGCTAACGATATTGTCAACCACGTTATTTTATTGGTTTTAAATGAAGTGTTGTTGTGTATTTTACACATACAGGTAATGAGAAATGAAGAATGTATCTTCAGAGAAAAACTGACACAAAGCTTTTACGATAATTACTATTCATATAAATACAGCCACCGAGGCCTGGCACTAGGACTCATGAAAACTGGGGCAGCGGTCTCCGTTTCAAGAACAACAGATTCCCACAAAGAATACGAGACACAATTTATAACTATGATTACCTTTTAAAGTATCTGAAAGAAAAAAGAAAAGAAAGAAGAGAGAAATAGAGAACCAGAGAAGGAAAGAAGAGCCTGAACTGCTTGTCGAACCAACCTCGTTCCCAGAGCCCACCCCCAAGCAAGGGAAAAGGCCCTGGAAACGAGATTACTTACTTGTACACGCCAAAAGTACTTGTAAACATGTGTTTGCTGTGAATCCTCGCAAAGACAGGTCGATATTGTAAACAAAAGAGGCCAATTCTAAAGTTCACATAGTTTGAGGAATTAACATTTAAGTGATGTGCCGGGTGTCATGAATCACCTAAGTTGTGCAACCTCGTTCTCAGGGACTTTTCGCTGCCTTTGGGGCGGGGGATGCCACCCAAGCCATGTATAGTAAAGAGATTCTTAATTGTGCTTCACGTGTTCAGACGGACGAAGTCAGTTGTAAACGAAGTATCATGTAGTCGAGAGACACTGAAACAGGACAAAATTCGGTGATTTTTGTTAACTTTATTATGACTTAAAAGGTTATCACCACATAAAAATAACTTAAGGTACAAATGATGTGAGGGGTTAACGCTTCCTGTATTATAATTACATCTTCTAAGACTTCCAAGACACTTAAATTAGCTATATGCTGTTTGGCAACTTAACTTCAAATGAGTCACTATACTACCAAGTCATTTAATCCTTTTTAAATTACAATACACGTTGATACAATGAAACTGCGATGGTAATTGTTTTTTTAAATGTTGCAAATAAGAATTAGTAAGACGTATATATTTTTAACAGCATAAGGCATAGTTATTTTAATAACTACGATGAATGTTGTAATTTCGCAAATCGGTTATCTTAGTCAATTAAAAATTGGTAAAATGTTAATAATTTTATGTTTGAAATTTGAAGAAACATCGCGTTATACTAATTTTTCGAACCAATGTACAATAATGTGGTTTGCTTCTCTTCAACTGAGACGTTTTAAAAAATGTATAATTAGATGCAACGCCGTTCGTTATAGTGTCGGCAATCTTGGTTTTCGTTAATCCTACGGGACGCTTGGTTTCTGTTCTCAGCAAAAGTTGTGGCAGAGCATTTCCCCGCCAATACAAAAACAGTAACTACAGGGTTTGTTGTAACTTTCCAAAGGCTGTTAGGGACAGAAGAAAAAATGTTTTGTCAGCATGAATCGAATTGGACTAAAATAAGGAGTAGAAAATATAACGCACAGAAAAGGAATCCAATGAGTTTATGTCGTTTTGTCTCTGTGGTACCACAATAAACATTCTTACCGAATACTCCTTTCCGTTGTAAATACAGTTGCACTTAGCAGTGGCGACGCATTTTCCGTTTTTATCCAACACTTTTCCTTTCGGGCAAAAACAGCCTTCAGTGCACGGTTGACACTTGGATCCTTGGCTGGAACATGTGGCATCGCAACTACACTTTTTGTAAACCTTTCCTATTCTGGCACAGTGTTCCTCTGGTGACACAAGAACAAAAAAAATGAAATGAACAATGGCTTGACATCCTACCCAGTTATGTTCCCGCGCGCGTTGTGTTTCGTAGATGGTCTCGCGGAGGTTAAAAATGCGTTTAAAGCTGGCTGGGCTGTTCACCTGAGAAAAATCCGGTTTAATTTAGAGAGGTCAACACGCAAAGCGGTAATCAGCAAATAAATTCTCCTCACTAGTTTCCTTACATTCCCGAGTGACGTAGTTGGGAGAATCAGTTACAAAATCATGGCAACTACTCGGTTACGGTATTTTGGGCTATTTTAGCTGCGTAAATAATTACCTTTAAATAGAGACACCTGAAAATAGTTTACAAAGATAGAAAATCACCGAAGAGATAATAATAAACCATTATTAGAGGAACAAGAATGGTCAAGGATGGAAAAGATTAGCATGAAAAATTCAGGATAAAGTTTTCAAAATGCGCAAAACGTGATGTAGATCATTTAATAAACGATTTTCTATCGATGACGGGTAGGAAAAGAAAAGACTACACACTGTACACAAGGACAAAGTAAGTAAAAAAGTAAAAAACTTTAAGAATGACAATTAACAAAGAATGGCCATTATTCGATGAACCTTTTACCTTTACAAATTGGGCAGCACTGTCCTTTCGGAGTAATCAGACCCCCTGAATTTTGGCTACATCGAGGTGTTGGACAGGAGGGTGGTGAGCATGTGGTGTTGCCCTCCTAAAACAAGCAAAGATAGACATACTCGGTAAGAAATCGAGCCAATGTGAAACTAAAGCTTTAGTCTGTTAACAGGTGACTTTGGGCGACAAATAACCGGCGACCGGAGCGAGTTGAATGCGACCGGTCTGGGACGGAAGATCTCGCTGCGAGCTCTTCCTTCCCAGAACGGATTCAACTCGCTCCGTTACCATTTCCCTGTAATCTACATGGGAGCCTATTCACAGGCTAGAGAGGTTGTTGTACTGTGATAATGAGCCGCTCAGTGTGGAAATAAAAACTATTGTGTGCGACCATTTGCATTAAGACTATCGAGCGGTACTTTCGAAATGTTAACAATGCAAGTGTGCAACCATTTTTAAAAATGAAAGTTAACGAAGAGTACTGTAATGTGGTAATATCAATTAGGCTGTACAGGGTGATTTAAATTTTTAAGTCAGTGGGTGATTCCCTACTTTGTGATCAATCAGACCAATGCTTATGATTAGTACTATCATGTTGTTCTGTCCGAACTTTAAAGTATCGACTCCATAAAATCTCTACCTGGCGTTTGCAATTCTGGCATTGAGCAATGTTTGTTTTTCGATATTTTAGGAAATGAAAAATCTTTTCAATTTTAAACTTCGGCATTCTTATATGTGAAAAGGAAACATACCTCACACTTGCAGGTGTGGCAGCTATCGTTTCCTGACTTCCATGTTTCTCCATGCAGGTAGGTTTGACCGCTGTCTTTACAAACTTGGCAGATATGTGTGCATATCACTTGCCCCGACTGTCAACAAGAAACAATGTTACAACGGATTTCAACTAGCGAAGTAATGCTTATGTACACTTCTTGATGAAGCGTGCGCATGTTGATCAAGCGAGCTTTATCTACTCGGAAGAGGCTTGGGGAGAGACGAAAAAGCATCCAGGGTAGTGGGAGTTGGAGGGAGAGAAGAGTAACGAGAAGGGGTTCTCCCTTCGTTTCCCACGCGTTCTCCTACTTTTCAACTTGAAACCAGCATGGCGGCGAATTTACTCGATGGCGCTGCATTGGTGAAGACATGCAAGACGCCTGCACTGCAGGCTAAAGCGTCTTGTCAAAAAACACAACACAATTATCCCGAACAAGCCCGTATGCTGCCGTAAGAGTCCAACACACGCATTATAAATCACAGTTTTTTGGTGAAAGCGGGGACAAAGTCGATACCCTTAGTGTGGTTCAAGTGAAGGCCACACTTTGTTCACAATTAATCGAGTCGGTCGGTTATAGTTAGTTGAGGAGGTTTTATCTAACAATTACGGCATTTTGTCTATCCTTTAGCTAATCCAAAATTAGCCAATCTTTTCAAGTGTAGGAAAAGTTCTTAACTCTTGTTTCTGATTGCTGAACAAGATTCGTTAGAAATCCATTAAAAAAGGCTAAAACAGATTTAAAAATTAATGGAATTGTTCTGAATTCAGAGGCCGAGCTCGGCTTTTTTAACCTAATTTTGCTATGAAGTTTCCCTAATCAAACTCTCCTGAATTCACTTATGTAGCCATCCTGTATACTTAGTGCGCATGCTCACCTTACACTGACACAAGGTACACTTGTCCTTTGTCCAGCGGTTTCCATCTTCATACCTGAACCCATCCATGACACAATCCTTGGTTCCTACGACATCTGAACATTTACACTAAGGTGAAAGGGACAGTAAAAGTTCACAGATCAGAAGATTAACGGCTAAATCATGCATTTGCACGATTCAACACTGAACAATCAAAGAATCGTTCACGTGTTCCTGAGACGAAAGCACAAGACACACACAAAAGAAACTGATATTGGGCATGTGCTTTAATTTCTCCGTTGGCGTTGTATAATAACTTTCGTTGGTGAATCAACTTCAATCAGTAACAGCTATTTTTCCACGAGGGTCCCAATGAGGATATTATCATTAAATTCAGTTCTAAGAAGAGAAGATCTTACCTTGATCTTCTCTTGAATCAAATTAAGAATTATTGTACTCTCAAAAAGAAACAGATGGTGAGATTCAGGAAAAACCATCGGTACTTTAAGTAGAGGATAACTAGTGTAAAGAAATGAGTGTATCACAGAAGCTCAGGAGCCTATAAGACGGAAATACACGGAAATATAACAGGCCAGTCTATTTTAGGCTTCTTTTCTCGTGAAATAGGTTAGTTCCGGTCTACATCGGGAAGCAACAAAATGGTTTTCTCGGTTGGACATGTTGACTTAATCTTCCCGGCGATGAAATGATGACGTCAGTTGATGATAAAGTCCGTGCTTGTTATTGCTCACCGAGGTTCCTGTGGGGGTCTGAATTCGTGGTAAATTCAAACTAAAAATAGATCGGTCTCTGAAAACGCCGTGACAGGAATACGAGGTACTTAACACTCCTAGTGATGGGCCCCCCGTATCCGTTATTAAGCTGTGGTTTTCTTTCATAAAGTCTCACCTTTGCCGTTGCTGGGCAATCGTTTAGAGGTTGTCCCAAACTAAACTTCACGTCTTGAAGATCCCCCTGCGAACAGTTGTAAAAAGCTATTATCATCTGTAATGATTCAGGTTTCAAATATTGCAACAAACCCATTTCGATTCATTTTTAAACTCTTGAACTTTGAAAAAAACAAAAACAGAAAAAGAAAAGAGGTTAAGGTCACTGAAGCGCTGCTATTGGTTGGTTGCTATGCACGCTTAAGGCCATAAAAAATCAACTCAAACCTGGGACATTTTTGGGCTTCATAACCATTCCCTCTACGAACCAGACTCTCTCTCAGGAGAAAATGGATTTAAAAGACTCGTTAATAAGAAAATTTAAACAAAGAAGGTCTAAACTGATTTGTAGAAGTAATTTTCATAATGTACAGTTGTTTGGTTGTTTCTGAATAAACAAGGAGTGAAATGTTGTCGTTTGAGCTTTTCTTAGGAGATCTCTCACCTTACTTATTGCCATCTAATAACGTTAGTTTTCTTTATAGTAGTTTACCTTAAACCTAAAAGTAATAATGCCAGTATTTTCCAAATACACTTCGTAGATTTGTGCGAGTCGCAGCTCAGCGTTTTGAGGGTAGGGGGCAATCTGGTACTTGAAGGGATACACGCTGACCATTTCGTCATCTATGAAAATCCTTAGCATCGATTGAGTGTCCTGTACTCGAACGGCTACCTTGTGCCATTTTGTGTTGTCCAATGATGATTTAGAACCTTTAAATGTCACAGTCCGCCCACCCTTGTCCTGAAGTGCTACAGTGATTTCAAGACCTGCTCCTCCGCTTTTGTCACTGACAAAACAACAACGAAAAAAGGTCTTAACTCTTAGCATAGAAATTAAGACTAAAATAAAGACAATTGGGTATGTAAAGGAAAACACACTCAAAATAAGCTTGATTTAATTTCTTTCTGTTTAGAGGGAAAAGTTTGTCGAATTTGTACCAAAACTCCTGAAAAAGAAAACAGGAAAAAAGAAAATATGGCTGAGAAAAGAAAGAGGAATGGGTAGAAAAATTCCATTTTAAAACGTTGAAAAGTTGAGGATGAAGATACTCTTCTTTGTAAGATTGAGAATAGTCTTGCATGTACATTGTATCGCGATATTTTGCGATTTTGCAAAAAGTTTGTATTATGAAACACTTTGCCTTCGCGTTTTTGAGTCAGATACACACCTTGGCAATGTCCTTGAATTTAGGAAACCGATACAATAGCTTCAAAACAAACAACTTGTTTGTTTTGACGCTATTGTATTGAAAACGCAAAGGCAGGATTGCATGTCATCAGAAAGATAATGCGAGACACTAAATTTTTTGCGTCATGTCATGTTCGCGACACTTCCTGTTCGCAGCATCGCGAAATGAACATGTCGCGAAAAATCTCATGCGATAAGGTATTTGCATTGCGTGAGTAAATGATGAATTTTTCTGTCTTAATAAAGACAATGAGCTTAAGATGTATGAAACGGAAATTCTAGTCTATCTTAAGATTAAAATTACACCAACGTCGCGAAGTTTGAAGTTAAAGTAAAAACTCACGAGACGACAAACTTGAAAAACAGATCATGTCCGCCTTGTGAAGAAATAGAAACAACAGGGTTGTCGTATTTTCTAGTAGGGTTGAGCTTGACGTAAGCCGAGACGATAAAATCGTGGCTGCTGTGGATCATTTTATTGGCCTGTTCAAACGCCTGCTGACTTGCTATGAGATCTTTCGTGGAAGTGGTAAACCGATAGGCAGCACTTCGGTCGTTTTGTCCAGTGGTTTTTGTGACCCCTGCGAAGGCCTTGTCGCCAAGCCCAACTGCTTTGAAAAGATCGATTTCTTTGGCCAGATCTAAAAAGAATTAAATCAGTAACACGTTAGAAAAAGGGTTGAAAGCAGACAAAGAGAAGTGAAAAGTATCATCAAATAAAAGGTGCGGCATCCGAGAAACACTTCAAGTATGACCCTGTATCAAGACTCATATCAATGGCGGGTGTAATGTTTCAGTTCGTTTCAGATTCACGGTACGGGGAATGCAATGCATGTGCCTTTCAACCTATCCTTTTTAAAAATAATAACTACAGAGACATGACCTCTGAAAAACAATGATGTTTATCTGAAGTATGAATAGCTGTCGTTTATTTTGTTTAAACTAACGTCTTTCAATAAACAATGAAAGACATCACCATGCTTGTTTACTGTTAGTAAAGCAACGATGCTAAAGAAACGTATCAAATGAAAGCTGTATATATTTCGCTAAAAAATATTAGGATGTAGGCTGGTAACTATCAGTGACGGACAAAAATGACATGACCAAATTTATCGGGCAATACAGAATTATTGACCTCACGCAATTCCTCTCGATCGAATTCCTCCCCTTGTCGATCGAGGCACCACCAAAACGTGCTATAAGGCTGCTAAAAGAAATGTTTTCATTACACTATTCCAAGGGTAAGAACTGGAACAGTTGCCCCTTGCAGAGAGCTAACATGACGGATAAACGTAGGTAGTTATAAAATATTTGAAGGCGTTCGACATTTTTCGCTCAAGTGTCGTAATAACACGGGTAAGGGTACGCGTTACCGGAAATACGAATCATGTTCTAACAATATTTGGCTTAGATTGATACCAACAATATTTAGCTTGGCTTAATGCTAACAATATTAAGGTTAGGTTGGAACTAAGAAAGTTTAATTTCGGGGCCGGGAACGATGAATGTATACAGACTTCGTGACCTCAATTTCAAAGATATGGTTTAGCGCAATGCCGACCGTCTAATAGAACTTCTAACATTACGCTTCTACGTCTTGTAAAGATTCTGACACAAAAACAAGCAGTCAGTGACTAGCTTTACCTTCATTTGACGATGTTCCCTCTGTAAGAAAAAGCACCAGAATAACTGCAAAACTCAAGTCACAGATTCCTCCCATCGCTGCGTCCAATATTGAACAATAGCGAACTCGTGAATTGTTGCCGACGTCTCGTATCTGTCTGATCAGTCAATAACTGGCTGTATTTATGTAATTCGCAACTTGAGAAAAATAGGGGAGGGGCGAGGTGTGATAACATTTGTGACGCAAATCCTTAAAACAATACATGTCGCGGAACTCAGGAAACGTGGAGACGATGTAATCACCAGTTTTTTGGAAAGATTTGGACACGTACACAACAAAGGGAACAACCACAAATCAACAAAGCAAACAAACGTCCTTTTCAACAAAAACAGATGTCGGTCGTACAAGAACATGTGAAAATGACATTCTTGCTGATTTCATCACAGGAAATAGCAAACGTTCTAGAAAAGCCTAATGTTTATTTCCCAAGAGAGGTTTTTAAATAATATGTTTGAGTTTTACGCTTACCCACTGTGGTATCTGCGATGAATTAAACGTCATCAGACCAGCTAAATCCTCTCCCAGCAGCCCCTCCTAAATGCTGTTCCCACTTAATTTCTTCGTGACGAGATAATTTCCCAACCGGAAGTGAGTAGTATAAATCAACTTTGTCGTCATTTGCTTTGCTAGGGGTCCTAGGGAGTGGCGGGAAATGAATTGTGCGGGGCTGCTGAAAAATAACCTGCGTAGCCGGCGAGAAAAACCGAATCAGTGGAAGAAGATTTGAACAACCATAGTGCATTTCTGTAAGTCCAAGGC
>Ga0126337_10003430_pt1 | contig 10369 bp, 4 predicted proteins | sample DipCmetagenome_FD_92527 | JGI IMG/M metagenome (GOLD analysis project Ga0126337, IMG submission 92527) | Coral microbial communities from La Bocana,Puerto Morelos, Mexico - Diploria C A metagenome | ecosystem: Host-associated > Invertebrates > Cnidaria > Coral | place: La Bocana,Puerto Morelos... | reverse complement strand
TCTCAAAGTTCAATAACTTGAGATTTTACTTAGGCCTTCACATACGTATCTTTGTTGAATTAAAGTTCATAAGTCTCAAAATAGGTCATGTGACGCTTTTGTTTTTCTTTTAAACAATAAAACCGGTCCACTCCATTCCGACCACAAACGGAAAATTTCTAATCAAACATATTTCTAATCAGACATATTTCTAATCAGACAAATAACTGAACTACGCCTTAATACATTTGAGGAAGTCCCGATCTTCTCTCAACGTAAGACTGCCTGTGAACACAGGCATCCCAAGCTCCACTTGCGAGAGTGTTAAGAAAATTCCTTTTTAAGAAGAGATTCGGTGTCGCTTTACAAGCGACTGTGAAGTCTTTGTACGAGCAATAAAATGAGGTCTGCGAACGCTAAAATATCATTATTTTTACATTTTTGCTATAACTGTCAGAGACTTACCCATCCCCAAACAAAACAGGAATAAATCAACGGTTGTTCCATTAATTTTATAGAAACAAAAGTCAAAATAATCATATTTAACCTTCGTAGACCTCAGTATTTTATTTCTCATGCAGAGTTTTAACGGTCCCAAGTAACGCAACACCGACTCCCTTGTGAGAAAGAAATTTACATAACATGCTCATAACCTGAACTTGGGATGCCTGTGCTGTAACATACCACGACGGCCACGGTCATGGAAACGGCGCTCGAAAATAACTGCCTAATGTCCATGCACGCACAGTCGAATTATATAGCAAAAATTCACTGCCTGATGAGTGAATTACACGTTTTATTATCCCACTCCATCAAAGTAGTCCAGGACTTACGACATTCCTTGTAGAAACTGGGAAGAGTATAGGGAGATAACAAACATCCAAGTTACACGTCAGGAGAAAGCTTCCTCCCACACTCCTTAAACAAGAGCAAGATTGCCTGTTGGAATTTTGCATTGTTTTTAAGCCTAAGAACAAAAAAAAAACAAACAGAGAAATGCGACAGCTAAATGCATATAGTTAAGTTGCAGTTGCAAAACACCCTTTCTATAATGCAGTGCAAGCAATACACCTAATTGGAATAACGTTGTCTTGCAAAATAAAGTATAAAGCCAAGTGGATAGTGATTAATTTATATAGGAATACATTAGGGCGGAAAACGTCAACGATTCTGGAAACGATGGTTTAAGGCTACCGCTAGTGACCACCTTCGCCGTCAGTGTCGGCAAAAAGTTTATGACCGCGACCAACAAGGACCTTGGCCTGTGCTCGCATGTTTCCCAGTATTAATTGTGAATTTATCGATTATAAATCACTTCAACAATAAAGATTTTAGCTAATTCCGGGGTTATTGAAAGATTTTTGTCGTCAAACTGCTCCAAATACATGGAGTTTGATCAAATTCGGTAATCGAACTCACCGAAAAGTCCCAGTTCGATAATGTGCGATTACCGAAGCAATCGAAAAAAAAAATCCAACCGATCAGGTTCGATTAAGTTCCATTGTTTTGTTAGGATCGGGTTCGATTGTTGTATTTTTGGGTTCGGTTTTGTTCGACTGACTACGCTCTGACGAAGGGCTAACGCTCGAAACGTCAGCTTTATAACGCGTTACGGTGGCCAATTTCCATTTTCAACTTAGTTGATATAACCAAATGAGCTGGGGTTAAAAATATGGATATCTGCGCTGCTCAGCAGACGTTACTAACCTAGGTTACATTACGTCTGCGAAGCAGGGTACAGTCACCAGTAGCTAAGTATCAGTGAAGTGGAGTATCGGCGAAATGTCGGTTGCCTCTCGATCAACATGTCGACCGACAATCAGACAACCACTCTCGGTCGACATATCGACCGACATATCGGTCGAGTGCCGAGCGACAATCGACCGGTATAACGGCCGATATGTCGACCGACATATCTCGGTCGATATATCGGCCGAGTGTCAGTAGATATGTCGACCAACGTATCGGTCGCGTGTCGGTCGATATATCGGTCGATACATCGGTCGATATGTCGACCGATAGATCGGTCGAGGGGTGCACAAAATACACTTGATCCAAGTAGTTTCAGATAAAAATCCATAACAATTGATAAAACAATCCTTATCGGAAATCAATATCAATCAAACTCACAACTTTTTTCTTTATTGATTCCTATCAAGTGGTATCGGAAATTGATATCAATCTTTGATTGATATCGATTGCTATTGATTAATATTGATTATCGGTTTATCGATTGACTACGCCTGGCTTACTTTATTCGCCTTGAAATCCCCTAAGACTTTGCTAGGAATAAAAAGAATTGTTTCTTTGCTAAACGTCTTGTCTTAAAAGCCGAGTTTCTCCAAAAAATGACTGACCGATTGACACAAGTCTTGACACTGTGTTGCATACCCAAGTACATGGGGAATGGTAAGTGCCAACCACAGCGTACAAACTTGATTTTTTTAACATGCCTTAATAAATCAGCTATTGCGGTGAAAACTACAAGGCAAATTTGATTGCGTAATCAGAAACAAACCTAAATAAATAAAGAACAAGCGAAAATAGAAATCATGAAAAGCAAAAAAGCAATCAATATGTACAATAGTAACTCGCGTCTGATCCTGCGTTTTTGAGGTATGCACATAGACTCGAAAAATATAAAACTCCTAAGCACTTGAATGACCCCGATACTCAGATGACTGCGTGGGTTATGTAAGCGACTGGCTTTTAACCAAATTGATAGTTAAATCACATGATTTAATATGCTCTGATTAATGATTAAAAGGCACAAACAATGAAACAATAGACATGATAATAAAACTTAACAAAGCCACAATCATTGAGTAAACAAAACTATCTTTGTTACTTTGAGCGTTCAGCACATGTTGTCACACAAAAACAAGCTCGCGTGAAGATAAGAGTGTTATTCGGTGGATAATTATTCTCTGGAACTTCTTCTGTGATATCCTTTACATAAAGAAATCACACTAAAACCATACTAAACATCTAAAATATCTATCAAATATCTACATTGTAAATCTGTGCTACTTTGAATGTATGTTTATGTGGTATGAATATGTATACGATGTGGTACGAACTTGTATCTACCGGTAGGTGGCGCAAAAATGGGTGGTACGAAAAGACGTTGGTACAAAAAACCTGGTTACCGGTACCGTTCTGATACAGAAACAACGTTCCTCAACACAAAAGTTTACAAAGGTGAAAAATTTGCACAACAGTGACTAGACATTAAAACTCATTACATAGCTACTAAAACATTTCAGTACACGCATTTCTTGAGCTGCCACCTAAATGGGTCAAAAAGGGCTTCATCAAGGGCGAAGCATTCAGACTTCCCAACCAACTCGTCTGAAACAGCATTTTAAACTGCTTTTTCACAATTTAAAACAATCTCATGGAAAGGGGTATCCAGAAACTGTCATTTTAACCCGGAAACTCCCGTTTTAACGAGTCTCTCAGAAATTACATTGGAGGAGAGGAAACCTGTCCTCAACAGAAACGTAAACAAGATGCAAATCTTGCCTTTTATCACACAATATCACCTATCAGTGCCTATATAACTGATTGTCCAGCCAGCTTCCCTCAACTTTTCAAAATCAAGCGTGCTTCTCGATTCATTGTGAACCAGAACCCTGAGATTCGTTAGCTTTTGACAACTTCTTGTTCATTTGTTTCGGTCATTTTTTTTCTGTGGCATCATTACAATTTTTCTCTTTTTTTGGTTTTAGTCTGATATTTTCTACGTACGTTGAGTTTCTCACTTGCTTTTATTTAGTTTGGCAGACAACCAGTTTCAGTTGGAAAAAAGCTGTTTCAAATTGCTTGGTTAAGAATTCAAACATTTCCTTCTTGTTAGAGGAATCTTTGAGAAACACTTGACAGTTCAGAGGTAATTTGACATGCACAGCCACCTGTTGTTTCACACCTTTCCCTCTCTCCTAAATACCACAGGACTTTTCATCAGTCCTATGGCTCCACTTAATTCTGTCACGCTCGCGTTATTTTGCTTGCATGCCTGGTCAGTTGGAATGCTTGAAAAAGTGTTTGAAGACTTATATATATGACCCAGCATTTTCTGAGGCCAGGACCTGGTAAGCACTTCATATCTCTTATGTGAGTAGGAAGCCACATTGCGTAACTAGTGTGATCAAGAGCAATAGGACCGGGGATCAAAGTGAATGGATCACATGTATTTTGTGCACCCCTGGACAAATATATATTTATATATATATATCGGTTGACATATCAACCGATAGTCAACTGATGTATCGGACGATATATCAACTGACACTCAACCGATATGTCGGTCGACATATCCACCGACACTTGGCCGATATGTCGACCGAGATATGTCGGCCGATATATCAGCCGCGGTATCAACCAAGTGTCGGTCGACATATTGTCCAACTATCGGCCGATATGTTGACCATTGACTGTCGGTGGAATATCGGTCGACTGTCGGTTGACATATCGACCGATAGTCGACCTATGTATGGGACCATATATCGACCGACACTCGACCAATATGTTGGTCGACATATTTATTGACACTCGGCCGATATATTGACCGAGATATTTCGGTCGACATATCAGCCAATATATCGGTCGATTGTTGCCCGGCACTCGACCGATATGTCGGTTGATATGTTGACTGGAAGTGGTTGTTGGCCGACATCTCGATCAAGAGGCTACCAACATTTCGCTGATACTTCACTGATACTTAGCTACTGGTGAGTGTACCCTGTGTTGCAGACATAATGTAATCTACATGTAGGTTAGTAACGTCTGGTGAGCAGCGCAGATATTCCTATTTTAACCCCCGCTTTTCAGAGGCTTCTTTGTATAAACCCAGCGTAGTCTGTGAGTCGAACAAAACCAAACCCCCCCAAAAAAAACAATCAAACCCGATCCTAAAGAAATGATCAAACTCAATCGAACCCAAGCGGATGGATGTTTTTTGATTGGTTCAGTAATCGAACATTATCAAACTGGAACTTTTCGGTGAGTTCGATTACCATTCAATTGAACTCCATGTATTTGGAGCAGTTTGACAACAAAAATCTTTCAATTAACCCGGAATTAGCTAAAATCTTTATTGTTGAAGTGATTATGATAGTGGAAAACATGTTAGCACAGGCACCAGTATACATTGCAAAGGTCCTGGTTGGTCGCGGTCATAAACTTTTCACCGACACTGACGGCGAAGGCGGTCACTAGTGGTAGCCTTTAACCATCGTTTCCAGAATCGTTCACGTTTTCCACCCTAATTTATTCCTATATAAATTAATCGCTATTCAGTTGGCTTTATCCTTTTTTCATTTTTGCAAGACAAAGTTATTCCACTTAGGTGTATTGCTTGCACTGCATTATAGAAAGGGTGTTTTGCAACTGCAACTTAACTACGCATTTCTCTGTTGGATGTTGTTTTTGTTTTTAGGCTTAAAAACAATGAAAAATTCCAACAGGCAATCTTGTTCTTGTTTAAGGAATGTGGGAGGAAGCTTTCTCCTGAAGTGTAACTTTGATGTTTGTTCTCTCCCTCTTACTCTTCCCTGTTTCTACAAGGAATGCCATAAGTCCTGGACTAATTTGATGGAGTGGGATAATAATCACGCCATTATGGAACAATAATCCATAAATCTGAATGGTCATATGATTAACATATGCAGTAACAATAGAGATAATCGCAACTCAACCTCAAATATGTGGTTTGACTACAGGCACCATTGTTGATATGCGAACATGCCAAAATATGCCCAACTTCTACGGCTGAAAATCATATGATTTTCTCTCGGAAACAAAAAGTTATCTCCTGTCCGACATACATCACTATCATAAGTCTCAGGGTCTCTTAGGTTTTAGGCAATCAAGAAAATACAAAGCGAGCATACTTGAACACTATTTGTAGATTTTTGACCCAACATTGCACGGTCAAAACAATAGCCTTTTTGGCGCAAGGCCGTACGCAACATCTCTTTTCGAAGATATAGCTCTTGACTAATCAGAACGCTCTATTTCCGATAATTTATTCAGATTCAACTCCATCTCCCTCCCACGTCCCTGGTTTTTGTATGTGTTTTAAAGAAATTTCTTCTTCTTTTGTCCATAAAGAGAATAAATTATAAAAAAAAAATTAACGCATACATGCCAAGCCGCAGAATGTCTTGCGCTAGCAACTTCAGACGTACAGAGTACTTTAGAAATACCGGCAACTGATGAGGATTGAAACCATGGTCTTGCCTGAACTTAGCCGAACAATGGCAATTTTATACAACATGCAAAACAGTCAACAGACTTGCGCATAAACAGCTACATTTGAATCATGTGGTGTCAGAACGTCCAAAGAAGGAATAAATCTATACATCGAGCTTGAGAAACATAAGCTCAGATAGCTGCAAGAAACATTAAAATGTCTCTAGACAAATGTAGAGCTATGTCAGAGTAAAGCTACGGTGTCTCTAAAGAAAAGCATATGAGGACAAATATGATATTCGTGATAAGAATCTAATACTGCACTTGCAAACAGTTGTAATCACAGCCAGGCCCGGCATCACAACGTAGAATGCAGATAAACAACATCCTGACGGTTTGTCCCTTGAAAGCAAATACTTGGAGACTTAAAAGCATAGCTTGCAATAGAAACGAGCCAAAACAATGCAAAAACACATGGCAAGTTATAGAAGTGTCAAACTCCATGCAGCGACATGCAGATTACAGCGGAAATCATGTAGACCTATGACCTGTAGAACTTTGCCATAACATGACCTAATGGCTCAATTCCAATTAAAATTCCTTCTTATAACATAACACAAAGTGCCCATTCATAAACACAAGTGAAGCTACAAAAAAGGCTGAGTGATCGAACAGAGAACGGCAAATGTACAAATGACAAGAACCGTAGAAGTCGTGTAGACTAGACAACCCCATTTTGCACTCAAGGACATCCTCGTTAGATCCAAACTCTAAAGGCAAAGAAATTGCACTTGTGAACAGCGGGAGTCGTGTAGGCCTGTCACAACTTTTTAATTTCTATAATAATTGTGATATAATGAAAAATAATATCAGAAAATAGTTAGTGGCAAACAATAAAGGTGTTAGAAATATTATACTCATGAACAGTTGTAGTTTCAACCGAGAGGACGAATAAACTTTTCTAAGTAAATGGCAACTTGTTTTAGTACTGTTCAAAAATACTGCCATCTCCAAAAAACATATTTCAGTAGTGGCTTCTCCCCCCTGGGTTTTTTTCGGCGGATGAAAGTGGAAACCAGAGCCAGAAAAAACGGATGCTGTCACAGACTAAAAAATTACCAATACAGATAAATGCAGACCGAGGATATTTTAAACATTACCAGTGTCTTAGCCAGAGGGTATGGTGTTTGGTAAAGAAAAGAAAACAAGAAGATCTTTAGATCTCATAACCGCACTTAAAAAAAATTAAAATGTATTTTTAGGACCACTGTCGTGTGTTCTGCGAAAAAAAACTTGGAAATTAAGACTATCCGATTTTGTCACGTATCGAAAGCTGCAATGTTAACACATTCCATTTATTCTTAGTTTATTTAAAATTCTCTTCAAATCTAACACTTCAACAAAACCGAAAAAAAAAAAATTTTACACACAATAAAGGAACCAATATCCGTAACATTTTCCCAGTATTAATGTTTTAACAGCTTTTGGTTAATAAACATCACAGGTTGCGTGATTCAAAGTCCCGAACACGATTTGGCCGAATGGAGGTCTGTGTAATTGCATCATTTGAATTCTGGCCGAGAGAAGTTTGGTTCAGCCTACAGACAAAAAAAATAAACCAAGGGTAGATTAAGAACCGCGCTCGGCCCATGGCCGCACGGTTAAAAAAACGATCACGCCACCAGACCCATGATACACCAAATTACTCACAAAGCTAATCATCGTTGTAATCCTATCGACAAGTAGCACAAAAAGGTAACATCACAGGTTGACACGATTGACATACGGTCGTTATAAAATGCTTAGAAGACAGTGAGGGAATTACTAATATGAGATAAAAATAAGATATATACGAGGAAATACCACCACCGGGAAAAAAATATATCATACCAAGAAAAGGACAATTCACACATCTTCTTGAATATACCCAGCCAAGAAGTACAAGTCAAAGTACATGCGGACAACAAGCATAGCCTTAGTAGAATGATTTAGCAACAAGTACGACAGGGCAAGGCTGAAACCCTAAAATAACACAAAAATGACGTTTAAACTTAACTGGAACAATTTAAAATAGTAATTACCAGCGATATACAACAGAACTGACTGTGCGGGCTGAGTGCTTACCTTAAAGGCTGAGATGCAGAACTCGGGTGCCGTAAACATTTTAAGACCAAAGATGACTTGAATACTACCAAAGATTTCAGAAAATACCTGACTAAATTTTTGACGATTACTGGCTGAGTTCTGGACAATGGAATGTTAACGTAAGCTTGCAAGGAGTTTGCCGAGGTATAGCGGAAAAAAGCAGAGCTAGACTACACTCAGTTGACATCACGTGCTGATACTGATTTTTTGCCCTAGGGAACCTGTCCACCGGCTTACTGTAAGGATTGTACATTATCACCTCGAGATATGCTTGTTTACAACATTCATAGAGTAAACATCATTTTTAGTTATTTTAGACATCAGTAAAGGTTATTTTAGGCCATTTGAGGTCATTTTAGATCATTTTAGGTAATTTCAGGCCATCTTAGACACCAGTCAAGGGCATTCCTTGTTTTAGTAACTGGCCATTGAGTAGCATAGCAACCAAGCACCTTAAAAGTCCCACTGAAACGAAATTATTTTCATATCCTCTTTTATTCACCCAGTCTATAGTTTCAAAGGTGCCAGTAATCATGATCAGCAGAGGTTTCAATAGAAGCTGGCAAACGGCACATTTTGGCGCTTACTTCCTAAATCATTGCTACCTACTTCCCAACATTAAATTTCACTTGTGCTTCTTGAGTCACACATTTCCTCATCTGTTAAATACAAAATTTGAAATAAAAAGAAAATGTTTTCTTTGCTGTGTCCATTTTTTTCTGACACGCAATGGTTTAGTTGGTGTGTCTGCAAAATGAAGACTTGGGACCTAGGACCTAAGACATATTTGACCCGAAAACAAAGACTTTTTTTACAGGCATACCAAACCAGAGATTGTCAAACTGGGCCAGAGTTTTCCTCAGACACCTACTGACAAGAAATCAACAGCGTCTTTGTTTTGTAGATGAGGCCGGCTCAAACTATAAAACAAAGACTCGCTTAAATGCTTCATTAGTTCACTGTAAAAAAATAATCCTCAGCAGCTCCACCTACCATAAATCCTTGAATTAGTGCCTACCCTCAAATAAGTTCCTCCTTAGAATAAACACCCCAGACCTATTAGTCAAAAGTTAAAGTAAGTGCCTCCCCTTCAATAAGTAGCCCCACCTCTCCCATCCCCCCCTGGTTTATGGAAGGGACAACAAAAGATGTAAAGTTTTGTCTTGTTTAATCTCTAGGAAGTGATTATCAACTCATTCAAGCAATTACATTGACTATTGTGACAGACAGTAGCGAAGATTTATTTTTTACTTTTTGTGCTATTTATTTACCGGTATTTATTTATTTATTTGTTGTAAATGATAATTATAGATGAAAATGCACTTTTCTTGTTTAGGTATATTGGATTCACAGGTAGCCTTAAATGGTGCTGGTAATGGAAAGACTTTTGTCATCAAAGACAACACAGGCCATCTGAGGTACATGTATATGTAAATAGACTGGTATCACCAAAGGTCGCATTGATAATAGGACTCAAACACACTTGCAGGGAACACCATAGTTGGTACATTTTGTTATCCCATAAGTACACATTTTACTAAAACCATATACCCATCTTAATTGAGTGGTCTGGTTGAAACCTTGACTGGGTTATTCTGTTGTGTCTGTTCTTGAGAAATAATTATGTAACTCTCACAGTGCCTTTATTCACCCAAGTGTTGAAATGGGTGCTAAAAGATTAGATGCTGTGGGTAACCTCAACAACAACCAACCATCATATTTTGCCAGGTTTTCAAGGGAAGGAAAAACAGCATAAAAAAGTAAAAGTTAACTTTAATAGCTTTTGCTCTTTTTGTTTCGAGTCTATGCCTTGCATTCAATTCATATAAATACCGTGATCTTGTTCAAAGCCGTTAATATTTTTTTACCCAATGGAGGGTAACAATTTTCAATTTCAACTGCTTTCTTTGAATGTAAGAGGGATCCATTCTTTCGAAAAAAGGAAATGCATTTTCAACTGGTTGCTAAAGCAAAAAGCAGATATCTTTTTTCTGCAGGAAACATACAGTACAAAAGAGATTGAAAATCAGTGGCAGAAACAATGGAGAGG
>Ga0126337_10003428_pt1 | contig 10371 bp, 8 predicted proteins | sample DipCmetagenome_FD_92527 | JGI IMG/M metagenome (GOLD analysis project Ga0126337, IMG submission 92527) | Coral microbial communities from La Bocana,Puerto Morelos, Mexico - Diploria C A metagenome | ecosystem: Host-associated > Invertebrates > Cnidaria > Coral | place: La Bocana,Puerto Morelos... | reverse complement strand
TGTTGTGGTGGTGTTGTTGTGGTGGTGTTTTTGTGGTGGTGTTTTTGTGGTGGTGTTTTTGTGTGGTGGTGTTTTTGTAGTGGTGTGGTGTTTTTGTGGTGTTTTTGTGGTGGTGTTTGTGTGTTGGTGTTTTTGTGGTGTTTTAGACTGAAATTAGACTGGTCAGGAGGGAACTGGATAGGAAAAAATGGTGCTTGGAGAAAACATTTGGTTCTTATTCGATTTGACCATGATTCATGGCCTAAACCTTTGCCATTACAATTGCCCAATGAACCCACTTGTCTTTTAAACTCAAACCTCCTCTGTGGGCACTGTTTCCCTATTCTGCCATTCCATTCCTCTCAAATTTCCTTCTTTCTGTTTCCTGTTCCAGTTGGAAACTTGAAGCTGTTTATTGGCCATAGCCATAGGCCTTCTAAACCATGACACCTGTTTTTTTCCGATTTAACCAGAGACTTCACCAAATGCTTTGGTCCCCTGATACCGAGCCGATACCATAAATCATATCATCATAAATCATATCATATTTAATTCTGAATCATATCATAATTCAGATCTATTTTATTTGACAGCAAGCTGAAGGCTAGAGGTTTGAGGGATGTCATGTCATGTCCCCATGTGGCATATTGACAGCCCATGGCCCATGTCCATTATTTTTCGTGATTGGATTTATCCGCCTAGGCTATGCCTTTGCCTCCTGCCTATCCATATTCAGTTATCAGTTAAGTTATCACTTATAACTTATCACTATCATTGCACTGATCACCCAACGCAGTGTTTCTTTTGAAAAGAAGCCATCCCTTTGTGAAATGCAAACTTGTGATGTTTGGTTTGCCTTGCTCAATTTCAAAGCAAGCATTGGATCCAGGTCCTCCTAGCATTTTGGATCTCAGTCAGATTTTTGTAGGATCAGTTTTGCCTTCGTTTCATGGCTCCGAAGCGCAAGCGCCGTGGAAGTGTGGCAAAGAAACCTGCCTCCAGGATGCCTGACAGGCCTGACACTCAGGACAATCCTGAAGAAAGCCCGGCTGCTGATGTGGGCCCTCGACATGACCCTGATGATCACACTGCTCGGAGCATCCCACAGACCCTAGATGAGCTGTGGGGGGAGTACTTCGACTATTGTGTTTGGAATCATGCTCATGGAGTCCGAGATCACCCAACGCTCTATGAATTTGTTCAGGAGTATTTCCCTACCATCTCCAATGGCACTGATAGTTTGTGGGTGAGGGAGGCAGTTTTGGAAACAGCTGAGTTTGCCAACAATTTTAATGATCATGAGCAGGGCACGAGTTCGGCTGCCGAGGTGCAGTGATGCTCAGGTTGACCCACTTGTGATTTGTACTTGTTTTTGTTGGTCTGCTGCCAGCACAAAGCAGCAGTTTTTAGAATCAGAATATCATATCATTGATATCATTGATATCATATCCAACGTCCGTGCCTGTGTAAGGCAGGAGGCATCAGTTGGCGATTTGAGATTTGGCGATTTGATCACATCGCATCACACCTTTTGTGCGCTTGCTGAAGAGAAAGTGCAGTCCCAGCAAGCGGCCTGCAATTTGGTTTGAATTCCGAATTCCCATTCCACAAAATCTCCCATTCAGCATTAAGAGAGCAAAGTACTGAACTGAACACCATGAGGCTTGTTTGATGAACCCACATGTGTGCCACTCGTTTTGATTCAATGATTTCAATGGACATTGAAAACTATTGCCGCCTATCAATTGCAGCCCATCCCAACGACCATTAACATTAATTCCCCAATCTTGCCAGAAAATAAAGCCAATACGCCTCGTGTTCACAAATCTCTTGGTGCTATCCTTTTCAAGCAGGATAAATTTGGTTTCTGACTCCCCAATCACTGCTCATTGGGTCATTGATTGATAGACTATCGACTATCGACGATCGATTTATTTTCTGGCAGGCGACACTTTCAGTCTAGCGCTCGTACAAAATCGATGTGATGTACTCTTGCCCGAATTTGCAGGGGGCCCTTCAAGGAAATGACATTGGGCCGCATGACATACAAGCTGCCAATGCCGATGTCATAATTTTTGTAATCGCCCGAAAATCACCATTAAAATATAGACGCCCAGTTTGCCAATCGATATGATGATAAATTATGTTACACGAACATGAATCATGAAAATAATTTTCTTAATGGGTACGGATTTGAAATGATCAATGATCAATTATATTATTTGAATTTTTATCAGTACAGTCAGTACAGTTAAGTATGTAACAGTGTAACAGTAGTATGTAAATGTAACAGTACAGTATGTAACAGGCAAAGGTTCATCATTTTTTCACGGACCAGTGCCAACCAATGCCATGCCGCCAGTGCCCCTTGATCGTTTGGGCCGCGTTTCTTCGAATCATCAAAGGAAGAGGGGGGAAGAGGCTGCTATCGCTGAAGCGGCTGTGTCAATTGTGGATCATCTACAGCCCTTAGATTCTGGCCGGGTGTGGGGAAACTGGGAGACCTTTTTCTTCGATCCACCATGTTTCATCGTTGTTTGCAGACGTTGTTTCTGGATTTTTTCTTGCTGGTGTGACTGTGGGTGGGTAGGTCATTCAGGGGTCCAAGGGTTCAACACTTCAGGGCTGGTCATGGGCCCCCTGGGTTACTGGCAAACGGCAAACGTCAAACTTTTATGATTGAATCAAATGATGTTTTTTGATCCGCCCTATGTCAATGTCCCCACATGTCCTATCCCATCCCATCCCAATCCCAGCCCATCCCACGATGACATAAATAAATACTGAAGGGATGGTTTTGGGAGATTTTTTGACTTTGATATTTCTTTGCCTGGGAAAGTTTTGTGTCCCGGATACGGTGGGACGATTCCGTACCGTACTGAGTGTGGATCTGAGATTCCGTATCCGTATCCAGTCCAAGGATGACTATTGATTGATCATTGATCGGTTATTTTTTTATGATTAATAATTATTAAATTATTTATATTATTTTTTTATGATAAATGATAGATATGATTGGATATTATTTTATGATTCTATGATGTCTGATTCGATGTGTTTTCAGGGTTTAATATTCTGAAACTCTTTGATTGTAGTCTATCATCTACCAGTCTATCAGTCTATCATGAATAATATTTTTATCGTCCAATATTTTCTTACCTGGACATGACATCCCTGCCAGGTGGCAAGTTGAAAACTTCTGCCATCTTGAGATCTACTTACAGCAATACGCACTCACAGATCAATCAATGGATTAGCGGTCGGAAAAGGACAGCTGACTCACAGGCATCCAGGTCAGTTTACATTTCAGCTGCATCTTTCTTGAATGCTCAGAATAGGCCAGGCTTGGGGCGGCTCATTGTTCATCAGTGGGCATTTGCATCCGAGAATGTTCCTGTTAGATATGATGGCCATAGTTCATGGCCTTTGATTCATGATGCCAGATAACTAGATCAAGATCTCTTTTCAAAAAAATGATTGAATGATGCGATTTTTCATGATATGAGATATGAGATATGATATGAGATATGATATGATTAATTATATATATTATATAATCTGAAACGATTTGATTTGATGATTCATTTTAAAATCAGAGAATCACTACTAATAATTCAGTACAATATTTTTACTGATTAGTGATTCGGCATCTCGGCTCCTACAAACTCGTAAAATCACCAATTTCAATGTCAAGTTTCATCTTTCTTTGCAACAACGTTTGGTCGTCGATAATCATCATTTGTTTGGAAGTTCAGTTTGCTCAGGTCGCTGATTCCAAGGTTTGAGGTTTGATCGCATTCTCTTCAAGCTTTTGTTTTTTTTGCATCCTTTCGATTTTAGATCATCAAGCCTAGATCTTTTTTTCTCCTGTCCCATCAGGATGTATGAAACTGCCGTGAGATAAAAAATTGAGTCCTATTGACTGATACTGATTCCTTTCATATTGCCCCAGGTCCCAGGTCGCCAGGTTTGTCAGATGCATCGCATGATTCCAGGAAGTCTATAGTAACAGTGAATGATATGATATGATAATGATATTGACATTGATATGAGATATGATAATAATATCTATGATATGAACGATGAAATAACTTGAATCACTGATATCACATCACTGCACTGACTGTACGGTACTTGCTCCAATCATTCTTGGAGTACTGCGGCTGATCCTGATCCTGGTCCTTTCAGTCTTCACATGGCAGGTGCATTGCGGAAAGGTTTGCCACAGATGCAGAAACCCTTCGGACGATGGCAGGTGAAACTCCAGCTTCTGCAGGCGGCAGCGTGACCTGGAGTTTTGGCTGGGATGAAACCAAACAAAAGTGTCAGAAAGGCACTCTTTTGGTGGAGAAAATGCCAGCAGACAATCCAGAGCCTCAAGACCATGAAGGGGAGTACCTTGACTGTGTGAAGCCTCGCATCATTTATGATTAAGTTTTCTTCAAGCTGAAGGAATCCATTTGTCATAACTCACAGGAATTGGCCCACGCCCATAGAATGAGCCATGTTTTTTTTCGGGAAATGCTGCGGTGCCCCTCTAAAAACACTTAGACATGGCCAAGACTAGACTGTAACTAGACAACTTATAATTTTAGTTAAAGTCTGGTCAGTGGTTTTTGATCGTGTAGGCCATGGGCCCTGGGATGATATGATATGTGTTGTTGCCTCACCCATTGGAGTTTCGTGAAGTGAACCACCAGCGTTTCAGTCATGACAGATTTTCGAATAGGTTTCGTGATCGCTGATGGTTGAATCAATTGAAACGAATAGAATTCATTCTGATTTGATGTGTTTGTATTAAGTACTACTACGGTAGCGGTAGTGGCGGTAGTGGCAATTAATGACAATTGAAATTTTCATGGATAGATGACGATGATTCGACGATGATTTCCTACTTCGGATTTTTGAGATTAATTTTTTTCCTGTAATTAATCATCATCATTGTAAATGATGTAAATTAGTGTCGGGTCCGGCAAGATAGCCTAAAAGCCTAAGCCTATAGCCTCTACTTATTGAGATGGCGATGGAGAGAGAGAGAGAGATAGCCTAGAGGCAAGATGGTCTACTACGACTCTATGGAATATGATTTGACTGTGTTGCGTTTCTTGTTTTCGATCCTTTCAAAGGTCCAATTGCCAATTGGTTCCAATTTTGTGGTTACCCAGATGCCCGTCACATTTCACATTTCCTGGCCGGACCATCACCGCCTATTCCTAGGCCTGAGGTTTTAGCCCGCTTGAAAGCCAGAGGCGGCAACGAATTTGTGCACTCCATGGTATCAACAGCTTCCTTGTCTATTCGCACTCCAGCCGGTAGCCTCATAAAGGAAGAAGTTGTGTGGCAACCCAGGGAGCTGGACAGGACCCAAGCTAGTGATATCGGATCAGGGCTGATTAAGAACTTTGAAACGTCTGTTGGCCGACCTTTAGAGGAATGGTTGGGACATGCGTTATCGACTTATGGGTCTGTCAATTTTGTGGCCACGGGAGACAGCGCGTCGGCAAATGTCAAACTGATCGTGCAACTATTCAATTTTTTCCGACAGTTTGCAGCAGCAAGAGTTGATGCTGGGTCTGGAATCATTACCGGGGTGTTTACACCATGTTTTTTGCACCAGGCGGCCCGCCTTTTGGCGCTACATTTGGACCATGCCAAGTTGACACCGTGTTTATTTTCCATTACCCGTCTTCAGCAACATGCTGCTTCCCGGAATGCTTGCAAGAAAGCTATGCAAGTCTTGTTGAAACAGAAGTTCAAATTCTATCGTGGACAAGACCCACCCATTTGTTTTATGACGAGTTCACTGGGGCGAAACGGTTTGTACCAGTTGTTGACAGGGGTTTGGACAGGGGAAGCTGACGACACAGAATCTTTAACGCACAGGAAGAAAACTTTGCAGAAATGTTTGAAGTTCTTCAATGGCAACCTTCTCAGTGGTGAATGGGCCCATTATTGCCCCAACGACCAGTGCCATCACAATGAGAGAGATGCTTTGAATGAAGTCTTTGGGCTGTAGAACCTAGCAATCTTTCTTTCAGATTCCGACTGCATATTCATAATCGAATCATATTCATATTCATATCATATTGGCACCATCAACGAGACAATCCTGTGCCGTTGCCTTTTACCATCCCGATGAAAGGTAGCTATGATATGCTATGATTAGGCTATGTAGCTTTGATTCTTAGATAAAACAATCGACCATCGATAAGAATCTAGATTAGGGTGGAGCACGTGGAGTGGACTTGAATATAAATATAAATAAATATATCATTTAAATGAATCAATGAAATAACATCAGTCAATAGTCAATAATTGATGATTGTGACTTTCTTCCGCTTCGACTGTGGCTCTGACTTCTGAAGACTGGATTTGTTGCGCAAAATATCCACGCAAAGTTTTCACAAACATATTATCATTCAGAATTAAGAGAATATAAAATATAAAATATATAAATAGTTTATAATGATAAGAGTAGATAGCGGAGATCTTACCACCCATTTGCTACTGCAATACTCAGGCTTGGCTTTTGGTTGTGGAGGTTTTCCACAACTGCGGGAACTACCTCTTTTGTCCGACAAGGTGGACAAAGGTGGCCCCTTCCCTCCGCCAATGGGCAGGTGGCCTGGCCATCCATGGCATCCTCAAGGAAAGTTACTTGCAAAGTGATGCGCTGCAGGATGGCTGACGGGGGGGTGGGAGGTCGGAGTCATCAAACCACAGATGTTGTAGGGTAAGGCCGCATCAGTGTCCCAAATGGCCCACAGACCTTTCATTGACAATTGCCAATTATATTTTTAAATTTTAACTGTACTCAGTACCTGACTTGTGTAGTTCAGGTCATAGACAGACGTTGGTTCTAAAGAGGTGACGTACTGCTGAGCCATAGTTTGTCTAGTCAGTCTAGTCTAGTAGTTAAAAAATCATCCAGTCTGAGAAGGCCAAGATCTATAAGGCTTCATGAAATGAAGGATATGAATGATGATAAAATAATGATGATATCATCTGCTGTCTACTGTCTACTGTCTACAATTCTGGTTCAATGATCATTATGTCATTTGAGCCAACGCCCAGATTCATTTTTAAGAAGCTCAGTATGGACAAAGGATCACTATGATTGTTAACATGTGATCTCAGGCAATGTTTTGACATACTGTGACGTGACATACCGATGACATACCGTGTGGTGACATACCGGCATGCGGCATGCGGCATACCGGCATACCGTCATACAGTCATACCATCCCGAGCCGATACATTGGCCGATGCTGATGCCAAACAACGACTTATGATTCTTGCACCTAAAAGATCAAAACATACAGAACATACACTGTTTTTCACATGTGGTGCATTGCAGCCCTGTCCCAGGACGATCAAGGAGGAGAAGCGCGTAATGACTCAGAGCAGGATGCTTTTCGGCGGGCTATGGCAACTCGCAGGCGGCGTTCCAAGCAGTTTCTTTCTGACCCCATGGCAGCCTTCACCATCCTTTTGATGCTCACGCTGCACCATTACCTCTCTCAAGTTACCCAGATAGCATTTGCATTGACCGATGCTGATCGGAAAGGGATCCAACAGAAGCAGCCAACCCAAAGGAAGAAGGAGAAGTTGAGACGCCGTCTCAGGTTCAAAGGAGCTGAAGCTTTTGCAGAACCACAGCCTTTACCAGATACACCGTCTTTAGCAGATCTTTTTGCCAAAGCTTCTGAAGTGGTCCAGTTGCTGTGGAAGGCGATTCAGTGCCCAGAGGCCCTTGCGGAGACGTTGTTTGCAATACCAGCTGCATATTTTCCAGAAACGGAGCATAAGGAAACCATGCACAGGAAGCTGACTGATGACCTTCTCAAGACCATCTCTGGATTGAGGTGGCGTTTCTTGGACAAGACCATGTCTCCTCCATACAAGTACCTCGACTTGATTGCCAAAGATGTTGAAGATGAATCTGCCCAAAAAGCTGCTGATGATTTGTGTGGAACGCCTCCTTGTTGCCTGGACCCTTTCTGGGGCAAACCAATTTTTGATGCAGTGAAGGAAGCCGGTGATGCAGACATCCAGGGACGTGCGCTGTCAACTCACATGAAAACCTTTGGGGAAAACGTCAGAGGCGTCAGCAGTAGAGAGGAATGTTTACATGCCTCGCAAAGGGTGGCAGCAGGTGGCTGGAAAGGGAAGGCAGCACTTTTTGAGAGACAGTCTGCTGACAGTGTTGTCAGATGCAGCTTGGATCACTACACTTTGAGGTCTGGCATTTCAGTGGGCAAGCAGTCGAAAGAGATGAAGGTGAAAACCAAAAGCGTCAGGAAAAGGGTGGCAGCAAACAAACATTCCAGGCCAAATCAATACGGGTCTGCATTTTTCTTTTTCAAAAACTGCAAGAAACGCGATGGATGCACTGCCACCTTTCAAGAATTGAATCGGCAGTGGCAACAAATGGAAGATGTGGAGAAAGAACAGTGGAAAAGGAAACACGTTTTTCAAGTGGCCAAACGCAGGTTCGCTGCCAAGCCTTCAGTCAATCAAAATATTGATCAAGAAACAGAGCATGTCAAGTCTCCATGGGGTCTTGGGGACAGTCACTTCCCTTTGACCGAAGCTGCGGTGGATCGGTTTTTGCAACCCTTTCGCCAGAAGGAGTCTGGCTTGCATGCCTTGAAGCAAATCATTGCCAGCAAAACTGCAAACGAAGCCAGCGACTTGAAAGAGCATGTGAGAGCGATTGAGGATGGGGAGCGGAAGTACCACAGCATGGATGCTGCTACAGCTGCTGCCCGTTCTATGTTTGCAGGAGCGGTTGCCGAAGCTGACATTTGGAAACAAATCTCTCAAGTCGAACGTGCGCCGCAACCTTGTTCTGAAAAGCACTTTGGAATTTGCCGGACTGTGGATGAAGCAGCGCTTCCAACAATCATGTCCTTGGCCCAGACCCTGCCCAAGAACAAGAATTGTGCGCTGATGTTTCGGCTTGGGAAGCGCCCTGCCCGAGAGCAAGTTGTTCTTTTTGCTCGTTCCATCACAGGAGTAAAGACTGGTGGGAATCTGGGTTGTTTGAGGTGTCACAAGAAATTGTCGAACAAATCTTAAAGAAAAATTACAAACTTGGATCAAGCAACGATCCAACCAAATCATGATCACTATCCAGCTGATCACTGATGAAATCCTGGATCCTGACTTCAGGATATGATTTGATTATGATTGATTTCAGTGATCCTTAGCTTATAAACCGTGCCATGCCATTTATCATTGATCATTCTGAAAATTATGAATGAACGAATGACTCAATGACGTCACACGTCTAAGAAATCAAACTTGTAGGCTTGAACTTTGGCCATGGCTGGGCTCTGACTTCGTTCGTACTTTTTTGCTCTGAAATACTGAAGTGATAGTCAGTTCCAATTTATTAATAGTCATATCATTGATCATGAAATTGTAATTAGGTTATTAAATTATCATTATCATTATTGATCATTGAAATTATTATCATTTTTTTGTATAATTATAGTTATACTTGTAGTTATAATTCATGTAATGTTTTTTATATCACCTAGTGATATTTTGATATTGATATGATATGATGCAATGATAATAATATAATGACTCGACGACTATGACTAGGTTATGGTTTTTCGGTGCTGTATCAGTGTACATTGACATTGAGGTCCCTTTGAGTGGGTTTTTGTCTTTAAGACTGTGGCATGCAGCACTCTACCCGCACCAGCCCAAAGTGCAGGAACGTTGCGGCCCATTCGACAGTTCTATGCGCCAATGGTTCCCAAGGACAGCTTCAAGAGGCCTGTTCCGGATATGAGGCATTGCCCCTTGATGACGTACAAACCACCAAGCAGTTTTCCATTCGAGCTTCATCTCCAAGGTCCTTTTCGAGATGTTCCGACCGGGATGTTGGGGCAATTTGAATTTTGCAAATACATCCTTCAACTTTCCAAAGGCCGCACAGATGCCTGGGTAATCCAAGAGATTGAGTATGTCCAGCAGAGCCTCTCATTGCATACTTGCTTGAGGGTTGACCGTGACCTTGAGATTGGCCGTCACAAGCCTGTGCCAGTGGAACCAGATTTGAAAGCAAAGGCATCAGCATCAGATTTTGATTGGTCATACTTTGACTGTTCTTTGCTGGCACCACAAAAACCTTTACAGAAAGAAATAGTAGAAGACAAGGTTTGGGAAGATGTCATGTCAGAGTTTGGCGAGTTCACAGACTCTTGTCCTTCTGACCCTGATGCGGATGAAGGCTTGCTTCCTGAGTTCACGTCAAAGAGGAAGGCAAAGGACAGTTCGCGACCAGATCCCCCAAAGTCAGCCAAAACTTGCGACGCAGGATCTGATGCTCGATCTGAGGCTGGATCGCTTGGCTCTCGCGTGGGCCAAATCAAGACA